>JAEEGF010687287.1_pt1 | contig 11528 bp, 7 predicted proteins | sample 9134171 | NCBI WGS metagenome assembly JAEEGF01 (sample SAMN16246542, study PRJNA631951) | gut metagenome | biome: gut microbiome; feature: rumen; material: AP-attached | host: Bos | place: Iran: Karaj | collected 2018-10 | reverse complement strand
ATTGCATGCTGCCGCAGATACCACCTACGGGGCTGGTCTGGCCTGTGATGTTTCCGGCAAAGACGCAGCTCTCAATCTTCGACTCGGTGGGGTTGCCTTCCTGATAATTGGAGCCAGGTCGCATCGTGCCTGCGATGCCACCCGTGGCACCGCCCCAGCTTTCAATATGAGCAGTAGTGACGCATCCGCGCACAAAGCTCTGCTGCTCCATGAGCCCCACGATGCCTCCGGAATGGATTACATGGTCGTTGATGCTGCCAGTGCTGGCGCAGGCCTCGACGATTCCCGACTTCATGAGGCCAGCAATGCCTCCCATACTTAAGCTAAGAACATCGGCATGGAGGTCGACGTCGGCAGCACAGTCGAAGATTGCTCCTGAGTTGCAGCCGGCAATACCGCCCACGTTGTTTTGGCTGCCATTGCCGACGACAACCTTTGCCGTGGAGTGTACCACAGAGCCTTGATTGTCGCCCACCATGCCGCCCAAATGAGTGCTACTCAGAGCGCTGGAGGCATTGATCTTGCCTTCAGTCCTGACGGAATAGATGGCATTGGGAATGGTGAAAAACGGAAGGTGCTGACATCCTCATAGCAGGTGATGGAACTTGAACTATTGGGAATAGGTAAATGTGCTAATGTGTTTTTGTGTTTTTGTGTGTTTACGCAGTTTTACTGGGGTTTCCAGCGATTTTGCCTTAAAATAGTGGTTTTAAGATTGATTGCACACACTCCGCAGGAGTGTGCAAAAAAAGCATCGCCGTGAGCTTCACAGCCCACGGCGACACCAACCTAAACAAACTAACTAACATGAAAACACACAAGAAAGAGATTTCTTCGATTACCTTAGCCGAGCCACCCGATGCAGGAGCTTACGCCGAGCGAGGTGGCAATGGCCGAGACGATGGCGGCTATCAGCCGAATCCAAAAGTCCCATTTCTTACCGGGAGCACCCATGTTTTTTTTCATTTTTTTAGAAAAACAGGCGAAAACCAACAAAACAGATAAAAACCTTTATCATTGCGCTCGTGATGTGTTTTTCTCGGTTTTACTTGTTTTTCCCTGTTTTACTAAGTCAAACTTAAGTGGTGAGTGGTGGCCTCACCCCCAACCCCTCTCCAAGGGGAGAGGTGAGTATATAGACCTGTCATCTCGCGAGGGCTTTCCTCCTTCTGGCATTGGGTCTATATACTCCCCCCCCAGGGGGGGGCGGGGGGAGGGGCTTTTAGGGTTCCTGAGTTTCAAGGTACTGGCCCTTCTCGTTCGAGAGAACGGCTTCGCCAGCCTTCAGCTTCTGAGCGAGCGAGGTGTACATCAGCGAGCTGGAAGCAGTCATCTGCTTGGGCACGCAGTCGCCAGTGGCCTGGCAGAGCAGCTTGGTCTTCTTGATGTTCTGCTGCAGGTCGAACTTCTCCACGCTGACGGCGGGAGTGGAAATCACGCTGGCCTTGAAGATGGCGAGGTTGTCAATCTTCACAGGCTGACCACCCAGGGCAAGCTCACGGATGCAGCGCACGGCGGCGATGAGCACACCATAGATGGTGTCGACGGTGAAGGGCGAGCCGTGGCTGGCGATGTGCTGCGAAAGCTCAGCGATGCCCACAGGCTCCAAGTTGTTGACGCGACCATAGACCTTGCCATACTGGCGGCTCTCCTGGTTCTTGTTCTTGTAGAGGTCAATACGTAACATGGCTCTGAAAAGGATTTAGTTAAACATTATGTGAACTGTAGAGCAAAGTTACGAAAAACCCTTGCCACGTGCAAGGGTTTTCCCACTTTTCTTCCCGTCTACTCGTCCGTATGCTTGTAAGTCATTCGCGACGAGGGGTTTACGTACAGAGCAAATCCTATCACCATGTCTTCGTAGCGCAGATTCTTCAGCGTGCCGTTCTCCACCTTCGCCATCGCCCACGCCAGCCGACATGAGTATAAGCAGACGACCATCCGCATGCGCGCCACCAAAGGATGCCTCGGCATCCATCATTCAGTCCACTCCGAAAACCAAGCATCACTCGCGAAAGACGGCGCATTGTTTTGGGGGTTGTTTTTTTAGTGGAGAAGTGTTTTCGGAGTGCACTCATCATTCACTGCGTGGACTTGAATGCCGTATTATGGCAGATAATCATAAAGTTATTCGAGGTACGGTTGAAAGGACGCTGGAATCTTCAAAAAACGCTACCGTCTTTTCAACCAGTACGAAGTTATTTCTCGTCGTGAAATGCTCGTTCCACGTCGGGGGGGGTATCATTCCGCGTCGGGAAATAAACTTTTGCTGCCGCTTTTTCAAACTTCAAAGTAATAATTTGGGATGATGATGAACGCAGAAGCCCCGGAGGGCGATGGAAGACGATGGTGAGCACCAATCGTCCAGGCAGGGGCATCGCCCCTGTAAAAGTCGCCCCCACCCATAATAGCCCCGGAGGGGCGACGGAATAAAGTTAGGGGCATCGCCTCTATACCCCCATAAGAGGGTAGAATAATCCGTCGCCCCCTCCGGGGGCTTTCATTCCGTCTGCCTTTACAGGGGCTATGCCCCTGCCTGTAATCCGTCGCCCCCTCTGGGGGGCTTTCATTCGGTTGCCTTCACGGGGGCGGTGCCCCTGCCTGTAATCCGTCGCCCCCTCCGGGGGCTTTCATTCCGTCTGCCTTCACGGGGTATTCCCCTTAGCATGTCGGCTGCAAAAATAACGCATTTCTGCTGACATTGGTGCAGGAATCTTGCGTTAGGAGTTCTTGCCTTGCAAGCGACCAAAGGTCGAGCGAGGAGTGAAGCCCCTCCCCCCGCCCCCCCTGGGGGGGGAGCATATAGACCCAATGCCCCCGCAAAACCATCTGCCCGCCCCATGGGGGGGCGGGGGGAGGGGCTTCCTCCCGCTTTTTTGCACAATCCTGCTGGGGGTGTGCAATCAATCTTAAAACCACTTTTTTAAGGCAAAATCGCTGGAAACCCCAGTATATCTGCTGGAAACGCAAATTACACATTTACACATTTACACATTTACACATTTACCACCTCCATTTTCTCATTTCCCCTCGGCGATGTCTTGAAAAATGTTTTAATTATTATATACTATAATAATTAACGCCTATAGGATATAGGCTAATGTGTAAATGTGTAAATGTGTAATTGAATAATTGCTTGCGGTGCGGCAGCGCCAATATCCGGATATGGGACAAGCACACCTGCCCCAAGTGTCAGGGAGAGATGGAAGACACAGGCGAACCTTCGCCTCACACCTCGGCTATCACTTCGATTTCCACCAACGCCCCCTTGGGCAAGGTCTTCACCGCCACTGCCGAACGGGCGGGGTAAGGCTCTTGGAAGAACTCTGCGTAGACGGCGTTCATCTCCGCAAAGTCGCCCATGTCGGCCATGAACACGGTTGTCTTCACCACACTGCCCATCGTCAGGCCCACCTCTTCCAGGATGGCCTTCACATTTGTCAACGACTGACGGGTTTGCTCCCTGATGCCGCCCTCGGCAAATGCGCCCGTTGCCGGGTCGATGGGAATCTGGCCAGAGGTGTAGACGAGATTCCCCACTTGTATGGCCTGACTGTAAGGCCCTATTGCTGCCGGGGCCTTTGCGGTGTTAATCACTTTTTTCATAGCATGCTTGTTAAAAATCGACATTCACGCCAGCCATGAACGTGGCAAGGGGCATGGGATAGCCCGCCAACAGTTCATAGTCGTGGCGCATGAGGTTCTCGCCACGCACCCACAGCTTCAGATGGTCTGCAGGGCTATAGGTGACGGCGGCGTTGACCAGCGTAAAGGTCTGATAAGGCTCGGTGGCGCTGCCAGTGTAGAGATTGCTGACGTGCTGGGTACCGGCATTGATGTCGAAACGGCCCTGATGCCAGCGGATGCCCAAGTAGTCGACATATTCGGGTGTTCCCGTCTGCTCGTGGCCCTCTTGCTGATGGATATAGCTGCGGTTGGCGTGGACGGAGAAATGGCGGTTGACGCGATAGTGCGCCTGCAGCTCATAGCCCGCATTCTCGAAGGCACCCGTGTTGATGCGCCCCACGTTGCCATCGGGCTTCACGCCCGTGCCCACCAGGTTGTCGGCCTTCAGGTAGAAGACGTTGGCCTTGTAGGAGAAGCGCCCCAGCGTCTGCTGCCACGACAGCTCGTAGTGCCACATGCGCTCAGCCTTCAGCTGCACGTTGCCGTTGGTGCCATAGAAGTAGAGCTCCATCATCGACGGGTTGCGGAATCCCTTGCTGGCCGTGAGCTTCAGCACACCATCGCCGACGGGGCGGGCCACCACGCCCAGCTGCGGCACCCACTCGCCGCCCGACACGTTCTGCCAGTCGTAGCGCAGACCGGCATCGACGGTGAGCCACTCGGCGAGATCCTGACGGAAATCGACGTAGGCCGCCCACTCGTTGCGATAGCTCTTGCCCGTGCCCGCCCTGTAGTTGGTGGCGATGAGCGAGCCGTCGGCACGGCTGGTGTTGTAGGCATAGCCGTAGATGTGCTGATAGTCGGCACCCACGGTGGTGTGGTTGCCCTCGAAGGGCTGGATGGTCTCGAAGAACGACACACCCGTCAGGGCATCCTTCGAGCGGAAGAGGTTGGCACGGGGCTGGTTGTTGTTGGCACTGGGGCCATAGCCGTCGTTGATTTTGTGGCGCCCGAAGTTGGAGTAGACCATCAGCGTGCCGTCGAGCCCATCGAGATGATTGCTCACCGAGGCATTCACCACGCCACGGGTGATATACTGGTCGGCCTCCTCGAGCGGACTGGCCACCGTGCCGGGATGTGAAGCGTTGAAATGGGTGACGTCGGCCGACAGGCGGGTGGTCCAGTTCTCGCTGAGGTCATAGCCCAGGTTCAGAAAGCCGCCATACTGCTCGAAGCCCATGTTGGGCCGATGGTTGTCTGTCCGGCTGTATTGCGCCGCCACAGTACTGCTGAAGCGTCCCTGCCGCACCTGGTTCGAGGCTTCGGCCTGCATCGAGCCGTAGCTGCCAGCCCCCACGTTGAGCTGGGTGTGCACGCCATCGTGGTGCATCCGTCGCGTCACGATGTTCACCACGCCGCCCATGGCATTCGAGCCATAGAGCACCGAGGCAGGGCCGCTGACCACCTCCACGCGGTCGGCCATCATGGTCTGATAGGCGTCGCCGATGGGATGGTCGAAGATGTTGGCATACTGTGGATGGCCATCGATGAGCACCAGCACGCGCGAGCCGCCAGAGAGGCCACGCAGGTTGAGCGAGCCGCTGCCACCGCCACTGACGCCATAGCCCATAACGCCACGACTGTTGATGAACAGGCCCGGCACCTCCTGCGACAGTGTGGGCAGGATGCTCTGCTGATGGTTTTCAGTCAGTTGCTCACGCGTGACCACGGTCACGTTCATGGGCAAACGGCTCACTGCGGTGGCATGACGCGACCCCGTCACCACCACTTCTTGCAATGCCAGCGAATCGGTCTGTGCACTGGCATACGACACCGTGCCGCATAGGACCAGTGCCACAATCATTTGTTTTTGCATTGTTTTGTTTTTTTTGTATCACACACAACAGGGCCGGACTCTTCGCCTTAAGCCTCCTCTCGCCAGGGAGGGCATGACCATGAACGTGAGCGATGGTTAGAGGATAAAAAGAGTATCATTAAGACGTTTAGTCTTCAATCTGGTAGCCCGCGATGCGAGCCATGGCGGGCGCAATCTCGATGTTGTCGATGCGTCCTTGGAATACGTCGGTGCCGGGCCCCACGGCATAGACGGGCACATAGCCGTTGCTGTGGCCGCCGCTGGCCCAGCTGATGAGTGCCACTTCGCTCAGGATTTTCTTGCACGTCTCGCAGAGGTCGTTGATGCGGTCGTTCACCTTGTCGCCCTCCTTGATGGCCTTCTCGATGTCGCCGATGCGGTTGTCGATGCGCTCGCGCTGCTTCTTGTCAATCTCGATGGCACCGCCCAGCCCCAGGATGGTCTTCACCTGCTTGTCAATCACCTCTGGAGTGAACTTCGCGGGGGCTTTCTTATACAGCTCGCGCAGCATCCACTTCGTCTCGTCGATGCTGTGGGTCTGATACTTCAGCAGGTCGGTGTGCAGCTCGTAGGGGCCTCTGCCCATGACAAGTCCTCCCGTCTCGTGGTCGGCCGAGATGACGATGATGGTCTCGTCGGGATGCTGCTCGTAGAACTCGTAGGCCACGCGTATGGCCTTGTCGAAGTCGAGCACCTCGCTGATGGCATTGCCGATGTCGTTGCGGTGGCAGGCATAGTCGATCATGCCGCCCTCAATCTGGAAGAAGAACCCGTTCTTCTGCTTCGACATCAGATAGTTGATGCCGGCGCGGGTGATCTGCTCCAGCGTCAGGTCGTTCTTGTCCTGGTCCAGGGCATAGGGGATGTGGTCGCTGTTCAGCTTCTCGTTCTGGTAGTCGCTCTGCAGCATGATGAGCTTGTCGGCCTTGCGCCCTTTCTTCTGATATTCCTTGTAGCCACCAGTCAAGATGGTGTAGCCCGCCGCCTTGGCCTGTTCGCGCAGCGAGGGCTGCCCCTCCTTGGTGTTGGGCTTGTGGAAATCGCAACCGGCAAAGAAGTCGAAACCGCTCTTGCAGAGGTCCTGGCCCAGCTCCCAGTACATGTTGCGGTCGCGCTGATGGCCATAGAACGAGGCTGGCGTGGCATGGGTGATGGCCACATTGGTGGCAACGCCCACGGCAGCACCCGCCTTCTGTGCCCACACGGCAATGCTGTTGCACGGCGTCGCCAGGTCTTCGAGCACGCCGATGGCACCGTTCTTCGTCTTTTTGCCACTGGCCAAGGCAGTGCCGCCAGCCGCCGAGTCGGTCACGCCGTTGGTGGCCGAGTAGGTGTTCACCATACCCACCACCGGAAGGCTCGACATGAGGATGGGTTCAAAGCCAATCTTGCCCTTCAAGGCAGCAAGATAGGTCTCGGTAACATTGATTTGATTGACGCCCATACCATCGCCAATGAAGTAGAACACATACTTCACCTGGCTCTGTGCCGATAGGACGATGGCCACAAAGAGTGTAGCCACAACAGAGAATAGTCTTCGGGTCATTGTTATAACTTTATGTGATTAGATAAGCCTAAATCATGCCGCCAAGGCGCTGACAGCGCGTCCGCTTTCGACATTAACGTACACTTTGCTGCAAAGATACACTTTTCTGCTGACATTTCAGCATCATATTACAAAAAAATGCAAGGGAGACGTGTTTTTTTCCGACCTGTGCAGTTGAAAAGACGGCTAACCCAGTTGCCGATGACAAAGTCGGGCGGGTTAAAGTCGGTTAATTGTCTGCAAAATTGCAGTCGTTTGGGGGAAAATGTGTAATTTTGTCAGCTGTAATGATGAAGCTCGACACCGAGGGCATGCAGACGATGCGCACACTGGCCACGAACATGGCGTTCCTAAAAATCATTGTTGCCATCGACTCATTCAAGGGTTGCCTGACATCGAAGGAAGCCAATCAGGCTGCCGCCGAAGGGATTCTGCTGACGACACCCGGCACAGTGGTGACGCAGATGGCTGTCAGCGATGGCGGCGAAGGCTGGACAGAGGCTTTCCAGGCAGCTCTGGGAGGCACGCTTGTGGATGTCAGCGTGAGAGACCCGCTGATGCGCCCCATCGTGGCCCAGTATCTGACAAAGGGCGACAAGGCGGTGATAGAGATGGCCAAGGCCAGCGGACTGACGCTGCTGGCGCCGCACGAGCGCAACCCGATGGTGGCCACCAGCTATGGCACGGGCCAGCTCATTGCAGATGCCGTGCGACGAGGATGCAAGGACATCATCGTGGGACTTGGCGGCAGCGCCACCAGCGACTGCGGCATCGGCATGCTGCGGGCCATCATCGACGCTTTTGCCCGAAACGGACTTTGGGACGACGTGCACGACCTCGACCACGTGCGCTTCACCATCGCCACCGATGTCACCAACCCTCTCTGCGGTGAGAACGGTGCTGCCCACGTTTTTGGGCCACAGAAGTTTGGCGTGAAGCGACAGCCGTTGGCACACGCCTCATCCCCACAGCCCGACGAGGGGGAGATGACAGAAATGATTCGTCGGCTGGATGCCCGCGCCCGATTGTTTGCCGAGAGGTCAGCGCGCCACTTTGGCTACGACCGCCAAAACAGCCCTGGAGCAGGTGCCGCAGGAGGGCTGGGCTACGCCTTCATGCAGTATATGAATGCCGAGTGCCGCCCAGGCATCGACCTCCTGCTTGAGACCGCTGGCTTCGACGAGATGCTGAAAGATGCCTACCATGTCGTCACCGGCGAGGGGTCAGCCGACCGTCAGACATTGATGGGCAAGCTCCCCTTTGGCATCCTTCAGTGGGCGAAGGCTCGCCACGTCCCCGTGACTTTGATAGCAGGTCGCATCAGCCACCGCCAGCTCCTGCTCAATGCAGGCTTCTGCCACGTGGAGTGCATCAACCCTCCCGGCCTTCCCATCGAAGAAGCCATGAAGCCCGAAACGGCCAAAAGGAACATCATCAACACGATGGCTTGTTTGTTGAATGAAGGGTCTTTTTGAATGAAGAATGACGAATTTCTTGCGTCACGTTGGTTCTTTCCTTCGCTTGATGAAAGCGGCGAAGCCGAGCGGCAAGCCACGGGATTCAGTTCCCATCAGGATGGAGCACGATGTCCACGATGGCCACGGCATCGGTGATGGTGATGCTTGTGCTGCCGTCGACGTCGGCATTCTCCACGTTGAAGTTGTCAGGAACATTGCCCAGGATGTAGTTCACCACGGCGATGGCGTCGCTGATGGTTACATCCCCGTCGTTGTCGACATCACCGGCAATCTGCTTGAGGATGCTCACATTGTCGATGGCTGCGGGTGGCTGGTTGCCATCGATGCCATCATTACGCCAGGCGAATACCAGATAGTAGGTGCCGCGCACACTGACGGTCACGCTCTTGCTCTGCCATGTGGAGGCCTGGTTCAGCTGGCCACCACCGTCTAAGGCTATCCAGCCAGTGGGGAGGTTTGTCTTGTCAATGCTGGTGTAGTCCGTTCCGGCAGTCAGCGTCTGCGAGGCGGGTACCAAAGCCACTCTCAGGAAGTCGTAATTGGATTCGCCGTTAGCCAGCCAGTCATAGGAGAACTGGTATTTGCCTTCGTCGAAGTGGAACAGCTTGGCGGCGAACACCTTTGTTTTGCTGTTGATGGAATAGGCGTGGGTGGAGCCGCCGTCGTTCGAGAGGTAGAGGGCGTGTGTGCCGCCGTTGCTGACAGCGGTGCCCCATGTCCAGGCGTTTTCAAGGCTGCCGTTGAAGAGCTCCCAGCTGCAGGCAGAGCCTTCGAAGTCGTCGCTCCAGCTGTTACCCACCTCCTGGGCTATGGCGGTGGTGGTGAAGCTTGCCTCTCGCCATTCGCTGCTGGCGTCGGTGCTGCACACGCTCTGCGCACGGACTACGTAGGCTGTCAGGGGTTGTAGGTCGGTCAGGGTGCAGGTGCCATCGGTGCTGTTCGCAGCCACCTCCGTCCAGTTGGTGGCCGAGGCCAGCCGATACTGCACGTTGTATGTCTCACTGCCGCCGCTGACGGTCAGTGTGGCCCCAGTACCGGTGATGTCGCCCACGGCCAGCTTCGGCTTTGCGCAGAACGAGCCGCCGATTGGGGTGATGCTGAGCTGCAACTGGTTTTTCACATTCATGATTGTACCATCCACACCGGGATTGGCAACGTTGTAGGCCGCCCCATCCCGATATGAACGGATGGCCTGACTTGAGGCATTGAACACTAAGCAGGACAAGTGCTGCGAACCATCATCGTAAGTGCCAGAATTGTCGGCTACGCACACCAGCAGGTTGGAATTGGCGTCGTAGGCAAATGGGGCGTCAAGGTCAATCTTCGTCCACTCACCAACGGTGAAGGTCACCTGGCCGCTAAATACCAAGTCTTCCGCGCTGATGGCCTCCCAGTCGGTTTTATTAGCAAAGGTCTCCTTGTCGGTTTCCACCATGTAGATGGAGATGTTGCGGGTACGCTCCACTACTGTGTTCTTGAAGGCAATGGCACTGATGGTTCCGGCCATTCCTATTTCGTCGGGTGTGTAGATTTGCTGTGTCAGGGAGTATTTGTAGTAGCTGTAGGTCGGAAGGTAAGTATCCGAGGCAGTACCCCCGTCGCCAACCTCCACGTCTGTGGCGACACCGCCCGTAGCTTCCATATAATAGATGATGCCATCGGCAGCCTTTATGGGGACGGTATACTCACCGGTGGCTGTGGTGCTCACTGGCGTGCCCTCGGCTCCGGCAATGACCTTGTTGGTGCCAGTTGCCGTGGCGGTGATGGTGTTCAGGTAGAGTGCCTTGCTCACAGTGGGGTTTGTTTTGCTGCCGTTGTTGCTCAACGCGATGGGGTGATACCTGGCCGAACCGACGAAGGCGCCCTTAAACAGGCAGTTCTTGATGGTGAACGTCAGCTGGTCGCACCAGCCGAGCAGGCCACCACTAAAGGTCGTGTTGGTGTTGTTGGTGATGGTGCCGCTGTAGACGCACTTCTGCAGGGTGAGGTTGCCATGTCCGCCATGGCCCACGATGCCGCCGCCATAGTCTTTGGCCTCGACATTGGTCTCTATGGTGCAGTTCTCGATGACGTTGGCAGCGTTGCTGTCGCAGCAACCCACCAAGCCTCCAGCGTGGAAGGCGTTGCCCTTGACATGGCCCATGACGGTGAGGCCCTCGATGGTTGCACCGTCGATGTTGCTGAAGGGTGCTGCACCCATCTCGCCTTGGGCGCCCACAATGTTGACGGCGAGCGTGAAGCCGCCGCCGTTGAAATGGCCAGAGAATGGTTTTTCCTGGGCACCCACCATACGGGTGACAGGATCGGCGGCGGTGCCGATGTCGGCATTCATCTTCAGGTATTCTCCTTCGTAGGTATTACCAGCAGCCACCTCGGTAGCAAGGTTGTCCCAGTCGTCCTTGGTCGTGATGAGCCACGGGTTGTTGATAGTACCGGCGCCCTGGAAGATGGTGGCAGTGGTGAAGCTGGTGGTAACCCAGGGGCTGGTGTTGTCGGCTCCGCAGACGGTCTGCACACGCACCTGATAGTCTATGCCCGAAAAGAGACCACTCAGGGTGTAGCTTCGGGCGGTCAGGCCAGTTACCGTTGTCCAGTCGGTTGCTGCGGCAGCCTTGTACTGCAAGTTCCATGTGTCACCCCTGCCAGCCCACGACACCATGGCCGAGTTGATGGTGATGGAGCCTACCGTCGGGGTCGTCGGTAGGGGGCAGATTCCCACGTCGCCAATCTCCATGCCGAGCAGCAGCTGGTTCTTTTTAGAAAGGTAGGTGCCACTGCTTGGCGGATTCTCCGGGTCATAGTTGGTGGCGTCATTTTGTGCATACAACGCCTGGTTCTTGCTGGTTTCATAGGCAAGGAAATTCGTGGTATTTGTATAGCTGCCTGTATTGTCATCGACGATGACGGCGAGGTTGTAGCTGTCGTCATAGGCGAAGGGTGTGTCGAGGGTGATGGTAGTCCAGTCGCTGGTGATGAACGTCACTTCACCGCTAAACACCTT
>JAEEGF012158724.1_pt1 | contig 11529 bp, 8 predicted proteins | sample 9134171 | NCBI WGS metagenome assembly JAEEGF01 (sample SAMN16246542, study PRJNA631951) | gut metagenome | biome: gut microbiome; feature: rumen; material: AP-attached | host: Bos | place: Iran: Karaj | collected 2018-10 | reverse complement strand
CTTCGCGATGAGCAAGGCCTTGGATGAGATGTCCTTGTCGTCCATGCAGGTCGCTATGTCGATCAGGCCGGCAAGCTGCTTGTGGACGGTGTAATATGGAGCCCAGACCCATGAGGCATTGTTGTAGGGACGGTACATTTCCACCAGGACACAGTGGGCTGCAGGGATGGCATTCAGATAGCCATAACCATATTCAGAAAAATCCTTCTTGTAACGGTCGAAGTCCTCCCATGTACCCTTCATCTCCTTCAGTTCCTCTTCTGGTGCATAGTCCCTGGCCTCACGGTAACGGCCCAGTTCATCGCTCCATACGAAGGTCCTTTCCTGGCATTCCCTGAGCCCGTCAACCATAGTCTTTATCCTGCTCAGAAGTTCCTTCCTGACCTTTTCGTCATGGCTTCCGGCGTAGGCAAAAGCCAGGGCCGACATGTAATGGCCTGAGCCATGGCCTTTGAGTTTCGTATCCGGAGAATCCCAGCCCTCGGGTTCAGGATAACCCTCAGTACTGAGGCCATATGTATCACGGTAATTGTACAGGAAACGCTTCACATCCCAACTTAACATCTCCCGGACATCCAGATCCCTGTGGGATGTGAGGAGGTTGTCTCCCACAAGGCGCACGTCTGCCAGCGGAATAGGTTCTGCCACAGGTTTGAATGAAGGAACTGCCCATTCATTGGAGACCACCCTGACTAAAGCAGAGACCGGATAACCTTCGGGGGATGAATTGTCACCTGACAAATAGCCGTCCACCCTGTATTCGCTTCCTTCTTCACGGATAGGATCCTCGTCCGCCCAACGAACCTGGCGCAATTCCGACGATCCGTCTGAATATGTTACACGAAGCCTGTAAGGAAGTCTCGGGAGTGTCCCAACAGGGGTCTCAACCCTGACTTCCTCTACACTCATGATGTCCCTCGGTCCGGCAAAGACTGCCTGGAACGCAAGGGACATCGCTAGGACAAGGGCGATGGAAGGCCTCATGACTACTCTTGAGCAACGAAAGGCTTCAGGTCTTTGGCAGCGTCCTTTGGAGTGATGTGCTTACCGCCGTTGTCAAGGTCAATGAGGATGTAATTGTCATTCCCCATCCCTAGTTCCTTCATGTAAGACAGTTGGCGCAATCCATGGCGTGTCTCTATCCTTTCCACGAGAGCATGATGCTCCTCCTCCGTCATTGCATAGACGATGTCGATGCAAGCCTGGTCAATGGCAAGGATATCAGTTGAAGAAAGGATACCCACGTTGGGAGTAACGACGGGTTCTGCCGCAAGGCCTTCGCAGTCACAGGAAACCGACATGTTCCGCATCACGTTAACATAGGTTACATGTTCTCCGAAGAAGTCAATGGATGCTTTGGTTGACTCGGTCATCCTTTCCATGAACTCTTCCTTGGCGATATCCCACTGGTCAGGCTGTCCCGGAGTGGTATGGATCCATGCCTTCCCTATACGGCCGTCGGCGCAACCGATACCGATGTTCTTGTTGCTTCCTCCGAAACCACCCTGGGTGTGCCCCTTGAAATGGGTCAACGCCACCATGGAATCATAGTTGACCAGATGGCTTCCGACAGACATCCTGTCGAACCATTTTCCACCTTTTACCGGCAGTTCCACCGTACCCTCCTCATCGAGGATGTCAACAGGGCAAAAATCCCAACCGTTGACCTCCAGTGTCTTACGATGGAGATCGGTAGTATAGCGGTCTCCGTCATAATAAGTGTTCGTCTCGATGATACTGGCCCCCTGAAGATCCTTTGCGAACAAGGCCTTCACCCACTCACGTGGAATGATGTTGGGACCATGCTGTTCGCCGGTGTGAAGTTTCACCCCGACTTTTCCTGAGATCTTCCCGCAGACCTTTTCATAGGCCTTGATCAGACCATCAGCATTGAGTTCCCTGGTAAAATAGACCAAGGATGCGTTTTTCCCTATACAAGCACTCATATTCTTTATAAACTAATGATTTCATTTAACAGGAAGCCATGTCTGAACATGCTTCCCTTCCCAGCAATCTACTGAAGAATAATCCACCATCGGAATCTGTCCTCCGGTCGTAGGCACCATGAACTGGATTCTCGTACCAGGACGCTGGGGGGTAACCCTCTTGACTTCCACTACTCCGTCCTCCGAGGCAACAATCTTCACCGGTTCAGAATAGGCAGGATCGATATTTTCGTCCCGGGCAAGGACAAGAGGGCCCCACTGCAAGGCCTGGAAATCCTTCCCTGCAGGATTCCTGCCTTCCCTGGCCTGGATGATCCTGGCCTGCATGTCGAAGCTTATCCGTATTTCATCTCCCGGTTTCCAGTCCCGTACGATATCCAGGTAGCTCCCGCACCTGACATCATTCAACTCCGTGCCATTTACCTTGACTGATGTAGTTTTGCTCCACGACGGAATGTGAAGCTTAATGCAGAACCGTCCTTCCCCTGAAGGGAAGACTGCAATCTTGACATCTCCTTCCCTCGGGAACTCCGTATCTATTCCTAGAGAGAGATAACGTCCATCTGGGGTCTTGGACTTGTAAACACCGCGGTTGTAAAGGTTTACAACCGGACCCTCCCCACCTTGCATGACGGCCACATATGGGATATATGCCAGACCGGTGGGACCGCTCAGATTGCAGCAGGTCACAGGGAGTCCGTCTATGACCAAACCCCAACCGCTGTTTGTGACTTTCGGGCCATTAAGCAGGTTTACGTAGCTGAAACCTTTCCCATCCGGCCTCATAGCTCCCAGAAGACCGTTGTAGACATATTTCTCAATGCAATCTACAGCAGCAGGATCACCTGTCAGGCGAAGATACTGGGAACAGAACTTTATCCAGGTAACTCCGACGCAGGTTTCCATCATCCTCTTGACATCGGGATTGGACTGCTCCACAGCAGTATTGCTCCATCCCTCGCCCATCAGTTTGGGCCAGTAAATATCGGAACCGCCATTGCCTATGATGCTGATCTCATTGTCTTTGACCTCCTCGAAGAAGTTCTTTATGCAACGGAGCCACCTCGGATCTCCTGTAGCGCGGTAGTATTCAACCAGTCCTTCCCAGATGGAAGTCATCTCATAGGCCTTTGGATAGGGTGCTCCGACCTCATGCATGGGAACGCCGTCATAGACTTGGTCGAAAATATTGCTTCCCTTGCACCCTCCCGATTCAATAATGTAAGTGGCGAAGTCCAGATATTCCTTCTTGCCGGTGATGAAATAAAGCCTCATGAAAGGTTCGAGGATGGAAGAGGACTCAATGTTGGTAGAACTCCAGCCAAGCTCAGTTATGCTCTTTTTCGGTGCAGGTCCGACCTGGTCCATTACGGAACGGGCCTCCTTTTCCATCGCCTCCAGCACCTGCGGATCCTTCTCGACATCGAGGTAATACTGGCTAAGGCCAAGGAGGACATATTTTCTTTCCCAGATGTCACCGTCATGCTCCCCTGGCTGGTCGGCAACAGGCGTACAGCTTATTGAACCATTGTCTTTTACAGTAGCCATCAAGGAATAAACCACCCCTTTCGTTAGAGCCTTAAGCTTTGGATCCCTGGTATAGCGCCATAACAGGGAATTGGTCCGTATGCTCTTCCCCGGCATCTCGCCAAGTGCAAACTTTGACCTTCCCGAACGGAAGAACTCGATAACGTCATCATAGGGCATGACACCCTTCGCCCAGTTTTCCTGGACCCTGAGAATGTCATCGTCGAAATAGCCCTCCATCTTCACGTTTCCTCCCGGTAGAGGTTTGAAAACATCATCGACAACTGCATGTCCTTCCTGGGCCACCGCTGAAACGGCAAACAGGAACAAGATAATAAAAGAAAGAATCTTTATTCTATTCATAGTACTCTTATTTAGAAACTTCCACCTCCGATGAAACCACGAAGCAGGGATGTCGGAGGAATCTCCTTGTCGGAGACAGGAACAAAATAATGGAGGAAATTCAACAACCTGTGGGCCTCGCAGTACTCCGGGCAGTTTTTGGGAACAGTTGCGAGTATCCTTTCGGCATGGGTCCTGAGAACGGCGAATTCGACCAGATAGGCAGAATTGAAGAGGACGTCGGCATCTTCCTGGAAAGGATAGATCCATTTGACCTCTGAGCGGCGCACGTTAGGCCAGTTGGAGATTGTCTCCCTTGCCGTGAATGCCCCTTTCAGGAAATCACGCACAATCCTCCTCAGGAGCCTGTTGTCGCTGGTCGGGATGCAATTGTGAGAATCGAGGGAGATCGAAGTGATCGTGTTTATGAATATCTTGAACTTCCAGCTTGCCGGGACCTTGTCTGTAAGCATAGGATTGAGGGCATGTATTCCCTCAATAAGGAGCACCGACCGCTCCCCCAGTTTCAGTCTCTTCCCATTGAATTCCCTCATTCCGGTCACGAAATTGAACTCCGGCACTTCCACTTCCTCTCCCTTCAAAAGTTTCAGGAGGTCTTTCTGAAGGTAGTCATGGTCCACGGTGTCGAAATTGTCAAAGTCAAAGGATCCGTCCGGGAGTTTTGGAGTGTCAAGGCGGTTGACGAAATAGTCATCTGTCGAATACGAAATCGGATGAAGTCCGCACGCCTTCAACTGAACGCTGAGCCTCTTGCAGAAAGTACTCTTTCCACTGCTTGTCGGACCGGTGATAAGGACAAGCTTTACAGGATTCTCAGGATCGCAGTGACGTTTCTCAATCTCCTCGGCGATCTGGACTATCTTCTTTTCCTGAAGCGCCTCGGCGATCTGTATAAGGTCGGATGCAGTGCCCTTGAGGATAGCTTCGTTGACATCTCCCACAGTGCCGAGCCCCATTATGTCATTCCATCTGCGCGACTCGTCAAAAACCTCGAATGTCTTGGGTTGCTCCAGGAAGGGAGCAAGGTCTTCGGGATGATGGCGGTCGGGAACACGAAGCAAGATACCGCCGCGGTAGAGACTGATGCTCCATGTCTTAAGATAACCGGCGCTGGGGGCAAGTTCAGCATAGTAATAGTCTGCCGTCCCGCCGAGAGTATAATAACTGATATAGACCTCTCCGCAGGTCTCCAGAAGCTTTACCTTGTCGGTATTCCCAAGATCGCCGAATTTCCTGATGGCTTCTTCCACCTGCACCTCGTGGCGCCTGAACACAAGATCCTGGTCCACTACCTCCAGCATCCTTGCCCTGATGGCATCCACATCGGCTTCCGACAGGACAGTACCGTCTCCTTTGTCCACCACGCAGTAATAGCCCTTTGAAATAGGACGTTTGATGACAAGGCTGCTTTCAGGGAAAAGATCCCTGACACCCTTGTACAGCAGGAAGCAGAGAGATCTGCAGTAAAGGTTCCGTCCGATGTAGGTACGGTAATCCAGGAATTCAACATCCAGGCTGTGATAGGCCTTGAACTTGAGCCCCTGAGCCACATTGTTGACCTTTGCGGCCAGTATGTCATACGGCTTTTCGAACTCGAATTCCTTGGCAATCTCCCCGAGGGAGATTCCTTCCTGAAACTCCTTCGAAGTCCCCGTGTTCTTGCAGAAAATCTTGATCATGTACTAAAATGCATTTACATTATGTAACAACTTAACGGCGTCTATTTTACTGCCAAACGGCGGTAGAGCCAGAGATAGGCCACCCCGACAGCCATCATGGCAACCGCACCTATCTGGCCTACATGGTCTCCTGCCATTCCCATAAGCGTCGGGAATATTGCCCCTCCGATGAAAGCCATGGCCATGAGGCTGGAAAAAGCGTTCCGCTTCCTGTCGTCAATCTTGAGGATAGTCTCCGAGAATATCAACGGATAGACATTGACTCCACCGAAACCGACAAGGCATATTCCGGAGTAGAGGATGGCCGAACCGGTCCCAAAAGCCATCAGACAGAGCCCTGCGGTCATGAGCAGCAGGCAGAACATGAGATACTTCTTCCTCGAAACCAACCTCAGTATGAAAGGAGTGCAAAAGCTGCTGACAGTCCTTGACAGGAAATAGGCACTGGTAGCAAATGCAGCCTTCTCCAAAGGCAAGCCGCAACGCTCAACGAGGATCTTGGGCGAAGATATATTCATCCCGACATTAACTCCTACATGGCAGAGTATGGCAATGAAGGTCAAAAGGACAAGGGATGTCTTCAATAGTGACAGGCAGTCCTTGAAACCATCTTTGACACCCTGGCTGCGATTATCCTCCATTGAAGGTTCCTGCACCTTGTTCCCCCACAAGGAAACTATGGCAAGGCATCCCACCAGCATGAAGACAGGGAGAAGGATACGCCAGCCGAGAACTCCGGAAAACTTGAGAGCCCCCCAGGCGGCGATAACCGGCGCGATAAAGGAAGCTATGGCCTTGGTAAACTGTCCGAAACTCATTACTCCGGCCAGGTCATTCCCCGGGACCATGGTTGAGACGAGGGGTTTTAGAGAAACTTGAAGGAAAACATGTCCTACTCCTAGCAGCATCATGGCTGCAAGGATCACGGGGAAAGAGTAACTGAACAAAGGCAATGCAAGGGCCATGATGCTCAGGAACATACTCCAGAGAACCATTTTCTTTCTCCCCAGACGGTTGGTCAGCAGGCCGGCAGGGACAGACAGGATCAGGAACCAGATAAAAACCATAGATGGCATCAGGCTCGCCTGGGTGTGGCTCTGGCCCAAGTCCTTCTGGACCATGTTGCTGACCACTCCGACTATGTCCACGAAACCTTCCGTGAAATAGCATAGAACCAGGGTAATCAGCATCCCCGGTGCCAATCCTGATCTTTTATCTGACATCGACTGGTTTTACTTCGTACCGTCCAGGATACCCCTTAGATAACCTATGGATTCCGCAACTCCGGGATGGGGGTTGTCTCCGTTCTTCTCGAATTCAAGCGAGACGACACCCTTGTAGCCGACCTTGCGGAGAGCCTTGATGATCGGCCTGTAATCAATGACTCCCCTACCCATCTCCCAGGTCTGACCGGCCTTGGAAGGAGCAGTCTCATCCTTGATGTGGATGTCATATATCCATTTGTGATACTTTTTCACTATCTGTGCGATGTCCTCTCCGCTTCGAACCGAGTGCCCCATGTCAAGACAACAACCGACTCCGAGGGAAGGGTCCTTGACGAGTTCCATAATCTTGAATATGCTCGGGAATGCCGCGCCATCCGGTCCGTGGGTGTGAATAGCCACCCTGATTCCTGTCTCGGCTACCTTGCCGATCACATAATCAATGAGATCATAGTCAGGAACACCGATGAACATGTCGATCCCGTAACGCTGCGTGTAAGCGAAGGCCCTGTCGACCTCTTCCTTGGAACGCATATAGATCGGACCCAGGATGTAACCATCAACCCCATAACTTGCACACTTCTTCTTGAATGCGTCCATCTGTTCCTTCGTGGAATCAAGCGGGAGCCACCAGTCCTTGATGGAGAGATACTTTACGTCCATGCTCTGGAGCATGGAAAGCGTCTCGTCAATGCTGAAATTACGGTACGAATAACCCGCGACACCGATCTTCATGTCTTCAGACCCATGGGGGCCGCTGATTATTTGAGCCCGCGCCGTTACAGCCGACGTAATCAAGAGAACCGCTGCCAGAAGCAGGGTGATGGATGATGTCTTTTTCATGATTCTATCTCGTTAATTGATTATTCAGTCTTCATCCCACAATTTACGATTTTTTTCTGATTAATTCATTATTTTTGTGTAAACCACACAATGACCCATGGCTGACGAAACTATTATCTTCTCGATGTGCGGAGTGGGAAAGACCCTCCCGAACAATAACAAGGTTATCCTCAAGGACATCTATCTTTCATTTTTCTACGGTGCAAAGATCGGAATCATCGGTTTGAACGGTTCCGGAAAATCCACCCTCCTCAAGATCATCGCGGGAGTCGAACAGTCCTACAAGGGTGAGGTAGTCTGGTCACCTGGGTATTCCGTTGGCTATCTTGAGCAGGAGCCCGTGATGGATCCTGATAAGACAGTGCTGGAAGTAGTCCAGGAAGGAGTCCAGGAAGTTATGGATGTCCTCAACGAGTACAACGAGATATCCATGAAATTCATGGAACCTATGGATGACGATCAGATGAACAGCCTGATCGAGAGGCAGGGAGAACTTTCGGAGAAGATAGACCATCTGGGAGGTTGGGACATAGATTCCAAGCTTGAAAGGGCTATGGATGCTCTCAACTGTCCCCCTTCGGATGCCCTGGTTTCAACCCTTTCAGGAGGTGAACGCAGGAGGGTTGCCCTATGCCGCCTTCTCCTTCAGCAACCGGATGTTTTGCTCCTGGACGAACCTACGAACCACCTGGATGCTGAGAGCATCCAATGGTTGGAAGCCCATCTGAGGCAGTACAAAGGTACGGTCATAGCTGTCACTCACGACCGCTACTTCCTCGACAATGTGGCCGGATGGATCCTGGAGCTTGACCGCGGCGAGGGAATCCCGTGGAAGGGCAACTATAGTTCCTGGCTGGACCAGAAGACCAGGCGTCTTGCGCTTGAGGAGAAGCAGGAAAGTCGTCGCCGCAAGACCCTCGAGCATGAACTCGAATGGGTCAGGATGGCGCCCAAGGCTCGCCAGGCCAAACAGAAAGCCCGTCTTGGGGCCTATGAGAAACTTGCCGCAGCCGACACCCGCGAAAAGGAACAGAACCTTGAGATCTACATCCCGAACGGTCCACGCCTCGGAAACAAGGTTATCGAGTTCAAGGATGTGTCCAAGGCTTATGGGGATAAACTCCTGTTCGAGAATCTCTCTTTCGCCCTGCCCCCTGCCGGAATTGTCGGTGTCATCGGTCCCAACGGTGCGGGAAAGACCACCCTGTTCCGCCTCATAATGGGTATCGAGCAACCGGACCATGGCACGATCGACATCGGTGAGACCGTCAAGATCTCTTATGTCGACCAGCAGCACAAGAGCATAGACCCGGACAAGACAGTCTATGAAACGATAGCCGGCAATTCGGAGTGGGTCCGGCTAGGCAACAGGGACATAAATGCAAGGGCATGGGTGTCCAGGTTCAACTTCACAGGAGCCGACCAGGAAAAGCTCTGCGGAGTCCTGTCCGGAGGCGAGAGGAACAGGCTTCACCTCGCCCTCACCCTCAAGGACGAAGGTAATGTGCTGCTCCTTGACGAGCCTACCAATGACGTAGATGTCAATACAATACGCGCCCTTGAAGACGGTCTGGAGAACTTCGCGGGGTGCGCTGTTGTGATAAGCCATGACCGCTGGTTCCTTGACCGTATCGCAACACATATGCTGGCTTTCGAAGGTGACGGCAAGGTGGTGTTCTTTGACGGAAACTATTCAGAATACGAAGAAAACAAGAAAGCAAGGCTTGGGAACGTGGAGCCAAAACGCTTCAAGTACAAGAAACTGATGTAAAGGTACCATTTGCCCGGGATTTTTTTATATTTGCATAATAAGGGCTATTTTTCTCGAGATGCCACAGGACACTGGACAAACCATCGACATTGCGAAGATAGTTAGCGACAGGACCGGAAAGAAGATTCCCGGGTTCCTTGCCCGGATGATGGAACGTTTCATCCATCAGGACTTCATAAACGGCTATCTCTCCCAGGGTTATGAAGGAGTGGAGTTCTGTACCGAGTGTATCAAATACCTCGGCATCACCCTTCATGTCGATGGCCTTGACGAACTCGATATCCCGGAAGGAGTCCGTCTCACCTATGCATCCAACCACCCTCTCGGTGGAGCTGACGGAATAGCCCTGATCGGTCTGATCGGAAGCACGATGAAACGGCCTTTGAAATTGATGGTCAATGACTTCCTGATGAACGTAAAGGGCCTTGCCCCTATGTGCGTTCCGGTGAACAAACTGGGAGGACAGTCAAAGGACCTGTCTGCCCATGTGGACGGAATTTTCGGGAGCGAGGCTGACATCATCATGTTTCCTTCAGGGAAATGCTCACGGAAGATCGATGGAATCATCCAAGATCCGCAGTGGAAGAAAACCTTCATCACCAAGAGCGTTTCAACTGACCGGTGGATCGTTCCTGTCCACTTCATCGGACACAATTCCAATCACTTCTACCGAGTCGATTCCTTCTGCAAGACCTTTGGAATCAAATTCAACCTGCCAATGTTGTACTTGCCCGACGAACTTTACAAAGCCAAGGGAAAGGAATATAAGATAGTTTTCGGCAAACCAATCCCACCCTCCCATTTCGATTCTTCCAAGTCTCCCCTTCAATGGGCAGAAGAAGTCAGGGAGGTGGTTTATAACCTTCAATGAATATGGAACAGATCATTGATCCGGTAGAAGTCAGCTTGATCGAGGCTGAACTAACTCCAGAAAAGAAGCTGGGAGACACGAACAAGGGTGGTAACGAGCTCTATGATGTTACATGGCATAATTCTCCGAACACTGTCAGGGAGATAGGGCGTCTTCGCGAGGTGTCCTACCGTGATGCAGGAGCAAGTTCCGGAAAGTCAATGGACCTGGATGAGTATGACACGATGGAAGAGCCATACCACCAGATCATAGTGTGGGATCCTGAAGCAAAAGCCATCATCGGTGGCTACAGGTACATCCTGGGCACCAATGTCAAACTTAAAGAGGACGGGCAGCCGAACATCACCTCTTCACACCTTTACCACTTCTCCGATCCGTTCATCTCTGACTATCTTCCCCATGTCATGGAACTGGGGCGTTCCTTCGTAGCTCCGGACTACCAGAGTTCCAAGGCCGGCGCAAAGTCCCTTTTTACCATGGACAATCTCTGGGACGGGATAAGCACAGTGATCCTCCAGTACCCCAGCACATGGTACTTCCTCGGGAAGATGACCATTTACCCTTCATACGACCTTACCGCCAGGAATCTTATTATCCACTTCCTGAAAAAGCATTTCAACGATGACCAGGTCCTGGTGAAGCCGAAGAACGAAATCGTTGTTTCAGACAATCCCAGGCTCATGGACCTGATTCTCTTCGAGGATGACCTCAAGAAAGACTACCGTCTCCTTAAGGATGCGGTGCACAAGCTCGGCACCAAGATTCCTCCGCTGGTCAATTCCTACATCAACATCTCATCAACGATGAAGATGCTTGGGTCATGCATCAATGATGAATTGGGTGATGCAATCGAGACCGGCATAATGATCTGTTATGACGAGTTGTATGAGGACAAGAAGGACCGTCACATGGAGGCATTCGTAAAGAACAAACTCCAGTCGATCCGCAAGAAATACCCTCACACTACAGAAGTAGCCATGGCAAAACTCCGCGAGCAAATTGCAAAGAAACGTCTCAGAGCGCTCCAGAGATTCCAGAAACAAATTAAGCTCAAGCAATCCCCTGATATTGAATTCCATTGATAACCATTAATTTACAATACTATCATGAGCCTTCTTCACGTAATAAACCATCCTATGGTCCAGCACAAACTGACCATCATGAGAGACAAGTCAACCGGATCCAAGGACTTCAGGGAACTCCTCAACGAGATTTCACTTCTGATGGGCTACGAGGTCACCCGCGACATCCCGCTTGAGGATATTGAAATCGAAACACCGATCTGCAAGATGACGGCGAAGGAGGT
>JAEEGF011831713.1_pt1 | contig 11530 bp, 4 predicted proteins | sample 9134171 | NCBI WGS metagenome assembly JAEEGF01 (sample SAMN16246542, study PRJNA631951) | gut metagenome | biome: gut microbiome; feature: rumen; material: AP-attached | host: Bos | place: Iran: Karaj | collected 2018-10 | reverse complement strand
GAGCTTTATGTTTGAGTTTGACTATTGCTGCGGGTGCATTTGCTACAAATGTATCTGCAGTAACAGATAAGGAATTTAATGAAAGCCAGTTCAAAGGAGTAAAGATAACAGCACAGAATTTTCCGGACAGTGCTGTAAGAAAGTCATTATCAAAATATGACACAAATAAGGATGGATTGTTTAGCCTGTATGAGCAGGAGAATGTCGATAATATTGAATGCAATATTAAAGAATATTATGGTGAGAAAACCTTATGTTTATATACAAAGAATAAAACAATCGACTTAAGGGGTGTTTCAAAGCTTAAAAAAGTTAAACAATTGGAAATACGAACAAAAAAGAGTAGCAAATTGAAAATTAAGAACTTCAGCGAAGTAAACAAGATGCGTATTGAAAATCTTGTGTTTTCTAACTGTAAAATTAGTAAACTTGATATTTCAAATATGAAAAAACTTAAGTCGGTTGAAACATATACACTTTCGAAATATGGAGAAATCGATCAGCTTACAATTGGCAATAATCCAAAATTGAATTATGCGAATCTCAAAGTTGGAAAGGTTAAATTTACCAATTGTCCAAAGTTGAATAAGCTATTATTGTATAATGCTAAGACAGCAGATGTCAGTAAACTTACAAAATTGACCTCATTAAGGCTTGAAAGTGATAAGATTAGTAATATCAATTTGGAGAAGAATAAAAAACTAAAAGATATTAGTTTAATAACTAAAAATTTGAAGAGCATTGATTTGAGTAAGAATGCAAAATTGGAAGAGGTCAATATTGGTGATTGTAAAATATTGGCGAAAATAGAGCTCGTAAATAAAAAGGCTCTTAAAGAAGTAAGATTATACAGATGTGATAACCTTAAAGAGGCAGATGTAGAGAATAACCCTGAGTTAAAACTATTAGATATTACAGAAGGAAAGAGTGCTATTAATGCTGTTGTCAAAAATAACAAAAAACTTAGGACTTTGGCAATAGAAGAAGTAAAAATTAATAAATTTGACCTGTCTTCTAATGACAATTTGGAGCGAGTTTTCCTGAGTAAGGCTTGCCTGACAGAATTGAAACTTGGAAACCTTCCAAAGTTAAAGGAATTGGACTGCAGTGGAAATGAAATTACAAATCTGGATTTGAGTGGATACGGTAACCTGATTTCATTAAAATGTGGTAGTAATAAAATTGAAAAATTGAATCTGGGTAATAATGCTAAACTAAAAGAAGTTTATTGTGAAAATAACAAGCTTAGTGAATTAGACCTTAGCAAACTATCTTATTTAGAAGAACTGTATTGTTATGATAATAATATTGAAAAATTGGACTTAACTAATAATCGATGGATTTCAGATGTTGATGCACATTCTTGCGGGCTTAAGACAATTTTATTGCCATTTAGAGCAAAGATGTATTGTTTAAACTTAAATAATAATAACATTGAACAGATTGATTTATCTAATATACTTGAACTTTATACATTGAAGATAAAAAATAATCCAATTAAAACATTGGATCTTCCTTCAGATCTGAAAATTAGTGATATTGACTGTAATACAGATTTACAAGTGACAGGAAAAAAAGAAACAAGTAGAAACATATATTTAGATGAAGGTGTGGAGATATTGACTTTGTATTATCAATAATAAAAATAATTGTCTGGAACAGTAATTAAGATATTATTTGAGGAGGAGTTTGACATGAAAACAGGAAAGATGACAATTGGAGCTTTATGCTTGAGTTTGACTATTGCAGCAGGTGTATTTGCTATAGACGTATCTGCAATTACGGATAAAAAATTAAATGAAAGCCAGTTCAAAGGAGTAAAGATAACGGCACAGAATTTTCCGGACAGTGAAGTAAGAAGATCACTTGCGAGAATTGATAAAGATAATGATGGTGTTCTAAGTCAGTATGAGCAGGAAAATATCAACAATTATGAATGGAATAGCAATGGTAGCTTTGAAAATGATTTTTATTCATACTGTTACTTGTGTATAACGACAACGAAAAATGCTATCGATCTGAGAGGTCTCTCAAAACTAAAATATGTTACAAGGTTAGAATTGCGTACTGACAAGGAACGCAAATTAAAAGTTAAGAATTTCAGCGAAGTAAATAAAATGAATGTTGATGGACTTGTATTTACTAAATGCAAAATTAATAAACTTGATATTTCTAATGCGAAAAAACTTAATTTTATTAAGGTTACATGTTCATCTGAAGCTGGATTTTCTACAAAAATCAGCAACCTTACAATTAATAATAACCCTGAATTGGTGCAGGTGAGCATCATAGTTGACAAGGTTAAAATTGACAATTGTAAAAAATTGGAGAGGCTATATTTTGACAGTACTAAGAAAGTAGATTTAAGTAAGCTTACAAAATTGTCAGCATTATCTATAAAAGGTGACAATTTTGATAATATCAATCTAACTAAGAATAAGGAACTGCAAATGCTGGATGTATGCGCTGATAATCTGAAGAATATTGATTTGAGCAAGAATGCCAAATTGCAATCTGTTAGTTTCGATAAATGCAAAAAATTGGAGAAAATAAAGTTGGTAAATAAAAAGTCACTTAGGGAAGTAAATGTGAGTGGGTGTAAAAAACTAAAAGAGGTAGATGTTGAAAAGAACCCCGATTTAGAGGAATTGACGATATCAGAAGGAAGCAACAAACTTAGTGTTGTTGTGAAAAATAATAAAAATCTTTATACGCTGGAATTAAAGAATGTTAAATATAAGAAACTTGACTTGTCAGGTAATGAGAGATTGGGAGTGTTGAACTTAGAAAATGATGGTCTTAAAGAGTTGAAACTGGGAAGACTTCCGGCGTTATGGTATTTGAAGTGTAATGATAATGAACTTAAAAAACTGGATCTGAGTGGATATAATAAATTACATGTCTTAATATGTGATAATAATAAAATAAAAAAACTGAATTTGAGTAAAAATAAAAAGGTAGGATCGGTTAGTTGTAAAAACAACAGGATTAGTAAGTTAGACTGTAGTAAACTTTCAAAGTTGGATGAACTAAAATGTGATGGAAATAATATTGAAAAATTGGATTTGAGTAATAATTCTAAAATTAAATATGTTTCTGCAGAATCTTGCGGACTTAAGACAATTGTTTTTCCGTATGATGCTGAAATGCAAGATTTAAATTTGAAGAATAATAATATTGAACAGATTGATTTGTCTAATATACTTGAGCTTCCTGCATTAAATATATATAATAATCCTATTAAAATATTAGATGTGCCTTTAACATTGAAGATTAGTAAGATTAGTGGCAATAGAGATTTGCAAGTGACAGGACAAAGAGAGATAAGAGAATTCACACTTTCAAGGGAAGATGGAAAGACTCTGTATTTTGATTGTGAATAAAAAAATGAAAAATGTGCAATAAATTAGTGAATAACCAATACAGTGAATAATCAAAAAACAGGTGCCACGGCACCTGTTTTTCTTATATAGAAAAAATATAACTGATTATTTGTTCTGTAAGTAGTTGTCAATGCTCTCAGCTGCCTGCTTACCAGCACCCATTGCAAGAATAACTGTTGCGGCTCCTGTTACGGCATCACCACCTGCATAGATTCCTTCTCTAGTTGTCTGAAGTGTATCTTCGTTAACAACGAGACATCCACGCTTGTTAGCCTCAAGACCTTCTGTAGTAGATCTGATAAGTGGGTTTGGTGAAGTACCGATTGACATGATTACTGTATCAACGTCAAGTAAGAAGTTGCTTCCTTCTTTTTCGATTGGACGTCTTCTTCCTGAAGCGTCAGGCTCACCGAGTTCCATCTCGATACATTCCATCTTAGAAACACGACCTTCTTCGTCGCCGATTAACTTAACCGGGTTGTTAAGGTTCTTGAAGATGATTCCCTCTTCGATTGCGTGATGGATTTCTTCTTTTCTTGCAGGCATTTCTTCCATACCACGACGGTAAACAATGTATACATTTTCTGCACCAAGACGCTTAGCTGTTCTTGCTGCATCCATTGCTACGTTACCACCACCGACAACTGCTACGCTCTTGCTCTTCATAACAGGTGTGTCATATTCAGGAAGGTAAGCCTTCATGAGGTTTGCACGTGTAAGGTATTCGTTTGCAGAATAAACACCGATTAATGCTTCACCTTCGATTCCCATGAATGAAGGAAGACCTGCACCTGAACCTACGAAACATGCTTTGTAACCCATGTCAAAAATTTCATCTATAGAGAGAACCTTACCGATAACCATGTTAGTCTTGATTTCAACACCAAGGTTTGTAAGGTTGTCAATTTCTTTCTGAACGATAGCTTTTGGAAGTCTGAACTCAGGAATACCGTAAACCAAAACACCACCTGCTTTGTGGAATGCTTCGAAGATTGTAACTTCGTATCCCTTCTTTGCAAGATCGGCAGCACATGTAAGTCCTGAAGGACCTGCACCTACAACAGCAACTTTGATTCCGTTGCTCTCAGGCTTTGTAGCAGCAGCGTGGCTGTTAGCCATGTGGTAATCAGCACAGAATCTCTCAAGTCTTCCGATAGCAACAGGCTCGCCCTTGATACCGCGAACACAGTTACCTTCACACTGTGACTCCTGTGGACAAACACGTCCGCATACAGCAGGAAGTCCGTTTGTGCTTGTGATAATCTCGTAAGCTTTCTCAAATTCGCCTGCAGCAACTTGCTCAACGAATTCAGGAATTCTAACATTTACAGGACATCCGTTTACACATGGTTTGTGTTTGCAGTTGAGACAACGTGTAGCTTCTTCGATTGCCATCTCTGCTGTGTAGCCCATGGCAACTTCTTCAAAATTTTTATTTCTTACATTTGGTTCCTGCTCAGGCATTGGAACCTTTGTTAATGACATATTTGGCATTACTGTGCACCTCCTGTAACTGCATCTGCAGCTTTGTACATACGGCAGTTTTCTCTGTCGTGAGTTTCCTTTGTTCTGTAAGTAGAGTTACGTTTCATAAGTTCATCGTAATCTACCTGATGTCCGTCAAAGTCAGGACCGTCAACACATGCAAACTTAATCTCACCGCCTACAGTAACACGGCATCCACCGCACATACCTGTTCCATCTATCATAATAGGATTTAAAGAAACTAATGTCTTAATGTTGTATGGCTTAGTTACAGCAGAAACGAACTTCATCATTGGTACAGGACCGATAGCGATAACTAAATCATAGTTGTTACCTGCATCGATAAGGCTCTGGAGTTTGTTGGTAACAAATCCTTTCTCGCCGTATGTACCATCATCTGTTGTAATGTAAAGGTTGTCACATACTTCTTTAAATTCATCTTCAAGGATAACGATGTCTTTGCTTCTGAAACCGGCAATAACATCAACGTGTGCACCATTCTTGAAAAGAGCTTTTGCTGATGGGAATGCGATAGCATTACCAACACCACCACCGATTACACATACGTTCTTGTATCCGTCTAACTCAGTAGCTGTTCCGAGAGGTCCAACGAAATCTAAAATAGCGTCGCCTTCGTTTAACTGAGAAAGAACCATTGTAGATCTTCCTACAATCTGGAAAATAATAGTAACCGCACCTGTTTCAGGATTAGTATCTGAAATAGTGAGAGGTACTCTTTCGCCGTACTCATCTACTCTGAAGATAATGAACTGTCCGGCTTTTGCTTTCTTTGCAATGAAAGGTGCCTCAATGTCCATAAGACAAACATTTTCATTAAGCTGTTTTTTTCTTAAAATCTTATACATATGACTCTCCTTAATAATATGAAATATCAAAAACGTTGATTTTTGACGTCATTACGTTTCAGTATAGCACATCGTTAAAAAATTAGCAATTATGTGCATTATTTTTTATTTTATCAAGATTTATATGCGGATTCGAGCCGTTTGACCGTATAATTACTTAATAATAAAAGGTTGAATAATTACCGTAAAATGAATGGCAGAATAGTTATTAAAAATTCCGGTGGATTTCTTTTTTTTGAAACACTTTTTTTAATAGTTAAAGTGTGTTAAAATTTATAACGGCGGTTAAGAGCGGACTACAATAGAATATAAAAAGACGAAAGGGTTTTTAAGGAGAGGTTTATGAGAAAGTTTAAAAAAGTCGTAGCACTTGCTATGTCTGCAACTTTGTTAGTTTCAAGTCTTGGCATTATGCCACCGACAAAATTTACAAAGACGGTTCAGGCTGCGGGAATTGATAATTCGGCATTTTTGAAAGCAAGCGGTAAGGTATTAAAGAATAACTACGGTAATGGTAATGTTGTTTATTTGAGAGGAACTAATGCAGGAAGTTTATCGGTTCAGGAGCATTGGATGTGTACATTTAAGTGGACACAGAATGTTAAGGATCAGAGTGATATCTGGAGAGTGCTTACTCAGAGATTTGGCGCAGATAATGCAAGAACATTGGTAAGACATTATATGGACAGTTTTTGGACAACTGCAGATTTTGACAGATGTGCAGATATGGGACTCAACGTTATCAGATTGCCACTTTGGTACAGAGACTTTGTTGATGCCAACGGAAACTGGTACAGCGATTGTTGGAATTACGTTGACTGGTTTGTATCAGAAGCGGCAAAGAGAGGTATTTATACTATTATAGATATGCACGGTGCCTACGGTTCACAGAATGGTAGCGATCATTCCGGAGTGGATGGACAGGACTACAAAGAATCTGCTTCCCAGTTTTTCTTTGGTGGAAATGCAGCATCAAATCAGGAAAAGTATTATCAGATGTGGGAAAAGATTGCTGAACATTTCAGAGAAAATGCAGCGGTTGCCGGATATGATCTCTTGAATGAACCTTACTGTACTTACAGATACAGTTCAAGCGTTGGAGAAGATCAGCTCCACAGCATTCTTTATAATGTGTACGACAGAGTATATGACAGAATCAGAGCAAAGGATCCTGACCATCTTATCATCATGGAGGCAACTTGGGATTCCTGGGATCTTCCTAATCCAAACGATTACGGATGGTCAAACGTTATGTACGAGTATCATCAGTATGAGTACAGCAATTATAATAATGAAGATAACAAACAGATAACTAGTCTTCAGAACAAGATTAACAATATATTTGCAATGAATCACAACGTGCCAAGTTACATGGGCGAGTTCAATATGTTCAATAGTGATGCAGCTTGGGATACAGCTTTGCAGATGCTCAACAACAATGGCATCAACTGGACTACATGGACATACAAGGCAAAAGAGTCAAATGACAACTGGGGACTTTGGAAATACTCAGGAGAAGAAGTTGATCTTGAGAATGATTCATACGACACAATTTATAATAAATGGAGTGGAGTAACTTCAAAATATGAAAATACATACATTACAAATGTATTGAAGAGATACGTTTCAGGAACTGTGTCAGGTCCCGGAACTGATTACTCAAATATTCAGGCAGGACAGTACTATCTTCAGGTTACAGGTAACGACGGAGCTAAGGTGGTATGTGCTGACGATGGCGGCAACAATCCACTTATTGCAAACAGAGATACATGTGGTGGAGCATGGGAGACTCTCGAAGTAATTAACAATAATGATGGAACTATCGCATTCAAATCAATGGCAAACAACAAATACGTTTGTGCGGTTATTGATGAGGAGAACCAGCTTCTTCCACGAAGTGAGCAAATTAGTGATTGGGAAAAGTTCAGAGTGGTTCACATCCAGGGTAACCAGTATGGTATATATGCTTGTGCCAATGGCAAATATGTAACCGCTGATTTTAACAACGGCGGTGTGTTAAAAGCAACAAGTGGTTCGGTGGCAGGTTCATGGGAGGCATTTACATTCAACAAGATTGGTGGACAGGAGCCAACACAAGCGCCAACACAAGCACCAACACAAGCACCAACAGAGAAACCTACAGAGAAACCAAGTGAAACAACTCCTGAGAATCCTACAGACGGATATTCAAATTCTGTTACTAACAATTGGGTTTATGCAGGAAACTGGGGATGCTATTTTGGAGACTGGAACGGTTCAGCCAGCGGAAGATATTATACATATCCAAACTATGCATTCTATACTCTCGAGGTAAATCAGACAAATAAAGGAGCTGACTGGTTGGTACAGGCTAGTTATGAAGCTGATGTAACTCCGGGCAAAAAATACCAGTTTATTGTTGATGTAACATCAAATAAGAATGCTTCAATTGGAATTAAGGAAGATAATTCAAATAGTCAGGATGCACAGGTGTATTATAATGTAAGTGCGAATTCTAAGATTGAATTGCAAGGCGTATACACTATTAATTCAGACCAGAACAAGATGAAGATAATGTTTGAACTTGGTCGTGGAGTTGATGCAGGAACAAAATTGACATTTGACAATGTGAGAATACTCGAGGTGTTTGAGCAGCATCCGTCAGAACAGCCGACAACAGTGGCACCGACAACATCAGCACCGGAGCAGCCAACATGGAACGGTGATTATTCAGCCCTTTCATGGACAAGAATTGGTAACTCTGATTACTATGTTGCAGCAGGTGGCAATGAGTTTGGATTCGAACTTCTTGAGGCACAGGCAGAGGCATTACATATTGTTCCGGATGTTGCAAAAGGAACAAAGCCAATCTGGCCTGATTATTCTAATGCAACATTAAACGGTGTAGCATTTGCACAACCTGCAGGTGCAGGAATTATGCTCCCATACACAAGCCTTCCACAGGGATATTCGGTATTCAAGGCCAACAGTGCGGTAGACGGACATGCATTTGAAATCATAGTAAGAAACGACAAGAAGGAAGAGCCAACAGAAGCACCTACTGAGGCACCAACAGAGGCACCAACAGAAAAGCCAACAGAGGCGCCAACAGAGAAGCCAACCGAGGCACCAACAGAGGCACCAACCGAAGCGCCAACAGAAGCACCAACAGAGACGCCGACAGAAAGACAGGAAGCTTCAATCAGAATCGAGGGCTATCAGATTAATACAGAATATGAAGGCCACAGAGTAGTATATGTAGTTGATGATCCAAACAACGAAGTTGTGGAGGTCGGTATGATTTACGGACTTGCAGATTATGCAAATCCGGAAGATATGTACAAAGGTAGCAATGCATCTGATATATATTCGTATGCAGCAACAGAGGCCGGAAAGGTTGAATATAATCTTGAATCAGACACAGCACAGGCATATGCAATGACAATGAAGTTCATAAAGAGTGTAGCATACTACAAGGCTCCAATCATGATGAGAGCGTATGCAAAGCTTGCAGATGGAAGTTATATTTACAGCAATGTGGATACAAAGTCGGTATATGAGATAGCTGATTACTTATATGTAAATAATCTGATGCCTACAGATATGCAGAGCACATATCTCTATACAGAGATAATAGATAAATGTAGAAAAAGTTCCGGGAAATAGGCGTTATTAGTTAATAAATGTTGTTCGATTTGGACTAAGAAAACACAAATTAGACACAAAACCCCTCCGTTTTTTAGAGACACTAAAAAACGGAGGGGTTATATATTATTTAATAGTAAATAAAAATGTTTTTCCAATTAGTAAAAAAGGAAATATTAACATCAATAATAGGGCGTACAATAGTGGTTTAATTGTCAATTGTTTCGAGTGCCCTCGTATGATATATTCGTGATTGTAGGAGATGTATTTCAATCAAATAATGAATAGGAGGATTAGTATTGAAGGGGAACTTGAAAAAATTGTTTGCAACTTTGTGCTCATTAGCGTTAATAATTACGATGATGGGAACAGGAAATTATGGAGTTGCAAATGAAAGGGAAATTGGTGCAGCTGAATTTGCAGGCACCGCACAGCAGAGTAACAGAGTAGTTGGATATCTTCCGGCGTACAGGAGCGCACAGGTTGATTCTATAGACTATTCGGTATTGACACATGTTAATTTGTCGTTTATGAGATATACAAACGGCGCATTGAAGTCGGATTTTTCTGATTCATTGATGAAGAAAATAATAGCGCATTGTAGAGAAGAGGGCGTTAAAGTTCAGATTGCAGTAGGTGGAGGAGGAGGCTTTGATACAGCATCAAGACCATTTGCAACTAAGCAGTCACGAGCAAATTTTATCAATAGCATCGTATCTTATGTCAACCAATATCAGCTTGACGGTGTAGATGTTGATATAGAGTGTACAGATGAGAATGTTATCGCAAACTATGAGAACTTTGTCTCGGAATTGAGAGAAGCACTTGGAAATAATAAATTGCTTACAATGGCAGTGTCGCCATGGTTTACAAGGCAACTTAATTCTACAATCTACCAGTATGTAGATTTCCTCAATCTCATGACATATGATTATGCTCACGGAGATGGACCGGTAGCGCCAATGAGCCAGATAGAGACTCACAGACAGCATTATCAGTCACAGGGAGTGAGCATGGACAGAATGACCATAGGAGTTCCGTTTTATGGATATGGTCCGGGAGGATTCGACGAAGAATACACATATTCGCAGATAATAGATTATAACCCAAACAACCGTTTTTCAGATGAGTGTATAATAAATGGTCATAAGGTGTATTACAACGGAGAGCAGACAATCAGAGAAAAAGCCAGACTTAGTAAGCAGTATGGCGGAATCATGATATGGGAATTAGGTCAGGATTCATTTGGCCAGTATTCGCTTCTACAGGCAATCAAAGAAGAACTAGGTTTAGACGAAGACACATCATCATACCAAACAGCCCCTGCAAACGATTGGGGAAATGCAGGAAAATGGGGATGCTATTTTGGTGACTGGGGAAGCATCGCTTCAACAGGAGAGTATAGATTAAATGAAGACGAGTCTTACAATGTAAAAATAAACAGCACAAAACTCGGAACAGACTGGCTTGTAAAGGCAAGTTATATGGACACAGTTACAAATGGAAAGACCTACAAGGTGTATGTAGATGTGAAGTCAGATAAGGCAGCATCTGTTGGAATGAAGGAGGATCTGTCTAATCCAAAGCAGGATCCTGTTTATACCAATATAGCAGCCAATACCACAATGACATTGACAGGTACATATACAGTCAGCCAGAATACAATAAAGTTGATGTTTGAACTTGGAAGAGGATGTGATGCAGGTACAACATTGACATTTGGCAATGTGAGAATTATAGAAGTAGAAGAAGAGACAGAAAAACCGTCTGAAATAATCACTACAGTTAATGAAGAACCAACACAGACAGACGGCGATTACTCTAGTCTTATATGGACGAGAATAGGTGATTCAGATTATTATGTTGCAGCAGGTGGCAATGAGTTTGGTTTTGAATTACTTGAGGCGCAGGCCACAGCATTGCATATAGTTCCAATTGTAAACGAAGGAACAAAGCCAATCTGGCCTGATTATTCTAATGCAACATTAAACGGTGTAGCATTTGCACAGCCTGCAGGTGCAGGAATTATGCTCCCATACACAAGCCTTCCACAGGGATATTCAGTATTCAAGGCCAACAGCGCGGTAGACGGACATGCATTTGAAATCATAGTAAGAAACGACAAGAAGGAAGAGCCAACAGAAGCACCTACTGAGGCACCAACAGAGGCAC
>JAEEGF010562580.1_pt1 | contig 11530 bp, 8 predicted proteins | sample 9134171 | NCBI WGS metagenome assembly JAEEGF01 (sample SAMN16246542, study PRJNA631951) | gut metagenome | biome: gut microbiome; feature: rumen; material: AP-attached | host: Bos | place: Iran: Karaj | collected 2018-10 | reverse complement strand
ATGGAGCTTCTGAGTGCTGATTCCTATTTCAGCCCCAAAGCCAAACTGGAAGCCGTCGGTGAATCTGGTGGATACGTTCACATAAACGCAGGCAGCATCAACACCTTTAAGGAATTTATCAGCATTTTCCTTATTCTCTGTGATTATGCTCTCAGAGTGGCCGGTATTATATCTGTTAATGTGAGCAATTGCTTCATCAACGCTCTTAACAGTTTTTACAGATAAAATATAATCAAGATACTCCGTACCAAAATCAGCCTCTGTTGCCTTCTCGGCACCTGGTAGAAGGGTTATGGATGACTCATCCGCTCTGAGTTCAACCTTATTCTCCTTCATAGCTTCGCTAAGTCTTGGCAGGAATTTATCCTTAATATTTTCATGAACAACCAGTGACTCTGCAGCATTGCAGACACCTATTCTCTGAGTCTTGGCATTAATTATGATGGGAATAGCCTTATCGATATCTGCATACTCATCGATGTAAATATGGCAGTTACCGCTTCCTGTCTCTATTACAGGAATCTTACTGTTCTCACATACCATTCTTATAAGACCGGCGCCGCCTCTGGGGATTATAACGTCAACATATTCCCTCATGGTCAAAAGCTCATTAACAGCGCTTCTGTCTGTAAAAGGAAGAAGCTGTACAAAATCAGGATTAAAGCCGCTTCTGTCTATTACTCTTCTAATTACTTCAGTAATTGCCTTATTTGAATTTATGGCATCGGAACCGCCCTTTAATATAACAACATTGCCCGCCTTGAAGGTAAGTGCAAAGGCATCTGCCGTAACATTAGGTCTTGATTCATAGATTATGCCGATAACACCAAGGGGCACGCTGACCTTTTTGATATTAAGGCCGTTTTCCAGTGTCCACTCAGAGAGCTTCTCTCCTATAGGATCGGGAAGCTCAGCCACCTGCTTAAGGCCCTCCGCCATGTCCTTTATCCTGGCTTCATTCAGCATAAGTCTGTCAAGAAGACCTTCATGCATGTTATTTTTTCTGCCATTTTCGATATCGATATTATTTGCTGCTATTATCTCTGCAGAAGAAGCCACAAGTTCGTCAGCCACATCGCACAGAACCTTGTTCTTCTGTTCTGCGGACAGCTTTATAAGCTCATATTTGGCATCGAAAGCTCTCTTTCCGATAGCTTTTATCTCTGTCTTGATTTCTGAAACATTTTCACTCATTTTTAATTTCCCCACTGTTGGTGATGATTGCGCTCACAGGTATATCCATACTGTTCATATATGGCGTAAGATCATCATCTGTCACTTGAAAATCGTATCCAATTGCTTTGCTCTCTATCATACCATCATGGCTACCATTAAAAAAGCGAATTATATATCTGTCATAGAATCCGGCGCCATAGCCGATGCGATTTCCCTTTTTATCAAAAACAAGTCCCGGAAGAACGATAAAGGTCTTTCTGCCGGTAAAATCATATACTCTGTCATGTGACAAATTCACAGGTTCAGATATGCCATAAGAGCCTTCTTCAAAATCATAGAGACTGTCTACTCTGAAAAACTCCATAAGGTGCTTTCTTCTGTCGAGAATTCTTGGACAATACACCTTTTTACCAAGAGATAAGGCATGCTCGATTATTCTGTGAGTATCCGCTTCAACATCGGTGCTGCAAAAAATAAGAATGTCCTCTGCATTTTTAAAGGAATCTGAGCTTGTCAGATTATTAAAAATGGCATCATCATATTTTTCTTTTTCAGCTATAGAGAGCTTATTTCTCCTCTCAATCATCTTCCTTCTAAGAAGGAATTTTGCACTGTGATAATGAGTGCCTATGCGCTCAGCAACCTTCATTCCATCCATTGCAGCTGATGTAATTCCACCTGCATATCCCGCACCTTCTCCGCAGGGGTAAAGACCATTTATGCCAATGGCTTCAAGGTCTTCATCTCTGTTAATCCTTACAGGGGATGAGGTTCTGGTCTCAACGCCAAGGAATAAAGCTTCATCATCATCAAAGCCCTTTATCATCCTGCCAAAGTGCTCCATACCTTCAACAATTACGCTGTTTATGTTCTCAGGAAGAATCCTGTGGACAGGAGCAAATACATAATCCCCCTTAACGCAGGGCGTATTTCTGTCTGCCTTCTCATGCTTTTTTATTGATGCAAGAACATCATCATCGTCTTTTAAGGCTTTTGTACCTTTCTTAAAATCATCAAAATATTCAACAGGAATTTTGCCATTTCCTGTAGCAAAAGCTTTTTCCTCCAGCCTTCTCTGGAATTCCATACCGGCAAGAACGTCACTGCTACCAAAATCCTTGGTATCAACAGTTACAACTATGGCACTGTTGGCATTTTTACTGTCACGTCCTGAATAACTCATTCCGTTTACTACAAGTCTGCCTTCCTCGGAAGAAGCGTTAACCACATATCCGCCGGGGCACATGCAAAATGAATATACGCCATATCCGGAGGAGCACTGGGCTGTTACCTTATAGGGCGTAGGCGGAAGGCTTACAGGCTCATCTATACCATATTGAGATTTATTTATGATGCTCTGTCTGTGCTCAACTCTAAGTCCCACAGCAAAAGCTTTCTGCTCCATGTTAATGCCCTTTTTATGAAGCATTGAAAAGGTATCTCTTGCACTGTGACCTATAGCCAGAACCACAATATCAGAGTAAAATTCTCTGCCATCCTCGCATCTTACGCCGCAGATCTTTTTATCATACTTAAGGTTGCCTTCCTTTGAAGGAACATCCTCAAACAAAAGCTCTGTAACCTTTGTCTCAAAGAAGTATTCACCGCCAAGGCTGATGATCCTTTTACGCATATTCTTTACAACTTTTGTAAGTACATCTGTTCCGATATGAGGCTTTGCCTCGTAAAGAATATCCTCGGATGCGCCATTTTCTACGAAAATCTCAAGGCATCTGTAGCCTTTTCCATCCTTATCCTTAACCATGGTGTTAAGCTTACCGTCTGAAAAAGTACCGGCTCCGCCCTCACCAAACTGGACATTACACTTAGTATTAAGGATACCTGTATTCCAGAATTCATTTACTGCCTTAACTCTCTCGTCAACATCCATTCCTCTCTCAAGGACAATGGGGCTATATCCAGCCTTAGCAAGTTCATAAGCGCAAAAAAGTCCCGCAGGACCGGAACCTATAATGATAGGCTTCTGAGGAGTTACATTTCTCATTAAAGATTCATCAGCTTTGCGCTCATCAGGGAATTTATAACGTTTCTCATTTACCGTCTGAGCATTCTTACAGCCTGATCTCTTCAGAATTTTCTCTTCATTAAGACCATCCCTAAGGCAAACATTTACAGAATAAATATCCATAATCTCAGGCTTTTTCCTGGCATCTATGGAATGCTTATGAATGGTCAGATCCTTAATTTCTGATGGCTGTACCTGAAGAAGCTTAGCAGACTTCTTAATAAGATTACTCTTAAGCTTAAGAAGCCTCTCCTTTTTATCCTGGGGAAGCTTTTCAAAACCATTATTTGGAAATTTTATATTACTGATTCTAATCATAAACAGCTTGCAGCCTCTCCTGCTATATAACCACTAGTCCATGCCCACTGAAGATTGTAGCCGCCGCATCTGCCGTCAACATCACAGAGTTCGCCGACCACATAAACACCGGGCATTTTATTGTACATTAGCTCATCGCTCAAATTTCCAAGGCTTATTCCACCCCTTGTGACCTGAGCTTTTTTATAATCGCTGACACCGCTTATCTCTATGCGCACATCTCTGTAAGTATTAAGGATGCACTTAAGCATATTGGTGCCAACATTTTTGGCTTTCATACTTCCTGAAAGCTTCATGCGTCTTAGTATCATTTCATTTATATTCGAATTGCAAAATCCGGATAACAAATCCTCTAATCGTCTGTCTCTAGGTAGATTAAGCATCTTATCGATCAGCTGTTCAAACTGATCGTTATCATAGTATGGAAAGAAATTGATTGATGCCGTCACAGGTCTGTTCTTTGACATATGCTGAGCAACAAGTCCCGATGCCTGCATTACAGGTATTCCGGAAATTCCATTTGATGTAATCTGGACCTCTCCGTATTCGGATGCAAAAACACCGTCCCCTATCATGAAGGAAACTGTCGCATAGGCTCTGACACCGCTCTTTTCAGGAAGAGTCTCATCCTCAGATAAAAGAGGGACAAGAGAAGGATAAGTGTCCTTAACCTTCATTCCAAGCTGCTCGCAGATATAGTATCCATCACCTGTGGCGCCGCAGGTTTTAGGACCTGCCAGGCCGCCTGTAGCAAGGATTACTCTGTCAGCCTCGTATTCATTCTTTGATGTACTTACCTTAAAACAAGGTGCTCCATCTGAACCTATGGGGAGTATCTTTTTTAGCTGCTCATTATAGACAAAGGTCACACCGAGCCTTTCACATTCTTTTACAAGAACATTAACGACAGATGTGGCCTGGCCTGTTATGGGATAAAGATATCCTTCTTCGTTATCGATTATCAGTCCAAGAGAAGTGAAAAACTCAACGGTCTGCTGCACGCCAAACCTACCCAGCCACTTTTTCATTCTTCCTTTGGAATCCTCATTAAAAGCATCGGCAGACATCTCAAAGTTTGAAAGATTACATCTGCCGTTACCTGTCATGGACAACTTTTTACCACAGCTGTCCGTTTTTTCAATTATAGTTACCTGCGCACCTTCTCTGGCTGCAGCTATGGCAGCGCATAGACCTGCAGCGCCTCCGCCGGCTACAAGAATTCTTCTTGCTGATGTCATATACGTCTCCATTCTTCAAAGTCACCTGATTCTTTGGTTCCTGGCAGCAAGCCATATATAAAATATTATCTACTCTCTAATTTGTCATAGATAAGTGCAAACTGATCGCCAAATGGCATACGTTCTATCTCATATCTGTTCACGCTTCTTAATACAATCAGCATTACCATATAAAGTAAATATGATAAAACAAGAGCTATTATCAGGGTCAGAGCTTCGCCGATGAGATTAACAAGAAGTCTGTCGATGGCAAGGGCCAGAATACCTGATATTCCTGCTGCAAGCAGCGGCTTAAATATTGGTCTTAAAAACTCCTGCTTATAATCCAGCATCATTCTGATCTCAAAAAATCCAAGCACTGTCTCAAGTATTATCATCGCAGCAAATGCAGCTATTGATGCATGTATACCAAAGCTGAAGGCTGCGGACATAACAATTAGTATTGCTATATGAGCAGCGATTCCGATAACAGAATTAAAAAGCACAAGTAGTCTGTTCTTCAGCTGAACAAGCAAAAATGTCTGGAACAGAAGAAATACACCCGGAATAGCCAGTGGTGCTGTTATAGCAATGATATTAACAGCAGAGTGATTAGTTTTTCCAAATAAAAGTGCCGTAAAGGTACCTGCAAGAACCATGAACCAAATTGTCACAGGAAATACAAGCATTGCTTCAAAATGAACAAGATTCTGAATCTTCGCCCTTGCCATCTTATAATCCTTTTTCATGATGCTGATAAAGATACTAAACCAGGACTTTGAAAAAGGTACGGTACAGATAAATATGATAAATACCGTAATAGCTATTACCTGTCCGATATAGATGCCCCAGTTACTGATATTGTTTTCACTTGGATGAACGCTGTTAGCCACCATAAGATAAACACACTCATCCATGAAGAGAAGAAATCCGCCCTGAGCGAAAACAACCCACAAAGGAATAAGCTCTCCAAGGAATCTCTGTTGTCCGGGATCCTTGATGGGAGCGCTGTTTTCAGCAAGTGCATGAAGTCTTCCCCTGTGAATTAGCACCATAATTACGATGAACAAAAAGCTGACAAAGCAGCTCACTGTAATACCGAGGGCTGCTCCGATTGCACCATAAGCAGATGCAATGTCATCTACGTGCATAAGCGCATTAACCTTAAGTCCGTACTTATACCCAATTCCCGAAAAAATAATAGATAAAACAAAGGTAATAACAACGAGTATCAGATTAGAGAAAACTGAAACCGCAGAAAATCCTGCTCCGCAAAGATATCCTCTTAAAACACCCTGAACACTCATAAATAAAAGTATCGGGGCAATTGTAAATAGTACAAAAAAACTTCTTGAAGAATGAAATACCATCAGAGCGAATACTCTGGAAAAAGCAGCACATAAAAGCGCAAGTACAAATCCGCAAATAAAGCTTATAAGCATAAGCCTCTTAACGTTATCACCTGCAATCTTCATCTGCTGTCTGTGAAGATGACTCTTTACCATCTCTTTGGTAACAGATTCAAATGCAATTATGAGAACTCCATATCCCATCAGGAACATGGCAATAGGAGCCGACATAAAGCCCGCTCCTTCAGGTCCCGTAATCTTGTAATAAACAACGCACAGAACCATCATCATACATATAGATAAAAATCCGGATGCCAGAACGACATCAGGTCTTATTTTCATACTTTTTTCCATGACTCCACCCGAAAATAATGCCTCAATCTCTGGTTATAGAAAGGGCCTCCAAAACTTTTTCCTGCTTCTCTTCCATTACCTTTGCTTCATCCTCCTCCATGTGATCATAGCCACATAAATGAAGCATGGAATGAGCTACTAGGAAGGCAAACTCCCTCTTTTCGCTGTGTCCAAACTCAGCAGCCTGCTCTCTGACTCTGTTCTCATTTATCACAATATCCCCAAGAACGATAAGTCCGCTGTCCGGATCTGTTATGTCAACTTCCTGCTCGCCAAGTGCAGCTTCAAAATCCCCAGGCTGCTCATAGCTTATATTGGGAAAAGAAAGAACATCCGTAGGAGCATCTATCCCGCGGAAATCCCTGTTCATCTCTTTTATTCCTTCATCATCAGTAATAAGAAGGCTCAGCTGTACATCGAAGGGACAGTTCTCCTTCTTAAGAGCCATTTCTGCCACTGATTTTGCAACTTCTTCAATGTCAAAATCAAACTTTGCATCTGTTTCATTTTCAACGAAGAAAATCATAATAAAGCTTCTCCTTCTTCATAAGAGCCTTCATGTGGTCAAGCTCATAAAGAGAAATATTGTAGTTATAAAGCTCCTTGTTATTCATCTTATGAGCAAATACCTTCTCTATGAGTTCATCATAATTGATCTTGGCATTTTTATCCTTACCGAAAAGATAAGTGATGGATGCAATGACCGTCTCACTCATATATATAACAGCAGCTTCCTTTGAAAGCTGTTTGCTCCTGTCATTTACAATATATTCCTCAAGATACTCCATGGCTTCCTCGGGGAAATTGTTCTCAATATAAAAATGCTTAACCTCATCCCAGGTCTTAGAGCCATCGATTACTCCGATATTGTAATAATAAGACATGGTCTTAACGGCTCTGGCATTTAAGTTCAGATCAAGAGCTATTCTCTCAGCCAGGTACGCAATATGAATAGCATTAAAATATGCATCCTTATCAGTTTCCTTAAGCTGAACCAAAAGCGGATATTCCGTATCGTTGATATCCATGTACCTGTCGTTACTTTTTCTGATTACATATACTCCGAACAGGTTCAGAAGAACCATGATCAAAATAATTGATATCAGAAGGTTAACAACAGGTACAACCAGCATTGCTATGCTAAGTGTTCTGTTCTGGAACATAATATCGTAAGCTACGATAAGAACCATCAGCAAAGTCATTGAGATAAAAACCGGGACTCCGATTTTGGTTGTCTCATTAAGATCGCGAAGCAGCGTAAGAATAACCGCTCCCGCTATAAAGTAAATAAAGAACTCTGCGTAATTTCCTTCTTTTTCCAGAAGAACCGAAAACATAACAAGGAAGGATCCTGAAAAAAGTCCGATCTCGTTGGTTGAGAAAAGACCAAGCAATAAAAATACGAACATATAGGGCCATGTTTCAATTGCTATCATCGGAAGAAACATAGCTAAAATCAGTGATAAATAATACGAGATAACAAATCTGTTTCTCTTTTGTCCGTTATCATATGCAAAAAGGCCTCTGGTACTGGCATCCACAAGCATATATACTAAAATGCCACCGCAGAGAAAACCCGTAACTCCGTTTCTGATGATGGCTTCCACCTTAAGACCATACAGATATGAAAACAGTGTCACCATTATTCCGGTTACGAAAAATATAGATGCAAATATTACTTTTATAGGTCCTTCACTTATGTCAAAAACTGCTTCTAATACTTTGTTTTCCTTAATCTCTTTTACTTCTTTTGTTTCTGTTATTTCTTTTGTTTCATTGTCTCTCATAAGAATTAGTGTCTTTCCCGTTTCTTTATAGCTGATATCCTTGAATCATTCTTTTTGCCCTTTTCAAAGTCCTCGTAGGCCTTAACAATCTTCTGAACCAGAGGATGTCTTACGACGTCGCGGCTGGTCAAATTGCAGAATGAGATATCATCTATTTTTTTGAGGACTGCCTGCGCCACATCAAGTCCTGATTTGGTATCGGAAGGAAGATCCTTCTGGGTAGCATCACCGGTGATGATGACCTTGGAACCAAAACCAATTCTGGTCAAAAACATCTTCATCTGAGCAGGTGTGGTATTCTGCGCTTCATCAAGAATAATGAAAGCATTATCAAGAGTACGTCCTCTCATATATGCAAGAGGCGCAACCTCAATAAGTCCCTTCTCCATATTCTTAACAAAATTATCAGCGCCCATTATCTGGTAAAGAGCGTCGTATAAAGGTCTAAGATACGGATCAACCTTACTCTGTAAGTCTCCAGGCAAAAAGCCAAGCTTTTCTCCCGCTTCAATCGCAGGTCTTGTGAGGATAATCCTCTCAACCTCCCCCTTCTGAAAAGCGGTAATAGCCATTGCCATACCAAGATAGGTCTTACCAGTTCCGGCAGGACCAAGTCCGAACACTATCATCTTATTACGAATGGCATCAACATATTTTTTCTGGCCAAGAGTCTTGGGCTTAATGGGCTTTCCATTGACAGTATGACATATTACATCGCCTTCTATCTCAGTAAGCACATGTCCTGCAGCCTTCTCCTCATCCTCGGAAGGGTCATTCTTAAGAGCTATGGCATAGTTAACGCTCTGCTCCTCAATCTCCGATCCCGTCACTGACAGTCCTGCAAGCTCACTTATGATGTCATAGGCTTTATTAACACTTTCGCCTGTACCGATAATGTGAAGCTCGCCGCTTCTGTCAATTATTTCAACCTTAAGGTTATCCTCGATCTTACGGATGTACTTATCGTGCTGACCGAAGATGCTCTGCATCTCTTCTATACCAAGATGCATGGTTTTCTCAGTAATATTACTCATTTATGATATGGTTCTCCATTTATTATTCTGTAAGCTCTGTAAATCTGTTCAAGCAGAATTACTCTCATCATCTGATGAGGAAATGTCATGTCGGAAAAGCTAAGCTTCCTGTCACAGGTCTTTAATACCTCATCAGAAAGTCCAAGGGAACCTCCTATTACGAACTGCATTCTGCTGCATCCCTGAACGCTCTCGTTTTGAATCACATCAGCAAAGCCTGTTGATGAAAAGCGTTTACCGTCTATAGCCAAGGCAAATTTCAAGGCCTTGGGATCCAGATATTTTAAAAGCTTCTGGCCTTCCTTATCCTTTATCTGCTTCTCGACGGATTCGGGAGCATTATCAGGAGTTTTCTCATCCTGAACCTCTATTATCTCCAGCTTACAGTATCTTGAAAGTCTCTTGGAATATTCTGAAATTGCATCATTCCAATATTTCTCTTTTATTTTACCAACACAGAGAATATCAATAGCAATCAATTTTCATCTCCAAATACTTTTGTATAAAAACCGTCAATAAAGGAATCGATAAGCTCCTCATCGACGTTCATAAACTGTTTTTCAATTCTTTTCTTAATGTACTCTGTACGTTTGAAGTAAAGACCCTCTTTATCTGTGAGCTTCTCGTATACTTCATCGTCATCATACATATGCTCGTCAATTACTTCAGCCTTGAGCTCTTCTTCACACCATCCGGTGATCTTATCAAGAACCGTATCCTCCTCGGCTGCTTTACCTTTGAATATCTTATAGCTTCTTACAGCTAAAATCCCCATAACGAAAAACAACACAAACAGAGCTCCCATAACTCCGCATGTGAGGTATTTATTAAACATAGGCATGTTTAGTGGATTTTTAATTAGAAAAAAGATATCCCCAATGAGACCCAGAGTCCCGACAGTAATCAGCATAATTCCTGAAGACTGATTGTCCTCGGCTTTTTGCGCACTGCTTTGATATACCATATACTTCCCCCAGTATTACCCTCATCCGGCAGCAAAGCTGCCGACTTCCCCCAGAGGGGGGAAGTCTTTAGTTGGCACAAAGTGCCGGATAATGGTTATTTTTTTATTTATTACTTAAATATTCATCAATACCCTGTGCTGCAGCCTTACCTGCACCCATAGCAAGAATAACTGTTGCAGCGCCTGTAACGGCATCTCCTCCGGCGAATACGCCATCCTTTGAAGTCTGTCCGTTTGCTTCATCAGCAACGATACATCTTCTCTTATTTACATCAAGCCCCTCTGTAGTGCTTGAAATAAGCGGATTAGGGCTTGTTCCGAGTGACATGATAACTGCATCGCACTCGATCTCGAACTCAGAACCGGGAACCTCAACAGGGCTTCTTCTGCCACTCTCATCGGGCTCACCAAGCTCCATTCTGATGCACTTGCAGCCTCTTACCCATCCGTCCTCGTTCTCAAGAACCTCTACAGGGTTGCAAAGAAGGTCAAAGATGATGCCTTCCTGCTTAGCATGCTCAACTTCCTCTTTTCTTGCAGGAAGCTCTTCCTTACCACGTCTGTATACGATATATACATTCTCAGCGCCAAGACGCTTTGCACATCTGGCTGCATCCATAGCAACGTTACCGCCGCCGAAAACTGCAACATTCTTACCGCAGTAAACAGGAGTATCATACTCAGGGAACTTATATCCCTTCATAAGATTGATTCTGGTTAAGAACTCGTTTGCGGAATATACTCCGTTAAGAGCCTCTCCCTCAATCCTTAAGAATGAAGGAAGTCCTGCACCTGTACCTACGAAAACAGCATCAAACTGCTCTAAAAGCTCATCAACCATCAGAGTCTTTCCGATGATGGTATTGGTCTCGATCTTAACGCCCAGGCTCTTTAACTTGTCGATTTCCTTCTGTACAATATTCTTGGGCAGACGGAACTCGGGGATACCATACATAAGCACACCGCCTGCTGTATGGAATGCTTCAAAAATGGTTACATCATATCCAAGCTTAACCAGATCGCCTGCTGCGGTAAGTCCGGAAGGACCTGAACCAACTACTGCTACGCTCTTTCCGTTCTTCTTTACATCTATAGCCTTGTCTTTACCATTCTTTAAATGATAATCAGCTACAAATCTTTCTACACGTCCGATACCAACGGGCTCTCCCTTGATACCTCTTACACACTTTGACTCGCACTGCTTTTCCTGAGGACAAACACGTCCGCATACTGCAGGAAGTGCATTTGTTTCAGTGATCTTCTCGTAAGCTTCTTCAAATTTTCTCTCGGCAACAAGAGCTAAGA
>JAEEGF012284136.1_pt1 | contig 11531 bp, 11 predicted proteins | sample 9134171 | NCBI WGS metagenome assembly JAEEGF01 (sample SAMN16246542, study PRJNA631951) | gut metagenome | biome: gut microbiome; feature: rumen; material: AP-attached | host: Bos | place: Iran: Karaj | collected 2018-10 | reverse complement strand
CAAAAATATGACAGTTGCCGCTTCCCGTCTCAATTACCGGAATAAGAGCTTCTTCTACAACGCTTCTGATAAGACCTGCACTTCCTCTTGGGATAAGAACATCGATATATTCCTTCATCTTCATGAATTCTTTGGTGGTTTCTCTGTCGGTGGATTCAATCAACTGAAGAACATCAGGATCTATTCCGCAATCCTTAAGGGTCTTTCTGAGAATATCAGTAACCGCCTTGTTGGAATTAATGGCATCACTGCCGCCCTTAAGAACAACAGAGTTGCCGGATTTAAAACAAAGACCGAAAGCATCGGATGTAACATTGGGTCTGGACTCATATATAATTCCGATAACCCCCAAGGGAACTGTGACCTTTCTTAATTTCAGACCTTTTTCAATGATTCGCTCTTCAAGGCAGATTCCCACCGGGTCCGGAAGATTCGCAACCTGTCTCAGCCCGTCAGCCATACCTTCAATACGATCGTCATTGAGCTTAAGTCTGTCAAGGAGACCTTCTTTCATCCCCTTTTCAATACCTGCTTTGTAATCCTTTTCATTGGCTGCAATTATGACGTCTTTATTATTGATAAGCGCATCGGCACATTTTAAAAGTGCATCGTTTTTTGCTTTACTGTCCAGACGATTCATAATATATTTGCTTCTTTTTGCATCCTGACACAGACTAATTAAGTCTTTCATAAATATTATTCTCCGTTATTATCATATTCATCGGGACATCATATATCCCGGCATCTATACTTTCTGTTATCTGAAATTCATAAGACAGGCCGATTAAAAAAGGAATTCTCATTCTGCCCAGATAACGGTCATAAAATCCTTTACCGTAGCCCAATCGATTGCCCTGTTTATCAAATGCTACTCCCGGTACAACACAAATACTTTTTGAACCGATATCCGAAGCCTTTAACAGCTTGAGAGGATCTTCTTTTGGAGACATGATACCAAATTCACCGCATTCAAGATCATGAAGAGAATCAATTCTGTAGAAATCCATACTGTAATCCGCAGCCGTAAGGGGAAGATATACTCTTTTACCGCTGTTCAAAGCCTTGTTAATAATATCATCTGTCTTCACTTCACCTTTGGCATCGGCATATATAAGCAGATTGTCGCAAGACCTATATTGGGGCAGATTCAATAACTTAGATGCAATAGCCTCGGATTTCTCTTTAATCTCTTCTTCCTTAAGGCTCTTTCTTTTAGAGATTATTTCCTGTCTTATAAAAGCATTCATCTTCTTAGCTTAAGGTCTTTCCGGCGAATTTATCACCAAGATTGGTTATGCTTCCGTCTTCGTTTCTTACATCAATGTTGTTGAGCTGAGATCTAAGATTACTTCTAACCGATTGAACATATTCTTTACGAAGTTTGGCCTGCTCTTCTTTTTCTTCTGCAGTTAGACCTTCGCTTTGGGACTTATGATAAAGCTCATTTATTCTCTTTATTCTTTCATCCATATTCATAGGCTTAATTCCTTATATTCTGTATATATTCACTGACGTCAAAGCTGTCATCTTTATTGGCAAGGAATAAAGTGCCTATGTCTCTTCCGTCCATTATTCTGTGTATGATTCTTATATCCTTGCTGTTGGCAATAATCATATCCGCACCGGAAGCTGTAGCAATCTTAGCCGCATTCATCTTGGTGTTCATACCGCCTGTTCCCACATTGCTTCCTGTGGTCGCCTTTCCCATGTTCATATAATCGTCATTAAGTTCTTTAACGAGTTTAACGAATTTTGCATCAGGATTATGTCTGGGATCGTCGGTATAGAGTCCGTCAATATCCGATAAAAGAATAAGCAGATCCGCTCCCACCAGAGATGCAACAACAGCTGATAAAGTGTCGTTATCGCCGATGAGTACATCATCGTCATCCACAATAATCTCGTATGTTGATACAGTATCGTTCTCGTTTACAACGGGGATAACTCCGAGATTAAGGAGCTCGGAAAATGTATTGTAAGCGTTCTCTCTGTTAACGGGATCTGTAACAGTGTTCTTTGTCATAAGAATCTGAGCCGCAGTCTTATTATATTCCGCAAAAAGCTTCTGATAGACACTCATAAGTTTTGCCTGACCTATTGCGGCGCAAGCCTGCTTGAAGCCCATATTCTTGCACTCAAGCCTGGTAGCTACACTTCCGATAGCTCTCTTGCCTACGGCAATGGCGCCGGAGCTCACAAGGATTACATCCATTCCGGCATTATGCATATTGGCAAGTTCTCTTACAAGCACGTCCAGTCTTGTATAATCCAAACCACCCGTTTCGGGATGTACCAAAGATGAAGATCCTATCTTAACGACAACTCTCTTTTTCTTCTTGATTTCCGGTCTTGTGATTTCTTCGTACAATTCTTCCATAATTATTTTTCCTCGTATTTTTTATATATACATTCCGCAATATATAGTCCGTCCATTGCGGCACTGGATATTCCGCCTGCATAACCGGGACCTTCTCCGCATGGAAAAAAACCTTTTATATCAGTCTGTCCGTCTTCATTTCTTTTAATTCTGACAGGTGAAGACGTTCTGCTTTCAACTCCTGCAAGAATCACATTATCTGCGGCAAATCCCTTGATCTTTTTATCAAATATCTCCATACCTTCTATGAAGGCATTATTTATACTTTCATCAAAGATTCTGCTTAGATCCGCATATTTAACAGAGCCCTTGAACCTTCCCGAGTCGGATGGAAGTGTCTTCTCGGAAAAAACGCCCTTATTGACGCAGTTCTTATAATCTCCGTAATACTGTACCGGAATTGAACCGCCTCCCAGTTCGAAAGCCCTCTTTTCCAGCTTTCTCTGATATTCTATTCCCGCCAGAGGACCTAAGCTCTCATAATCATCAGGGCTAACATTAACTATAATGGCGCTGTTGGCATATCCTGAAGCTCTGTCGTGGTAGCTCATACCGTTAACACTTGTATAGCCTTCTTCGCTGCTGGAATTAACCACATATCCTCCGGGGCACATACAGAAGGAGTAAACGCTTCTTTCAGAGGGCAGAATTCCGGATGTAAGCTTGTAAGAAGCAACGGGAAGAGATGTATTCTCAATGGATTTTCCATACTGATTGATATCAATATCATCCTGCTTATGCTGTACTCTCATACCTACGGCAAAAGATTTTGCCTCCATGGGGATATTCTTTTCATACAACATCTTAAAACTGTCTCTGGCACTGTGTCCTATTGCCAGCACAAGACTATCCGTCTCATAACGATCAGAATCGTTGATGATAATCGTGCTTACTTTTCCATCCGTTATCTCTATGTCAGTCAGTCTGGAATTGTAATATATCTCTCCGCCCATTTTATTGATATCTTCTCTGATGGATGCAACAACATCCCTTAAGACATCGGTTCCGATGTGCGGTTTGTTATCATAGGTTATCTGTATCGGTGCACCGTGTTCGTGAAATATCCTTAATACTTCACTGTTTCTGCCGTTAATGTCCTTGTTAAGGGTATTAAGTTTTCCATCGGAAAAAGTTCCGGCACCGCCTTCTCCGAAAAGCACATTGGAATCGGGGTTAAGAAGGCCGTTCTCCCAAAAAGTCTTAACATCAAGGCTTCTTTCTTCGATGCACTTTCCTCTTTCGAAAATGATAGGCTTAAAGCCCATCTTTGCAAGAGAATATCCGCAGAAAAGACCAGCGGGGCCAAGTCCGATAACAATCGGTCGCTTCCCCTCGAAGTCACTTATGTGCGGATATGCATAAGACTTTTTATTATAAAAAGATATATTGGAGCCATGATTCTTTTTAACAATGCGACTCTCATTGTCACAGTTAAAGACAAGGGAATAGACAAAAAAGATATCAGGCTTTTTTCTGGCATCTGTTGATTTCTTAATTATGCTTAAGTCTTTTAGGGAAGATGCCTCAATCCTCAAAGTTTTGGCAACTTTTTCCCTGAGATTATTAAGTTCGTCTCCCTTTAAGGAAGCATTTAGTTTAATTCCGTCAATTTTAAGCATTTATAGAAGCTCCGATGCCGGCAATATGTCCGCTTGTCCACGCCCATTGAAGGTTATAACCGCCACAGATGCCGTCAATATCAAGCATCTCTCCGCATATATAAAGTCCTTTATTCTTCCTTGACATGCAATTCTCATCAATCTCATCAAGAGGAATTCCGCCCAGACAACACTGTGCGTTTTCAAAGGATCTGCTTCCTTTGGAACTGAGACTTATATTTTTTAAAGATGATATACGTTCTGCAAGTATTTCTATATTATCTTCATTAATCTTGGTCTCACCGGATATTTTGTAGATAGCAAGAAACATATCATATATGCCGCTGTTCAGCATGCCAAGACAATATTCGTTAACAGTTCGCCCAATATAATTTTTTGCTCTTTTTAAGGCAAAATCTTTGATTTCAGCCTCTTTTTTATCGGGATACAAATCCAACACAAGATTAACCGTTGAGTCAGCTGCTGAAACAATATGACTTATATTGAATACGGGGATTCCGCTGATGCCGTAATCCGTTATCTGGATTTCTCCGCTGTCCGAAGCCTTTACTCCATCGGACCTGAATGCCGATATTTTTCCGAAGATTCTTGTTCCTGCAGCCTTTTTAATATAATCTTCGGCGCAATTGATTCCGCATAATGAAGGTTTTACGGGCTTTATTGTATGTCCAAGATGATAAGCGAGAGAATATCCGTCAATATCCCCCGGAAGTCTCTTGTTCTTTTTGATACCTGCATAACTTCCGCAAGCAAGGATTACTTTATCAAAAACTTCCTGTCTTTTTTCCGAACTGATAATGAAACCGTTGCGGGCAGCTGTTATCTTGTCAACAATATGACCGGTTCTGACTGTTACATTTCTTCTTTTCAGTTCATTAAGAAGCAGGTTTCTGACGGTTGAGGCTTGAAAACTTGCCGGATATACAAGATCCTCTTTGTAATCAAACATTAGTCCTAGTTTTTCGAAATAAGCCAGAGTATCATCAGGGCTGAACTTCTTAAGAAATGACTTTACCAGCGCTCTATCGTCGCAATAGTAAGCGTCCTCGTCTATCTTACGATTACTGATATTACATCTTCCGTTGCCGGTAGATAATATCTTTAAAGCAGCCTCATCTCTGTATTCAAATATAGTAACCTTTGCATTATTATCCGTTGCCGCAAGGGCTGCCATCATTCCGGATGCGCCACAGCCGATTATCACAATATTTGTCATGACTTAACTCAGAATTCTCCCATAAAGAACTTACTAACAGATTTAAGCGGAGCATAAAGTATTGTACCCTTTAGCGAATTGATGTCCTTTGTGTTGATTCCTTTCAGGACAAACAAAACAGCCACATATACCAGGATACCTATCGCGTAAATAATAAAGATTGTAATCCAGTTAAGTATCAAAAACTTGTCTATTATGGCAACGACCGCAAGCATTATACCTGTAGCAATCAATACTTTAACGGCCTTAACAATATAGTCCATAATATGTATATTGGTGAACTTGAAGGCGAAGAAGCCTGCTACTCCTGCCTGAACGAGATAATTGAGCACCAGAGCAATCACAAGACACTTAATGTCATTGCTGTTCTTTGCAGACAAAGTAACATACAGTATCGCAGTAAGGAAACCACTCAGGTTGGCTATGTTGATATACATATCACATTTGATTGCTCTAAGCAGTGTTCTGAACACGAGAGCAAATCCCGCAAAAAGAATGAGAAGAAAACCGGATTTAACAAGTTCAATTCCCATATTCATCTTTCCACCAAAGAATATCTTTACGATGGGCTTGGAAAGCACAATCGTCATAAATGTTACGGGAACCAACATAAAGGTTGCATTTTTAAGGAAATAAGCAAATCTGTGATTAATGGTCTTATATTCTTCACCGTTATAGTCTTCGTTGAGGTTGTGACCAACCAGTCTGACATATTCAAGAAAGAGCATTATCGGAAAAGCACATACAATAATATATTTGCCTGCATATACACCTAAACCGGTATATAAAGCCTCTTCCGTAAGTCCTGTTTTGATACCGTAGAAAGAATAAATAAGAACTATTGCAAAAACAGTAGCAACAGGGAATATCTTCTTTCCGAAAACAGAAAATCCTATCTTTAAGAAATTGCCCAGGAAACTCTTTCTGCTGTCCACGCCTCTGATGGGCTTAAATTCGTTATTTCTCTTTATCTTGGTATTTCTGAATCCGACAGCCAGTACAACCAATGAAAGCAAAGCTGCAATACACTGAGCAGCCACCGCCCCCATGGCTCCGTAGAGATAAGTCATCAAAGGATTCTTAAGAAGAGCCGCTACTTTAACACCGTAGCTCATTGATTTTTTTATAAGAAACGGTGCACTTGCCACAAGAACAATGCTGTATACGATTTCACTTAATGCACATGAAATCTCGTTTTTCATGCCCATGTAATAACCGCTTATTACTTCCGTAAAAGCCTTCAAAAGGAAATACAAGCCGAAAATAAGCAGTATATTCTGAGGAAGTGTATGACCGGTTATATCACGAAGCATTGATGCTCCTATTGCCTCACAAACAAGGAAAAGAAATACGGATATGGCCGCAGCATATATAAGCGCATATCTGAATATCTGCTTGGCGTTACCGTGAAAACCTTTATAATTTCTTGCAGCAACCATCTTCTTAATGGCATCTTTTACACTGCCCATAAAGATTGTAAAGAATAATTCAAAGGTCAAAAGGCCGATAAAAAATATACCGGAGCCCTGATCTTTTGCAAGAAAATTAACAGTCATCCAGAAAACTATATTTAAGAAATGATGAAATAATCTGATGCTTGAATTCGTAAATCTATTCATAATACTAATTAATCCCTGGTTATATTTAAGGCTTTAAGAATGCTTTCCTGCTTTTCTTCCATAATTTTTGCTTCATCATCTTCCATGTGATCATATCCGCACAGATGAAGGATGCTGTGAGCAATGAGAAATGCATATTCCCTAAGTTCGGAATGACCGTATTCCTGAGCCTGTTTAATAACTCTGTCAAGATTAACCACTATATCACCCAAAACAACAAGCCCCGTCTCGGGATCGATATAATCGGCCATCTCTTCTTCTTTAATTTTAAAATCCCCTGCCTTGTCAAAGAAGATACCCGGAAAAGAAAGAACATCCGTAGGCGAATCAATGCCTCTTTCACTTAGATTGATTTCATGAATCTCATCATCCTGAGTTAAGAGAATGTTCACCTCCGTTTCAAAAGGACAATTCTCCGTCTTTAAGGCAAGCTCTATTACTTTTTCAGCGATTTCTTTGTAATCAAATCCCAGTTCGATATCGGTGTCATTATCCAAAAAGATCATTTCTTTCGATTATTCTCCCTTTTTTCGTACTGTTCGTAAGCGGTTACAATCTTCTGTACGAGAGGATGTCTTACCACATCTTTGCTCGTAAGATTGATGAATCCGATTCCTTCCACGTTTTTAAGAACTTTGATAGCCACATCAAGTCCGGACTTTGTACCCGGTGCAAGATCCTTTTGGCTGGCGTCACCGGTTACAACAACCTTTGAACCGAATCCTATTCTTGTTAAGAACATCTTCATCTGTGCAGGTGTTGTATTTTGTGCTTCATCAAGGATAATATAAGCATTATCCAGAGTACGTCCTCTCATGTAAGCCAAAGGCGCGACTTCTATCAGGCCCTTTTCCATATTCTTCTGAAAAGTCTCGCCACCCATAATCTGATAAAGAGCATCATACAAAGGTCTTAAATAAGGATCAACCTTGCTCTGCAGATCACCCGGAAGAAAGCCCAGCTTTTCACCGGCTTCGATAGCGGGTCTTGTGAGTATGATTCTCTCAACTTCACCGTTTCTGAAGGCTGTTATGGCCATAGCCATCGCAAGATAAGTCTTACCTGTTCCTGCAGGACCCATACCGAAAACAATCATATTGTTCTTGATAAGATCCACATACTGCTTCTGTCCCAGTGTCTTGGGCTTAACCGGTTTACCGGAAATGGTATGACATATCAGTTCTTTATCGATATTAAGGATTTCGCTCTGCTGTTCCTCAAGACTCATAGCTATAGCGTAATCAACGTCCCTTTCTGTTATTTCGCTTCCTCTTTTTGACAGTTCGTATAAGGTCTCGATTGTTGCCCTGCCACGTTTTAGCCCGGGATTCTCTCCTTTTAGGATTACATTCCCGTCTCTTGTGACAACATTTATACCGAAAGACCTCTCAATCTTTTTTAAAAAGACGTCAAACTGTCCGAAAATATCTATTGAATTTGCAGCATTAATTTCCAATTTTTCTTCCATAGACCATACTTACCCAATCCTATATATTTTACCATTAGAGGCCTTTTGTTACAAGGAAAAAGCACCCTTAAATAATACAAAAAGCACCCGCTAAGGTGCTTTTAATATCATTTGTGATAAGGTTCATTATTAAGAATTCTGAAGGCTCTGTATATCTGCTCTAAAAGTATGACTCTCATTAACTGATGAGGGAAAGTCATATGGGAAAAACTAAGGAGATAATCGGCTCTTTTCTTCACACTTTCGCTGAGCCCCAACGAACCTCCGATGATAAATGAGATATTTCCGTTTTCACGAAGCATTATATCTTCCATTTTCTTTGAAAAAGATACGGAATCGTGTTCCTTGCCTTCGATTGCCGTTGCAATAACGTAGGAATCATCCGGAATCTTCTGCAATATCCTCTCTCCCTCTTTATCCAGAATCTGTTTAGACAAAGCTTCTGAGGCATTGTCCGGAGTCTTTTCATCCGCAAGTTCTGTAATGCTGAGTTTGCAATACTTGGAAAGGCGCTTGGTATATTCTGCAAGCGCCTCTCTGTAAAATGATTCTTTAATTTTTCCGACACAAATAACATTGATTTTCATTCAAATAATTTTGTATAAGCCTCTTCAACAATATGATTCTTGAGATTCTCCTCAAGATCGGGATAAGCGGAATCAATAACTTCGCCGATAAGATCGCTTCTTTTGAAATAATTGCCCTCTTCTGCGCCTTCTTCGTCTCCGCTGCAATAATAATCTTTGCCGTTGGATAAAACAAGTTCAAAAACCTTATCTTTAAGATTTTTCTCTAAAACGGATTCCTTAAGAAGATTCTTATAAACACTGAAAGAATTGATTCCAAGGAATGTGAATACGGCAAACATTACTCCCATAACCACATTTATGAGAATCTTGGAAGAACCCGCAAGATTAATGGGAATAACGCCTATATCCACAAGAACTATGGCAATAATTCCGAGAATACCCACCACCGTAAGCACATAAGCTCCGGATTTGTATTCTTCGGCTCTTTTTTCAGGTTCAACGTAGATCTTGGGCATTTCTCTCTCGGGAAGCTCTTCCTCAAAATCTTCTTCGGGAATACCCTCTTCTGCGTTCTGCTTCTTTAAAAGCTGAGCCAGATATATTTTGATAAGACTCATACATGAATCTTTATCATCTTCCGGAACAGACAATATCCATTGAGAACTCTCTTCATCGTAGCTTACGTCTGTAGGAAAATCAGCATTTGCTTTGATAAAAGAGTTCATATCCGCAAGCAAATCTTCTTCACCGAAATATATAGGAATCAGAAGCGAATCAAGGCTGTCCACTAGGGTCGCTCCGCAATCGGAACAGACTGTATAGCCTTCTTTATATTCATTTTTACATACAGGACACCAGGGCATTATTGTACTCCTATGCTTTACTTAGACTGAAGATATTCGTCGATACCTTTGGCACCTGCTTTTCCTGCACCCATGGCAAGAATAACGGTTGCGGCACCTGTAACGGCATCACCACCGGCATATACACCGTCTTTTGATGTCTTACCGGTATCTTCACTGGCAATGATACATTTTCTGTTATTAATCTCAAGGCCCTTTGTTGTTGATGAAATAAGGGGATTGGGACTTGTACCCAGTGACATTATTACAGTATCTACATCAATTACAAATTCACTTCCGGCTATCTCAACAGGTCTTCTTCTGCCTGATGCATCGGGCTCGCCAAGTTCCATCTTAATGCACTTTATACCGTTAACCCATCCGTTCTCATCAGTAAGGATCTCAACAGGATTGGTAAGAAGATCAAAGATGATTCCTTCCTCTTTTGCATGATGAACTTCTTCCACTCTGGCAGGAAGTTCTTCTTCACTTCTTCTGTAAACGATGTGAACTTCGCTACCCAGTCTGAGTGCTGTTCTTGCTGCATCCATAGCAACGTTACCGCCACCGACAACTGCAACTTTTTTACCAACCTTAATAGGAGTATCACTTGAAGAATCAAAAGCCTTCATAAGGTTGCTTCTGGTAAGGTACTCATTGGCAGAGAATACGCCGTTAGCAGTCTCTCCGGGGATACCCATGAATTTGGGAAGTCCTGCACCGGAACCGATAAATACGGCATCAAAGCCCTCTTCTTCTACAAGTTCATCAATTGTAATTGACTTTCCGATAATAACGTTAGTCTCGATCTTTACACCGAGAGATTTAACATTTTCAATTTCTTTCTTAACTACCTTTTCCTTGGGAAGACGGAATTCGGGAATACCGTATACAAGAACACCGCCTGCCTCATGAAGAGCCTCAAAAATAGTTACATCATAGCCCATCTTAGCCAGATCTCCGGCACATGTAAGACCTGCAGGACCTGAACCGATAACGGCAACCTTCTTGCCGTTCTTCTTATCGCTCTTAGCAGGCTTGATGTTATTCTCTGATGCCCAATCGGCAACGAATCTTTCAAGTTTTCCGATACTTAAAGGCTCGCCTTTAATACCTCTTATACACTTACCTTCACACTGACTTTCCTGAGGACATACACGTCCACAGACAGCGGGAAGGGCGCTTGATTCGGAGATTACTTCATATGCTTTTTCGAAATCTCCCTTCTTTACTTCCTGTATAAAACCGGGAATATTAATAGCAACGGGACAGCCCTTTACACACTGGGCGTTGTTACAGTTAATACAACGTTCAGCTTCAAGCATGGCCTCCTCTTTGTTATATCCCAAACATACTTCTTCAAAGTTGCACGCACGCTCCTTGGCATCCTGTTCACGTACAGGTACTTTCTTCAAAACATCCATTTTATATCAATTCCTTTCAAAATTTACATGAATTAATTGCAATTGCCGCATCCGCCGTGATGTGTATCACCTTCGGAAAGTTTGAGCATAAGACGACCTTCCTCTGTCTTATACATCTGCTGACGCTTCATTGCGCCATCCCAGTCAACTGCATGTCCGTCAAATTCAGGACCGTCAACGCACGCGAACTTAACTTCATCGCCCACAACGATTCTGCAGGCACCGCACATACCGGTTCCGTCAACCATTATGGGATTAAGGCTGACAACAGTGGGAAGTTCGAGCTCCTTTGTAAGAAGACAGACAAACTTCATCATTATCATAGGACCTATTGCTATACATACATCATATTTGATGCCCCGGTTCTGAACCAGATCCTTGATAACCTCTGTAACCATACCTTTGCGCTTATATGAACCGTCGTCTGTTGTAACAT
>JAEEGF012126464.1_pt1 | contig 11531 bp, 8 predicted proteins | sample 9134171 | NCBI WGS metagenome assembly JAEEGF01 (sample SAMN16246542, study PRJNA631951) | gut metagenome | biome: gut microbiome; feature: rumen; material: AP-attached | host: Bos | place: Iran: Karaj | collected 2018-10 | reverse complement strand
AACAAAGTGACCAAGGAATCGCTCCTCTACAAGTGCGGCTGGTCGCCCATCGAGGGGCAGACCTTCCATAGCCGCGTGGAGATGACTTTCGTCAACGGAAACCTTGCCTTTGAAGCGGAAAGCGGAAAGCGAAAAGCGGAAAGCGGAAAGTCGAAAGCGGAAAGTGGAAAGCGGAAAGCGGAAAGACTGGAATTCGAGAAATAAACAGAATCATATCAACACAAAACATATCAACATATCAACACAAAACATATCAACATAAACCGTATCAACATATCAACATAAAACATATCAACATAAACCATATCAACGTATCAACATAAAACTCTTAAACCTTAAAACCCTTCAACCTTAAAACCATTTAACCTTTTCAACCTTTCAAGCGAAGCGAACCTTTTTAACCTATTTAATAGAATTAAAATGAAAAAACTGATTTTGACCCTTATTGCCGTTTTCACGCTGTCGGTGGCGTCGGCACAGATAACACAAATCAAGAGTACCCAGTTGCCGGCACAGGCACGCACCACAATTCGCAACACTTGGAACGGTGCCCCAATCGTCGATGCCTGGCGCAACAAAGAGGGTCGCAGAGTGGAATACAAAGCCTCGGTCGAGGACGGCTCGACTATGAAGTTCAACGCCGGCGGCCAGTGGATTGAGGTCAAGAGCTACGGTGGAGTGCCGTCAAGCCTTTTCCCCAAGGCGCTGCTCAACCATCTTGACAAGTACTATGAGGGCCGCCAGATTGTCTGGGCCACCCGCACCACCAAGCGCTACCAGGTGCAGCTCACCGACGGCAGCAAACTCGAGTTCAACGCCAAAGGCGTATTCCAAGCATTCTTGTAAGAGATTATAAACTCTGTAGACAATTATATTATGGCTATCAAACCATACAACAACGAAGAAACATCACAATCAGTTGCATCTGAGCCCACAACAGCATATAGTTGTCCGACTCCTGACAATAATGCCATACTCTCATCACTCAGCAGAGCAGGTAAATCAGCCAGCAACACCGACAGATTTGACGAACTATACACTAAGTTAAAAGAGGAGGCTGATAAAAAATATGGTGTTAAAGAGCTGATGACAACAGATGAATTCTTTGGGAAAGTGCGTCATATTGTGAACGGGCTGTATGAACAATTATAAGATTAGATTCAGTATTACAGCGGAATACGATATACGAGAATTGGCATTCTTTCTGTTGGGCATTATGTCAAAAGAAGGGGCCAACAGGTATCTTGACGCTATGGTCAGTGAAATAATGTCCTTGTCTTTGTTTGCCGACCTATATACTCCAAGCCGCTATGCTGACATTAGACGCTATCATCCATTTGCCCGTCGTATGGTATCACACAACAAACGCTGGGTATATATATTTCATATAGACAACGAGACTGTGATAATTGATCGTATAATTCCTTCTAAAACAATAACGAAATAGTTCTGAATAGCACAAATGACCGAGCGTGTTCTATATAACTCACTGATTATCGCCCCCCCAGAAAAAGCAAACTCTAAAGGGGAGCAACAATACTGTATTTAACGGAACGCAACGCCGCGTGCTGCCTAATGGCAGCAACGCGGCTTTTTTATGTATATAATTCATTTAATAATAACCAAACACTTTATCAAAATGGAAAAAACAACAGCAAAACAGACCTATGAGGCTCCGCAGCTGACTGCGGTAAGCTTCAAAGTGGAACAAGGCTTCGCAGGCAGCGGTCCCTTTGGTGCCCTGATTTTCTGGGACCAATTAATTGACGAAGAACAGCAAGTCGAGGACTATACCACTGGCAACGGATGGAACTCTGGCAGCAACCATTTCTGGGATTAATCACTAACTGAAAGGAAAAGAAGTATGAAGACAACCAAGAGGCTTTTGGCAATTGCCATAGCAGCACTCACTTTGGGTGCCTGCCAGAAAGAAAACGGTAATCTCCTCTACCTCGACGCCGAAGGTATGCACAACGGCTCCAAATTGGCCATCGACGGCAACAGCTCTTATTGGGAAGATGGTGAATTTGTGCACATCGACGACGACAACTATAATGGTGGCAGCTTTATGATCAGCGTGGACCCCATCACCGGTGATGCCTCTGTCGATGTAAGCGAGAGTACCGATCTACGCACGCCCCTCACTGGCGTTTACCCCTCCACCTGCTATGGAGGACACAGCGGCAATGAATATGGTGTCAATATCCCTCCCAACTACTTATACAGCATTGGCTCCGGCGGGAAGCAGAGCCTGCGTGCGCCTATGATTGCCTATACCGAGAATGGCAACAGAATGCGCTTCAAACACATCACAGGTGCTGTGACGGTCGAGATAATCAACGACTTCGGCATCGATGTCCGCGTCATCGACCTCACCGTCAGCAGCAACCTCTACGAGCTCTGGGGTACACGCACCATCGACATTACCAACATCACCCGTGATGCCACCGATGCCGACACAGTGCAAACCGCCTCCGAGGACCACCGACAGGTGCAGATATTATTTGACGAAGATCAGCTTATCATTCCCTCCGGCGATACGGCTCGGGTTCAGGTGCCTGTATTGCCTGTCGGCGCTCTCAACAAGTTTACCGTCACCGTCACCGTCCAAAACAAGGATGATGTCGATATGAACTACACCTTCACCAGGCAACAGGCCTCCAGCCACTATCTGCTCCGCGCCCAGATCGGCTACGCCCCCGCCAAATTCGGCGGACGGTTCCATTATGGAACAGGAAGTCAATATGTCCGCTTCGCCCCCGGCAACCTGCAGTATCAGGCCAGCACCCAAACCTGGCGTTTTGCCAAGCACCAATGGGACATCGTCGACCACGACCCCAGTACCTCAGGCAACTCCACAAGCGCTAACCGCGATACACAGGAAGGCTGGATAGACCTCTTCGGCTACGGCACCAGCGGTGATGACAGGGGACAAAATGCCTTTCAACCCTGGAATGCAAGTACCGTCGATGGTGATTATATCTCTCATAATTTATCAAATGAATATGTTTATTCCGATTGGGGCTGGAATAACTTAATCAGCAACGGCGGCAATTGGCCCGAGATGTGGCGTACTCCTGACTGGAATTTGATTATTTCAAATAATCCAGCGGCTTATAATCCAGTGGCTTATGCTCAGGTCAACGGTGTGTATGGTATCATCATCCTCCCTGTAGATTATTCCCATCCCCTGCCCCAAGCTTTGAACCTTTACACTTACGGCACTTCTGGAACAAATGACAATTATGGCGCCAATGTCATCTCTTTCGAGGATTGGCCAAAAATGGAGGTGGCCGGTGCCATCTTCCTACCCGCTGCCGGTATGCGCATCGGCACCAATTTGAATGTTTTCCTTGAGAGTACAGGTTGTTATTGGTCATCCACTGGCGATGGTTATGGCCAGGCAAATGGTTTGCTGTTTGGGCCTGGAAACATATCTTCAAGCGCCTGGGAGCCTGTTTCATACGGTTGCGCCGTCCGCTTGATAAGAGTTCAAGACTGACAAACCGTCATTTGTGCGTCTGATTTGACAATCCGATGCACGCAATTACAAAGATTTGCAATCCCCAAAAGGATTGCAAATCTTTTTTATATATAAGTGTCCTTTAACACATTTCCGCTACTTTTTTGCAAGTGATATCAAGAAAAAATTGTTTAATCGGAACATTGTTAGTATGTTTGCAGCGTGAAACCAAATCATTCTATCTACATAAAAAACTATATATAAAAAACTTACGCAAAGACAACATAGAATGGACAACAACAAATTCCGTACAGAGAGCAACCTTATAGGTTCACACAATGTACGTCAAACAATATACAAAACATTAAACATTAGAAACCGTTGAAAAAAAACTCAATAATACTACTAAAATCGACACTTGGACGCCTGCCGCTCTACTACTGCTACCTTGAAGAGATGATGAAGAACGGCGAGGAGTACGTTTCGTCGGCGGTACTGGCGCAGAGCCTGTCAATCAACCCTGTGCAGGTCCGCAAAGACCTTGCCAGTGTCAGTAGCGTTCCCGGACGCCCCAAACTGGGCTTCAAGACCAATCAACTATACAACGACATCAAGAGTCACTTGGGCTACGACAACTACGACGAAGCTGTGCTGGTTGGCGTAGGCAGCCTTGGAAAAGTGCTGATGAAGTACAACGGTTTCACCAACTACGGACTGGAAATCATTGCCGGATTCGACGCCAACCCAACATCAAAACAGGTTGGGGGCAAAGCCGTTATGTCGATAGATATGATTGAGTCGTTCCTGCAGCGCTTCAATATCAAGATTGGCATCATCGCCGTGCCGTCGTCAGAGGCGCAAAAGGTTGCCGACCTCCTGGTTTCCAACGGTGTGCAAGCAATATGGAATTTTGCGCCTGCCACATTGCGTCTTCCTGACAACGTGCTGATTAAAAACGAGAACCTTGCAGCATCGCTTGCTGCCTTGACTACAGAACTGCGAAGGAGGAACTGAACGAGGGTTTCTTCGTGAATTGAACAGTTCACTCCAACACTACACCGCGCATCAACTATTGATATACAACAGAATAGCATATTTTGATATTTTTATCGATTTTTTTTTATCGAAAAGGTTGCTTATTCAAACTTTATATGTATTTTTGCAGATAGAAATACAGAACAACTATTGCTGTATAGAACTATATTCTAACTAATTAAACAAAAAGAAACGAAAATGGAAAACAATAAATTCCGTACAGAGAGCGACCTTCTTGGTTCTCACGATGTACCTGAAGAGGCATATTATGGCGTTCAGACAACGCGTGCTATGGAAAACTTCCACATCAGCGGACGACTGCTGAGCAGCTTCCCCAACTTCATTAAAGGTATGGCCATCACCAAAAAGGCTGCAGCTATGGCCAATGTTGAAGTAGGTATGATTACCCCTGAGCAGGGCGAGGCCGTCATCTGGGCTTGCGACCAACTTATCGCTGGACGCTACCACGACCAGTTCCCCATCGATATGATTCAAGGCGGTGCCGGCACCAGCACCAATATGGCCGCCAACGAGGTCATCGCCAACCTGGCCCTCGAGCGTATGGGCTTCAAAAAAGGCGAATACCAGTACTGCTCGCCCAACGATGTCGTCAACGCTTCGCAGAGCACTAACGATGCCTACCCCTGCGCCATCCATATGGCAATGTGCCTGGAGCACCTCGAATTTATGCCGCGCCTTGAAAAGATCATCGAGGCACTCGACAAGAAGAGCCAGGAGTTTGCACACGTCATCAAGATGGGTCGTACACAGCTTCAGGACGCCGTCCCGATGACGCTGGGTCAGACATTTGGCGGTTTCGCCGCCTCGCTGCGTGGCGAACTTCACAACCTGCGCAACGCTGCCGACGAGTTCCTGATTGTCAATATGGGCGCTACCGCCATCGGTACAGGCATCTGCTCGAAACCCGGCTACAGCGAAGCCTGCATCAAGGCTCTGCGCAAAGTCACCGGCTGGAACATCAGCCTGGCCGACAACCTGATTGAGGCCACCAGTGCCACCAGCTGTATGATTCAGTACAGCAGCGCTATGAAGCGTCTGGCCATCAAGATCAACAAGATGTGCAACGACCTGCGTCTTCTCTCCAGCGGTCCTCGCTGCGGCTTATATGAAATCCACCTGCCTGAGCGTCAGCCTGGCTCGTCGATTATGCCCGGCAAGGTCAACCCCGTCATCCCCGAGGTGATGAACCAAGTGTGCTACAAAGTCATCGGCAACGATATGACCATCACCTTCGCCAGCGACAACGGCCAGCTGGAGCTCAACGTGATGGAGCCCGTCATCGCCTACACGCTGTTTGAGAGCATCCACCTGCTTGAGAACGGTCTTGACACCCTGCGCACCCTATGCATTGACGGCATTCGTGCCAACGAGGAACGCTGCCGTCAGCTGGTGGAACGCAGCATCGGCATCGTCACTATGCTCAACCCCATCATCGGCTACAAGCAGAGCACCAAGATTGCCAAGGAAGCCAGCGAGACCGGCCGCGGTGTCTATGAGCTGGTTCTCGAGCACAAACTGCTTACCAAAGAGCAACTTGACAAGATACTTCTGCCCGAGAATATGCTGAAGCCTATGGACCTTGAGCAACTGAACATCAAATAAAAGGCCTTATCACAACCATAAAACTCTATATATTGAATACAACAATAATTAAAGAAGGGTTAGATATCTGCATACCGGGGACCGCCGAAAGGCGTGTCTCCGATATGCGTTTGACAGGCTGCTTTGCGGTGAAGCCGACCGACTATGTCGGCATCAAGCCGCGGCTGCTTGTTGCAGAGGGCGACCCTGTACTGGCCGGTACGCCTCTGTTTGAGGACAAAGGCAACGCCGCCGCACGCTTCACATCGCCAGTAAGTGGGACGGTGAAAGCCGTTGTCCGCGGCGACAAGCGAGCCCTGCTGTCCGTTGTCGTAGAAGCCGACAACGAGCAGAAAAGCATACAGTTTTCCACCTCTGCATCAACAGCCGACGAGCGGCGCAAGACGATGATTGAGAGCGGACTCTGGACACTGCTGCGCCAGCGTCCGTTCGGCATCATCCCCCAAGCCGACGCAAAGCCAAAGGCTGTATTCATTTCGGCTTTCGACTCCTCGCCCCTACCCGTCAACATCCCGTTTATGCTTGACGGACGCGAACAGGATTTCCAAGCCGGTATCGACATCCTTCACACCATAGCCGGAACCGTCCACCTCTCGCTGCAAGGCGGCAAGGACAATGGATTCCTCGAGAAAGTGCAGAACGTTGAGATTCATCACTTCCAAGGTCCGCACCCGGCAGGGCTTACAGGAACGCAGATAGCCAGGATTGACCCCATCAACAAGGGCGAAACGGTTTGGACAGTCAACGCTCAGGATGTGGCAACAATCGGCCAGTTGTTCAACACCGGCCACTACTGTCCGCAACGTATGGTGGCACTATGCGGTCCTGTTGTCGGCAATCCGCAATACTACAGGACACTTTCAGGTGCATCTGTCGCAGAACTGACCAAACAAACCACCTTCAAAGGGCTGCACGAACCGCTTTCCGACTTCCGCCTCATAAGCGGTAATGTACTGAGCGGCACGGCAATAGCCAAAGATGGATTCATAAGCGCCGGGTGCGACAAGGTGAGCGTCATTCCCGAAGGCAACTATTACGACTTTATGGGTTGGTTGCGCCCCAACTTTCGCAAATTCAGTTTCTCGCGCACTTTCCTCAGTGGATTCTTCAAACGGAGAACGGAGAACGGAGAACGGAGAATGTTTGACTTAACTTTCGATACAGGCAAGCACGGTAGCGACCGGCCGCTGTTTGTCACAGGAGAGTTTGAAAAACTTGTACCGCTCGACATCTATCCTATGCAGCTGATAAAGGCTTGCATCGTGGGCGACATCGAGCTGATGGAGAACCTCGGCATCTACGAAGTGGAGCCCGAGGACCTGGCCCTTTGCGAGTTTACCGACACCTCAAAGACTGAAATACAGGCCATAATCCGCAACGGCCTTGAAAAGATAAGAAAGGAGCTTGGCCTATGATACTCAGAGATTTTTTTGACAAATTAAAGCCCAACTTCAGTAAAGGCGGCCGCTTCGAGAAGCTGTCGTCGACATTCGAGGCATTCGAGTCGTTTGCCTTTACGCCCAACACCGTAACCGGCGGCAAAGTTGGCGGTGGCTACAAAGGCAGCCACATCCGCGATGCTGTCGACCTGAAGCGCACCATCATCACCGTAGTCATAGCCCTGCTGCCCGCCCTGCTGTTCGGTATGTGGAACATCGGGCACCAGACAGCCACATACTATGGCCTTGACTGGGGCTTCTGGCACCAGTGGTGGTTCGGATTCCTGCGTATGCTGCCCATTATCGTAGTCAGCTATATTGTCGGCCTCGGCATCGAGTTCCTGTTTGCCGAGATAAGGCACGAGGAGGTCAGCGAAGGTTTCATCGGCACCGGACTGATAATCTCTATGATAGTTCCCGTCACCGTACCTCTGTGGCAGCTGGCACTGGCCGTAGCCTTCGCCGTAGTCATTGGCAAAGAGGTCTTTGGCGGTAGCGGCTACAACTTTCTAAACCCCGCATTGGTGGCACGTGCCTTCCTTTTCTTCAGCTACCCAAGCCATATGTCGGGCGACAGCGTGTGGGTGGCAACGCCATTCCACTTTGCCGGCGACGCCGTTACCGGTGCCACACCTCTTGGTCAGCTTATGGCAGGCCAGCCGCTGCAGGCATCGGCACTCGATATGTTTATCGGAACCATCCCTGGCAGCACCTGCGAGACATCGGTCATCGCCATCCTGCTTGGAGCATTGCTACTGCTCGCAACAGGCATTGCCAGCTGGCGCATAATGCTTAGCGTAGTGCTGGGCGGAGGACTTATGGGTCTGCTGTTCAACGCCATCGGAGCCAACGAATATATGCAAGTTCCCTTCTACTATCACTTCCTGATGGGCGGCTTTGCCTTCGGATGCGTCTTTATGGCCACCGATCCCGTCACCGCGGCGCAGACAAACTGCGGCAAATGGATCTACGGCTTCCTTATCGGAGCCTTTGCCGTATTGCTGCGTGTGCTCAACCCCGCCTACCCCGAAGGGATGATGCTTGCCATACTGCTGATGAACTGCTTTGCACCGCTGATAGACCACTGCGTTGTAGCTCGCAACATCAAGAGACGCCAGAAACGCTGGGCCACAGCAGAAAGGAGGACCGCATAATGAAACAGTTTTCTAACAAATATATGCTGCTCTATGCGCTGGGGCTTGCAGCAGTGGTGGCACTGGTGCTCACCATCGTCGCCACAAGCCTAAAGCCGCGTCAGGACAAAAACCGCGATGCAGAGACCAAGCAAATGATACTGAAGACCATAGGCATCGAGGCCACACGCGACAACGCAGCAGAGCTCTACGACAAAAACATTGACAGCGAGATTTCTTTTATTGCCGAAGACGGAACCGAGATTCCCTACTACACATTCGATAACGGCATAGTCATCTCGCTGAAAGGAAACGGTTTGTGGGGACCCATCTGGGGTTATATGGCTCTGGATCACAATGGTACTGTACTGGGCGCTGTCTTCGACCATCAAGGCGAGACTCCTGGTCTCGGTGCTGAAATTGCCACCGACAAATTTGCCAATCGTTTTATCGGCAAACAGATGGACGAACATCCAATAGTATTGAAAAAGAACGCCGACAAAAACAACACATACGAAGTAGACGCCATCAGTGGCAGCACAATGACCTGCAATGGTGTAACGGAAATGCTTGAGAAGGCTTTCAATCAATATCGCACCATCACTTTCTCAGAATCAAAGACGGAGGACGAACAATGAAGAAATTAGACCTGATAAAACTCCCATTCAGCAAGAACAACCCCATTACCGTCCAGGTGCTGGGCATCTGCTCCTGCCTGGCAGTGACGGCACAGCTTAAGCCTGCTGTCGTTATGGCCATTTCAGTCACTGTCGTCGTTGCTCTCGCCAACCTTATCATCTCGCTGATGCGCAAGAGCATACCGCCACGCATCCGCATCATCGTCCAGCTTGTAGTGGTGTCGGCACTGGTGATACTTGTCAACCAAGTGCTTACAGCATTCGTCTACGATGTCAGCAAACAATTGTCGGTCTACGTGGGACTTATCATCACCAACTGCATCGTTATGGGACGCCTCGAAGCCTTTGCAATGAGCAACAAACCTTTGGATTCGCTGCTCGACGGCATCGGCAACGGCCTGGGTTATGGCGTAATCCTCGTCATCCTCGGCTTTGTGCGCGAGTTGTTCGGCCGCGGCACCCTGTGGGGATACCCCATATTCGAAAAGCTCGGACTCTACAACATCGGCTACGAGAACAACGGATTTGTCATTATGGCACCGATGGCGCTGATACTGGTGGGCATCATCATCTGGATACAGCGCAGCCATAACAAAGAACTGCAGGAGAAATCCTGACACACTAACGCTTTCACACACTAACGCATTCACGCATTAACAATGGAATACTTTAACATTTTTGTCAAGTCGATTTTCATCGACAATATGATATTCGCCTTCTTCCTCGGAATGTGTTCCTACCTTGCCGTGTCGAAGACCGTGAAGACATCGTTCGGGCTCGGAGTGGCAGTAACCTTTGTGCTGCTCATCACCGTCCCTGTCAACTACCTTATCGACAAGTATCTGCTGCAGCCCGGCGCTCTGGCTTGGCTTAGTCCCTCGCTGGCCGACGTTGACCTCAGCTTCCTCAGCCTGATACTCTTCATTGCTGTCATTGCAGCAATAGTGCAGATTGTGGAGATGGTCATCGAGAAATACTCTCCGGCGCTCTACAACGCCCTCGGCATCTTCCTGCCACTCATCGCCGTAAACTGCGCCGTCCTTGGCGGCTCGCTCTTTATGCAGCAGCGTGGCTACTCCAACATCGGCGAGGTGACCTGCTTCGCACTCGGCAGCGGCATCGGCTGGCTCCTGGCCATCGTCGGCATCGCCGCCATACGCGAACGCCTGCGCTATTCAGCCATTCCGCCGGCACTTAAAGGTGTAGGCATCACTTTCATTATCACTGGACTTATGGGCATCGCCTTTATGTCATTTATGGGAATAAAACTATGACACAGACTATATTATCCGCTTTGGCGGTCTTTCTGACCGTAATACTGCTGCTCGTTGTGCTGCTATTAGTGCTGCGAGCCAAACTGGTGCCGCAAGGCAACGTAACCATCACCGTCAACGACGACAAAAAACTCACCGTTCCCACCGGCAACAGCCTCATATCAACCCTTGCCGAGCAGCACATCCACCTGCCATCGGCCTGCGGTGGCAAAGGCAGCTGCGGCCAATGCCGCTGCCAGGTGCTGAAAGGCGGCGGAAGCATACTGCCCACCGAGACAGGCTTCTTCACCCGCAAAGAGATACAGCAAGGCTGGCGCTTGGGCTGCCAGGTCAAGGTAAAGGAAGATATGAGCATCGCCGTTCCTGCCAGCATACTGAGCATCAAGGAATACGAATGCACCGTCATCTCCAACCGCAATGTGGCCACATTCATCAAAGAGTTCAAGGTTCAACTTCCCGAAGGTGAGAAGATGAACTTCGTCCCAGGCAGCTACGCCCAAATCAAGATACCCAAGTTCGAGATCGACTACAACGACTTCGACCGCAGCCTGATAGGCGACGAGTATCTGCCCGCGTGGGAGAAGAACCGTATGTTCGGACTCCATTGCTCCAACCCCGAACCCACCGTCCGCGCCTACTCGATGGCCAACTATCCCGACGAGGGCAACGTCTTTATGCTCACCGTCCGCATCGCCACACCACCCATCGACAAAACGGAAAGCGGAAAGAGGAGAGCGGAAAGCGGAGGAAGTCCCTTTATGCAGGTAAATCCAGGCATTGCGTCAAGCTATATCTTCTCGCTCCGTCCTGGCGACAAGGTCGTAATGTCAGGTCCCTACGGCGAATTCCACGTAAGAGGCACCGAGAACAACAGTTGGAGCGACACACCACAGGACAACGAGATGATCTGGGTCGGCGGTGGCGCC
>JAEEGF012166172.1_pt1 | contig 11532 bp, 7 predicted proteins | sample 9134171 | NCBI WGS metagenome assembly JAEEGF01 (sample SAMN16246542, study PRJNA631951) | gut metagenome | biome: gut microbiome; feature: rumen; material: AP-attached | host: Bos | place: Iran: Karaj | collected 2018-10 | reverse complement strand
CAGATAGCACCAACATTACTTTCCAAGGCCAGGTGCGCAATAACGAGAAAAACCCACAGTTTGTCTTCAATACCCTGTTCGACGGTTACCTGACTGAGCGCGGTGCCGGAGTGACATTGAGCTACTACGATAAGGCAGATAAACTGGGCATCCGCCTCGGTGCTGAGGCTGAGATGGAGGAGAACGGCATCAGGCTCCACATGCTACCCGACAATGCCGTGATAGCCTACAGGCCAGCACGCATCAACAGCGACAACTATCTCTTCCTTGCTGACAACCGGCGCGTGTCGGCCAAGCTCAACATCCTTGCCGACGACGACACCGGATTGCGCATATATACCGACGACGACAACCTTGAAGCCCTGCAGGACCTCACGTTCTCGCTCAACAAGCTAAACCTGGAAGAGCTTACCGGTGTAGTGCCATACCTGCCGCATATCACCGGCTTTGTGGACGGCGACTACCACATCGTGAAGACAGCCGAACACCTTTCCGTGTCCTCGTCGATGGAAGTGAAAGACCTCAGCTACGAAGGCAACCCAATGGGAAACGTGGGAGCACAGTTCGTGTACATGCCTGAAGACGACGGCTCCCACTATGTGGATGGAACGCTGATGGTGGAAGGCGAGGAGGTGGGCACCGTGATGGGCATCTACAGGAGCGAGAAAGGTGGCACGCTGGTGGCCGACGTCAACCTCGAACACCTTCCCATGACACTCGTCAATGGCTTTATTCCCAATCAGATGATGGCCTTCTATGGCTACGGCGCCGGCGAGCTCAGCATCAAGGGACAGCTCAGCAAGCCACAGGTGAACGGAACCCTTCAGCTCGACTCCTGTCATCTGGTGAGTTCTTCCTATGGTATCGACCTGCGCTTCTCGGAAAAACCGCTGCGCGTCGTCGGCAGCCATCTTATCATGGAAAACTTCGAGACCTTTGCCCATAATGAGAACCCGCTCACGCTGAATGGCGATGTGGACTTCAGCAACCTCGATCATGTGAGAATGGACTTGCAGATGGTGGGCCGCAACTTCGAAATCATCAACACCAAGGAACACGCCCACAGTGTGGCCTTCGGAAAGGCTTTCGTCAATCTCTTTGCACGACTCAATGGTGAGCTCTCTCACCTGAAGATGCGTGGAAAGCTCGATGTGCTCGGCACTACCGACGTGAGCTACGTGCTGCGCGACAGTCCGCTCACCACCGACAACCAACTTGACGAACTCGTACACTTCACCGACTTCGCCGATACCACTCAGACCGTGGTCAACCGTCCACCGTTGTCGGGCTTCGACATGGACCTTACGATGGATGTGGCAAAGGGAGCGCACGTCATGGCTTACCTGAACAGCGACCACTCCAACTACATCGACCTGATGGGCGGCGGCACACTCCGCATGCTCTACAACACATCTGAGGACCTCACTCTGCGAGGACGCTACACGCTGGCCAACGGTGAGATGAAGTATTCGCTGCCCATCATTCCGCTGAAGACATTCACCATTCAAGATGGAAGCTATATCGAGTTTACCGGAAATCCCATGAACCCGACGCTCAACATCACGGCCACCGAGCGCACCAAGGCCACCGTCTCGTCGAGCACGGGCGTAGGGCGCGGCGTCGACTTTGACTGTGGCGTCATCATCACCAAGACACTCGACGACATGGGACTGGAGTTCACGCTTGATGCCCCAGAGGATATGCAGCTGCACACCGAGCTGCAGAGCATGTCGAAGGAGCAGCGCGGCAAGCTCGCCGTGACGATGCTCACCACGGGAATGTATCTGGCCGACGGCAACACCAGTGGATTCTCGATGAACGGCGCACTGAGCTCGTTCCTTGAAAACGAAATCAACAACATCACCGGAAATGCCCTTCGCACGCTCGACCTGTCGATAGGTCTCGACAACGCCACCGATGCCAGTGGCGCCATGCACACCGACTCTTCGTTCCGCTTTGCCAAGCGCTTCTGGAACAACCGCGTGAAAATCAGCATCGGCGGAAAGGTTTCAACAGGCTCAGAGGCATACGGGCGGCAGTCGTTCTTCGACAACGTTTCGCTGGAGTATCGCCTCGACGACACCGCCAACAAATATGTGAAGCTGTTCTTCGACAATAATTCCTACGACTGGCTGGAAGGCTACACGCAACAATATGGTGGCGGCTTCATCTGGCGGCGCACCCTTCAGCACTTCAAGGACGTGTTCCGCTTCGGCTCAGACAAGACTCCCATCACCATGCCACGCCGCATTCCACGCGACACCCTGACGACGGTAGGGGAGGGGAGTATAGGAGAACCCGAAAAGAAGTAAAAGAAAGCAATTATGTCCATGACAAGCATCAGCAAGAGAAACAAGGCCATCGGGCTGCAACTGCACCACGCCGTGAGTGCTGTGGTGGTGCTTGTGGTCCTGTCAGGCCTCGTTTCCTGCTCCACCACCAAGCATATTCCCGATGACGACCACCTGTTCGTGGGGCTCACCGATATAGAATACAAGGACTACGAACGCAATCAGAACTTCATTTCCACGCAGGAAGAAATTGAGGCTGCCCTTGCCACAGCCCCTAACGGTGCGTTGTTTGGCAGCAGCTACTACCGCACGCCGTTTCCCTATGGCCTGTGGATATGGAACGCCTTCTCGGAAAAAGAGAGTGGATTTGCCAAGTGGATGACGAAGGCGTTCGGCAAGCAGCCGGTGCTCATGAGCTGGGTGAACCCCGCCCTGCGCGCGTCGGTGGCTCAGTCGGTGCTGCGCAGTCACGGCTATTTCCATGGTAAGGTGGACTACCACATTGTGCAGCAGAAGAACCCGAAGAAGCAGAAAATAGGCTATACCGTGTCGATGGGCCATTTGTTTACCGTCGATACGCTCAGCTACATCGGCTTCCCCGCCGAGACCGACAGCCTGCTTGCCGAGACCGAACCTTGTCTGAAACCGGGCGACCCGCTCACTGTTGCAGCGCTCGATGCGGAGCGAAACAGGCTCACCACCACTTTCCGTAATAACGGATACTATTACTACCAGACGGGCTATGCCTCGTATCTGGCCGACACACTTGCCAATCCCGGCAAGGCCAACCTGCGTCTGCAGCTGGCTGAAAACCTGCCAGAGCAGGCCATGAAGAAGTGGACCATCGGCAATGTAACCATCGACGTGCGCAAGCAGTTCATGCAGACGCTCACCGACTCTATGGGGCGCCGCCACACCAAGATTCGCTATTCCGGCAGGAAAGTGCCCATCCGTCTGTCGGTCATTATGAACGGAATGGCACTCCGCCATGGTACAACCTATAGCTACAACAACTATCTGGAGACCATATCGAAGCTCAACAGTACTGGCGTTTTCTCCATGGTCGACTTCACCTTTACGCCTCGTACTGCACCCGTTTCCCCCGAAGACTCACTCTTTTCAAGCGAAGCTGTCGCCTCTGGGCTGCGCGTATCTGAAGACTCCGCCTTCAGTCCTGCTCCCCAACTTACCGATACCCTCGACCTCGCCCTCAACTGCGTGATGGAGAAACCCTATGACACCTATATTGAAGCCAACGTACAGGGCAAGACATCAGGCCGTATTGGCCCTGAGCTCCGTCTGGGTCTCACCAAGCGAAATGCTTTCCGAGGCGGTGAACTGCTTGACATCAACCTGCACGGATCCTACGAATGGCAGCGCAGCAAACGTGCCGATGGTGGCGTGGAGAGGCTGAACAGCTATGAGTATGGTATCGATGCCTCGCTGGAGTTTCCGCGTGTGATGCTCCCCTGGCGTGAATGGATGCGCCAGCGAAGACTGGCACGTCGCCGTCGTCAACAGACCACCATACCCACCGACAGTGCGTCGATAGCCCGTCGTCGCCAGCGTTTGCGTCGCATGACTTTCTACAGCACACCATCCACATTGGCCAAGGTGTCGCGCACAACACTCAACCGTCCAGACTTCTTTAAGATGGTTAACTTCAATGCCGAGTGGACCTATCGATGGCAAAAGACGCAGACCAGCCGGCATGAACTGTCACCGCTCACCATCACTTATCAGCATCTGGTCAGGACCACCATTGACTTCGACAGCATCCTGATGAAGAGTCCTTACCTCAGTGCGACGATGAGAAACGTGTTCGTTCCCAAGATGCGCTATACCTACCAGTACGCAAGTCCGCCCTCCATGCGCAATCCTATTCGCTGGGAGATCACCTTTTCCGAGTCGGGCAATCTGTCGGCGCTGGCCTTCATGGCGGGCGGACGCAAGTGGAACGAGCAGGACAAGGAGATGTTCAAGAACCCCTTCTCGCAGTTCCTGAAAGTAGAGACCGATTTCACCAAGACCTGGCGCCTTTCCAGTACCTCGCAACTGGTGGGGCACCTCAATGGCGGTGTGGTCTACAGTTACGGCAACAGCGAGGTCACGCCTTTCAGTGAGAGCTTCTTTGTGGGCGGTGCCAACAGCATCAGAGCCTTCACTGTGAGAGGGCTCGGGCCAGGGCGTTATGCCGGTGCCGGCGACGCCCAGTATTCTTATCTCATTCAGAATGGCGATGTGAAGCTGCAAGGCAACCTCGAATACCGCACCCGTCTGTTTGGCAATCTTCAGGGAGCGGTCTTCCTCGATGTGGGAAACGTGTGGAAGATAGGCCATAGTGACAGCGAGGAAACCATAGGCGAAAACGCTTCCGACATGAACTTCCGTGCCAAGGACTTCTTCAGCCAGATGGCCGTTGGTACGGGCGTTGGTCTGCGCTACGACCTCGATTTCCTCGTGCTGCGCCTCGACTGGGGCTTCGGTTTGCATGTTCCCTATGAGACCAACAAGAAAGGCTTCTTTAACATTCCACGCTTCAGAGAAGGACAGGCCCTCCATCTTGCCGTGGGTTATCCGTTCTGACGGTAGATTGTTAGGGGAAGCGGCGGTGTCGCTTCGTACGCATAGCCTGACGAGAAAGACAGAAACGGTGCCAGCATGAAATAATGCTGGCACCGTTTCGTTTTCTTCCGCTGGTAGCGGAGATGTTGGGTTTAGAGGTTGAAGTTGAAGCCTACGAGAACGTTGTAGGAGTCAAGGCTCACGCCGAAACGCGTAACCTTATAGTCAGTATCTTTCTCCTTGGCAGAAATGAAACCTACACTTCCGAGCTTGCAAATGACGTCGACCTTGCTTCCCAGACGATAGGAGATGCCGGGACGAACACCCAGTTCGAAGGCATTGAACGACACTTCCTTGTTGTTCATACCACCGCTTGTCGTCGGTGTGGCGTCAGACTTGATGTTGGTGTAGCCCACATAGCCCTCGAAGAAGAAGCTGGCATTGCCAAAGTTCAGGGCGTTGTAGCGGATGTAGGGTGCAATGGTGAAGCTGTTGAGCTTCATGTCTTCATCGTTCACGTCAGCATAGGTGCTGACCAAAGAGCTCATGGCGCCTTTAACGTCGGCCACGGTGAGTGAGCCAAAGGAGCACAGACCATGCGAATAACCCACCTGAACACCAATGGAGAGGTTGTCGTCCATCTTGTAGCCAATGTCAGGAATGAGCTTGAACGAAGAGCCCGACTTGTCGGTGCCGCCATCGTCAATCTTCGACGAAGTGAAGCCCACAGAGCCTCCTACATACACTTGTGCCTGAGCCGTTGCAATGCAGGCCATCAATGCTACCAATACAAATAGTTTCTTTTTCATGATAATTAAGCTGATTAAAGTGAGTAAAAAAATGATTGTTAACTAATTCGAACGCAAATATAAGTGTTTTGTTTTGATTTTGCAAGTAATCGTATGCTTTTTTTCGCTCAAACACGAAAAAAGGCCCAAATCGCGATAGATTTGGGCCTCTTTTTACGTTGTTTGTCAACCTGTCAGAGGTTGTCAGTCTTTGCTTATTCCACAACGATGGGCTTGTACTTCGGCACAAGCATCTTCATGATGCACCAGCCGATGAGGTAGGCCACGGCGCAGATGCAGAACACCACCATGTAGGCAGCGGGCTTGCCTTCGAAACCGAAGAACGTGAATGCTGCGCCCTGCTCGGCTGCCCAGTCGAAGAACTTACCCGAACCGAGGTTGATGCTCATGGAACCGATACCGCCTGCCATTGTTCCAAGGCCGACGATGGTACCGATAGTGGACTTGGGGAACATGTCGCCTATCGTGGAGAACAGGTTAGCCGACCAGGCTTGGTGACCAGCACCCAGCAGACCGATGAGGATGGCGGGCCACCAGGGGCTATAGGCTCCGAGGGGCTGTGCAAACAGACCCAGCACGGGGAAGCAGGCAAAGATGAACATGGCGCGCATGCGGCCAAGGTATGGGTTCATGCCTTTCTTGTCAACAAAGTAGGTGGGCAGGTAACCGCCGCCGATGGACAGGATGGTCACGATGGCATAGAGCGTGAAGATGAGCAGGATGCCCATGGTGCTGTCGCTCGTGTAACCGTACTGGTCGCTGAAGTAGGCCGGTGCCCAGAAAAGGAAGAACCACCACACACCGTCGGTCATGAACTTACCCACGAGGAACGACCATGTCTGCTTGTAGGTGAAGCACTTCAGGAACGGGATGGTCTTTTCTTCCTTCGTCTCCTGCTTGTTCTGCACGTCGGCAATGTCGCTGTCCTGTTCAATGTAGTTCAGCTCAGCCTGATTGACACGCTTGTTGTGTGCAGGTTTGTCGTAGAGCCAAGTCCAAAGGCCCATCCAGATGAAGCCGAGCGCACCAATGATGATGAAAGCCATCTCCCAGCCCCAGGCGCGAGCCAGCAGAGGAATGGTGGCAGGAGCTGCCAAGGCACCCACAGAGGCTCCGCTGTTGAAGATAGATGTGGAGAAGGCGCGGTCTTTCTTAGGGAAGTATTCGGCTGTAGCCTTGATGGCAGCAGGGAAGTTGCCGGCCTCACCGACAGCAAGAATCAGACGGCAAGAAAGGAACAGCCACACGGAAATGGTGGCGATGGCCACGGCGGCGTCGCTGCCTGCCTGCACCAGACGAAGCGCTTCGATGGAGGGATAGCCTTCAATCTTCATTGCCACCCAGCCACAACCGGCGTGGAGCACTGCTCCCAGCGACCACACGAAGATGGCGATGAGGTAGCCTTTCTTGGTGCCCATCCAGTCGATGAACTTTCCTGCGAAGAGGTTCGCAATGGCGTAGAAGAGTGAGAAAAGACCAGTAATGGGGCCATAGTCAGCATCGGTCCAGTGGAATTCCGGCGCAATGAAGTCTTTCCATGTTAGTGACAAGACCTGACGGTCCATGTAGTTGATGGTAGTAGCGAGGAAGAGCAATGCGCAGATAACCCAGCGGAAGTTGCTCATCTTTGTGGTTGAAACTGGTGTCATGTTTATGAATTTAGAATTTAGATTTTAGAATTATGATGTGTTGCCTGAGGCAAGGATGACTGAGGAAGTAAGAGTTAAGAATTTTGAATGAAGATGTGTCGCCTGCGGCGAGTATGAATTAAGATGTGGTTTGGCTGGCCATGTTATTCCGTTTTGTCTTGATGATGGATATTAACATTCGCTTGATCTCTTCTCCATCCTCAAATATTGAACGGAATTGTTTCTCGTCGATGTCATTCACGTTCTTAAGTAAACGCAGCCAATAGAGAGTCTCATTGGACTCTTTTAAAGAAATGTACAACTTAGCCAGGAAGTCATTATCGCTCATGGCACATTCGGCTTCTGCATAATTAGCACCGATGCTCATTCCGCTGCGCATGAGTTGGTCGATGATATGCTTGCCTTTCCTTTCTTTGTCAAGGAAACGGCACATGTTCACTATTCTTGTGGCAAACATCAGGCATTTCTCATCGAACATTTTGCTAAACTCACTCATGCCCCAATTCTTAAATGTTACTTCTTACTCGCTGAAAGCGACACTTCTTAATTCTTCATTCATAACTCTTAATTCCCGTTATTTGATATCAATAACGGGAATGTTGTCCTTGTCATTGTAATAGAGGTTCTCGCCTGCCATGCCCCAGATGAATGTGTAGTAGTAGGTGCCGGCGGCAGCGTGGATGCTCCATTCAGGGCTCATGATGGCCTGCTCGTTGTGGAGCCACACCACGCGGCTCTCCTGCGGCTGACCCATGATGTGGGCGATGGTCTGGTCCTGCGGAAGGTTGAAGTAATAGTAGGCCTCGATGCGTCGTCCGTGTGTGTGGGGCGGCATGGTGTTCCATGCTGCGCCGGGGTTCAGCTGAGTCAGTCCGAGCTGCAGCTGGCAGGGCCCTTCCTCGAGCACGTCGTTGACGATGAGCTTGTACACGGTGCGGTTGTTGCATTCTTCGAGCGACCCTACGGGTCCCCAAACGGCTGCCTTGAGCGAGCCTTTTCGTCCGTCGAGCGTAATCCACTGCGTCTTGTAGTGCTTATGGGCGGTGGCCGAGTTCAGGTAGAACTTGGCGGGCTTGGCAGCATCCTTTGAGCGGAACTCCACCACCTTGTTCACGTCCTTGTTCTTGTCAATGTGTCCGCGGCCGATGTAGAGTGCCTCCTTGGGTGAGAGTGCATACTCCTTGCCGTCGACGATGACTACGCCGTCGCCCTCGCCGCAGTTCACCACGCCGAGCTCACGGTTGTAGAGGAAATACTTCTCCTTGATGGTCTGGTCCACGTCGAGTCCCAGCTCGAGGAAGTTCTCCAGCTTGAGCGTCTTTGTCACAGGCATGGCACCGCCGAAGATGAAACGGTCGTAGTGTGAATAGGTCAGGTGGATTTTGTCGGCCTCCATCACCTTCTCCATGACGAAGCGGTCGCGCAGCGTCTTGGTGTCGTAGTGCTTCACGTCGTCCGGATGGCACGCCGTCTGAAACTTCACGTCCTGCTGGGCCATGGAAGCCAATGCCACCGCCAGCAGCGCTGTTGAAAGAAATGTTCTCTTTTTCATCTTATCTTGTTTTTAATTAATGTTTATGTTTTAAAGAAATGTGAATAATTGGAATAATTATATCCAGAAATGACAATAATTATATTCTTTATTCCTCTATGGAGTATCATCAATGTAATGCCGGTAGTTGTCTTGGGTGAGCAATACGAAGTCGTCTTCTTCGGGAAGATAGAGATAACGCTCCGATCTTAATTTCTTTTCCCCAAAGTTGAAAAGGATGCCACGGTCTTGTCCTGTTATGCGCATATAGTTGAAAAGCTGTGCTCTATGTTCTGACGTGACTTGTTCCACCGACTTTAGTTCGATAATGATGCCCTTGTAATAGAAGTCTGCGTAGTATTTCTTTTCAAGCACAACATCCTTATAGGTCATCTGTAAGAGTTTTTCACGCTCAGCCATCATTCCACACTCCTTCATTTCTATTGCCAGAGCTTCTTGGTAGATGGCTTCGGACATACCCCTGCCAAGCGTGCAATGCACCTCCATTGCGGCCCCAACCACATCGTAGATGTCCATGTATTCTTCTTTTGTCATTGGCGCTTGGCTCAGATTAGCAGATTCTTTTCTGCAGATCAATTATTATTTTTTCTTATTTTTGGATGTAATTATTCCAATTATGCAAATTTCTTTCCCAAAACACATCATTTATTGGGCATTCTTTTCATCGCGGACGATGCGCATGCGGTTCCAGACAATCATGCCGAGCGTGATGAGGGTGAGCACGCCCATTCCGATCCATTTCAGTGAAGCCACGCACTTGTAGATGCACCAGCCCAGCAGCGATGAGGCGAAGTCGAGGGCACCGCCTTCGAATCCGGCGGGAATGTCGGCGGCCTTGTCGCCTGTCTGCTCAAACACGGTGTGGGCAGCCTGCGTGAAGGCGGGAGCCATGTCGGTGACGAAATAGAGGCCGATGGCCAGAGCCACGAGACCAATGATGAACGTCTTCACCACGTTTCCCTTCGTAAACGGCAACACCATGGGGAACAGGTAGAACATGCCGGCCAGCGATGCCAGCGGCAGGAACTGATTGCCGGGCAGCACCACGGCCAGTCCCAGTGCCACAGGAATGAGCAGCAGCGAGACAACCAGTGTCGTTGGGTGGCCAATGACCACGGCGGGCGACATGCCGATGTACACCTTCTTGCCGTTGAACTTACGCTTCACCACCTCCTGTGTCTTCTCGGCGATGGGCTTCAGTCCCTCAATGAACAGCGACGTGATGCGCGGAATGAGCTCCATCACGGCGCCCATCGTCACACCGAGGAACAGAATCTTCTTGATGTCCAGCTGTGCCAGCGCACCGATGAGCGCACCCACGATGACACCCAGCACCAGCGGCTCGCCCAGCACACCGAACTTCTTCTTCAGTCCTTCGGCATCGATGTTCAGCCGGTCAAATCCGGGAATCTTGTCCAACAGCTTGCCAATGACCAGTGCAAACGGCACGAAGCTCTGGCAGAACGGCTGAGGTATCGAGATGCCCTGCCACTCTGGATAGTATTCCTGGAAGCGGTCGGCTGTCAGGTCGGCCATGACGAGCGTGATAATGTAGCAAACGATGGCGGCAAAATAGCCCCACAACAGGCTCTGATCCATCACGAAGTAGGCCACCGCTCCGATGAAGGCGAAGTGCCAGTAGTTCCACAGGTCGATGTTCACCGTGCGAGTGCACTTGGTGATGACCAGCAGGAAGTTTACGCCCAGACAGATGGGGATGATGAGCGCACCGACAGCAGTGTTGTAGGCAACGGCGGCAGCTGCGGGCCAGCCCATGTCGAACACCTTCAGCTGAAGGTCGTACAGGCGGGAGATTTCAGACAGCGGGTCACCGAAGTTGTTGGTGAGCAGGGCCGTCACAATGCCAAGGCCCACAAAACCGACACCCACATAGAGGCCGCTCTTAAGCGAACGTCCGAACTTCAGACCGATGCACAATCCGATGATGGTGAACAGAATGGGCATCATCACCGATGCTCCCAGACTGATAATGTAACTGAAAACTTGTTCCATGATTTGCTGTACTGTTAGATTTCTTATTTCCTTTTAAGTAGTATTCATGTGTATAAAACGGTGCAAAGATACTCATTTTTTACGAAAAAAAAGACAAACGAGCGGTAAAAATACACATTATTTTAAAAATATGGTCGTCGTGGCGTCTGCCGATGGAAACGAGAATGGCGTCGGCGCGAACGATTTCCTTGATAAGAGCACGATGTGCCCTGTTTTCCAGAAACCGATTCGCGCATCACCATGCATTGTTGTGCGTCTCCTACGAAAGCGCAAGTCTTCTTCAATTTAATTGGCACTTTTTTTGAGTTTAATTGGCGTTTTTTTTCAGTTTAAACGCCAAATAAACTGATGAAAACCGGCAATATTGCAGAGCGGTTCCAATGGAATCGTTGAACAATGTCAATGGAATCGTTGGACAAAACCAATGGAATCGTTCAACGAAATCAATGGATTTGTTTCAGGAAAACGTCGGTTTAGTTCGTTGAAAGCATCGAAATGGCGCCTGTCAACAGGCAAAGAACATGGTCCGTCCTTCCGAATGCCCACTCCTGAACTTCACGGATTCCAAAACGGGTTGTCCAATTTGATGCCTCTGTTTATGTTTTGGATTGTTGTTACAACCCCACGCCAGCCCCTCCCCTGAGATGGGACTA
>JAEEGF010537351.1_pt1 | contig 11532 bp, 7 predicted proteins | sample 9134171 | NCBI WGS metagenome assembly JAEEGF01 (sample SAMN16246542, study PRJNA631951) | gut metagenome | biome: gut microbiome; feature: rumen; material: AP-attached | host: Bos | place: Iran: Karaj | collected 2018-10 | reverse complement strand
ATTGTGAATATCGGCATGGATGAAGCCCATATGGTCGGACTGGGCCAATATCTGGAAAAATACGGCTATCAGGACCGCGTGAAGATAATCCTCGCCCATCTGGAGATGGTGATGGGCCTATGCAGGAAATATGGCCTGAAGCCGCAGATGTGGAGCGACATGTTCTTTAGACTGCTCAGCGGCGGCGCCTATGGCGCAGAGGATGATGAGGCGTCCAAGGAGCTCAGCGCACGTCTGTCTGAAGAAGTAAGTATCCCTGAGGGGCTGGAACTGGTCTACTGGGATTACTACAGCACAGAGAGTGAGCATTTTGAGCGCATCCTTTCGCAGCACAAGGCTTTTGCAGACAAGGTGTCCTTTGCGGGTGGCGCATGGAGATGGATGGGATTTGCACCCTACAACAGCTACAGCATCCTCTCTACTGATGCGGCCATGAAGGCCTGCTTGAATATGGGTATAGACTCCTATGTTATGACGCTCTGGGGAGATGATGGCACGGAGTGCAGCATGTATGCAGTGCTTCCGGTGTTATATAAGGCTGCTGTTGCAGGTGGGAAAAAATCGGTGGCTTCAGGGGACGAAGATGCGGATTTTAAGGCTATAACCGGCTACAGCATTGATGAATTCATGCTCCTTGATATCTCAGATCCCGGGTGTGAGGGGCATAAAAAGAATAATCTCTCGAAAATCCTCCTGTTCAACGATCCTCTTTTAGGAATATTTGATAGTTTGGTTCCGGAAAATGCAGCGGACTATTATGCCGATGCGGCAAAGCGCCTGTCAGCGGTTACTTCCGGCACTCCGAGACGCTTCGATCAGGTATTTAGGACTCAGGAGCTTCTCTGCTCCGTGCTGGCACAGAAGGCCGACCTTGGAATCAGGCTCAGAAAGGCATATCAGAGTGGCGACAAACAGGCACTTGCCGATATCGGACAAAATGAGATTCCGGCAATAATATCACTTGTCGACAGGTTCTATAAGGCATTCAGGACGCAGTGGATGAAGGAGAACAAATCCTTCGGCTTTGAGGTGCAGACCATCAGAATCGGAGGTCTGAAGCAGCGCCTGGAGGAGATAAGATTAACCCTGGAGGAATACCTTTCCGGTGAGATCTCACAGATTGAAGAGCTGGAGACAAATGCTCTTCCTGTAGGTATTCGCCTGCATGGTGAATCTGACGACGCCCCTGAGTACAACAGATATCAGAAATACGTGACCACATCCAGACTCACCTGGTGACAGAATTGATGATAATAATTCAGCGGTACTTGTAATTTCAGTTAGCTAGTGCTAACATATTTGAAGAAATCTTATGAAAAAGGGGTAGATATGCAACTGGAATTACAGAATATCAAAAAATCTTATGGGGAAGGCGGAAGCCGGATAGATGTACTTAACGACATCAGCCTGAGCGTGGAGAAAGGGGAATTTGTGGTTCTTCTCGGCCCTTCGGGTTCAGGTAAATCTACGCTTCTTAACATAATAGGCGGAATTGACAATGCTGATTCCGGCAAGATCATCATCCGTGGTAAGAGTATGTCTGACATGGATGAAAAAGCGCTCACAAACTACAGAAGGGAGCATCTTGGTTACATTTTTCAGATGTATAACCTTATTCCCAATCTGACTGTCAGAGAAAATATTGAGGTTGGAGCCTATCTTTCACGAAATCCATTAGACATAGACGAGATCGTTGAGATTCTGGGCCTGAAAGCTCATCAGAACAAAATACCAAGCCAGTTATCCGGAGGACAACAGCAGCGCTGCGCCATTGGCAGGGCTATTGTTAAAAATCCGGATATTCTTCTGTGCGATGAACCCACCGGAGCGCTGGATTACAACACATCAAAGGAAATCCTTGCGCTGATAGAGGAAGTCAATCAGAAATACGGTAATACAGTCATTATGGTCACCCACAACGACGCCATAAAGAATATGGCGGATTTTGTGGTGAAGCTCAGAGACGGAGCTATCAGAAAGAGCTATCGCAACGAGACGAAACAAAAAGCAGCAGAGCTTGACTGGTAAGGGGATATGGTATGAGAAATCCGCTAAATAGAAGACTTCTCCGGGAAATGACCGGAGATATAGGCAAATACATAGTGATTTTCATCCTGCTCGTGCTGTCCATAGGCTTTGTTTCAGGCTTTCTGGTAGCCGGAGAGAGCATGATAAAGACATATAATGAGAGTTTTGAAAAATACAATATAGAGAACGGCAATTTCAGAACGGAAGCCCGAATGACAGATTCACAGAAGACATCCGTCGAGAAGAAGGGTGTCACCATATACAACAATTTCTATGTTGAGAGGGAATTTAATAACAATACCAGACTCAGGATATTCGCGAATAGGGAGGAAGTGGATAAAATCTGCGTCATGAAGGGGAGAGCTCCCGAAAAAATTGGTGAAATAGCAATAGACAGGATGTATGCCGATAACAACGACCTCACGGTGGGGGATGAGCTTTGCGCCGATGGGACAGACTACAAAATAGTGGGACTTGTTGCGCTCTCGGATTACAGTGCTCTTTTTTACAGCAATAACGATATGATGTTCGACTCGTCAGCTTTCGGTGTGGCTGTGGTATCAAAAGAGCAATTTAAAGAATATGACAAGGATACGATCTTTTTTAACTATGCATGGACATACCATGAGAAGCCTCAGAATGAGATTGAGGAAAAGAAGGTCTCCGATGAATTGATGGAGAAGCTGTCCAAAACGGTGGATCTTGAGAACTTCGTTCCCGGATATCTGAATCAGTCCATAACCTTCACCGGGGAGGACATGGGCTCTGATAAGGCGATGATGACGGTTCTGCTCTATATCATCATAATTATAATCGCCTTTGTCTTTGGGGTTACCATAAACAATACAATTCACAAGGAAGCATGCGTTATAGGGACGCTGCGGGCTTCCGGGTATACAATAAATGAGCTTATCAGACATTATATGGCTATGCCGATGATAATCACGGTTATATCCGCAATCATCGGTAATATTCTGGGGTATACATATTTTAAAAATCTGTGTGCAGATATGTATTATGGGAGCTATTCACTCCCCACGTATGTCACCATATGGAGTGCTGAGGCATTTCTGAAAACTACATTGATACCCCTGGGAATAGTGGTTGTGATCACCTATTTCATTCTCAGAAGGAAGCTCAGAATCAGCCCGCTTAAGCTCATTAGACGCGATCTTTCAGGCAAAAATCAGAAGCGCGTCGTGAACCTTGGCAATAAGATCAAATTTTTCGACCGCTTCCGCATAAGGATACTGATTCAGAATAAAAGCAGCTATCTGATCCTTTTCATCGGGCTGTTGTTTGCAAATATGCTTCTTTTCTTTGGAATGATGCTTCCGCCGCTCCTGGTCCACTTCCAGGGGATTGTTACGGAAACAATGCTGGCTAAGCACACCTACATCCTTCAGATTCCTGCCGGAGCTGTGGATGCGAATGATGAGCTGTCGGCTGCCTTTTCTTATATTTTCCTTAAAGGCAAGATTGCGACCAATAATCCTGATGCGGAGAAATTCTCTGCATACAATCTTAAGACTACTGGTGAAGGCGGTGCGCGAATAGAGGATGTGACGGTATATGGCATCAAGGAGGACAGTCGCTACATACAGGCCGATTTTGACGAAAAAACCGTTCTGTTATCCTCGGCATATGCCGACAAATATGGCTTGAAGAGCGGTGATGTCATCACGCTCAAGGAGCCCTATGAGGATAAATACTACGGATTTAAGGTGACAGGAATCTATCAGTATGATGGAGGGGTCACTGTTTTCATGAGTCAGAAGCATTTGAACGATGTTATGGGCATGGAAGATGAGTTCTTTTCCGGATATTTCTCAGACAGCGAGATCACTGATATAGAGAGCAAATATATAGGAACAACGGTCGATGAGGAGTCGCTGACCAGGGTGTCCAGGCAGCTTATGATATCAATGGGAAATCTTATGTATATGGTGGACGGTTTTTCTGTAATAATGTTCATTGTGCTTATTTATCTGCTGTCCAAACTGATAATTGAGAGAAACGTACAGTCAATATCCATGACCAAGATTCTGGGGTATTCAAAGCGCGAAATAGCGCTATTGTACATAGTGCCTACAGCTATTGTGGTTGTGGCATCTCTTCTGATCTCATATCCAATACTATCCTACGTGATGGTGGGGATTTTCAGAGTGATGCTGAGGCAGATGATGAGCGGATGGATGGTTATCTGGCTGGATCCCAAGGTGTATGTGGAAATGTTCCTGCTGGGTATTATTACCTATGCAATAGTAGCAATAATCGAATATATAAAGATTGGTCGCATCCCAATGAATGAAGCATTGAAGAACGTGGAATGATTGTGTCATAATGATGACAGGAGCAAAATGATTTTTGCCGGTTGAATCATGTCCCACGGGATTTACTGTAAATGCAGATTTCTGAAATTCTATCCAAAAAGGAGGAAAAACAGATATGTGGCCAATTATACTGATTCCGTTTATGGGCACAGCTCTTGGAGCTGCCTGTGTTTTTCTAATAAAAGATGGCATCGGGGATAAGATGCAGAGAGCGATGACCGGTTTCGCATCGGGAGTCATGGTCGCTGCTTCATTCTTCAGCCTGATTTTACCGGCCCTCGATCAGACAGAGAGCATGGGTAAGCTGGGATTTGTTCCGGTGTCTATAGGCTTTGGAATCGGTATGGTCTTCCTGCTCATACTCGATATGGTTACGCCACATATGCACCTGGACCACAACGAGGAAGGTCCAAAGAGCGGACTTAAGAGGACGACCAAGCTGGTACTGGCTGTGACGCTTCATAACCTCCCTGAGGGCATGGCGGTCGGAATAGTATGTGCAGGCTGGATGTATGGCAATGAGACCATATCCTTCACTGGTGCATTGGCGCTTGCCATCGGTATTGCGATACAGAATTTCCCTGAGGGAGCCATTGTTTCAATGCCGCTTCTGGGTGAAGGTGTGCCCAAGTGGAAGACCTTTTTATACGGAGTTTTATCGGGAATAGTCGAACCCATCGGATCTATTCTGGTAATCGCCGCATCGAGCCTTCTGATCCCTACGATGCCGTATCTATTGAGCTTCGCAGCGGGAGCTATGATGTACGTGGTTGTGGAGGAACTTATACCGGAGATGTCAGAGGGTGTGCACTCCAATATAGGAACTGTGAGCTTCGCGATCGGATTCATCACCATGATGGCATTGGATGTGGGACTCGGTTAAAAATAATGAAAAACAGGAACTAAAATGAAACGATACAAATTAGTAATGGCGGGAATTGCACTGATTCTTACGTCTACATTTAATAACGGGTGTAATTTAAATAAAACGAACACAGCAAACGATCAGGAGAGTCAATCGCCTGATCGTTCTTTGAGTGAGGAAAAAGAGGAGGAAGCTGTTGCCGGCAGTGAAACAGGGGAATCCTCTGATGAAACAATTGGCGGTGAAGCAGAGGTCGGTGGAGCATCGGATGAAACACTTGGCAGTGAAGCAGAGGTAACCACTGAAGCTGCGGGTTCAGAGCAAGAGGACGGCGTGGCTGAAGCCGGTGATCAGGAAGATGAAATCACTGCAGATGTTGCTGAGGCGGATTCCGTAGTTGAGGAGGAAGAGCCTGAGCCGGTGGACTCTGTATCCATTATCATGGTGGGGGATATGCTCCTGCACATGCCTGTGGAGGAGGCTGCCAGGGATGATGAAGGGAACTACAACTTTGATGCCATTTTTGCCAATATGAAGGACCAGATCAGCGCGGCGGATATAGCCATTGTGAACCAAGAGGTGGCCATCGGCGGCAAGGAGCTGGGTGTCACGGGTTACCCATCTTTTAATGCGCCCTATGAGGCGGGAGATGCCCTGGTAGAGGCAGGCTTCGACGTGATATGCCATGGCACCAACCATGTGCTGGATAAGGGCAAAAAGAGCGTTGAGAACACCCTCAATTACTGGAAGGAGAACCATCCTGAGATAGCTGTTGTCGGCATTAACTTAAGTCAGGAGGAAGCGGACGAGGTCACCATCGTTGAGAGAAATGGGATCAAAGTCGCTGTTCTTAACTATACCTACGGAACTAACGGCATAAGCCTGCCCTCTGGTATGCCCTATGCCGTGGAGCTTATGAATGAGGACAAGATCAGAAGAGATCTTGAATATGCGGAGAATAACGCGGATTTCACTGTGGTCTGCCCTCATTGGGGCACGGAATACCGCTTGGAGCCCGATTCCTATCAGAAGAAGTGGACTGCAATTTTCAGGGAAGGTGGCGCTGACCTCATTATAGGCACGCACCCGCATGTGATAGAGCCTGTGGAGTTCCTTCAGGATGACAACGAGGAATACAGCAATAATCACGGCGACGGGGATATGCTGGTGTATTATTCGCTGGGAAATTTTGTAAGCTGGACCTCCAGTACGGGTGAGGGCGTGACCAACCGTATGGTGGGCGGAATGGCTCAGGTGAACATTCAGCGCAGTGAGGACGGAGAGGTCTGTGTCAGCGACTATGATGTTGAAGCGGTTGTTTGTCACTTAAGGAGCGGACACAACGGCGTTACTGTATACCCGCTGTCAGAATATACTGATGAAATGGGACAGGAGAATGAGATTATCTCCCAGGATCCCGGGTTTTCCAAAGAAAAATGCGTAGAGCTGTGTAATAAGGTGTGGGGCACTGACTGGCATTGAGAAAAAGCCTGCAACCTGGCGTAAAATGGTCACACGAAGCGATAGAGTCCAATAAAATACCCATCAAGTCATCTTGTGGTTGATTTTCAGAACATACATTCTTATAATGAGAATCACCCACAGAACAAATGTTTGTATTTGCGTCTGAGATGATGAGGTGGTTTTTATGGAAGATAACAGAGTAATACTCCATTCGGATTGTAATTGTTTCTATGCGTCGGTTGAGATGCTGCACAATCCTGCCCTGAGGGAGGTGCCCATGGCTGTGGGCGGGGACCCTGAGGCGCGTCACGGGATAATCCTGACGGCGAACTATATTGCCAAGAGGCGGGGCGTCAAGACCGGAATGGCGCTGTGGGAGGCCAGGCAGGCCTGCAGAGATCTGGTTATAGTACATCCCAATTATGATGAATATATCCGTTTTTCCCGCAAGGCCAGGAAGATATATGGAGATTACACCGATCTGGTGGAACCCTACGGATTGGACGAATCCTGGATAGATATCACACATTCCTGCGATATGCTGGGGACGAAGTCGGGCATGTCCATAGCCCGGGAGATATCGGACAGGATCAAAAATGAGCTTGGGATCACGGTTTCTATCGGAGTCTCCTGGAACAAGATATATTCTAAGTTCGCATCCGACTATAAGAAGCCTGACGCCATAACTCAGGTGACCAGGGATAATTACAAGGATATTGTCTGGAGAAGCCCTGCGTCAGACCTTCTCTATGTGGGTAGACGCACCAATGCCAAGCTCAGGAAATACGGGATTTTGACCATCGGGGATCTCGCGAGGTCAGATCCGGAATTTTTACATCAGATATTTGGCAAGATAGGCTATGTGCTGTCCGCTTTTGCAAGGGGTGAGGACAGGACACCCGTTGCGGCAGCCGATGATTATGCCCCGATCAAGAGCGTGGGGAACAGCACAACCACACCGCGGGATCTGGTCAATGATGATGATGTGAGGCTGGTAATATATCTCTTATCGGAGAGTGTGGCTGCCAGACTCAGGGAGAACCATTTTATCGGGGATGTGATAGGCATCAGCATCAGGGATAACGGCCTTTACAGCTTCACAAGGCAGCACAGGGTCAAGATTCCGACAAATATCTCTGAGGAGATAGCAGGCTATGCCTGGCAGCTTTTTAAGGACAACTATACCTGGGAGCACCCGATCAGGAGTGTGGGCGTCAGAGTATCGAATCTGGTGCCGGATACCATGCCCCATCAGACGGATCTGTTTATGACAGAGGAGCTCAGGGAGAAGTACCTCAAGGCGGATCTGGCAGTTACGGATATTCGCAGACGATTTGGCTACGAGTCTGTATTGAGAGGGCTGATGTATTACGATAAGGTGCTTTCGGGTCTCGATGCCAAGGCAGATGACCATATGATCCACCCTGTGGCTTATTTTCAGAATGGAAATAATGTATTCGGAGACGAATAGTAGAATATAAGATTGATTTTCGATTTCTTAGCGCTTAGAATGGTGCGGGAGGAAAAGGCAGTAAATGGTAAAGATAGATCTGATAACAGGCTTTCTTGGCTCCGGTAAGACCACATTTATCCGGGAATATGCGAAATACCTCATCGGGAAGGGTGAGAAGATCTGCATCATCGAGAATGACTATGGTGCGGTCAATATTGATATGGTGCTCCTTCAGGACCTGTTTGGTGACAACTGCAATCTGGAGATGATAGTAGGTGGAGACGGACAGGAAGCTCACAGGAGGCGCTTCAGGACCAAGCTGATATCTATGGGCATGAGCGGCTATGACAGAGTGCTCATTGAGCCTTCAGGTATCTATGATGTGGACGAGTTCTTTGATGTGCTCTACGATGAGCCTCTGGACAGGTGGTATGAGATAGGCAGTGTCATATCCATAGTGGATGCCAAGGGAATTGAGGATCTCAGCGATTTTGCGCGCTATATCTTCATGTCTGAAATTGCGGGGGCAGGTAAACTTATTCTGAGCAAGATAACCCCTGAAACGGATATTCACGAAGTCGGTGAGCGCATAAATAAGATAATGGCGGATTTTGGAGGCAAACCCTTCGATATGGAGAAGGATATCATTGCCAGGCCGTTTTCAGAGCTGACGGAGGCAGATTTTGCAGCGATAGAGAGCGGCGGTTACAGGCATGCATCATATGTAAAACTTCCGATCGAGGACAAACAGTTCACTCCACTGTTTTATTTTGATGTGGAGATGTCTGAGGAGGAGCTCAGAGAGCAGGTCAGAAGGCTTTTTGATGATCCGGCGACCGGTCATATCAACAGGATAAAAGGCTTTGTGAAGACCGCGCAGGACAAACAGGTGGAGCTGAATGCCACTGAGAAGGGCATAAACATCACGCCTATTACCAGTAGCAGAAATGTTCTGATAATAATCGGAGAGAGCCTTGATAAGGAATATATCAATGGCATTTTAAAGGATTATTGTTCAGTGGTTTCTTTATGAACGGTATTTAGTTATATTATTCGGGTTATCTTTTAATTTGGATAGCCTATTTGAGGAGAATTATGAAAAATAAGATCAAAAGACTTCTGTCAGATCCGGTGTTGGTGATAGCCTGGATTCTGGCTTTATTATCGGTGTTTATTGTGCGTCCGGACGCAGAATATGCCGGATATATTGATTTCCGTTCTCTGGGTATTCTGTGGGGACTGATGATCATTATCCAGGGACTCAGGGAGAACTCCATTTTTGAGAAAATAGGTGATTTCCTTCTTGCAAGGGTTAAAAAGAGCTGGCAGCTTGCTGCGGTTCTTGTTTTTTTGTGCTTTGTGAGCAGCATGCTTATCACTAATGATGTGGCACTTATCACCTTTGTGCCCTTTGCACTCATGACACTCAGTAGCTGCCAGAGAGAGGATCTGATGATTCCTGTAATCGTCCTGCAGACTGTGGCGGCCAATCTGGGAAGTATGCTCACACCCATAGGGAATCCGCAGAATCTGTATTTGTACGGTCTCACAGGGATGGGAATAGGTGAATTTGTGCTGTGTATGCTGCCATATTCTCTTATTGCTATTGTTCTGCTGGCAGTAGCGCTGGTTTTCCTGCCGGGCAAAACAAAGACTCTTGAAAACAGGAAAAAGGACTACAACGTCGTCAGACAATTCGGAAGTACGAAGCAGATTGTGGTATACAGCCTTCTGTTCGTGCTGGCACTGCTTTCAGTTCTCAGGATAGTACCGTGGTTTGTGATGGTCGGAATTGTGTTAATAGTAGTGGCCATAATGGACGGCAAGATTTTGCTTAGAGCGGATTACATTCTGCTCCTTACTTTTGTCGGATTCTTCGTATTTACAGGGAATATGGGCCGTATGGAACCTGTTAAGAATGCTCTGACAGGACTGATGACGGGAAGAGAGTTTATCACAGCTGTTATCACCAGTCAGTTTATCAGTAATGTACCGGCAACCCTTATGCTGTCAGGTTTTACGGAGAACTACCGCGAGCTTCTCGCAGGTGTGAATGTGGGAGGCCTCGGAACCCTGATTGCATCAATGGCCAGTCTTATTTCCTTCAAAGCTTTTTCAAACGACTATAAAGACAGGCGTGGCAAGTATCTGATTACCTTTACAGTGATAAATGTAGTATTCCTTTTGATATATATCGGGCTTCATTTTGTCGGTATTAAATGATAATTTAACAATATATTAAATTTCCGTAAATTCGTGTTCTTTATTTCGTATAGTGGTATGATTAATGATGAAACTGTTTATAATTTTCCGGAGGATCATTATGGCGACGAAAAAGACTACGAAAGGAACAAAGAGTGCGGTAAATTTTAAGGATAGTATACGGACGAAACTTATAGTTGTAATGCTGGCTATTGTTATTATTCCATTGGCGATAGCTGTGGCAGTCAGCTACAAGACTTCAACCTCAAAGGCTATGGAAGACGCGTATTCCAGCCTTAGCTGGCAGGCGCAGTACATCCAGTCAAAGTTTGAAAGTATAGTTACAAATAATATCAAGACCATGCAGGCTGTTGCAATGTCACCGACTACCATCAACTACATGGAGAAGCAGGACAATCCTATTTACATGGATAAAGAGCTTACCTATATGCAGTCCGTTGATGAAGCACTTGCTGATGGCAATATTATGGTGTTGACAGGTGCTGATGGAATGCAGGTACTGAGATCCAAAGGAGACCTGGTTGACGTATCGCAGCGTCAATATTTCCAGGAGGCAATGAAGGGTAATATACACGTATCTGATGTCATAGTTTCGACTTCGACAGGACTCAGACAGACGACCATAGCTGTACCGATCTATGGTAGTGAAGGCGGAATCATAGGTATTGTTCAGCGCAATTATGACCTCAATGAATTCCATAAATTCCTTGCAGAGGAAAGTGAAGATGCATTCATAACAGACAGAACCGGACTTGTAGCTGCACATGCACAGTACGAGATAACTCAGGATAATGAGGATGACAGAAGTAAGTCCACATTCATGACCTCAGGTTTGCAAAAGGGCGTATATTCAACGGATACAGGCAGAGGCTATAGCGCAGTAGTATCCTACATAAAAGACCCCACCACAGGCTGGACTATATGTACGGCAAGTAATACCAAGGTTATTACAAAGGAAGCTACCTCCTCTGCACTGATAGTTGTCGTCATAGCAATAATAATGATAGCAATTGCCTCAGTAATATCGATAATGATGACAAAATCCTTTGTTGAACCTATAGGGGATGTAAGCAGTTCACTTGAAGCCCTGGCAGATGGACGGTTCAGTAGGATCAAGAGATTCAAGGGTAGAAAAGATGAATTCGGTGTTATGATCGGCAACACCA
>JAEEGF010456266.1_pt1 | contig 11533 bp, 7 predicted proteins | sample 9134171 | NCBI WGS metagenome assembly JAEEGF01 (sample SAMN16246542, study PRJNA631951) | gut metagenome | biome: gut microbiome; feature: rumen; material: AP-attached | host: Bos | place: Iran: Karaj | collected 2018-10 | reverse complement strand
TCTCTTCTAACTGTACAATTTTTAGCTTTTTGATCGAAACTTTTTACAAAATCAGGTTCGATCGCTGATTTTTTATGCAGCAGTTTATTCAGCTTATGATGGTTTCAAAAGCAGGAAGGGAAATTTGAATGAAATGAAAAAGGATCCCGGTTGGGGATCTGATAGATAAAGAAACAGCTGATCATGAATTGTGCTCTTTTTATGAACAGTCCTCACCTCTGCAACTATTTTTTCCTGACTATATTTCGGTAATCGTCTACAGTAATACCCATATACTTCTTGAACACGGTACTCAGATGACTCTGGGACGCAAATCCAGTATCGTATGCAATATCCGCATCACCGGTTTCTTTAGGCATTTCAATTTTTGCCTCTCTGAGCCGGCACTGAATGAGATATTGTTTTGGTGTAATGTTCATGCATTTTTTGAAAATTCTGGACAGATAACCGGTCGTCACTTCAAGGTAAGATGCAACTTCTGAAATTGACAGACCGTCCATTGCGTGATCTTCGATATATTTTCTGGACTTTTCAACCACATCAATCTGACGCTTCACAGCTTTTTCCAAAGGAGCATGCTGCTGAAGGATTGCGATCAGTCTGTCGGTAAAAACCTCCATCGAGAAGGCTTCTTCAAAATCAGCAAATAATCCTGCGAGACTCCCGTCATCTCCGAAGACACAGGGCTGCGCAGACATTTTGTTCATAACCTTACCGCACATACCGTCATGCAGCACCAGCGATCGGTAATCGTAAAGGCTTTCCGACCTGATGGATATGCAGTTGTCCGGCGGCAGTACGACGGCCGTTCCCGCCTCTGCTGCAACAGTTTTGCCGTTAACAGTAATTTCGGGATGACCGCTCATAATAAGAACCAGTGTAAAGCTCTGGTGGGTATGTTCAGGAAAACAGGACTGACCATGCCCGCTGATCAATTCACAGTCATCGATTCTGATGATACTCAACCGGTTCTTCATAGTTCCTCACAGTTACAGATCAGGCAAAAAGTTCGTCACCACTCTTAAACCCAAGTCCCGGATGGCAGTCAAAACGCACTGCGCCAACCTTTGCTCGTCCCTTGACTGCAGCAGCAATAGCAGCGGTTCCCTCAACTCCGAATCCGGCGCACAGTTCAATAGCTTCAACACCGAGATCAGCAAGTTTCTTCGCAACCTCCGCCCCTTCGGCATAGCTGCTTACTCCCACCACGTGAAGGTTCAACACTCCGGTGCCGATTTCACATCTGTGAATCTTCGGATCTGTCTCTGGTGCAACAAAAATAAAAGCGGCTTCAATTTTCTTCATGATAGTCTCCTTAAATAGAAAAATCCAAACACAGGTACTATTTTAGTGATCGGCAACCATCATGTATTTCAAAAAAATGACATTTTGAAAAACAATCTGCAACGATAACGGTGAGTACTCAGCGTCAATCTAGTAAATATCATTGCATACAAGACAAAAAAAAATAACATCAAGCTAGAAAAATTCGTACATTACTGTTTATTTTGTTCTTGTTCGTTGAAAAATTGCGATTTTTAGTAACATTACATAAAAAAATTAGGGTACAATACCCGAACTTGAAGACATAGAAAAACTCTCGATTAGATATAATCAGTTGTTTTTTTAGCATAGTGTATTAAGGGTATTAAGGGATTTAAAAAGATATGAACAAAAATAATCACTTTATGTTAAATGGGGGGGGGGGAGAGGACCCTTAATTATCGACCAGATATAGACGGTCTTAGAGCAATAGCCTGCCTTGCTGTCGTATTATTTCATGCATTTCCCTCCCGACTTCAAGGAGGATTCATTGGAGTTGACATATTCTTCGTAATCTCCGGTTTTTTAATATCATCTATTATTTATAGGAACCTATTCAATAAAGAAAACCCCGGTAGTTTGAACATTGTTGATTTCTACATTAGACGTATAAAAAGAATTTTTCCAGCCTTAATCACAATTTTGATTTTTTGCCTTATTCTAGGGCACTTTATTCTTCTCCAAAGTGAGTTTAACATGCTAGCAAAACACACATTTGGAGGTTCTACCTACATTAGTAATTTCTTGTTATATTTTGAGAGCGGAAATTATTTTGACACCGACTCAAGAACCAAACCTTTATTACATTTATGGTCATTAGGCGTTGAAGAACAGTTTTACTTAATTTTTCCATTTATTCTTTATTTTATCTATCGTCTAAATTTAAATTTCTTATTAACATTAGTAATATTCTCGGCAATATCATTTTCGTTAAACGTCAATTTTATTCATCATAATATGCAAGCTAGGGCATTTTATCTCCCATGGTGCAGATTTTGGGAGTTGAGTTCCGGTGCAATACTTGCCTATGTTGTAAATTATCATCAAACTCAGTTAAGTCAATTAAATCATTTGGTAGAAAAGCTCAGAATTACAGAGTTCCTATCGAAGGTAATCTATCGAGAACCATCTAAAGACCAGCAATCTAGCTTAATACCAAACATAATTGCTTTATTGGGAATAAGCTTAATCATCGTTGGTATTTTTTGGCTGGAAAGTAATGAAAACTTCCCAGGAAAAAGAGCGCTAATACCAGTTACGGGCTCCCTACTTGTCATTGCTGCAGGGAAAAAATCTTTTGTTAATAAATACATTTTATCCAATCGACTGATGGTTTTCTTTGGACTAATTAGCTACCCTCTTTACTTGTGGCATTGGCCAATCTTATCTTTCATTTACATTACAGATGGAAATACTCCTTTCTGGATAAGAGCTCTAGCGGTTATTGTTTCGATTATTTTAGCAACCCTTACATTCTATCTAATAGAACCACCGTTAAGATACGGAAAGAATTCCAGAATAAAAGCCTTTTCCTTATTCCTATCACTTCTATTGATTGGAATATTTGGATACCTGCAAACAAATAATTATTTAAATATTAGAGTGCACCAGAAAGAAAACAATGAACAGTACTCTATAAGAACATATTTAATATGGGATAAAGATGAATTCTATAAGAAATATCAAATTACAAAAGATACAAAAGATTTAGAAACACAGGATCTGGTGAATAGACTTTTAAACAAGGTAGATACATGTAAACAAAGTTATCCTACCTGGGGCTGTGATTGCTTATGTTATATGAACAAAGACCAAAACAATACAAAATATGTACTATTTGGAGATTCTCACGCAGGAAACTTATTGTATGGTCTAGAAAAAATTGAAAAAGAAAGAAACCTCAATTTTAATTCTTTTCAAAACTCGGCATCCGTTCCATTTTATGGGTTTATGTCATCAACGCACCCCGCAAACTGCAGAATACACAATAGTGATTTAATGTTAGAAGCATTCAATAATGAAGCCAGTAAAGAACATATAAAACTTTTCATTCTTGCTCATAAGCCTGAAGCATCTTACACTGATATAACAGATAAATTAGATTCCACGACCAACGATAAATCTCCAGAGGAAAGATGGAGAATAGGAATGACAAGGACAATTGATTTTCTTACAAAAAAAGGAAAGAAGATTCTCTTTGTTCTTGATTCTCCAGTATTACCATTTCCTGCTGAATCGTGTATAGGAAGGCCTATTTCTTTGTTAAAAAACGAATGTAAATTTGACAGAGATACTCATGAAAGAAGAGAGGCAAATTCTACATACAATAAACTCGTTAAAGAATATGCAGAAAAATATAGTAACGTTGAATATATAGATTTGGCGGATACATTCTGTAATGATAAATATTGTTTTGGAAGTAAAAATCATGAACCTTTATACTCCGAAGGGTCGCACCTCAATTTGAAAGGTTCAGAATTTACAGCAGAATTTATATATCCTAAGATAAAAGAAATGCTGGCAGAGTAAAAGGAATCGAAAACGAGCTACAGAAAGTTACTTTTTGTATGTTGCACAGTTCCAGAAAATTTTAAATCATATGAGGCTCCTTCAACACCAGGTGATATAATTGCCGCCAGTTCAAGGACATATAGGATTTACAGAAAAATGGAACTTCTGCTAAACATCGGCTATATATCAGTTGCAATAGCCGTAATCATAGTCAGCTCAAACATTCTGATTACCAACGCAGCTGCGGTGGCATCTATTCTCAAGGTCCCGTCAATAATAGTCGTAACTCTGCTGATCGGTTTCGGCAATGCTCTGCCGGAACTTGCCATTTCGGTGATCTCGGCACTTAACGGAAGTACCGGTATTGCCATCGGCAACGGTTACGGCTCAAACCTGGTCAATACCGGGCTCGTACTCGGAACTATAGCCGTGATCGCCCCGCTGGCTGCCCACCGGCTACTTCTGATCCGCGAAATGCCGTGGCTGTTCGGTTCGCTGCTGCTGGCAACCCTGGCAATTTCAAACGGGAAACTGAAACCCTAACTCGCAAAATTTTATACTAGCAGTATAACACCACTTTCGCTCTTAATGACCGCTAGCAATCTTAGTAATGAATTTGTGGACGTCATCTTCGGTTATTCCAACATTACTCAGAATTTCTTTTTGATCTTTATTCATTGCGTAAGAAGGATACCATGTATCATCTTCAGTTTGATCAATGCAATATTTATTAAGCTCAGCAATAATTCTATTCGTAGTCATTGAAGTCTTTGAATTCAAAAATGTCTTCTCAAAATGTAACATTCCTGCCATTATTATTTGTGCAATAAAAGCTACAAACATCAAACCTACATATGTATTGGCGTTGTGACGGTACGTCGTTCGTAAATTAAGTCCGCGCATAAGATTAGAAAAATTTTTTTCAACATTATCTCTTTTTCTGATAATACTGATTGCCTCGTAAGCCTCTATTTTTGATGGCGACAACATAACAAAAAATCCTTTGTGGTTGAGCAACTGTTGGATCATCTCAGTATCTTCCATCATAATAAAATTTTTCCCGTCCTTCGTAGTTTCTGACGGTGCAATTATGACGCCCCTATTAGCCGCATATTTTTCAAGTTGTTCCGAGTACCTTACATGTTTGGAAATATTTTCCCAATAAAAGGCCATCAATGAATGCAACGCCTGCCTTTCATCCTCTGCACGTTTACTGTCATAAAACATGTAGGCATAATATTGAGTTTCTTTTAATTGGACTGAGTATACATTGCCGTAAACATTTTCTTCAGCCAAATAATATTTTTGTTGATCCTTGATTTCGTTACCTTTAGTTGAAATCAATTCTTCGACCCAGTTGGTACTCTCGGGACATAAAACACCGAATTCCAGTTCAAGTTGTTGCATTTGTTTTATTTCATCTTCACTGTAGTAACCTCTATCCAAGACAACAAATAATTTTTTGTACCCCAGGTTTAAAATTTTTTTGAGCGAGTATGGAGTTTGAGTTTTATCCAGAACAGATCCATCAAAATGTTCATACCACAACGGAATACCCGTTGTTTCATCAACAAAAGCAGCTGTATTTATGATAGGTAAATCAACATCAATTTTAGCCTTACCAAATTTTGCAAAGTCGATGTGCCCGGATGATGTGTTCTGGTTGGTTGAATCGAAAGCTACAATTCTAGTCTTTGGAGAAGGAAATAATTTTTCATACACTTCAGCAAACAGGCTGAAAAAAATTTGTATATCACCGCTGTTCTTTGATAACTCTGTATACAAAGCACTAACTTCAGAATCAGAGACAGTCCGATCTAATCCGCAGTAATGCCCAAAACACCAACAGGAAAATTGTTGCGATATCAGATCTCCTTCTGAAACTCCGTACGTACAGAGAGCAAGAATGAGTTTGTAATGTTTAGGAAAAACTTTTTTTAATATTTCATAACAACCCGTTTTTCGCGCTACTGCTGATATCAGTACATAACCGCCATAAGCAATATGATTATCAACTTTTCCTGCTTCCTTTCTAGTTGAAGAACTAAAAATAGCCTTCAGTTTTGATAATTTTACATCCTCTTGTTCGCCAAAAAATTTGAAAAAATTTTTATTGGGATACATAACCGAGTTATTAGAATTTTCTTTGATTCTGCCGATTGAACATCGTTTATAGATCGGTTGCCTTTTTTCAGAATCCCATTCATACGCTGTTTGATAGTAAACATATCCAGTAGAAGCGATAACAATTTTTGCGTTATCAATACTACCCGGAACTTTGACTTCAGAGGAACGACCTACATACATAAAACCACCCCACTAGTATAAATATATTAAATATTATACTAGCATTTATAATAAAAAACAACATATAAATCAATATGTTGCAAAAATTTAATAGGATTCTAGTATAAAAACTTGCGATTTAGGGGTGTATCCTCTGTTCTGCATATTCATAAAATGCTCTTCTTAATAAAACTCTGGGAGCATAATCTGTCCTGAACACATTTTGTGATCCAGATATAATAATTTTTGTCATAAATGTAAAGCAAGAGACTCAATCGAATCTGCCAATCAAAAATTCTGACTTCTGGCACTAATGTGGTTGGTTAATTTAGTTTGTCCAAAAATTTATATCAAGTTTAATTTAGTTTGTCTAAACATTAATTTTGATTTAATTAGTTTTGTCCGTGTTTAATCCATTGGTGTAGGAGTTATATTCTCAGCTGATGCAGCGTTACGGTGCTGTCGCCCATCGTCAGTTTTGCTATTATCACTGGTGTTTGGACTTACTCCGGATGTCGCTGCACATCGCTCCAGTTCATTCATATCTGCTATCAGATACCTTATGGCTTCGTCATCAGTCGCATCAGGTTTGCCTGCCAGCCAGTTTTCCAGAACTTTTCTGCGATCCTCTGTCATCTCCACATTGGAGTTTCTGAAAATACTGTTTATTCTGTCTTTGTAATCACTCTCTACCTGTGCCGGAGTTTCCCTGCCGAACTCACAGGTTTCCATTTCCTTATTGGTTGCTCTGTTTGCTTCGCTGTATATGTTCTGCAAATCTGCAATTAATGCCAGATCATCATACTGATCAAGTCTGCCGGTATTGATTGCATCAATTATCGGTCTTAGAGGGCTGAAGTAGAGATTGAATGTTGACTCTATAAGTTTTGCATTCAGTTCTTTCATTCCATGAACTAAAGCCATCTTCTGACTGATGATATAAAGCTTGATTAGAATATCGGATATGCCTCCGCTGTATCTGTAGAACGCATCGGAAATATCCTGCGGCATGGCATCAGACGTATTGCGGCACACCATACCGCTAAACCCCCAGAGCTGCGAAGTAAACATTTTCCAGCTGGCTCCGTCCTTTTCATACCGTTCCCAGTTAAGAGCGCCAAACGAGCCGAAACGGCGGGCTATACGCAGATCCTGCTGCATAAATTTCTGTGCTGCCGGAGTTCCTATAAACACCATGGGAACTGATACGCTGTTGCACATAGAAACAATGAAATTGAACAGAGTGTTGCGGCTTCCGCGGGTGTTCGCCAGGTTCTGGCATTCATCTATGCAGAGCAGACCAACGTTATAAAGCTGCATTAACTGTTCCACACGCATGGACAGAGCTTCAGCGGATGTTCTCCCGCCACGTGCAAACAAATCGCGAAAGTTCATTCCCGTAATATGATCAATTTCGCTGATTATCCTCAGGCATAGTGCCTTGACCGAGCCATCTGCCGGACACTCTACAAACAGGTATGTCAACTGCGTAAAATGATCCTCTCCTGTCAGTCTGGTGTGGGTAATCTGCTGAGGAATGAGTCCAAGAACATTACGCACTGCACATGTTTTTCCAACACCTGAACATCCTATCAGCGACAGAGAAAGCGGATCATGACTTCGACCATTCATTCGAAAGTTTATGCTGTTTGTGTTTGTTTCAGCACCGGAGTCTTCAGTTTTCGATTTTGGACCGGCAATAAGACGATCGCGTTCTCTGTCAGGTACCGGGTGACGCCGACTGTAACCATGACGCATAAGCAAATCAATATTCTCGAGCAAATCAACATTGCGTCCGGAGGGAATGTATAACTCCGCAGCAAGATTGCTGAGCCATGCATTCAAAAGAGTTCTTGTTGCTCCGGTTGGAATCGGCGACGGACTGTGCTCCATCGCCTTAATTATTTCCCTGCGACTGCTGCCCAGAAAATCGGGTAATGCTTCAATAAGCAGGTTGCCTTTGAAACGATCAAGAATTTGCGGAGTGTAAACCGCTTCAGCACATCCAAGACACCCTGCAGTGCTGTCGTAACTGTCTTCGTATTTTCCGTCAACGGTATGCAAAAAACTCTTATGCTCAGAAGAATGTAATGTCTGATTATCTGTAAACAGACTAGTCTGGGATGTCATCTGGATTTTCCGGAAATGAGTAATCTGTAGTTGTTGTTCCTTTTACTGCAGCAGTACCTGAACTGTTACTGCCGTTTGCTGCAGCCGCTCCTGTACTGATACTGCCGTTTGCAGAATGTTCATTTTGAACCCTGGGGTTTTCCTGCTCCATTCTGTTTCGTTCAGTAATCCTGTTTTGTGCCATTGCCGCCACTGCAGCCTTTTTATTACTGCCGTCTGCTGCCGGAGCCCTGCTGGTTATTTCTTTTGCGTTTTTGTCAGTCTCGTTCAACAGGACTCCCTTCTGCTCACAATAGTGTCTGTAAGCCTCTTTTTGAGTTTCCGTGCAGGCTTCAATAAACTTTTGTGCCTGGCTTAAACTTTTACCGCTCAGATAGCGGCTGCATGGTGCCAGCATGCACTCATGGTAAACCGGATGTGCGGTATCAGCGTTTTCTACCAGCCAGCAGCTGTCTATGACTGCCGGATCATATACGAGCATGGCCTTCTTCGGATGTGTTGCTGTACCGCCGCGGTTAAACCATCCCTGTTTGGCCGCATCACTGCATGTCCAGGTGATTTTCTTCCAGGTCAGACCGTCTTCGGAAACAGATGCTTCAACATGAGGAAGCAGTGTGCGTCTGACATTCATGAGTTTTCCCGCGTTACGAAGAGAACTTCTTCCTGTTGAGCCGGCCCAGTTCCATATTTCTTTCCTGGTGCATGCTATGTTTGACGGAAGACCGTCCGGGCGACCATTGGTACGGAACCCGGAATTTTCAATCATGATAGCATTTATCAGCCGCCGAATGTATTCCCTCAATGTCATTCTGGCTTCTGCACGGGTATCTTTATGACCTTCTTTCTTCAGCTTCTTATTGTCAACCTGACCCGGTATACCCATGTTTACAATGCTCTGCAGTCTCTGAAACAGTTCTTCAACCGAGCCCTTCATATCTCCGCGATATGGAGCTGTATTTATCAGATCTACGTGAAATGCATATCTGAAAGGATCCAGAGCGCTGCCGCAGAGCTCTCCGTTGTCTGCTGCAACCGCCCGGGGTATACCATGTACCGGCCAGTCATCCTCATTCAGTTTAACGCCAAATTTTGCACAGAACTCCGTCTTCGGAACTATTGAACAGTACAGAGCATCTGCCGCACTGACCGCACACGCCGGATTGAACGACACGTGGAAGCCGGCAATCATTCCGGAAAAGACATCACGAACCATGTACAGTGTCGGTCTGCCGATAATACACGTTGGATCTTCATCGCTGACAAGGTTGATATCTGCTACCGTGGAGTCAATCTCATAAATCCGGCCAATTGTCCCTGTAATATCATACACATTGCCAGTCAGTGGTCGCAGATCTTTTTTCCATATCTGACTTTTGTTCTTTCTTCTGGTTCGTTCGTAGGAAGAGAACTCAGAGCGGTAATAGTATTTGAACTGGGCAGGAGTAGGTTTGAGAATATTCCCTTCTGCATCTTTAACCGGAGGAGTGTATTCTTTTTCCCAGGCGGCAACGAGTCTTGAGTAGGCATCATCAATGCTTACACCGTCTTCCTTAAGAATGTAGCGCTCGCAGTATCTGTGAAAAATTGCCCGAACCCTGTCATTTACCGGTATTGTTCCTGCAGTCTTCTTTACAGAGTCTGAAGGTTTGCGGCCCGGAGTTTTTGTGCAGTTGTGTCTTCCCGGTGAGCCGTACTCAGGCATCAGAGCTCCAGGAGTCTGTCCCTTCTTCCACCAGGTGCAGAGTGTTCTGACAATCTGCTTACGGATTGAAGCTGTCTTCCCTCCGGTCAGACTTGTCTGTTCTGCTGCCAGAGCATTGATTTGCTGTCTCCGGTATTCAGGTTCATACAAAATCCTTGTATCATCAACCAGAGGCTTTATCAAATCATACAGTTTTTGGGCTTTTTTGCTACTGGAGTTTCCGGAATCTTCCGGGGATAATCCTCTCAAATGTTCAAACTCGTCTTCAAGTGATACTATCGTTCCTTCGTTCACAGCCCTGCGGAACTCATCACCGTCGGCAACAGTAATAGCCAGCGCTCCGTCCTTTGCGTTGATGGAATACAGAGCTGAACGTTCTTTCATCATGTGAAGAATACGCCATTTCTGACCGTTCCACTGCACAATCCTGTTTATCAAATCATAAGTCATAAGTACGCTCCAATTTGAACAAACCTGTCGGACATTCCTGAATTCTGTATTCTTTGATTGGAAAGGTGATTTTACCGGAAGCACTCAGTACGGAAGTTTTTTCTATCAGCTCCGGCGGCAAATCACACAGCCGAAATCCGAACATATTTTTACCTGAAAGACATTCAATTTCTTCGGTGGTCAGACGGGGCAGCGTTCGTCTGTCCTCCAGTTCACACCGGTATCTGAAAAGATAATCAAGATTGAAGGAATAGATTTTGTTGAAGCAGGATGACAAAATCCAGTCATACTGTATTCCCAAAGACTCCCAGTAGCGTTTCTCAATCAGAATTTTTGATTTTGTTCGACGATCATCGGACTCTGGATTATTGTACTTGATTTGGTAGGCACAAAAACTCATCGTGCCGTCAGGTTGCTGATAGGTTACAAGAAAATCAGTCGTCATGACTATCGCACGACCACCGGAAATGGCTCCGGGGCATATCATATGTTCATCACTGCAAAGTCGGTTTGTTATTCTCGGATCTAATGGAAATTGTTCACGTATTTCTGTTACCCGATCATCCCATTCAAACCTGAGCAGAGCCAGATACTCTCCTGCCGACATCAGATGGAAGTCTCTATTAAACCGCGGGATATAAACTCTGCTGCGGGAGGTACAGGAATGAAAAGACTGTGTGGTAATGAAGGGACGGTACTCACTATAACGTTTGCCGCACTTCAGGTGCTGCATTGCATAGTCGTACTCTTCAATGTTTGAATCAAATGACTTCATCAGACTCCTCCTGTACAGGACAGAGTAAATTAACTTCATTTGATATTATGGACATATTAAAATAACTTGTCAATAGACAGATTAAATTAAACTGAGTCTGGACAAATTATTTTGAATTTTTGATGGACAGACTAAATTAACCAACCACAATATAACAAATCTGGTTCTCAGAAAGCTCTGGTATCATGATTTACAGATGCCTAAATTTTTTGATTACCTGACCAGGCACGAAGCTCTTGGAATTGAGTACAGCATATCAGACATCGCTTTTTACTTTTCTATGCTGAAGCTGATGTATCCTTCTTCATATCTTGAGGGTCTGGAGTTGAGTCCCAGATTTCTGGGTGATCCGGTGG
>JAEEGF010186760.1_pt1 | contig 11534 bp, 10 predicted proteins | sample 9134171 | NCBI WGS metagenome assembly JAEEGF01 (sample SAMN16246542, study PRJNA631951) | gut metagenome | biome: gut microbiome; feature: rumen; material: AP-attached | host: Bos | place: Iran: Karaj | collected 2018-10 | reverse complement strand
ATAGGTGATGGTGGAGGTCGGGCGAATAGAATGTAACTATTCAGCAGACATCAGCGCCTTCGCAGCCTGTGCGGCTAATGCCGCACAGGCTGCTCACCGTTTGATGTCTGCTATTAGAAACAGGTTTCGCCGTCCTCATAAGCTCATGCAAGCATGGCTTATGAGGACGGCGAAACCTGTTTCTGAATAGTTACATTTATTCGAGCAGCTCCCGGCCGGACTCGAACCGGCGACCCACGCATTACGAATGCGTTGCTCTACCAACTGAGCCACGGAAGCATTTGTCGCAACGTGTAAATCATATATCATTTGTCCGTAATTGTCAAGGCAAAAAAAATGAGACCCGGGGACGGGGTCATAGTCTCATTTTTAACTCGAAGGAAAACAAAAAAGTTAGAAAAAAACTTGCATATTGTTTTGCTTTATGGTATAAGATTATGAAAAATAAAAAATGAAAGGAGAGCGGTATTATGGCAGAGAAATTAAAGGTAGGCGTACTTGGCGCAACGGGAATGGTAGGACAGCGTTTCATCACATTGCTTGAAGATCATCCCTGGTTTGAGATAGCCGTTGTTGCGGCATCACCCAGATCCGCAGGAAAAACATATGCAGAGGCAGTAGGAGACAGATGGAAGATGACCACTCCCATGCCCGAAGTTGTAAAGAATATGGTAGTTTTAAATGTTAACGAGGTTGAAAAGGTCGCATCACAGGTCGACTTTGTATTCAGTGCCGTTGACATGACAAAGGAAGAGATAAAGGCAATAGAGGAGGCTTATGCAAAGGCAGAGACTCCCGTTGTTTCAAATAATTCAGCTCACAGATGGACACCGGATGTTCCTATGGTAGTTCCGGAGATCAATCCGGAGCATTACGAGATCATTCCTTTCCAGAGAAAGAGACTCGGCACTACAAGGGGCTTTATAGCAGTTAAACCCAACTGTTCCATTCAGTCATACACACCTATGTTAAATGCCATCAAGGATTTTGAGCCCACAAAGGTAGTGGTTTCAACATACCAGGCTATTTCCGGTGCAGGTAAGACATTTAAGGACTGGCCGGAGATGATGGGAAATATCATCCCTTACATCGGAGGCGAGGAAGAAAAGAGTGAAAAAGAGCCCTTAAGGATATGGGGACATATCGAAAACGGCGTTATCGTTCCTGCGGAAAGTCCGATCATCACTTCGCAGTGCATAAGAGTTCCTGTACTTAACGGACATACGGCAACTGTTTTCATGGATCTGAATAAGAAAGTTACAAAGGAAGAAATCATCGAGAAGTGGGTAAACTTTACCGCAGAGCCCCAGAAGCTCGCTCTTCCCAGTGCTCCTAAGCAGTTTATCCAGTATCTTGAAGAGGATAACAGACCTCAGGTTTCTCTTGACGTTGATTACGAGAGAGGAATGGGAGTTTCTGCAGGCCGTTTGAGAGAGGATTCCATCTTCGACTGGAAGTTTGTAGGCCTTTCACACAACACCTTAAGAGGTGCTGCGGGCGGCGGCGTTCTTTCGGCAGAAATGCTTACCGCAAAGGGTTATATCACAAAGAAATAATTATAATGTCCGGCAGCCTAAAAAGGCTGCCGGCTTTTTTTGCCGCTTTAAGAAAAAAAAGGTGTAAAAAATCATAAGTTTGTGGTAGAATATAAACTGCATTTTTGTGTGCAGTTTAGCTAATAAATATATGCGAGGGTTTAGATATTGGGAATAATTCAAGCAACGGTTGATTTGACCGCAGAGGAGCTCAGAAAGGTATTCGGTCCTTTTGATGCTTACGCAAAAAAAATCGAGAATGCCTATCAGGTATCTCTTATAACCAGAGAAGAGAGCCTTAGGATAATCGGACCGGAGCCAAATGTTCCGCCTGCAAAACAGGTGGTCGTCACGCTTTTAGAGCTTGTAAGAAGAGGAAATGAGCTTACAGAGCAGCAGGTAGACTACTGCCTTGCAATGTCCTTTAAGGAAAAGGCGAATGTCGTATTAAATCTTGATGACGATGTCATAACAAGGACTTCTACGGGAAAGCCTGTAAAGGCAAAGACGGCAGGACAGGCAGGTTACATAAAAGCAATCAAAAAGAACATGATCGTATTCGGCGTCGGCCCTGCTGGAACGGGAAAGACATTTCTTGCAATGGCCATGGCGGTGCAGGCATTTAAAGAAAATGCGGTAAGCCGTATAATCCTGACAAGACCTGCCATAGAAGCGGGTGAAAAGCTCGGATTTCTTCCGGGCGATCTTCAAAGCAAGGTGGATCCATATCTCAGGCCGCTTTACGATGCGCTTTATCTTTTGATGGGAGCCGAAGGCTTTGCCCACAATATGGAAAAAGGAACCATAGAGGTAGCGCCTCTTGCCTATATGAGAGGCCGTACTCTTGACAATTCCTTTATAATACTCGATGAGGCTCAAAATACCACTCCCGCACAGATGAAGATGTTCCTTACGCGTATTGGTTTCGGGTCAAAGGTCATAGTGACCGGTGACCTAACTCAAAAGGATCTTCCATCAGGCGAGATATCGGGCCTTGAATCATCCCTAAGGATACTTAAAGACGTGGATGATATAGCGATCTGCCGTCTTACGAACCAGGACGTTGTAAGGCACCCCTTGGTACAAAAAATAGTTGAAGCATATGAGGCCTATGAAAACAGAGCATCGGCCGAAAATAAGAGAAAGAATCAAAAAAATGACGATAAACATTGAAGAAGAAGTAGAAATAAAACTTGATTTTGATCATGCAGAGCTCATAAATACTGTCGCAAAAGCTGCGGCGGAGCATGAGGATTGTCCTTACGATTTTTGCGTAAATGTCGTGCTTACGGACAACGATTCCATTCATGAGATAAATAAGGAATACCGGAATGTGGATGCCGCAACGGATGTTCTTTCATTCCCCATGGCGGAATATCCTGCGCCCGGAGATTTTTCCCATATCGAGGACGATCCCGATAATTTTGACCCGGACACGGGGGAGATGCTTCTTGGCGATATCATGATATCCATGGACAAGGTCTATGAGCAGGCCGAAAAATACGGGCATTCCGTAAAAAGGGAGCTGGCTTTTTTGGTCGCTCACTCCATGCTTCACCTGATGGGTTTTGACCATATGGAAGATGAAGAAAGAAAGATCATGGAAGAAAAACAGGAAAGCATTTTATCTATGCTTAAGATAGAACGCTAAGGAGATCGTATGAGTTCAGACAACGGTAAAAACCAGGTGATAGTTCAGGGGTCGATACTTGCCGTGGCATCTTTGATAGTGAGGTTTATCGGCCTTATCTACCGCATACCTATGACAAGGATAATCGGAGATACGGGCATAGGTTATTATTCCACGGCATATCAGGTCTATAATGTTGTGCTGCTTTTGTCGTCCTACAGCATGCCCCAGGCTCTTTCAAAGCTGATGGCAGGAAAGCTTGCAAAGCGTCAGTACAGAAATACCAACAGATATTTTCTTTGTACGCTTTCGGTATCGGTTTTTGCAGGCGCTGTATTTTCAAGCATCATGTATTTTGGGTCGGGCTTCATAGCAGGAACTCTTTTAAATGCGGATATGGCAGAGTATTCCCTTAAAGTACTTGCTCCTACTGTATTTATCATGAGTATCTTAGGCGTGTTCAGAGGCTTTTTTCAGGGCTTTGAGACCATGGTACCCACGGCAATGTCACAGGTCATTGAGCAGATCATAAATGCCATCGTCAGCATTATAGGTGCTGCTGTTTTGTTTGCTCAGGGCCACAGAATAGACCTTGTAAAAGGAACGGAAAATTATTCGGCGGCCCTTGGTGCGCAGGGTGGGACCCTGGGTACCTTATGGGGAGCTATCGCGGCCCTTGTATTCATTTTGTTCGTTTTTGCGATCTTTTACGGGGATTTCCGAAAAAAGATGAAGAAAGAACCTGCAAAAAGGGTCTATCCGTACGGCAGAGTTTATAAAGAGATCTACGGAATGGTGATCCCGATCATCATGAGCACGGTCATATTCCATGTTTTAAATATCATCGATAACGGTGTATACAACTTCTTTATGAGAAGAACGAGCATTGATGAAAAGACATATATGGCCATATGGGGCGTTTATTCGGGCAAATTTCAGCTTCTTATAAACCTGCCTATATCTATTGCGACTGCAATGGCAAGCTCCATAATTCCGCAGCTTTCAAGGGCGGTGGAGAAAAGGGACAAGGTCGATATTCACAAGAAGATCGATTCTTCGCTTAGATTTACAACTCTTATAACCATACCGTGCATGGTGGGCCTTGCTGCTCTTGGTGATGATATAGTGGAGCTGCTGTTCGGAAAAACGGCGACCGCTGCGGATGCGGGCATGATGCTTATAACCGGGGGGCTTTCTGTATTGTTCTTTGCATATGCGACCATCAGCAACGGCATACTTCACGGGCTTGGAAAGATGTATTCGACCGTTATAAATGCGCTTATAGCGCTCGGTGTGCATCTGGTCGTTTTGTTTGCCATGCTCTGGCTGTTTGATTTCGGCATTTACAGCGTGGTGATAGCATATACGGTCTTTGGAATGACGGTGTTCTTCCTGAACAATTATCGTATATACTCTTGCACGGGATATGCAGGCACTCCGGGAAAGACCTATATAAGGCCTTTTCTTGCATCCGTTGTCATGGGAATAGTAGTTTTCGGCCTGAATCTCATCTTAAAGAAGAGTTTTGTTTATATACTTGTTAACAAGACACTTACAAATGCATTTTCACTTATCGTTTCGATGACGGCCGGTATATTCATATACTTTGTGGTTGCCATTGCGCTTAAGACGGCGGATGAGGCAGATCTTCTTGAAATGCCCATGGGCGGACGAATGGTAAAATATGCCAAAAAGCTGAGATTATTATAGGAAATCATATGAATGCGGATGTATTGGTGATAGGCGGCGGCGCTTCAGGAATGACAGCGGCAATAAAAGCGGCTGAAACAGGTGCCGACGTTGCAATAATCGAAAAAAAAGAGCAGATGGGCAAAAAGCTTTTGACCACGGGAAACGGCAGATGCAATCTTTTAAACTCTGACAGGTCGCCGGGGCATTTTCACAGCAGTGACCCCAAAAAAGCATGCGAAATGCTTGATGCTTTGTCAAATAAAGATATACTTGATCATTTTGCCGGCCTTGGCGTACTTTGCAGGGAAACGGAAGGTTATTATTATCCGTATTCAAATCAGGCGCTTACCGTAAATCAGGCTTTTAATAAAAAGATAAAAGAGCTTGGAATCAATGTCCTTACAGGATGCGAAGCTAAAAAAATAGAAAAAAAAGCTAAAGGCTTTAAGGTCATCTGTGCGGACAGGGTAATTGACGCCAAAACCGTCATTATTTCCGCAGGCAGCCCGGCAGGTCTTAATATAAAAGAAAAATACACAGGGCTGGGTCTGCTTGACGGACTGAATATAAAAACTAAGGCTTTTTCGCCGGCCCTTACAGCTCTTTTGTCAGGTGACAAGTGCACTCAGTACTGGAGCGGTGTAAGGTGCGAGGCATTGATAAGTATAGCAGACAGGGGAGAGATCTTAAGAAGCGAAAAGGGAGAACTGATGCTTGCACCTGACGGCATAAGCGGCATAGCGGCATATCAGCTGAGCCATTACGTAAAAGACGGATGCTGCTGCTTGATCGATTTTGCTTTTGACAGGGATGAAAAGGAACTTTTTGCTTTCTTTAGGTCCCAATCTTCAAGAACTCTGCAGGATATTTTGGAGGGAATGTTTGCCTTAAAGCTGGCTAAAACGCTCTGCATGGAAGTTTGTTTTAGAAATGCTGTATTTAAGGGCATAAAGCCTTATGAGGCAAGACTTGATACAGATGAAAAGATCAAAGCGGCTATAAGTACCGTAAAAGAGTTTAAAGTAAATATAACAGGTCTTAGAGGGTTTGGCGAGAGCCAGGTGGCAAAAGGCGGTATATTGCTTGATGAAACAGATGAGAACTGCATGATAAAAAAATGTCCGGGGCTTTTTGCCTGCGGAGAGATCCTTGATTTTGCGGGGGACTGCGGCGGGTACAATCTTATGTGGGCATGGACCACGGGAATAAAGGCAGGCACGGCAGCAGGAAGGTATGCTTTATGATAGTTTTGCATCAGGTAAAGCTTGGCATAAAAGATAATAAAGACATTTTAAAAAAGAAATGCGCATCACTTCTTGGCGTTAAGCCTGAAAGGATCGTTTCTTTTAGGATATTGAGGGAATCCCTCGATGCACGAAAGAAGCCGGATATTTATTTCAGCTATGAAGTGGGAATTTCGCTAGACGGACTATATGAGATCAATGATGAGGAAAGATTTCTTAAAAAACTGAAAAAGACCGATGCTTCGGCAGAGGATATAATTGATTTTGAATTTCCATATCAGGCTCCCGAATCTTTTGATAGACCTGTGATCGTGGGATTCGGACCGGCCGGGCTTTTCTGCGCTTATCTGCTCGCCGCATCCGGTTTTAAGCCCATAGTGCTTGAAAGAGGAAAGGCGATCGAGGACAGGCAAAAGGACGTGCTTGCTTTCTGGAAAACAGGCATTTTAAATACAGAGTCAAATGTGCAGTTTGGCGAAGGCGGCGCCGGTACCTTTTCCGACGGAAAGCTTAATACCGCCGTAAAAGGATCAAAAAACCTTCAGCGCTTTGTGCTTGATACTTTCGTAAAGTTCGGCGCACCGGAAGATATTGCATACAGCTATAAGCCCCATATAGGCACCGACAAGCTGTCTGAGATCATCCCGAAAATGAGAGAATATATCACCGAAAAAGGCGGCGAGGTAAGATTTGAAAGCAGAGTGGACGGCCTTATAACAGAGAGCGGCCGTATAAAGGGCGTTATAGTAAAAAAAGGCGATTTTGCGGAAGATATTTTGTCCGGTAATGTCTGCCTTGCTATAGGACATTCTGCAAGGGATACCTTCCGCATGCTTTTCGGAAGCGGAATAGAAATGTCGTTTAAACCCTTTGCTGTCGGTGTAAGGTGCGAACATGACCAGAATTTTATAGACAGATCGCAGTACGGAGCCGATAACATAAATGAACTTGGTGCCGCACCGTATAAACTTACCGCAAAAACCCTGGGCGGCAGGGGTGTGTATACATTCTGCATGTGTCCGGGCGGGTATATCGTAGACGCGTCAAGCGAAGAAAACAGGCTTTGCGTAAACGGTATGAGCTATAGAGACAGGGCAAGCGGAAAGGCAAACAGCGCCGTAGTGGTTGCAGTCGGCGAGGAAGATATAGAAGGTGAAGATCCCCTAAAGGGACTCTTCTGGCAGGAGAGACTTGAAGAAGCCGCCTACAAAGTTTCAAACGGCATGATTCCCGTACAAAGGCTTGATGATTTCAAGACCGGCAATATCTCTTGCAGAGAAGGTATCGCTCCAAGAATCATGGGCAGATGGACATGCGAAGATATCGGAAGCTTTCTTCCGGGCTTCGTAAAAAAGGGAATCGAAGACGGATTTACGGAGTTTGGAAAAAAGATAAAGGGCTTTGATGCGCCGGATACTCTTTTGATAGGCTTTGAGGGCAGAACTTCTTCACCTGTAAGAATATCAAGAACAGATGAGTTTAATGCAATAGGCATTGAAGGCTTGTACCCTTGCGGTGAGGGAGCCGGTTATGCCGGCGGCATAACGTCCGCCGCGGTGGACGGATGCAAAGTTGCGATGCAGATCGCAAAAAATATTCTATCAAATTCAAAAGGGAATTAAAGAACAATGAATGTAACGGTTCTGCCTCATAGAAGCGGCAGTGAGATCTATGAACTGAATGAAGAGCAGCTGTTGTTTGCTTTTAATGAAAACGGCAGTGATACGGACGATCAGGGAATGATCCCTTTTGACAGGGTAAGTTACAGCGTCTACAACATAAAAAAAAGGACCATGGAAAGCATATTGCCGGATCTGTCTAAATTCAAAGCGGCAGATATAGAATATGCCGGATATGGCAGCCATTTTTACTTTTTCCATCTTGAATATCCAAGCTTCCCTTTGGCTACATTTATCCTTTTCGAATACGATACAAAAACTTCCGTCTGCAGGGAAATATATCGTTTTGATGACAATATTAAGCTGTATGAAAACGAGAAGGATATCAAAATATTCGTTCTGAATGACCAGTATATCACGATCCAGATCCGGCAGGAAAAGTCCAAAAGCAGATTCGGAAGGTTTGCTGCATTTTTATATGACACAAAGAATAAGATATTATATGACATTGTGGATGAAAGATTCCAGAATCAGGGCATATCACAGTTCATAAGGATAGCAAACAATGTATGTGCCATAAGATTCGGTCACAATCAGCTTTTGGCGGATAAGCTGGTGCCGATGAAGGAAAGCGAGTGCGTGAATGAAAGCATCTGCCTTGTTTCGATATCGCAGCTCATAGCCGATATCCTTCTGCGCATAAGCATAGTCTCATCGGAGCTTATAGACGAAGTCTTTATCAGTCAGACTTTTTCTGATATAGCCAAAATGGGAAAATACATCACATACAGCAGGATAAACAGGGTCGACGGACATCAGGAGATATACTTTTATCAGTATGTCAAAAAACAGATGTCAATGGTCATAAACAACAATGTATACTCTCCGAAAAATATTTTTCCCTGTGTTATTTCGGGAGAACCGCTGCTTGTAAGAAGGTATGACAGATCCTATGAATTTTACCGCATAGAAAATGAAAATGTCGTTTGCCGTATCCCCGCAAATGAAAGAATAGTATTTCTTGGCGGAGATCATATGGTCATAAACAAAAAGAAGAAAAGACTGTTTTCGGAAGGAAAGGAGTATTCTTTTGAGATACTTCAGTTCCCGGAAATGAAGAGAGTTTATCATGAGATTTCAAGAGCTGTGAAGGTCATTTCAAGCGGCAAGGAAGAGCTTTTGATATTTGTGGATGAGAAGAGGTTAAAAGATAATGGATGAGAAGGATATAAAGAGAATAAACGAACTGTATCATAAACAAAAAGAAGGCACCCTGACTCATGAGGAAAAAGAGGAACAGGCAGCCTTAAGAAAAGCATATATTGATTCCGTAAAAAGGAATCTTACCGTGCAGCTTGAATCGATCAGTATCAAAAATCCCGACGGAAGCATTACAAAAGTAAAGAAGAAGGAAGTATAAGGACAGATTATGCCTGATAAAAAAACGCTTCGAAAGCTGTCTCTTGAAAAAAGAAGAAATACCGACGGTGAAATCTTAAAAGAGCTTTCAAAAGACATCTGCGCTCATATACTAAACAGCGATCGGTATAAAAAAGCTTCGTTGATCTACGGCTATATGGCCGTGCGGGGTGAGGCTGACATTTCACCTGTCTTAAAGAAAGCCTTATCGGATGGTAAAAGGGTCGCCCTGCCAAAATGCATGGATAAGTGCGGAAAAATGTCTTTTTTTGAAATAAAAAGCTTTGACGATCTTACAAAAGGGCCCTTTGGCATATCAGAGCCAAAGCCTTCTCATTTGCTTGAAGAAGATGAGGACTCTTTGATGCTTGTACCGGGCGTTGCTTTTGACATAAAAAGCGGCAGGAGAATAGGCTACGGAGCAGGGTATTACGACAGATATTTAAAGGATCATCATCCGTGCGTAAAGATGGGAGTATCATATGAGCTGACCGTATTTGATATCCAGGATACTGACATAAATGATATAAGCATGGATATGATAGTTACCGAAAAGATGATATACGACTGCAAGAATAGTAATTGAAAGGTGAACCGGAATTGTTTAACGAAATAGATCTTGACAAATATGAATCATTAAAAGAGGCTCCCGAAAACGAACCCGAAAGACAGTATTATTATATGGCCAAATGCAGGGAGCTTATTGGCTTAATAGAAAAGAAAAAGGGCAGAAAGCTTACTGTATACAATCTTGTCGTGGGATGCCAGATGAATGCCAAGGATTCGGAGAAGATCCAGGGGATACTTACTCAGATCGGTTTTGAAAAGACGGACGCGGAAGAGACGGCCGATATGGTCATATACAATACCTGCACGGTGCGCGAAAATGCGAACCTTAAGGTTTACGGAAGGCTTGGATATTTAAACAGCCTCAAGAGAGAACGGCCGGATATGCTTATAGCCATGTGCGGCTGCATGATGCAGGAAAAGCATGTTGTGGATACCATAAAGGAAAAGTACCGTTTTGTGGACATCGTTTTCGGTACCTACAACATCTATAAGACCGCAGAGCTTTTATATCTTCGTCTTACCGGCGGCAATATGGTCATTGATATCTGGAATGAGAACAAGGGCATTGTCGAAGAACTTCCCGCAGTGCGCGAATATCCGTTTAAATCCGGCGTGAACATAATGTACGGCTGCAATAATTTCTGTACATACTGCATCGTACCGTATGTCAGGGGAAGAGAGAAATCAAGAACTTCCGCAGATATCATCGACGAGATAAAAAAGCTTGTAAAGGACGGCGTCAAGGAGGTGATGCTTCTTGGACAGAATGTCAATTCCTACGGCAAAGGTCTTGAGGAAGACATCACTTTTTCAAAGCTTTTATACATGGTAAACGATATCGAAGGCCTTGAAAGGATAAGATTCATGACTTCGCATCCTAAGGATCTCTCCGATGATCTTATATATGCCATAAGGGACTGCAAAAAGGTCTGCAGGCATTTTCATCTTCCGCTGCAATCGGGAAGCGATACCGTTTTAAAAAGAATGAACAGGCATTACGATCAGGAAAGATATCTTGAGCTTGTAAAAAAGCTTCGGGATACCATTCCGGATATCGCGATAACGACAGATATCATCGTAGGTTTTCCCGGAGAGACGGATGAGGATTTTGAAGAGACGATGAAGGTGGTAGAGGAAGCACGGTTTGACGGCGCCTTTACATTTATCTACTCGAAAAGAACAGGTACTCCGGCGGCCTCCTATCCCGATCAGGTGAGCGCGGACATAGTAAAAAAGAGATTTGACCGTCTTTTGTCCAGGGTTCAGGCGATCGCATCGGAAAGAATATCAGCACATCAGGGCAAGGTCATGGAAGCCATGGTAGAAGGCATGGATGACCATTTGGAAGGGTATGTCACGGGAAGGCTTTCAAACAATGTTATGGTACATTTCCCGGGAGACGGATCCCTTATCGGAAAGATAGTTCCGGTAATGCTTAAAGAATCAAAAGGCTTTTATTATATTGGAGAGATGGTATGAAAGAGCAGTTGTCACCGATGATGCAGCAGTATCTTAAAACAAAGGAAGAATACCCCGACTGCATCCTGTTTTACAGACTCGGTGATTTTTATGAAATGTTTTTCGAGGATGCAAAGCTCGTTTCAAAAGAGCTTGAGCTGACTCTTACCGGCAAGGAATGCGGACTTAAAGAAAGGGCGCCCATGTGCGGAGTCCCTTTTCATGCCGCAGACACATATGTGGACAGACTTGTAAAAAACGGGCATAAGGTAGCCATTGCGGAGCAGATGGAAGATCCCAAGCTTGCAAAGGGTCTTGTAAAAAGGGAGGTCATAAGGATAACCACCCCCGGAACTGTGCTTACAGG
>JAEEGF012222105.1_pt1 | contig 11536 bp, 19 predicted proteins | sample 9134171 | NCBI WGS metagenome assembly JAEEGF01 (sample SAMN16246542, study PRJNA631951) | gut metagenome | biome: gut microbiome; feature: rumen; material: AP-attached | host: Bos | place: Iran: Karaj | collected 2018-10 | reverse complement strand
CCTGGTCGCCTGGTTCCTTTCGGAGAACTTCCACATCGACCTCGCGGAGTTCCGCCGCCGGGTGGGCGCGGCCCTTCTGCTGGCCCTCATCTCGGTCCAAACCGTCTGCACGGACTTCTCCAGCGACTTCGTCCGCAGCGCCAGGGTGCGCCGGGTGGAAGCACGCAGGGGACGCCGGCGCAACGAGGACGACGACAACACACTCGACATCACAAACATCTAATCACACACGCATCATGGAAATCAGAATCACGAGAATGCACCTGCGCAACTTCAAGGGAGTGCGCGACGCCGACTACTACTTCGGCGGTAACAACGCCCGCATCGAAGGTCCCAACGGCTCCGGCAAGAGCACAATCTTCGACGCCTTCACCTGGCTCCTTTTCGGCAAGGACCACCGCGACCAGACAACAAGCTCCTTCGAGCTCAAGACCATCGACCCGGCCACCGGGAAACCCTACCCCCGCGAGGACCATTGGGTCGAGGCGTCGCTGACCGTTGACGGGGTACCACACACCCTGCGCCGTTCCTGGATCGAGAACTGGGTCAAGCCCACCGGCGAGATCGAGGACGTCATGAAGGGCCACACCAGCGGATTCTACGTCGACGGCGTGGACGTCGTTACCAAGAAGGCCTACGACGCCGTGGTCGCCGGCTGGCTCCGCGAGGACAGCTTCAAGCTGCTCACCAACCCGCACTACTTCATCGACGACGCCTTCACGGATTGGAAGGAACGCCGCCGCACCCTCCTGGAGCTCGTCGCCGACGATCCAGCCAGGAAGCGCGTCCGGGAGGAATTCGCCGACGTGGTGGACAAGCTGTCCGGCCGCAGCATCGAGGACTACCGAAAGCGCCTGACGCTGGAGAAGAACGCCAACAAGCGCGACCTCGCAATGGTCCTCTCCAGGATCGACGGGATGCGTGAGGCCCTTCCGGAGGACACCGACACGAACGCCGTGGTCAACCGGCTCAACGACCTGCGGGCCAAGCGCGACAAGGCCGTCGCCGAACTGAAGAAGGAGGCCGAGAGCCTGAACAAGGCCATCGCCAGCGCAGACCAGGCGGACGAGGCACGGAAGGCCGAGAATGCCGCCATCTGGGCCGAAATAACGAAGGTACAGCTCTGGATGGGCAATGCCACCGCCGCCGCCCGGAAAGTCGCCCAGGAACGAAAGAACGCCCGCGAACGGGACATTCTCGACGCGAAGGGCGAGGCATGGAAGGCAGAGCAGGACCGGGACGCCGCGAAGGGCCGGGAGGCCAGGGTGCGGACACACCTGGAAGAACTGAACGCCATCCGCGGAAAGATGGCCACCGAGCTCGCAGACCTGGGCGAGACATACAAGCGGGAGAAGGCCCGCGCCTTCGAGTACACCCCGGAGACCAAATGCCCGTACTGCGGCCAGGAGATCCCCGCCGCCACCGTCGAGGAAGCGACCGCAAAGGCGAAGGAACACTTCATGGCGGAACGCACCAGGACCGTGAACGGAATCCTGGACAAGGCCCGCCAGATCAAGCAGCAGGTCACCGATGCCGACACGCAGATCCAGGACAGCAAGGAGAGACTCCGCACAGCATCGGCGGACGTCGTAAACGCGGAGGCCGAACTCGCCAAATGGAAGGCCGAGATATCCCGCCTGGAGGCGCAGCCGGACATCGACATGGAGGTCGAGGAAGGGAAGGTCAAGGCGACGCCAGAATACAAGGAGATGGTCAAGAAGGAATACGACCTCCGTGCGAAGGCCCTGAAGACGCAGAACCGCCCGGCAGACGCCGAGGAACTGGTGTCACGCCGGCAGACGGTCGAGGAACGCATCCGCATGGAGATGGACCGCTTCGCAAAGGCCGAGCTCGACGCCCAGGACGCCCTGTCCGTCGGCAAGGTACGCGCCGAGCAGGAGGAACTGATCCGGCAGAAGGAGCGCGAGGCGAAGATCTTCGCCGACGCCATCGCCGCCTGCGAACGCGAGGAAGCCAGGGCTGCGGAATTCGTCAAGGCCGACATCGACAGCGTGGAGACGGCCATCAACGGACTGTTCCACACCGCCCGCTGGAAGATGTTCGACCAGACGATGGACGGCGGGATCGTGGAGATGTGCGACGTCACCAGCCCGGACGGCGTGCCCTACAAGAGCATGAACGACGCCATGAAGATCCTGTGCGGACTGGATGTCATCCGGGTGTTCTCCAACCGCTACAACAGCGTCGCGCCCATCTTCATCGACAATGCTGAAGGCATCCTGCGCGACCGCTTCGACACCGACGCCCAGATCATCCGCCTGGTCGTGAAGGACACCCAGGAACTCACCCTCATAAACGAATAGACCTATGGACCTGATGACAATGGCGAAGTCTTTCCCGGAGCTCACCGTGACCATCCGTCTCCGCGACCTCCTGGAGGCGAACGAGGCGCTGGTGCGCAAGGTGCGCTCCGAGGCGGAGCGCGAAAGGGCCAGGCGCGACCGGCAGGCCGGCGACCACCTGGTCCGGAAGGAGGATGCACGCGCCATCCTCGGAAACCCGGACCCTTCCACCCTTTGGCGGTGGGAGAAGGCCGGCTACCTCACCCCGGTCAAGATCGGCGTGAAGGTGTTCTACCGCCGCAGCGACATCGACGCCATCATCAAGTCCAACGAACAGAAATAACCCACAACACACGCAATACTATGGCAAAAGAAAACAACACCCAGGCGACTGTCAGCCAGACCCTCTTGGGGGCGAATGACAAGGGCCGCGTGACCTACCAGGTCAACGGCGAGGACGTCAACCTCTCGTTCCAGATCGTCCGCAACTACCTCACCCGCGGCCAGGCCGCCGTGTCCGACGCGGAAGTCATCCAGTTCATCAGCCTCTGCCGGGCCAACCAGCTCAACCCTTTCATCGGCGACGCCTACATGGTCAAGTACGGCAACGAGCCGGCGTCCATGATCATAAGCAAGTCGGCCTTCATGAAACGGGCTGAAAACTCGCCGCTGTACGACGGCTACCAGGCCGGCGTCATCCTCCTGCGCGACAAGCAGGTGATCGACGAACAGGGCTCCTTCTTCCTTCCCGGCGACCAGCTCGTCGGCGGCTGGGCGAAGGTCTACCGCAAGGACCGGGAGCACCCCATCGTGGCCCGCGTCCGGCTCCAGGAATACAACCGCGGCAAGAGCACCTGGGCCGCCATGCCCGGCACGATGATCCGCAAGGTTGCGATCGCCCAGGCATTCCGCGAGGCCTTCCCCTTCGCATCAGAGGGTATGTACACCCCGGAGGAAATGCCGGACGAGCAGGGCCAGGAGGCGCCCGTTCCGGCCAACAACATCAAGCCGGTGTTCACCGAGGCCGACGCCCCCACACCGGAGCAGCAGGCCGACCCGGAGCCGCCGGAGTTCACCCCGGACCCGGAACCCGTCCAGCAGCCCGATCCGGAACCAGCTCCCGCGGAGCAGAAACCCAAGAAGGTCGTCGTCCACCATCAGAAAGGAACCGCCCCCTTTGAACCGCAGGAGGACAGGCTCCCCTGGGAGAACGAAGAATACGACGTCCCGACCGAAGACGCAGACATGGACCTTTTCAAGGCGTAGGAAATGAGGCTGACCGTTTTAGCAAGCGGAAGCGCCGGCAACGGCTATCTATTCGAGGCGAGACACTCCGCGCTCCTGGTCGAGTGCGGAGTGAAGCCCGAAGTGATGATGCGCCGGACAGCCATCCCAATCTCCATGATCGCCGGCGCCCTGGTGACGCATGAGCACAAGGACCACGCCGGATTCGCGGACCGCTACGCCGCCCTGGGCATCCCCATCTACGCAAGCAGGGGGACCCTTGACGCCATCGGAAGGATCAAGGGGACCGTCCGCCCGGTCCAGGCGATGCGCACCTTCCGCGTCGGCGAGTTCCTGGTGAGCGCATTCGACACGCGGCACGACGCCGCCGAGCCGCTGGGCTTCATCATCGAGCACCCGGAGGCCGGGAAAATCCTTTTCCTGACCGACTCGTCGGTCTGCCCTTACGACTTCCGCACACTGTACCTGGACCACATCATGGTCGAGGCGAACTACGACGACTACATACTGGACGGGAACGTGGCGAACGGACTGGTGGATTCCGCCAGGGCCGCCAGGACCAAAGGGACGCACATGTCGCTGAAGGCCGCCTGCGAGCTCATCCGGGCGGACCAGACTGCCGAACTGAAGAACGTGATCCTCATCCACTTGTCTCGCAACAACGCAGACCGCGAGGAATTCGCCCGCAGGGCGTCAGAAACGGCCTTGTTTGCCCGTATATCCGTCGCAAAGGCCGGACTATCCATCGACCTGAACAAGTTTGAAATCTGACCGTTTATGAAGGATTTGCAATACATCACCCACGACCTCGGAGCCAGGAACGATCCGAAGCTGTTGGACCTCCAGATGGAGATGGGCGGCCAGGGGCTGGCCATCTTCTGGTGCCTGGTGGAAATGCTATGGGAGAACGACGGGAAGATCCCCGCGAACTACAAGAGCATCGCCTTCGCCCTGCGCTGGTGCAAGCCTGCGGAAGTGGAACGAGTCGTGACCGGTTTCAATCTTTTCCAGGTGGAAGACGGTATGATCTCCAGCCGGAGCGCCAGCGAACGGATCGCACACAAAAGGGAGCGAATCCAGGAGATTTCCGGCATCAGAAGGGATGCAGCAAACAAGCGATGGCACGGCAAAACCAATGCGGTCGAAATGCAAACGGAATGCAAAAGCAATGCAACCGCAATGCCTATAAATAAATTAATAAATAAAGAAATAAATAAAGAAACTAATACTAATAATGCGCCGCTTACGGCGGCGGATTTTTATGAGATTTTCTTTTTTAGGAACCTGAAGGACCCCGCAGGGGAGAACAAACGGTTCGTCGAATACTACCAGGAACGGAACTGGACCTACCTGGACGGGACACCCGTCACCGATCCGGACCGTGCCGCCGAGGACTGGAAACCCAAGATCCCCGGAAAGCGGTTCAACGACGAGGCACTCCGCTGGTACAAGGCCGTCTGGAATGCCGCCCGCACAAGGGAGCCGGACGCCTCCGACATCTTCCTGAAATCAATGGACTCCATCCGCCTCACGGGGCAGCAGCTCTCGATGACATTCAAGACCGCGGCCGCCGGTCAGCGCGTCGGCCGGTTCATCCTGGACAACGACCTCGCCGGTGACTACAACCTGGACTTCCGGGTCGCAAACTGAAACGGACATGGACATCGGAGCTACACTCACATCAAGGGAGGCGCGGACGATCCTCCGCCGCCTGAACACCATCACCCGGCTCACCGACGACCGCCGGATCAAGGAACAGGCACGCATGATCGGGTGCGACGTCAACAAGGCCGCCCGCCGCGTCTCCCGGAACAAGCAGGAACTGAAACTTTTTTAACACGCAAAACACAATGAAAGACAACTTCAACCCCAACGAGACCAGCAGCGACTCCCAGGCGAAGCGCATCCTCTCCTACATGCTGGCCGGAAACCGCATCACCCCCATCGAAGCCCTTGAGAAATTCGGATCGTTCCGACTTGGCGCCCGCATCGCGGACCTACGCGCAGCCGGCCACGACATCAAATCCGAATTCGTGACCACGAACACCGGGAAGCACGTCAAGCAATACTGGATCGAGACGGCGACGATATGAGCAACGAATGGACCCCCAGGGACATCGACATCCTGCGCAGGGAATACCCAGTCCGGGAATGCGAGGAAGTTGCGGCCATGCTCGGCAGGACCACCCGCGCCACCTTTGCGAAGGCCTGCAAGCTCGGCATCAAGAAGGGACACTTCGGGATCTTCTGGACACCCAGGATGCTGAAAACGCTGAAGGACTTCTTCCCGATCATGTTCAACAAGCCACTCGCTTCCTGGATCGGCGTCTCCGAACGCAGCCTCATACGGAAGGCCCGCGAACTCGGCCTTGAGAAGCGCCCAGGCTTCCTTGACGACCGCCGGGAGGAAATCGTGGAGCTCGCAAGGACCGCCCTGAAGAAGGCATACCGGGATGGCCGGCTGACGACCACCTTCAAGAAGGGAGAACGCAACTACCCGGCCGGGGAATTCAAGAAGGGGCAGGTCGAAAGCCCGGAGACGAAGGCCAAGAGATCCGCATCCCTGAAGGCATCCTGGGACAGACGGAAGAAGCAGGAAAAATTCCGAAAGGACTACAACATCAACAACTAAACACACACGCAAATGCCTACACTTTACAAAGCCAACGGAGAAACCGTCACAATCAATCGCAAAAGAGCTTTTTCCCTCGCCGAACTTCAGAAATACGTCGGCGGCTACATCGAGCTCATCCCTGTCGGGGAGAATTATCTCGTCGTGAATGAGGAAGGACGCCTTCTCGACCTTCCCGTGAATGAAAGCGCATCCAGGATCGTCGCACAGCTTGGATACCTTCCCATCGTCGGCGACGCGCTGTTCACTGAAAAACGGTTCGTCAAATGACCAAGCGCGAACTCATCAACACCTACCTCAAGAGCATCGGCAGGACGCGGGTGCAGGGCGACTCCACGGAGCCCCTGCTCCCCTTCCTCCTGGGCGACGCCATCTACACGATCTACAACCGCGACATCGCGCCCCTGGACTTGCATCGGGAGGAGAAGAAGCTGCGCAACGACTGGGTGCAGCACTACACCCTGTTCAACCGCCCGTTCTTCGCCGCCATCGGCGCTGACAACCACGACCAGGTAACCGACCTCATGGACGACTTCGAGGAAGCGATCGCAAACCACGTCATGGTCCTGCGGTCCGAGCTCATGCTGCTCCTGGGCGACGTGCCATTCGACCAGCGGAAGCCCATCGTCTCCGCCCTGCTCTGCCACGTCCTCGCCCAGGCCGCCCAATGCGCCTGGGGGAACGTCTACCGCGTCGCAACCCTCGTCAAGAAGACCGGCGCCGTCAAACAGGTCATGGTCCACAGGCCGGAGAAGAACCGCCACCTGGAAGCGATCAACCGCGACGCCTTCATCCTGGCAAACGCCTGGCACAACTCCATCAACCTGGCGCTCGTCGACCCCAACAAGACAAAGGGCATACCCCCGGCCATCAATGCCCTCTGCCGGAAGATCTACCGATGGCTGGAAGATAATTGACAACCCAGGGCGCGGAAAAGCGCTGGCGTGACACTACCGCAGGTGGGCAGTTTGTGATGTCATATCAGTGTGTTAAAGTGTATTAGGTTATCCCCACCGCCGCGCCCTTTTAACAAAGAATTAACAATGGACTACGAAAAGAAATACAACGAGGCCCTTAAATGGATGCGCGAATTGTATCCAGGGCTTCACGGTGCGACAAAGGAAGATGCAGAACACTACTTTCCCGAACTCGCCGAATCGGAGGACGAGAGGATGCGTAGGATGTTGATTGATAGACTGCGCTCCGCAGAGGAATTGACCGATGAACTACGGGAGTGGATTCTCTCGTACCTTGAAAAGCAGAAAGAGCAGAAGCCCGCAGAATCCCCCAATGAGGATGTTATTCAAAAGGCGTATAAAGAGGGAGTTAATGACGGTATTGCTCTGGTCAAAAAACAACCAGAAGATTATGGATTGCGCAAGAAGCCCGAACTCGTCCAACAACCGCCCATCACTTACACCTATAACTCCAATGCCAGCAGGGATGAGAGACTGAAAGCAGCCCTACTTGCTCTACTGAATAGTGATTTACTCAAGGTCAAGGAAGGCGGTTATTTCACGAAGCAGGACTTGATTGAATGGGTTGAGAGGATACCAACAGAGAAGCCCGCTTGGAACGAGGAGGATGAGGAGATGAGATTAGAGGCAATCCGAGTATTAGTGTCCGGCTGTGAAAGGTATCGCAAAGAATCAGGTTGCCTTCCAAGTTGGCATAAGGTTATTGATTGGCTCAAATTCCTCCGTCCCCAGCCTAAACGGTGCTGCAAGGACTGTGCGATGTTTCTTAACGGGAAATGCACAAAGCCCCATTGGAAACCCAGTGAGGAGCAGATGAATCACCTATGTGCTGCTGTTGATGCGGCAATAAGAAAACATAATGAATCAGTAAGTGGATATGAGCCTGCAAGAGCTCTAAAATCACTTTACGAAGACCTCAAGAAACTGATGTAAAACATAGGGTGTGGAAAAGTCTGCGCGAGGTGCATTGCGGATTCCCAGTATCGGACGAGTTCCGAAAGGAGGAGGATGATTGAGACGCCGCACCCTTTATCGATTTAGATATGGAAAGAACAAGAGATGACCTTTGGTATCAATATCAAGCGGAGGTTGCCACTCTTGAAAAATTCGGGCAGAAGAATGTCATTTCTTTCGATGAGTGGCTTGATATAAAAGGATACTGTAAAAACGAAACAAGAACAGGAATATGAAATACATTGACGCAGAACGCTTAAATACTGAAATAGAGAGATTGTATAACGGAGAAGCACCAAAGCACGACCAACAATGTGACTTTGATGATGGTTATTTCGTTGGAATAGATGCAATATCCCAGTTAATTGACTCTCTCCAGCAGGAGCAGCCGGAGGTGGATTTGGAAAAAGCATCTCGGAATGTATATGAATCGTGGATGGGAGGAACAATGGACGATGTTCGCAGGGATATGGTTGAACTCGGCAGGGTTCTTAACGCAAGAAAGGAGGAAAACAGATGACAAACGCAGAACTTATTGCCACTATCCGAAACAAAGTTGAAGGACAATTTTCCGTGTTCTTAAATCTTTTAAACGCCTCTCAAGAATATGGCTATCATAAAGCCTTGGAATTTGTCCTTTCCGTTCTTTCCGACATTGAAAAATCTGAAAAGCCTGTCTCGAATGACCTTGAAGAAGCGGCTGACAACCATATCCGTAGGGTCATAGATGCAGCCGGACATCCAGGGTGGAATTGGACTACACAAGACATCCGCGAAGCCTTCATCGCCGGTTACAATCTATGCAAGGAGCAGATGATGAAGGAGGCGGTGGAAGGAGAGGTTGTAAAGGACATTAGTAACAAGTTAGCAGTGACCGCGAAAATCAACCTTGACGGATTCAAGTTCGGCGACAAGGTTCGCATCATCATCGTAAAGGAGGACTGATATGAAAGCACCAGAGAAAATCTATGTTGAAGTGTGCGAGGACGGGATCTTCGCCTTCGAGAAACCGCCGTTTGAGGAAAGCATTGAGTATGTCCGCAAGGACAAGGCGATGCCTGATTCTACGGAACTAATCGCAAAATGGGAAGAAACGAAGGCGATGCTTGAAGAAAAGGATTTCCGTGGCGATCCGTGGAGACTTGCATACAATGCGTTTCTTGAAGGATTCGCAAAGGGAGCAACCCATTCACTTTAACCCCAAACCGACCGACTTATGAAATTGACAAAGGAAGATTACATGCGCTTGCCGAAAGAACGGCTTGCGGAACTGCTGGTAGAAATGGATAGCCTTCCGACTGAACCAATTCAAATCCCCGTAATGCCAACCACGCCATCCGGTTGGGGGTGCGACGGAACCATTTGCACCAATCCGCAGATGGATTGCATCAACTGTCCACGAAAGACTTCTGGCGGAATAATCACAAGCCCGAATACGGCTACCGGAATATCAACATTAAAAGCGGAGGGGAAATGACAAAAGCAGAAGAAGCCGCATTGAAGGCATATCCAAACGTACTGTTCCCATTCACGCCACTCGACCTTAATGCATATCGCAGGGAGGCATTTATAAATGGCTACGAAGCCGCCGAGAAAGGCACTATCGAAAGCGTATGCAAATGGTTTGAAGAACATTTCGTAGATATGAGTCATTACAGCGATAGGGGGTCTTTTGGCCGGATAGAAACCACAGATTTTGACTCAATGGAAGACATGTTTAATAACCTCAAAAAAGCGATGGAGGAAAAATAATGAGCCAAATGCCGGATAGTATCTACTTGCATAAGGATGCCAAGTATAGCACACTCGGATGGTATCATGCGGAAGATGAAAACACCATTCTTGCAGAGCACGACTATGACGAAAGCGTGATGGAAGATTATGTGGAGTACACACCAGTATATCGTATTGAAGAAGCCGTGCGTAAAGCCGAGAAAGACCTTGCGCTGACTTGGGAAGACATCAAAACAATCGAACAGATTATCGCAACTTCCGATTGGTACGACTTTGAAATCTCCGGCAAGTTATGGAGCAAAGAGTTCTATGAAGAAGTTCTCAAACGCTTCAAGGAGGCAAAGAAATGAATAAATTGGAAATCACCAACGAATTATCCGGTGAAACTATCAAGGCCGTCCAACTCAAAGACGGTACTTTCATCACGGAGAAACTTGCCAAAGAAATGGCGAAGAAGTCCTTTTTTGAAAACGGGGTTTTCGAGAAGGCACTTGCGTCCTACCAAGAAAAGTTGAAGGAACTCCCTCCGCCTCCTCCCGGCTACTACTACGCACCGAAGATGGGCGAGATTCGACACGAAGGAGACCAATATATCTGCGAGGGATATATTTCACTTGAACCGATAATCAAGGAGGACGAACAATGACTGAAACAACGATCTCCCAGGGGCGCCGGCTTCTCACCGCAGGATGCCCTGACGTCACGATCCGCATGGACGGTCACAAGATCGTGCCGGAGCCCATCTCCCTGGGCCGCCTGTGGGACATCGCCCACAAGCTGGAACTTGAATACGAGTTCCCCCTGGAGCTCACATCAAACGAACTGATCGAGGCCATCGTGACTGCCATCGAAGACTACTACCGAAATGAAAACCACGATTGAAATTGTGCTCGCACTCATCGGCGTGTGCCTGTCAATCAAGACCCTGTTTCAAGATGAAAAAACCAGCTAACACTCTCCCGCTGGATGCCTACCAGCGCCTTCTCGCCCAGCAGGAGCGCAACACGCGCCGGGCCAGGCCCAGGCACCAGGAGAGCGACCTGCAGCGGACCTGCGTCGCCTGGTTCCGGGCGCAGTACCCGGAACACGCCCTGATGCTGTTCGCCGTCCCGAACGGGGGCGGCCGTTCCAGGATCGAGGCATCCATCATGAAAGGCGAAGGCGTCACCGCCGGCGTCGCCGACCTCATCCTCCTGGAAGCCCGCGGCGGCTACGGATCTCTCTGCATCGAAATGAAGACCGGCGACAAGTCCAGCCGGCAGCGCCCGTCCCAGAAGGCCTGGCAGGAGGCGGCGGAGAAGGCCGGGAACAAATACGCGGTGATCAGGACCTTCGAGGCCTTCCGCGATCTGATGGCGGACTACATGCACAGGCAACCGACCGGACGCGTGGTCGTTACGGCGGCAGAACTCGCCATGACAGCCTCCGAACAACTCAAGGCAAGGGAAGATGCCAGGAACGAGCGCGAGCGCCTGAAATGGCGGTAAAAACGCCCGCCAACAAAGAAAACCGACACGGAAACGGTGTATATTATACGCCATTTCCGTTTTTTTTGTACATTTGCGGCGAACCAAGCACGCAAAGCCCATGACCAATCAGCAATTCAAAGAGTACATCGAGTACCGCCTGGAATCCCTCCGCAAGCTGGTCGACGAAGATCGCCCGGAGAACTACGACGAGCAGGAGAAGCT
>JAEEGF011866956.1_pt1 | contig 11536 bp, 9 predicted proteins | sample 9134171 | NCBI WGS metagenome assembly JAEEGF01 (sample SAMN16246542, study PRJNA631951) | gut metagenome | biome: gut microbiome; feature: rumen; material: AP-attached | host: Bos | place: Iran: Karaj | collected 2018-10 | reverse complement strand
TTGAAAATATTTCAACTTTAAGGACAGCCCCTTCTTCTACAGAAAGTCCACCTTCCCTTTTTAAATCCTCTTCCGAAACTATATTGAACTTTGCCAAATCCCAAACTCGTCCGCAGTCAGCAAAAAAAGATTCCTTCTTCTGGGCAAAGATGGAACTTAGAAAAATAAACAAGCCCAGCATCAAAAGTAAAGGCCGGGCACTCTTTCTTACAGAAACACTTTCATCATTTTTCATAAAACAAAGTTTACCACAATTATTATTTTTCACTCAACACAGACACGCCAAAGAAAAACCTCTACCAAGGAAAGATTTTTTTGCTATACTCACAAAACTTAATGCAAACGACACATGTGTTGAAGCACCACTTCGAGTAAATCTGATCACGGCACATTAAGAATTCTTTTTACGGAGGATGCTCAAAAAAAATTACATCCATGTAATTTTTTGAGTTGCAGCTTTTGACTTCGTCAAAACTGCGACTCATGTGTTTTAATTTTCCTTTTGCCTTTTTTACTCAGTTATTTTTTATTCAGCCTTTTGTGCGAACTGTCTTCAAGCTGATTTTTGCAAGAGATATTAAGAATAGAAAAGAATTTTAGTTACCCTTTCTTACATCAAATTTAAAAATCTGATACACTAGCGAAACAAGAAAGCAGATTCGATTCTTACCTAAACGAGCAGCGATGAGCGTAAGTCCAGTTTTTGGAAACGCAATCGCTGCTTTTTATTTTTGAAAACATGTGAGGTTTATATGAAAAATTATGATTTGGGTACAGAAAAAATCAGCCGTCTTGTTCGTCATTTTTCGGTTCCATGTGTTATCAGTATGCTGGTTGCGGCTCTTTACAACATTGTGGACCAGATTTTTATAGGCTGGAGTCCGGCTGGTGCTTTTGGAAATGCAGCCACAAATATCGTCTATCCTTTTACAGTTCTGGCTCTGGGGCTTTCCCTTTTAGTAGGAGACGGGGCTGCTGCAAATTTCAGTCTTGAATGGGGAAGAAATAACAAGGACCGCTCTGACAAATCTGTAGGAAACGGATTTTTACTTCTTGTGATTTTCTCAATTCTTCTCTGCCTCATCGGCTTTATTTTTAAATCACAAATCCTGAAAATCTTCGGAGCAAGTCCGGAAGAAAAAACTTGTTATGATTTTGCCGTCCAGTATTTCACAGTAATCTGCAGCGGCTTACCATTCTATATGATTGGGCAGGGAATGAATGCTTCAATCCGTGCTGACGGCTCTCCAAAATACGCTATGGCATGTACTCTTGCAGGAGCAATCGCAAATCTTATCCTGGACCCGCTTTTTATTTTTGCCTTTAATATGGGAGTAAAGGGGGCGGCCATTGCAACTGTTATCGGACAGGCACTTACTTTTGTCATGAGCATTGCCTATCTTTTCCGCGCGAAGAATTTTAAAATCAGCAGAAAATCAGTTCGCCTGGAAACTTCAATTCTTTCAAGGATTATCTCAATTGGCATGGCATCCCTCATCGTTCAGCTTTCAATTGTGGTAATCATTGCGGTGAATAACAATCTGCTTTCAAAATACGGCTATGAAACATTTGCAAGTACAGGAGTGGCATTCGGCTCGGTTATTCCTCTTGCGGTTGTGGGAATCGTTATGAAGGTATTTGGAATTGTTGTTTCCATTGTGATTGGAATAAGTCTTGGAGGTCAGCCAATCATCGGCTATAACATGGGAGCTGGAAATGTGGAGCGTGTAAACGAGACTATAAGAACGATTACAAAAATTGTCCTTTCAATCGGCACAGTATTCTTTCTGATTTTTGAACTTGCCCCAGATTTTGTAATTTCACTTTTTGGGAAAAACAACAGCCAGGAATATACCGAATATGCCCGACTTTGTGTCAGAATCTTTTTGAGCGGAATCATCCTCACCTGCTTTATAAAATCTGCAGCCATCATGCTCCAGTCCCTGGGAAAAAGCGGCAAATCCACCCTGCTCGCACTGCTCCGCGACGTAATCGTATTTGTGCCTTCTTCTATTATTCTGGCAGTTACAAGTCACAACATCGTCACCATGCTCTGGGCCTCGCTGATAAGTGATGTAATATCGTTCATTTTTGCCATTGTTTTTATCATTGAAGAAACAAGAAAAAATCAAGCCAAACTTTGAAACTATGTGAACCATCATAGGAAGCATCATAATTAGGAAAAACTTATACACAATTCTGGACTTTGTAAGCATATCTACAAAATCCAGAATTATGAAATGTTACCAGACTTTTTTTTAGGATCGTATTTTACTCATTGATTTTCTTAACGAAGAATCTTATTTTTAATTCTCAGACACGCTTCAAGATGCATAATCCAATGTCTGGAAAAAGGCATTTGGATTAATCCACGAATATCCTTGTTGCACCAATAATCAATGAGCCAGACGGCATTTCCATCTTCGCTTACCACATGAAGTGATCTCAGATTATCTTTTGTTTCGTCCGAAATCTTCTTTTTAATATCATCAAAAGAAAGGCTTTCCAGTACCACCTCGGTACTGTCTTTTACTTCACCCATATAATGATACAGTTCATCCAGATTAAGTTCTTTCGAAAAATCTGCAATTTCCTGCTTCACAAGTTCATTCCCGGTTGTTATGATCGGAGCATTGATTCTCTTCTGATAGTCTCCCCTGAAGAAAATCTGCTCATCCCCTGCCACCAGTGTATGAGCAACAATATCTTCGATTCTGAAAATATGCCACAGGGAGTATGCTATCGTCTTGCTGTGATATCCTTCCGCATTTATAAATGGTATAGCATTGAAATCGTCTCTGCTAAGTTCATTCTTCAAAGTAAGAATTGTATTCCATAACTCATCTCGCAACTTCATGAGTGAAACTTTACCCTGATCAAAAGTATCTCTCTTCTTAAGTCCGGCCTGCATCATCTTATTAAGTTCCGACCATTTCTTATTCATGCTTGCCCCCTATATTTTAATTCTACCATAAACTCAATGTTCGCGTAGTCCGGAAACTCAAAGTAAGAGGGGTACCCGGCAGCCACTCTTTCCAGAGTTTTGGATTTACATTCTGAAGTGCTTTGGGGCACACACAATGATGCAGTTCATCGGACTAATCTGTGGAGCATGACAAATCACTTCAAGTCCCACATCCTAGCTTACTGAAGAAAAGATCAAGGACTTTGCAGTAAATTATTTTGCTGTATCTTTCCTGTTCTTAAAAATCAATCCAAAAACTGTACGAACAAGAAGTCCTGGGAAATTTCCAAAAAAGAAAGATAGCGCAGACATTACATAGATTTTTCACATTCCGAATTTGTGCATAATGTGTAATGATGGCTGAGCCGTCTTTCTTTTTCTGCCAGATGTGTTCGCTGTCGGTGATTTGCTCGGCTGCTTTTTCAAACGGCTTGTTGAGATCAAGTTTTGCCCTTTTCATTTCCGATTCACGAGTCTGCCTTGAAAGCCATTCGAGAGTGGCGGTCGTGCTGTGTCCGTAAAACCATGCCGACATGTGCCCGACGTTGCCACTCAAATTTATCTGATAAATACCGAGCGTGCTTTGTCGGGAAGTAAGTTCGCGAACAATGCCGCTTTTGCAAAAAATCTATTCATATTCAAAACGCTCCTATTTTGATTGGCTAAAGAGCCAGTCACGGATTCCCTCGTAGTTGTAAGCCAGGCTCCAGGTATACATGTGGCTTCCGCCCGCGATGACGTTCATGCGAATGTCCGCATTTTTTTTGAGCATCGCGCTTGTGTCTGCATTGCGCTCATCTTCGCTTGCTTTGCCGTTCCACATACTTTCGCCGCGAGCAACTTTTGAGCCAAGACTTTCCCATAAGTCCACCGCCGCTTTCATCGCAGGGTACGCTTTTTCATCGCCCTCGCAAACAACAATCCAAAGCTTTTTATCTTTCATCGCCTTCATTTCTTCCACGTTCCACTGACCCGCTACCAAAAACTGAGCCGCAAACAAATCGGGGTGCTTGTCAGAAAGCGCAATGTTCGTCATGCAGCCCTGCGACTGCCCGGTTCCGTAAATGCGGTTTTCGTCAACGGCGTAAGTTTTGATAACGCTGTGCAAAAGATTGTCCACCGCGGTCAGTCCTGCGGTCCAGACGTACTCGTCCGTCGTGAGCGCCCCGTACTTTTTCACCACGTCAAGCGGATACTGAACCGCCACGACGATAGCCTTATGCTTTGTCTGCTCGTCCTCGCTTGCCCAAATCGTGCCACCGTTTCCCTGCGTCAAAGTTGCCGTGTCAATCGAAGTGTCCGCGCTTGCGTCTGGCACAAAAAAGACGAGCGGATATTTTTCTTCTTCGCTGTAGCCCTCCGGCAAATACACAAAATACGGCAATGTGATTCCAGTTTCGCTGTCGGTGAATGTCTTTTTCTCAAAGTCTTCTATCACGAGTTCCTTCGCCGATGTTGAAACAAAAGCCTCCGCGCTTGCCTTAAACACAGTGCCGTCAGTCGCCTTAATATCAGCTTTTTGAACGACTTTTGCGCTCAAATCCACAGGAGCACCATCATCTTCAAAACGAGGACCGTTGCCCTCTTTGGCGTTGCCTGCCTCCTTCTTTTCGCGAGGTGGCATTTTTCCGTCAGTTTTGTCCCATTTGTTTTCATAGACAAGGCGGATTTTTACCGTGTTTCCCTCAAAATCCAACGCTTCGATTTTTCTTCCCTCAACGCTGTATGTTTCGAGCGTTACTGAAGAAGGGTCGATTTCTTTTGCATATTCCAAAATGACAGCAGACACTTTCTGACCGTCGCCGAAACTTTCCGCGATTGTGCTGACGGAACGGATTCCCCTAAGCCTTGAAGATGCTGCGTCCTTGTCGTGGGCGTTTGTCTCCACAAGTTTTGAGTAGAATTCCATGGCCTTGTTTTCGTCCTTTTCAACGCCTGCTCCATCGTAAAGGCAGTCCGCGTACAGGAGTGTTCCCGTGCTGTCCCCGCGCTCCATCGCGAGCCTGAAGAGTTCGGCTGCCTTCTTTTCGTCTTTCGAAAAAGTGCCGTCGCTTGTTCCGTTTTTGTAAAGAAGTCCAAGATGACGCGGCGCCTTCATGTTTCCGGCCTCCATCGCCTTTGAAAAACATTCCGCGGCCTTTTTGTAGTCGAGCGGAACGGTTTCATAAGAGAGAGAGCTGCCAGGAATTTCCTTGTGCTCGTACAGGAGCCCCAGGTTGACAAGGGCCATGCCGTCGCCTTTTTCTGCGCGGGAAACAAGCTGTTCGTAGGAAAGGGAGTTTGGATTGTTCTGTTTAGCTGATGTGTTTGTTGATGTGCAGGAGCAGACGAAAAGTGCACAAGACAAAAGTGCCACTGCCCCCAACAGAGTGTGTTTCATAGAGTTCTCCTAAAATGAAACGATTGACCAAAATGATTGGGTAGCGGCAGACTCCCGCAACGAGATATGATAGAAGAATTGTAGCGGAGTTATGCCGTTTTTTCAAATGAAAATTTAGTTATAGATTTGTTTTTACTCTTCAAGTTCTGTCCGCACAAATATTCCCAGGAAAGTTCTTCTCCGAAATCCGTGGGGATGATTTTTCTATGCTCAAGTTCCGCTTCAGTTACATTTGCCCAATTCATCATATCGTAAATCAGTTTTTTCCATATTCACAACCGGCGAAATGAAATATGCTTTTTCAATCAGACTGTTCAGATTCGCATTCATACTAAAAAATGCACCGATACTATTTGCAATCAGAATAATGCTTTCGGCTTCTTTTTTGAGACTAGCGACTGCCTCGTGAATTTTCTTCCCCGTTTTCCAGGGAGAAAAAGTCTTACAGGGAACTTCGAAAAACTTCAGTTTTTGAAGTTCTCACCTTAAAGCTCTGATTAAATACTATCTTTAGAAAACTTGTATTCTAAAATTCAAAGTAAAAAACAGAACCGTTTTCAGGGTGACTTTCTACACGGATTTTTCCTTTGCAAATATCTGCCACCCTCGCAGCTAAGGCAAGCCCAAGCCCGTTTCCTTTTGTTGCGTGACTTGTATCGCCCTGATAAAATTTTTCGAAAATGTGACTCATAGTTTTTTCATCCATACCACAACCTGAATCCTGAACACTAACCTGTATCAGTTCTCCGAGCTTTTGCAGACCTACGATGATTTTTCCGTTTTCAGGAGTAAACTTTATTGCGTTGGAAATAAAATTATTCCAGATAAGACTCAAGAGCTGGCCATCTGTAGTGGTCATTATTCCATCTTCAATTTCAACTTCCAGCTCCAGATTTTTTGTAGACCATGCTTCTTCAAAACCAAGCAGGCATTCCCGTAGTTGTTCTCCTAAATCATAAGGAGGAACTTTTGGATAAATCTGTTGATTTTCAAGTTTATTCAATTTGAGAATATTAGTTATAAGAGAAGTAAGCTGCTGACAATTTTGTGAAATTGCTTTTGCATATTCCTGCCGATTTTCTTCCGTCAGGTCAGAAGTCTGAAGAAGCCTTGCATAGTTTTGCATTACTGCCAGAGGAGTTTTTAGTTCATGAGAAACATTAGAAATAAAATCAGTACGAAGAGTTTCAATGCCATTTAAATCTTCAATCATCTTGTTTAAATCTAAAATCATATAATCAAGATAATCGTATTTTTCAGGAGGATTTACGGTCGGCACAGAAACTGAAAAATCCCCCTTTGAAACCTTTTCTGTAGCCTTTGAAATTTCCTGAAGGGGAATCTCGTAGGTTTTGTGAATTTTATGCTTTATATATAGAACAATTATTGCTGAAACAAGAATCCAATAGAGGATAACCAGATGAACAAAAAGTATTTCTTTCCAGTTACTCTTGAGTCCTAAAAGGATGATAGCAATATTTATACCGGCAGTCACCAGCAGCATACCAAGAACTGTCCAGTAAAGACCTATAGGGAAACGGCTTTTTCTTTCAGACTCTTCCTTCATTTTACAACCGCCTTATAACCAAGTCCATGTACCGTTGCAATTTCAAAACCAGAACAGCCGGCCGCAGAAAGCTTATCGCGAATCTTTGTGATGTAAACATCTACTGCACGGGGAGACGCATTAGAGTCTGCATTCCAAAATTCATCCATAAGTTGAAGGCGGGTAAAGGTTTTATTTGGATAAGAAAGTAATTTATAAATCAGATTAAACTCGCGGGCTGTAAACTGAATTTCCTTTCCATCAGAAATAGCCGAAACTGCATCAGCATCCAATATCAGCGAGCCGACTGTTAGTTTTTTACTTTGAGAAATCTTTGCCCTTCTTAAAATTGCAGAAATACGCAGAAGGAGCTCGTCCAGATCAACAGGCTTAACAAGATAATCATCTATGCCGGCTGCAAATCCTTTCTGCTTAGAAGTAAAATCATCCCGGGCAGTCATAAAAATAATTGGAATTGTCCGATTGATTTTTCTTACAGTCTCTGCAAACTCAAAGCCATCAATCTGAGGCATCATCACATCCGAAATTATTAAATCAAAAAGATTATTGTACATGGCATTATAGGCATCGTTTGCATGCATACATCCGGTAATCTCATAACCATTTTTTCTTAAAAAAGCACAAACGGTCATATTTAAGCCCGCATCATCTTCAACAACCAGAATCTTAATCATAAAAAAATTATAACATGCTTCTGCAATAAAAATGAAAAAATGAATCAAAAATCGTCTGGAAATGCAATTTTTTAATATTTCAGCAACATTTCGTAAACAGTTTGGAAATATGGGGGGCTTATATTCAAGTCATAAATTATGACAGACAGGCACAAAAGTTAGTGCAAGGAGAAAACTATGGAAAATACAATGAACAAAACAATTTATCTGGTAACAGGAGCAGCTGGATTTTTAGGTGGAACAATCTGCCGTCAGCTTATTGAACGCGGGAACAAGGTTAGAGCCTTTGTACTTCCAAATGACCCGGCAGAAAAATACGTTCCGGGAGAAGCAGAAATTGTACGGGGAGACCTTACTGATATGTCTTCTCTTGAAAAGCTTTTTACAATACCAGCAGGTTATGAAAGCGTAGTAATGCACATTGCAAGCATTGTTACCGTTAATCCTGATTACAATCAGAAGGTTATGGATGTAAATGTTGGCGGAACAAAAAATATAATTGAACTTTGTAAAAAGCATGCTGAATGTAAGAAGCTTGTTTACTGTTCAAGTACAGGCGCAATTCCAGAACTTCCAAAGGGAAATAAAATTGGCGAAGTAAATCATTTTGATGCTGACAAAGTTTTGGGCTGTTACAGTCAGTCAAAGGCACTTGCAACTCAGGCGGTTCTGGATGCAGCAGAAGAAGGCCTTAATGCCTGTGTAATTCATCCCAGTGGAATTCTTGGCCCGGAAGATTTTGCAGTTGGTGAAACAACTAAGGTTTTAATTCAGATTATCAATGGCGAAATGCCTGCAGGAATTGACGGTTCCTTTAATCTTTGCGATGTCCGCGATCTTGCTCACGGTGCAATTCTTGCAGCAGATAAAGGTCAGAAGGGCCAGTGTTACATTCTTGGAAATGATGAAGTTTCTTTACGCGATTTTGCCCGCCTTTTAAGCGAAGAGTCCGGCTGTAAAAAAATGAGAACCTTTATCCCAGTAAAATTTGCAAACTTTATTGCAAAAATCATGGAAAAGCAGGCAAAGAAAAAAGGAAAGCGCCCTCTTATGACAACTTTTGCCGTATACAATCTTGCCCGCAACAACAATTTTGATTCAAGCAAGGCCCGCAAGGAACTGGGCTACACAACAAGAAGTTACCGCGAAACAATGCATGACGAAATTGAATGGCTTAAAGCAAGTGGAAAAATTGCTTAAGTATATAGATACATTAAGGAAGGAAAACTATGAAAAAGACTTTTAGAAAATCACTTATTTTGGCTGCATGTTTTGGCCTGCTTTCAGTTGGATTAATTTCCTGCGCTTCAACAAATCAAAAAACAAAGACAATGATAGTTGATGGTGTAGAAATTATGAACTCTTATGATAATTCAGAAGAGCTTAAAGAAAAGTTCCCGATTATCTACCCAACTGCTGTTGATACAAAAATGGGAAAAGCTATTGAAAACCGCCTGCTTACTGGTTTTGAAAACTGGAACCGCGGTTTTGATGCATGGAAAGCATGGGGAACTATTCTTTATACCGATGATTCAATTTACAATGTTCACGGTGCCCGTCTTACACTTGCAGAATATCAGGCAGCAATGAATGTAACACTGAAAAAAGCAAATATCCAGATGGGAGATTTCCAGAACATCATTATCTGCGATGACTGGGCTGCAATCCGTTATGCAACAGAAACAGTTTCTAACGGCAAGTCTGTTCCAGGTGGTGTAATGGAATTCGTTAAGTTTAAGGATTATGGAAAAGAATTAGGCTGCCGTGTAGAAGAAGGCTGGGGAGGAACTCGTGGAAGCGGTTTTTCTGCAATGAGTAATTTCCAGACAGCTGAAGCCAGAGAAAATCAAAAGAAGATTGATGCAGAAATGATTGCTTATAAACTTCCAGAAACTGATAATCTTGAAGAAAAATATCCTGTAAAATATCCAACTACAGACAAGAGTAAAAATGCAGACAAAATGCGTGCTGCCCTCTTAAAGGATTTTGACACATGGAACCAGGGAATTGATAAATGGGCAGACAATGCAAAAAATTTTTACACAGCTGATGCAAAAATCAACTACGAGTATAAGTATGAAACATCACCAGAGGGATATGTAGATGCACAGAAAAATGCAGAAGCTAAAACTCAACTTAGAAAGCTTTACTACGACAGCATGCTCATCAATGGAGACTGGGCCGCAATTCACTTTAGAGTTGTTTACACAGACACAGAAAGTGGAGTTCAGACACCAGGAGATATCATGCAGTTCTATCACTTTGTAGAAGAAGATGGTAACTTAAAAGTTGATATGAGTTGGTCTAGCGGACGATAAAACCATCCGGGGGCATTTGATTGTTTCGCAAAAGCTCCCGGTAAAAAATTGCAGTTGGAGTTGCAAGTGCCATCAAGGTCAAATAAAAAAAAGTTTAATGTTTTAGATTTATCAATTTTTCTTTAAATCTACTCTGTATAAATCTCTATAATTATTCTGTTCTTTTAAGAACTTTCTAGCTTGCCTGACGAAGCCCTGGTTGAAATTGATGTGGAGACAATTGTAAAATAGTAAATATGTTTGATTCTTCCCTGATTACATATGCCGTGTCTCTTCATTTTTCACAAAGGGTAAATGATATTGTTATCTCAACCTTACAAGCAATCGCGGATGAAACCGGAAACCGCTTTATAATTGAAAATAAGATTCCGCCGCATATTACAATCGGGGCTTTTCATGCTGCCAGGGAAGATGAATTAAAACTGCTGCAGCATGTAGAAGAGTTTGCGCGAGGACAAAAGGCTGGTTCGGTGCAGTTCAGCGAGGTTGGTGACTTCAACGGCAAAGTCCTTTTTTTGAAACCAGAGAAGAATCTCTTCCTTTCCCAGCTAAACAAGGATCTCCATACCCTGCTGCTTCCAGAATTTGAAAAAGCAGAAAATGGTTACTATCTGCCGGATATCTGGTTTCCCCATACAACCCTTGCAACAAGATTGAATCAGAGTCAGTTTTCCGTAGCAAAAGAAATCGCTAAGCAAATCACTCTTCCACTGGAAGCCGCTATAGACGAGCTTGCGGTTTACCAGTGTTCGCCATTTTTGGAATTGAAGAAATTAGGATTGATCAGATAATTAGCGCAGAGCTTTATTTACAGCGTTCTTTATTATTCCGCTGGAAACTGTTGCTCCGCTGACTGCATTTTTTTTTCATTACTTCAACTCCGCAAGAATCGGCTCGATGTATTTTTTGTCGGAAATATCGTAGGAATGAGAAATCATCTGGGCCATGTTCTTTTCAGCTTCGCTTGCATCTTTTTTGTTTGCTAACATTGTTGTAAACATTTTCATCATGAACTTAGAAAAGCCGCTCATTTTTTCGTAATTAAAACCGCCAGGACAATAAAAAGCTTTCAGAGAATTCCATTCTTTTTCGGTAAAGTTTCTGCGAATTGCGTCAGGGATCTCAGGACTTTCTGCAGGGCTTCCTCCAACTCCATAAACTATAATTTTTTTACCCGCTGCAAAAAGGGATGGAAGTTGTTTTTTGAACCAGTCCAGATTTTTGATTCCACCGGCCATAAACCAGCCACCGAAAATAACTGCATCATAATCAGAAAGATTGATTTTTTTAGCCTGCTTAAAATCTACGCATTCTGCCCCACTCGCCTCGCTAATCCATTCTGCGTACCTTTTTGTAAAGCCTGTCTGACTTGTGTAAATTACGATTGTTTTCAATTTGATTCCTCCTAAGCTTGATTGCCTGCGACACCGGTCACCCCGCCTGTCGCCCCTGTCAAATTTTTATCCATTCTGGAAATTATTTGAAATACATTTTTGATTTCATCATCAGAAATGTTCTTATATAAAAGCTCCAGAAAATCCATCTCTTTATTCTGATATTTTTTTGCAAGTCTTTTTTGCTTTGATGTCAGATAAATCCGCTGCTTGCGTTTATCGTTCTCATCCTGCTTCA
>JAEEGF011836119.1_pt1 | contig 11536 bp, 11 predicted proteins | sample 9134171 | NCBI WGS metagenome assembly JAEEGF01 (sample SAMN16246542, study PRJNA631951) | gut metagenome | biome: gut microbiome; feature: rumen; material: AP-attached | host: Bos | place: Iran: Karaj | collected 2018-10 | reverse complement strand
TGTTATGACAATAGGATTTATCGGTCTTGGCAACATGGCGAAGGCTATAATCGGTGGTATTTTGCAAAAAGGGCTCGTGGCTCCGAATGAGATAATCGGAAGCGCCCAGACAGAGAGCACCAGACAGAAAGTGGCCGAGGAGTACGGCATTCAGGTCAGAAGCTCCAATGCTGCAGTGGCTAAGGAAGCAGACATCATTGTCCTGGCTGTGAAGCCCCAGTTTCTTAAGGTGGTCATAGCAGACATTATGGACAGCGTGGATGAGGACAAGCTTATCGTCAGCATCGCTGCAGGCAAGACCATAAGCTGGCTGTCTGATGAATTTGAAAAGCCGCTTAAGATCATAAGAGTTATGCCCAATACACCCGCACTTGTTGGGGAGGGGTGCTCAGCAGTGTGCAGGAATGACCTCGTGAGTGACGATGACCTGCACTTTGTTATTGAACTTTTGGAGAGCTTTGGCAAGGCATACACTGTACCTGAGTCGCTTATGGATGTTGTTGTGGGCGTCAGCGGTTCTTCTCCCGCCTATGTCTTTTTGTTCATAGAGGCCATGGCAGATGCTGCCGTTGCAGGTGGTATGCCGAGAAAGCAGGCTTATGAGTTTGCTGCGCAGTCAGTTCTGGGAAGCGCCAGAATGGTTCTTGAGACAGGAAAGCATCCCGGAGAATTGAAGGATATGGTCTGCTCACCTGCAGGAACCACAATTGAGGCTGTGAGAGTACTTGAAGAGGGTGGATTCCGCGGAATAGTGATGGATGCTGTATCTGCGTGCATCGACAAGAGCAGAAGCCTCTAAAATAATAATAAATTTTTAGTTAAAATTTGACAAAATCTAATATCTTTGCTAATATTTACTACCGAATTGTTTATTTCTTAATAAATTGAAATAAATTTGTAATAATTAAAAGGTTAGAGGATAGCAAAGGTATGAAGAATGCACTTAAGTTATCCAATGGGTTCATCAGACAGGTGGCATTAGCACTTGCGGTTTTGGTTTTTCTTACCCAGGGGATGACAGTAGAGGCAAGAAGCACAGCGAGCTATTTAGATCTTGCTTCAGGTATTACAAACATTATCAGTCCCATCTCTCCACTTGGAATTGATGCACAGGCCACAGAAGTACAGGTGGCAGCCAACGCGGAGAAGACACAGGACGACAGCGCTTCACAAGAGGATGACAAAGAGGCCACTTTAGTAATGGCCAACGTCAGCTCAGTTATGAATGTCAGGGAAGAGCCCGGTGAGGATGCCACGAAAGTAGGAGTTCTCTACAAGGACTGTGGCGGCAGGATTCTGGACAGACAGGATGGTTGGACCAAGATCCAGTCAGGCGAACTCATAGGCTGGGCCAAGGACGAGTACCTGCTCTTTGACGATGAAGCCAAGGAACTGGCAGAAGATGTTGGTAAGCAGATTGTCACCAGCAACAGCAGCGCCCTGAATGTAAGAGCTGAGGCATCCGGTGATTCTGAGGTCATCGGTGTTCTTACAGAGAATGCATTTGTGGATCTTATCGAGGACCAGGGCGACGGCTGGATCAGCGTTGACTACAACGACGAGACAGGATACGTTCAGTCCGAATATGTCACCACAGATTTCAAGATTGACTACGGCGAGACTCTTGCAGCAATCAAGATAAGAGAGGAAGCTGAGAAGAAGGCAGCTCTCACAAGGAACCGCGGCAAGGTCAGTGCAGATGCGGATGAAGTCAGACTTCTTGCAGCACTTATCCAGTGCGAGGCAGGCAATCAGCCATATGAGGGCAGACTTGCAGTTGGCGCGGTTGTCATGAACCGTGTGAAGTCGGGAGCTTATCCCAACAGTATCTACGGCGTTATCTATGCATCCGGGCAGTTTACACCGGCGCTTAACGGCACTGTGGCATCCGTTTACAACGGTGGAAGGATCAGTGATACCAATCTTCAGGCAGCTCAGGCTGCAATAAACGGAGACACCACGATCGGATCGGCACTTCACTTCAGACGTGCCAACGGACGTGAGGGCATTGTGATCGGAGCTCATGTATTCTGGTGATGCCGGATGCAGAAGTGTCACAGCAGTGCGCAATATACTGAAGTAACATAGCGGATTATCAATCGGTAGATGATAATGCAGGAGCAGATAGATGTACCGTCTTCCTTGTTAAGGAAGCGGCCTCTATCTGTTTTTTATTCCGCCCACCTGCTTGCGCAGGCTTATCATTCACAGATTTTCCGTATTCAGTAAGACTTTGCAACAGGCACAGGGTAGCCACACTCTTTCATGATGCTATCGAATATGATATTATTTTATTTAATTTGATATGTGTTCAGAACAGGAGGAAAAAAGATATGGATTTACGGGGACGTGATTTTCTTAAGCTGCTTGATTTTTCAACTGAAGAGATACTTGGGCTTGTGGACCTGGCAGCAGAGCTTAAGGACAAGAAGAAAAAAGGCATTCTTCACGATGAACTTCGCGGCAGGAACATTGCGCTGATATTTGAAAAGACAAGCACAAGGACAAGATGCTCTTTTGAAGTAGCTGCACATGACCTGGGCATGGGATCTACATACCTCAATCCGACTGATTCCCAGATTGGCAAGAAGGAGAGCATTGCAGATACAGCCCGCGTCCTCTCAAGTATGTATGACGGCATAGAGTACAGGGGCTTTGAGCAGGAGATAGTTGAGACGATTGCAAAGTACAGCAAGGTTCCGGTGTGGAACGGTCTCACCAATGAGTTCCATCCCACTCAGATGCTGGCTGATGCTCTGACGATCAGAGAGCACTTTGGCAGGCTCAAGGGTATACATCTGGTTTATATGGGTGATGCAAGATACAATACAGGCAATTCACTTATGGTCCTTTGCGCCAAGCTTGGCATGCATTTTACCGCAGTATCCAATAAGAAGTATTTCCCTTCTGAGGACCTTATACAGACATGCAGGGATATTGCAAAAGAGACTGGAGCGGTGATCGACTTTTCCGAGGATGCATATGAGGGAACTAAGGGAGCCGACGTAATATATACTGATATCTGGGTTTCCATGGGTGAGCCCGACAGCATATGGGAGGAGCGCATCAAAGACCTTGAGCCCTACCGCGTGACCATGGATATCATGAACAACGCCGGAGACGGCTGCGTGTTCATGCACTGCCTGCCTTCATTCCACGATCTCAACACCGGAATAGGTAAGCAGATAAAAGAAAAGTACGGCCTTGATGAGATGGAAGTCACCGATGAGGTATTCGAGTCAGACAGATCCATTGTCTTTGAAGAGGCAGAAAACCGCATGCACACCATCAAGGCGGTAATGTACGCAACACTAAGGAAATAATTACGGAAAAGAGCAGAAGATGCTTGATACGGATTCGATAAATAAATATCTTGATACGACATGGGCAGGGAGCGAGATCATCTACAAAGATATGACGGACTCCACCAACAACGATGCCAGAGACCTGGCAATGCAGGGAGCGGGTCACGGAACTCTCGTTGTCGCAGACAGGCAGGAGAAGGGGAGAGGGTCCCGCGGCAGATCGTGGGAGACACCTCCGGGAAGCAACATCGCCATGAGTCTCATAGTAAGGCCTACCGCACCGCAGGAGCGGATATCGATGCTGACTCTTGTCATGGGGCTCTCTGTTGCGGAAGGTGTGGAGCTGGCGCTCTCTGAGACCGCAGGCAGCTCTTTTGCCAACAAAGACATGGACACGCGGGTCATGATCAAGTGGCCCAACGACGTGGTAATAGGCGGACGCAAGATCTGCGGTATACTTACCGAACTCCACATGAACCCCGACAGTACCATAAGGGACGTGGTGATAGGCGTGGGGATAAACGTCAATATGACCCGGTTCCCGGATGAGATCAAGGAAATTGCGGGATCTCTTTTGACACAGACCGGAAAGCGTGTGGACAGGAGCCTTGTGGTGGCCAGGTGTATGGAGCGCTTTGAGGAGAACTACTGCAGATTTCAGGAGCGATACGACCTGTCGTTTCTAAAGGAAGAATATGAGAAGCGCCTTATTAATAAGGGTGAGAGGGTCAGGGTTCTTGATCCGCGTGAAGGCTATGAGGGAACAGCTCTTGGCATCACCCCGATGGGCGAGCTGATCGTTGATGCGGGAGAGATAAGAGTTGTAGGAGCCGGAGAGGTTTCTGTAAGGGGCCTCTACAGCTATGTGTGACAGATGGTTTTTGGTGGGCACTTAAATTGGAGGAATCATGATTCTTGTAATCGATGTAGGTAATACCAATATGACCTTCGGAGTTTTTAAGGGAAAAGAGCTGGTGACATCCTTCAGGATGATGACCGGGACGTCCCGGACTTCCGATGAGTACGGCGTGGAGCTGATGACTATGCTGGGAGTCAACGGCATCAATAAGGATGAGCTTGAAGGCATCATGATCGCCAGTGTTGTTCCGCAGGTCATGCATGCGCTGGTGAACGCAATTGTAAAATACATTGGCAGGAGGCCGTATATTGTGGGCCCCGGGATCAAGACAGGGATCAAACTGACTGTTGACAACCCGAGGGAAGTGGGACCGGACCTTATTGTTGACGCGGTTGCGGCATACGAGCTGTATGGCGGGCCGGTGCTGGTTGTTGACTTTGGAACGGCCACGACCTATGTGCCTGTCAATGCGAAAGCTGAGTTTTATGCGGGAGTTGTTTCGCCGGGAATAAGGATATCTGCAAAGGCCCTTTGGGAGGACACTGCCAAGCTTCCGGAGATCGAGATCAAAAAGCCGAAGGGGATACTTGCGACAGAGACGATTTCCAGCATGCAGGCAGGACTTATTTTCGGTCAGATAGGTCAGACCAAATACATTATTCAGGAAATGAAAAAAGCTTCTGACTGCCCTGAGATGAAGGTAGTGGCAACGGGAGGTCTGGGGCGACTTATAGCGGAAGAGGTTGATGAGATCGATGTATATGATCCCACGCTGACACTCAAGGGCCTGCAGATCCTGTATGAAAAGAACAGGAAGAGCAAACCCCATAACAAAGAATTTGATAACGAGAACGATCCGGAGTGACATGGTATGAGCGCTAAAGATTTTGAAAGAGAATACAAAAAGGAATTTGAGGGAATAAATTACGAGGATGACTTCGAAGAGGAAGAGAGCCATCAGGAAGACCTTAAGATAGATGAGATGCAAAAGACCAATAAGGCCAGGACTTTTGAGAGGATAGCCGGTGGCAGGATAGTTCTCTGCGGCGCCAATGCTTATGAGCAGAAGTACTATTTCAACCCGGTCTTCAGAGAGATACCTGACAGTATCAAGAAGGAACTGAACATCATCAGCGTTCTCTTTACCCAGGAGGCGGGCGGTATATTTACCATAGTCTTTGAGGAGGACGGAAGCATCTCCATCGAGACCAATGCTGACGAGGAGGACATCACCTACGATGAGATCACGGCAGGTCTTCTTGTCGGAGAGGTGAGGAGAAAGAGACAGGACCTCTTTGAAGCGCTTGCAATCTATTACAGGATCTATGTGCTGGGGGAGAATCCGGCAGATCTTTTGGAAGAAGAGTGAGAGGTATCAAATGGCAGGCTACGGCAGGCTGCAGATAGGCAGTGTTACTTTGGACAATAACATAATTCTTGGACCCATGGCAGGTGTTTCAGACCTGCCTTTTCGCGTATTATGCAGCGAGATGGGAGCGGGACTTGTGTGCATGGAGATGGTGAGTGCCAAGGCTATCATCTACAGAAACCGCAACACCAATATGCTCCTTGAGATCCATCCGGATGAACATCCGGTCAGCCTGCAGCTCTTTGGCTCTGAGCCGGAGGTCATGGCGCAGGCGTATGACATGATCAAGGACAGGCCCTTTGACATCCTTGACATCAACATGGGCTGCCCCGTGCCGAAGGTAGTAGGAAACGGTGAGGGATCTGCGCTGATGAAGGATCCGCAGCTCATCGAAAAAATAGTACGCTCTCTTTCTGATGTTTCTGACAGGCCTGTGACTGTTAAGATAAGGAAGGGTTTTACCGATAAAAATATAAATGCGGTGGAGTGCGCCCTGGCAGCAGAGGCGGGCGGTGCGGCAGCAGTCGCAGTGCACGGAAGGACGAGAGAGCAGTACTACTCGGGAGAGGCCGACTGGGATATTATAAGGAAGGTTAAGGATGTGCTTAAGATTCCCGTCATCGGAAACGGTGATGTGACGGATGGCGAGAGCGCAAAGCGCATGTTTGAAGCTACCGGATGCGACGGTGTGATGGTGGCAAGGGGTGCCCAGGGGAATCCTTTTCTTTTCCGTGAGATAAAGAGCTATTTCGAGACGGGAGTAACCTGCCCGAAGCCGGATGCAAAAGAGATCTACGACACCGTCATTAGGCACGCCGACATGCAGCTCAAGTACAAAGGAGAGTACATCGGAATAAGGGAGATGCGCAAGCATGTCTCATGGTACACAACGGGTATGCCCGGGAGTGCGAAGTTCAGAAATGAGATAAATCAGATGACGGATATGGAGTCTTTAAAGCGCGCCTGCGCCAAGGTGATGCTTGGAAATACTGTTATTGACACGGAAAATAAATAACAGTATAATGTCAAAGTTACATAGACAACAATCGAATTCATATAGATTTCTTATGGAGGTTATGCAGTAAATATGGAAGAGAAAAAGAATATTTTAACTTACGAAGGACTCAAGAGATATGAAGACGAGCTCCATGATCTGAAGGTCAACAAGCGTCAGGAAGTTGCCCAGAAGATCAAGGAAGCAAGAGAGCAGGGTGACCTTTCCGAGAACGCCGAGTACGATGCAGCCAAGGACGAGCAGCGCGACATCGAGGCCAGAATCGAGGCCCTTGAGAAGATCCTCAAGAACGCTGAGGTAGTGGTTCAGGAGGATGTTGATACCACCAAGATCAGTGTCGGCTGTACAGTAAGGATCAAGGATCTTGAGTTTGATGAGGAACTCGAGTACCAGATCGTTGGATCAGTTCAGGCCAACAGCTTAAACGGCAAGATCTCCAACGAGTCACCTGTAGGCAAGGCTCTCATCGGAGCCAAGAAGGGACAGACTGTTACCGTTGAGACGCAGGCAGGGGAGATCAAGTACAAGGTACTTAAGATTGAGAAGACCGCTGAGGTCTGATGGGATTTCTTTTACATCAGCTTTACTTATGACAACCAAGCCGGCGAAGTTCAAGGACTTTGACCGGCTTTTTCACTAAAGAGCATAACCAGGAGGAACGAACGTGGCAGAGAACAATCAGCAGAACAACCAGCAGAACGCACCCGCAGAGGACGTCGGACGTCTTCGTCAGGTCAGAAGAGACAAGCTCTCAGAGCTCCAGGCTCAGGGAAGGGATCCTTTTCAGATCGTAAAATACGACCAGACACACCACACACAGGATATCAGGGACAACTTCGAGGCACTGGAATTTGTGCCCCCCGTTGATGAGGAAGGCAAGGCAGTAGTTGTGCCTCTTTCAGATATTCCCGCTGACAAGGTGGTTTCACTGGCAGGACGTATGATGAGCAAGCGTGTAATGGGCAAGGCTTCCTTTGCAGGTCTCCAGGACAGAGACGGCCGCATGCAGCTCTACGTCTCCAGGAATGACATCGGTGACGAGGCTTATGCTGATTTCAAGAAGATGGATATCGGAGACATAATCGGCGTAAAGGGATTTGCTTTCAGAACAAGGACGGGCGAGCTCTCAGTCCATGTAAAAGAGCTGGTTCTTTTATCCAAGTCCCTTATGCCCCTTCCTGAGAAGTTCCACGGCCTTACAGATACAGAAATAAGATATCGTCAGAGATACGTTGACCTTATCATGAACGAGGAGGTCAAGGAGACCTTCAAGAAGAGATCCGCGATCATCAGAGAGATCAGAAACTTCCTTGCAGACAGAGACTTTATGGAGGTTGAGACTCCGATGCTTGTGGAGAACGCAGGCGGCGCGGCAGCAAGACCCTTCATCACACATTACAACGCTCTGGACGAGGAGAGAAAGCTTCGCATTTCCCTTGAACTCTACCTCAAGAGGCTCATCGTCGGCGGTCTTGAGAGAGTATATGAGATCGGCCGCGTGTTCAGAAACGAAGGAACAGACACAAGACACAATCCCGAGTTCACACTCATGGAACTCTACCAGGCATATACAGATTATGAGGGAATGATGGAGCTGACTGAGAGCATGTTCCGCTATCTGGCCGAGAAGGTCTGCGGCACAACCCAGATCCCTTACGGCGACAACATCATCGATCTTGGCAAGCCCTTCGAACGCCTGACCATGAACGACGCCATCAAGAAGTACGCAGGCGTTGACTTTGACACCATCAAGACCGACGAGGAGGCCAAGGCCCTTGCCAAGGAGCGCGGCATCGAGTTTGAGGAGCGCCACACCAAGGGCGACATCATCAACCTCTTCTTTGAGGAGTTCTGCGAGAAAGAGCTGATCCAGCCCACCTTCATCATGGATCACCCTCTTGCGATCTCACCCCTCACCAAGAAGAAGCCCACAGATCCCGAGAAGGTTGAGCGTTTTGAGCTCTTCATCAACACCTGGGAGATGTGCAACGCCTACTCAGAGCTCAACGACCCCATCGATCAGCGCGAGCGCTTCGCTGCTCAGGACGCCAACGCAGCCGCAGGCGACGAAGAGGCGGAGCATACTGACGAGGATTTCCTCAACGCACTTGAGATTGGTATGCCACCTACGGGCGGTATCGGCTACGGCATCGACAGACTCTGCATGCTGCTGACTAATAGCGCTGGAATCAGAGATGTACTGTTGTTCCCGACACTTAAGAGTACAAAGTGACGGATGATGTATTTAGATGAACATAAGTGTTATGAAATGGTAATACGTGGTAATGCGGACACCGTCTTGCAACAGGTTCTAGGACATTTATTTACATCTATATCCAGATAATGCGGAAAGTCAGCAATTTGGGTGGACACCTATATACATTATTTGGTCAGTCCAAAATGGGTGAAATAAGCAGTTAAAAAATAAAAATAATGAGTTATAAAAGTTTCAGAAGAACGGTTTTGGAACTTCTTAAGGCACTTACTTTTAGTAGAAATACTATTGGTAAGTGCCTTTTTTGTTGTTATCGCACAGATGGAGGAAAAGAAGATGATTGAGAAAAACCAAACTATGCCCAGGGCACCTGATCTGGAGGAGTACATCCATGATGGGAACAGGAGAAGATTCATTACGTATCCTCAGGGGCAGACGATGTTCGGTATGCACTATTGGGCCTTTGTGAATTTGGCAAAGAGAGCCGGAGCGAATATCAAGATGCGTAAGACTGCTGTTGTTGATCTGGATGTCCTGGAAAGATATTTAGAATCACTTGAAGAAGCGGAAGAAGGAAAGGAGCAAGACATGGCAAGAAAAGAAAAAGCACCAATAGCGGAAAGAATGACAGTAAACGGGAAAAAATATGTGAGGCTGGATGAAGCTGCTGAATTGTATTCCGTCAGCGAGAAGACAATTGAAAAATGGGCAGCTGATTCGAAGGCAAGGTTAAAGGTTGGCGGAGTGGTTCTTTATAACACTCAGAAAATAGACATGTTTATTGAAAACATCGGACAGGAGGAATTCTAAATGTGCAAAGTGATTTCTGTAGCTAATCAAAAGGGCGGAGTTGGAAAAACCGTCACAGCCGTAAATCTGGCAGTGGGACTTGCAAGAGAAGGAAAGAAAGTACTCGCAATCGACAACGATCCACAGGGTAGTCTGACAATAAGCCTTGGTTATAACGAACCTGACAGTCTGGAATATTCATTGGCGACTGTGATGATGAAAATTATAAATGATGAGCCTTGGAATGTCGAGGATGGAATCCTTCATCACAGTGAGGGAATAGACCTGATGCCCGGAAATATTGATCTTTCGGGACTTGAGATCACGCTTACAGGTGTAATGAGCAGAGAAACAGTGCTCCGTGAATATGTAAAAGAGGCAAGAAAACACTATGATGCGATTATTTTGGACTGCATGCCATCTCTCGGGATGATGACCATAAATGCACTTGCCTGTGCAGATTCTGTACTTATTCCATGCTCTGTTGGTTATCTGCCTCTTAAGGGATTACAACAGCTGATAAAAACCATAGGCAGGGTAAAGCGACAGCTCAATCCAGGCCTTGAGATAGAGGGAATACTTCTGACTATGGTAGATAACAGAACAAATTATGCAAAGGATATTATCGAGACAGTAAATGATGCTTATGCGGATAAGATAAGGGTATTTCAATTTAATATCCCGATGTCTGTCAGGGCTGCAGAGACTTCTGCTGAGGGAAGCAGCCTGTATGTATATGATCCCAATGGAAAAGCATCAAACGCTTATATGGAACTTGTAAAAGAGATTATTAGAAAGGTGGACTGACCTATGCCTAGCAGAGTTGGAAAAAAGATAGAAATGACAAGTCTTGATGAACTGTTGTGTGTACCAAGTGTGGAAGGAACCCAAGACATTGAGATCAGACTGATATATCCATTTAAGGATCATCCATTTAAAGTGCTGGATGATGAAAAGATGGAAGAGCTCGTAGACAGTATCAAAATGAATGGAGTCCTCACGCCGGTCATTGTAAGACCGGCAGAAGGTGAAACCTATGAAATGATATCAGGACATAGACGTCTGCATGCTGCGAAGAGAGCTGGACTAACTAAGATACCCGCAATCGTAAAGAAAATGCAGGATGACGAAGCAATCATTTATATGGTTGATTCTAATCTTCAACGCGAAGAAATCCTTCCAAGTGAGAAAGCATTTTCTTACAAAATGAAGCTGGATGCTATAAGAAGGCAAGGTGCTCGGAACGATTTAACTTCTGCCCAAGTTGGGCAGAAGTTAGATGGAAAGACTTCGAGGGACATTGTAGCTGAAGAAGCATGAGTAAGTATAAATCAAATTTCAAGATTTATTAGACTTACAGAACTTATTCCAAATCTTCTGGATATGGTAGACGAGAAGTTATTGGCTTTGAATACAGCAGTTGAGATGTCGTATTTCGCCAGAGAAATCCAGAAATGGTTTTATGAATACTGTAATGAAGTAAGAATTCCTAAGTGGAATGAAGTTGCTGCTATCAGGAATGGATTCAAGCAATCTGATCTGACCCAGGAACAGCTTATTGATGTTTTAAATGGAAACATGGAAGCTCCCGCAGATCCTAAGAAACTTACATTTACAGAGCGCAAATTAAACAAATATTTCCCGGCATACATGTCACTTAGAGAACGGGAAGAGGTAATAATAAGCCTATTGGAGAAGTGGAAGCGGGAGCAGGAACAGTAAATCCTGCCAGAGATAATACAGAAATGTACACTTAAATACAACTATGTCCGGGGGCGATGTGTTTGAAATAAGGACATAGCAATTATCTAAGGAGCCCGTGTAGGGAGGAAGAAAATGAGATTTGATTATTTTTACGGTAAAGAATCAGACATGATGTCTTTTTACCGAGTACCCAAATTGTTGATAACAGATCCATATTTTGAAGATCTGGATAATGAAGCAAAGCTCATGTATGGTCTAATGCTTGATAGGATGTCTCTTT
>JAEEGF012068389.1_pt1 | contig 11537 bp, 10 predicted proteins | sample 9134171 | NCBI WGS metagenome assembly JAEEGF01 (sample SAMN16246542, study PRJNA631951) | gut metagenome | biome: gut microbiome; feature: rumen; material: AP-attached | host: Bos | place: Iran: Karaj | collected 2018-10 | reverse complement strand
ATGTTCTCGTTCGTCCATCCGTTGGAGGTGTCCTCAAAGCTCGGATTGGTGATGAGGTGGGTCCAGTCGAGTGGGTTTTCAATGGAGACATTGGCTTCTTTGTATGCCTGCATAGCCGCTTCCAAGACCATTTTGGCTGTAATCATGTCGTCAAAAGCTGCCGTTGATGATTGGAGAATGTTTTGTGAACCGTTGATGGCGGTTTGCAGTGTTCCTGCTTCCGCTCCGCTTCCATCTCCATAAAGAGCGGTCGCTTCTTTGATGACATCAGAAAGTCTCTGTTTGGCCAAATCCAATGCGGCAGCATCGTCTTCCATGAAGAGTTTCACATAGTCCAACACCACTTTTGCGGAGTTGCTTGAACTGCTGTTGCTTCCGGCTTTGTAGCCCAGTTGAATCAGTCCGTCGCTTTCTCTTGTCAGCGTGAAGGTCTGTTCGTCAGTCGTCCATTGTCCGATGGGGAAGCTTGTGATGGTAGACATCACGTCCTCGCCGAAGACAGGAATCCATCCCACCAGACTGCTTCCGGCGGTTTGGTTGCTGCCGTTGTACCATGCGGACTTGATGGTGTAGGTGCCAGCCGGAAGGGTCACCACTTGATAATACATCAGACTTTGGTTCCAACCAGTACTTAGGGCCAGACAACCGGCACTGCCGTCGTAACCTTCCGAAGGAACCACACCATAGGTGTTGAAGGTCTTCTTCGTGCCGAACTCATAAACACCGGTGATGGTGTAGTCAATGGAAATGTCCATCTCCCACCCAGGCACTTGAAGGATTTCTTGTGCCACGTTTCCGCTCTGCGATTTGGTGTAGTTGAAGTCGCTGTCGAATCCCCAGTTGTTGAGGAATAGGGCAGAGACATCTGTCTCCGCTGAAGCATGAATACTGAACAATGCCAGTAAAGTAAGTAAAGGAAGTAAACGTCTATTCATGAATTGAAGTTTTTTGTTAGTTAGTTCTCTGTTTGCAAAGTAACAATTTTTTTTGTGTTTTACCAAACAAAGAAATAAAGAAACTTCAGAGTTTTTGACTTGTTTTGGAAACAACTGGACATAATTAGTTTTTAGCTTTTAGTATTTAGTTTTTAGTTTTTAGCTTTACCCCACCCCGGCCGGAGGCCACCCCTCCCCTAAAAGGGGCGGGGAGTCGATAGAGCCATGTGTCCGGGGGAGTGCAGTTTTTATTCTGAGGAGATGAGGAGTAAAGGAGAAGGGAATGCCTGGCATTCTGGCCATGCGGATGGTTAAATTGGAAACAACTTAGCACAACTATAAACAACAATATCCATGCGGGATAGAAAGGAGCCGCCGCGGATGCGACGGAACAACTGGACACAACTGGATTAGGTTTTAGCTGTTAGCTGCTATTGTTCGTAGGTCATGAAGGGGAAGAAGTGGTGGTGTCAAATGTTTCATGTTAAATGTTAAAATGAGGGTGGATATGCAGAAACTGCATTGATATGCACTAGAAATGGCGATTATTAGGCGATTTTCTGTATTTCTATGCAATGTTATATGCAAAAATGTTTTATGGATATGACATTTTATAACATTAAACCAGCCGAAATCGGCTGTCGTGGAGGAAACGGAAACCATGAACCACTGGCTCTGGGTAATTTCGGACGGTTGGTTTCAGGCTCCAAAATCAGGGAAAAATCATTGAAACCGGACTCAGCATTGAATTTTTGCACAATGATGCGGTTTTTGAGTTAAGATTCATGGTTTGTCAGGAAAAAAGACTACATTTGTAAAATAAAAGCTGTTGACTGCCCATATTCAGAATGTTGACGAAGAGTTCGGTGTAAAGTTCGGTGTAAACGAAAAGAAAGTGTTATTGTTGCTAAGTTCTAATCCTACCATTTCCGCAACAGAAATAGCAGAAAAGACAAATCTTAGCAAACGTGGTGTTGAAAAACAAATCAAGAAATTTCGAGACCTCGGAGTTATCACCCGAAAGGGCAGTGACAAAAAATGGACTGTGGGTCATCGATAAAGAGTAATTGCCTATGGAACATTACAGCGAATACAAGGATAGCGGCGTGAAATGGGACATTCCAATGCACAATGGTTTGAACATGAACGTACCGGATGGCAACAGCGTGAAAGGGCAAAAGCACGAACAATGCTGCATGGCTTTTGCCCTTACTGGGCGCATGTACCCGCCGTCGATAACCCAGGGCGTTGCCCTGGGCTGGAAGCTCGTTGCCCTTTCAGGGCGACGTTTACCAACCAAAACTGGCGATGATGGAAGTTTTCTGGGCGACATCCTATCCTTTATGACCTAATCGCGAATTTGAGAATAATAAAAATTGACTTTTCATCCTAATCACACATTTATGAACTATAGACATTACATAACGGTTTTACTGGCATTCGTCCTATGCGTCGGATGTAAAGAGAAAGAGAAAGACAAAGAAAAAGAGAAGGAAAATGAAATCAATCTCGCTACAGGCGCTGTCTATCGGTTGACGACGACAGAAGGAGAAGGATTTGCCAAGTTCGAACGAATGCCGGACGGGAAATGGAGCGGAGTCTATTACCTGAACGAGGGACGGATGATGGCTGATGCGCGGAAAGTGGGCCTGACATCCGAGAATGGTAAACTGACTTTGACGGAAATCACGGGCGACACCATCCCTATCCTCAGTCACAGCCGTTATGAGGCACCTGAATTCAAGGATTATCCGAAGACATGGACTTACCAGGATTCCGCATACGCCGTTTCCGTCAAGAAAGATGTGGTCTATGCAAAAGCCGAAGGATATTGGATATCCTATCCTGACACGGGCGGAACCATTAACGAAATCTTCAAGGTAAAGAAAAAGGAGCTCAAGCGTGGAAAGACCGAACTGAAGTTGACCATGGACGTCTATCTCCCGAAAGACAACAAGTCAGGCTCACGCCGTCCATTGCTTGTCCTTGTGCATGGCGGCGCTTTCTTCAATGGTGACAAGAGAGACCCAGGCTTTCCAGAGTTTGCGCGTTATTTCGCCGGAAGAGGTTACGTGGTGGCATCCGTGAATTACCGCCTCGGTTTCAGAAAGAGCATCCCTTCGGTGAACAGGGCTGGTTTCCGTGCTATTCAGGATGTGGATGCAGCCATTCGTTATCTCGTTCATAAAAAATACTATGGCGTCGATCCGAACCGCGTGTTTGTGGCTGGGACGAGCGCCGGAGGTATCACAGCGTTGAATGTGGCGTTCATGAAGGAGGAGAACATACCCAATGACGCTGATGAAGAAGGTGGCATCAAAGCTGTTTCTCCCGAGTTGAAAGACACCTATACAGTCCTGGGCGTCGGTAACTTATGGGGAGCAGTCAATGACTTGTCCATCCTGAATAATACCACTACTTCCGTCATCTCATTCCAGAGCACAGGTGACCGTGTCGTTCCCTTCGGAGAAGGACATCCTTTCAAGAATGTGTTCCTGAATTGGTTGGTCTTCCCCAAAATGTATGGTTCAGAGAAAATCACGGAGTTCCTTGGACACCAAAGAGCTTCACTCAAGAGTTATGATTTGCCCGGCCGTCATACCATTCATACGGATGAGGATGAAAAAGGAAATACCATACTAAGTCCGCGTTTTTACGAGATGGAGTCTGGGATGTGTCAGTACTTCTCGAACCTGATGTCTCCGCCTCCAGTTGTTCCTGAACACACAGGTTTGACACAAACCTTCCAAGTGACTTCTTCTGACATAGAATCTGTCTATTGGCAAGTAGAAGGAGGAGTGATTCTCGAACAAAACGGTTGCAGCGCGAAGGTGCTCCTCTTCTCCGACGCCTCCTCCTACACCGTCACCGTCTGCGGCACTTACAAGTCGGGAGAGACTTTCCGCCACACTTGGGCACTATAGTCGTGAACCACGACTAAGGAATACGGGAATTCGTCGAGCTGAAGTTAGTTTTTTGGAAACAACTTATCACAACTATAAACAACAATATCCCTGACGGGATAAAAGGAAGAGGCCGCCGCGGACGCGACGGAACAACAGGACACAACAAGCAATGGCTTTTAGTTTAGTTAAGAGTTAAGAATTAAGAGTTAAGAGTTAGTGGTTCGCAGGCTGGCAGCCTGCGAACCCGGCTGGTCGTAAAGTTCGTTGGGCAGGTGATTTCATCCGCGGCGAACGCCACGGATGTGCGGCTCTACGGACTAAAGGACATAAAAGGACTTAAAGGACTGGCCGCAAGCGCGGCCGTGGGACTGGGATTTGGACGCGACGGAACAACAGAGCACAACAGGCAATGGCTTTTAGTTAAGAGTTAAGAATTAAGAATTAAGAGTTAGTGGTTCGCAGGCTGGCAGCCTGCGTACCCCCAATGAGAACCCCCACCCCTACCCCATTCCCTTAGAAAGGCATCTACATCACGGGCGGCAAGAAGATGGTCGTTAAGTGATGGCTGCTCCGTCCCCCTTTTCATTCTACAAGGGCGAAAAAAAGATTCCCCTAGCTGATGCAGAGGCCGGTTGATGCAGAGTTCAGTTCCCACCAATAAAGGGGGAACATTATAGGCAGGAGAGAGCCTTTTTCAGGCTCCCTCCTGCTTTCTTTTAGAAAGAATTATTTAACCAATGGGCAAAGAAATAGTCGTAGATACGGTAGTGACCGTTGTCGTTTGTCACAATGTCGGATTGGAGGAGTGGTTTGAGGGCAGCCTGCACCGAACTGGCAGATGGCAACTTGTGCCTTTTGACAAACGCCGCAGAAGTAATGCTACTGGCACGCCCCTCCTTAGCGATAGCCAAAAGCAATTGCTTCTGTTTGGCGGGAAGGTTGTTGAGTTGCTCCATATAACCCATAACCTGGCGAGAAACAACATTGTCGAATGCCTGAGGATACATATCCACGGTGCACGTCCCATTGACAGGTGTCATGGCGAATAACTCGTTCAACATCATCTGTACGAACCATGTGCAACCATCAAAACTGTCATAGACCTTTTCAATAGTGTCTTTGTCTATTCGTTTCTGATGTTCAGAAAACAGACGGGTGGCAAATTCCAGATAGGAGAACAGTGAAATAGGATCCAGGCCCATGATGATGGTGCTTTGATAGAAGGGCTTCGCAGGTGAGCTGAACATATTACTCATCAAGTGACGCTTACTGCCTGCAAAAATAAACTGAGACTGTTTGCATTGTTGGATTTTAGTACGAAGCAGTGCCTCTATGTTCTTTTCAGGGTAATTGGTAATCTGTTGGAACTCATCGAAAGCAACAACACAAGGTCGGTCGGCGGCTTCCAGATACTCAAAGATTTCGTCAAGAGTCGTCTGCGGCGAGTAGATGTCGCCTATTGATATTTCGAGACTGGGAGCACCAGTCTGCGTATCGAGTTTGAAACCCACTCTCAGTGAACGCACAATCTCGAAGAATCGTTCTGCCCATACAGTCTTCCGTGGTTTCAATTGTTCAAAGATAGCTTTTCCAAACAAATAGATGAATTCGGGAAAAGACGACGTAGCATATACATCAACATAGAAACAATAATATGGTTCCTGTACAGATGGCTGTGCGTACAGATGATGGATGAGTCCCGACTTACCCATACGTCGAGAAGAAATGAGCGCCACATTACGCCCGTTATCTATCTGTTTCTTTAGGAATTCCGTTTCCTGAACACGGTCGCAAAAGTATTCGTCAGAGATATATTTCCCCACTACAAAGGGGTTTACAACTGTTATTGTTTCCATACATTCTCACTTTTTATTGCAAATATAATAATTATATTTATAATAAAAAAAGAAACAATGAAAAAAAGCAAAAACAAAGACTTTCGCGTTTTTAGAACTTAACCAGTGACCCTTTTAACGCAAAAACGGTAGGGAATTCCTACCGTTTTTTTTGCGTGAAAAATTGACTTTCAGATTGAGCGGCAAACGGGGCTCGAACCCGCGACCTTCGGCTTGGGAAGCCAACGCTCTACCAACTGAGCTATTGCCGCAAAAAGGGTGGAATCTTGGATGATGTCCTGATTTGACAGGCAATTGCCTGGGTACCCTTAAAGACCGTGCAAATTTAGCAATAAATCAGCAAAGACAAAGCATGATTGGGCAAAAATTAACAATAATAAACGATTGCTGGAGTCTAAAGCGATGGGCGACCCTTCAGGGTCGATATGGTAAGCATCTGAGATATAGTCCGTAGGTGCATTCCGCTTCGCTTCATGTACCCCCGGTTATTGAGAGGTGTCCCCTTCAGGGACTTGGGTGAGTAGTTACGAAATCTTAGATGAGAGGCATGCCGAGACGATGGCACTCTTCTCTCATGGTTTGTGGCCAGATGCTGGCTTGGATTTCACCGATATGCGCCTTGTGAAGCAGCATGAGACAGAGTCGGCTTTGGCCGATACCGCCTCCAATGCTGAGCGGCAGTTCGCCTTTGATGAGTTTCTGATGGAAGAAAAGTTGCTTGCGCTCCTCTTTTCCTGTGAGTTCGAGTTGACGTAGGAGGGTGTCCTTATCCACACGAATACCCATTGAGGAAAGTTCGACAGAACGGTTGAGGATAGGATACCAGACGAGTATGTCGCCATTGAGTCCATAGAATCCTTCCTCATTAGGTGTGGTCCAGTCGTCGTAGTCGGGCGCGCGGAGGTCGTGAGGTTCTCCATTGGAGAGTTTTCCTCCGATGCCGATGATGAAGACGGCTCCGTATGCTTTGGCAATGGCGTTCTCGCGTTGTTTGGGCGTCATGTCGGGATACATGGCGATGAGTTCCTCGGAATGTATGAATTTGATTTCATCAGGCAGGAATGGTTCGATTTGGGGATAGGTCTCGCAGACGAGATACTCCGTCCGCTGCATGGCGGCATAGATGGCCCTGACGATTTTCTTGAGGAACTTGAGGTTTCTGTTTTCCGGCAGGATAGTCCTTTCCCAGTCCCACTGGTCCACGTAGAGCGAGTGCAGGTTGTCGAGTTCCTCGTCACCACGTATGGCGTTCATGTCGGTGTAGAGACCATATCCTGGTTTGATGTTGTACTCCGCCAGCATGAGCCTCTTCCACTTTGCCAGTGAGTGCACCACTTCCGCCACTTGGTCGTTCATGTCCTTGATGGGGAATGAAACGGGTCGTTCCACTCCACTCAGGTCGTCGTTGATGCCGAGTCCTCGCTGCACAAAAAGAGGGGCAGTGATTCTCCTCAATCTGAGTGCAGTGGACAGGTTTGCCTGAAAGAAATCCTTGATGAGTTTTATACCTTGTTCTGTTTGCGCAGGATTCAGTAGTTGTTTGTATGCATCTGGTTTTATCAGCTTGCTCATTTGTCAGTAATTAATCAACAAAATATCAAAAATTCGGTGCAAAGATAGGAATTAAAAAACAAATACAAGCATTTTTTATGATTTTTCTTTCAATTAGTCATAAAAAATACAAAAAATGCAGATAAAATGTCAGAATGAAATAAAAAAAAAGCCGCCATGACAAGGCGGCTTACAGAACATCCTTACGGACGTTTGTTTTCTCATTAAGCGGCTAAAAGAAGTCAGTCGACCGTACCGATGATTTCGCTGAGCGAGGAGACCTTATGCTGGTCGAGCCATTGGTTGATGCCGTCCCTCACCTTCACGCTGACTGTCGGGTCGATGAAGTTGGCCGTTCCGATTTGGATGGCAGACGCTCCTGCCATGAAGAATTCGATGGCATCCTTGGCATTCATGATGCCTCCAAGTCCGATGACGGGTATGCGCACCGCTCTGGCCACCTGCCACACCATTCTGACCGCCACAGGCTTGATGGCGGGTCCGCTGAGTCCTCCTGTCTTGATGCTGAGTACGGGCTTTCTCCTTTCTATATCTATAGCCATACCCATGAGTGTGTTGATGAGTGAGACGGCGTCCGCTCCTTCATCTTCAACGGCCTTGGCAATCTCAGTGATGTCGGTGACATTGGGAGAGAGTTTGACGATGAGTGTCTTATGATATCTGGCTCTGACAGCCCTGACGACCTCAGCGGCACCTTTCCGCGTGACACCGAAAGCCATGCCACCGTCTTTCACGTTAGGGCAAGAGATATTGAGTTCGATGGCGGGAATCTTCTCAAGCCGGTCGATGCGCGCAGCGCATTCGGCATAGTCCTCTGGTGTGCTTCCGCTGACATTGACGATGACATTGGTGTCGATGTCCTTGACTTGCGGATAGATGTTGTTGCAGAAATAGTCCACTCCTTTATTCTGGAGTCCGACACAGTTGAGCATTCCGCTCGGTGTCTCTGCCATTCTGGGATAGTCGTTTCCTTCTCTGTGGTGGAGTGTTGTTCCTTTGACGATGATAGCACCGATGTCGCTGAGATTGACGAAGTCGGCATATTCCAGTCCGTAACCGAAAGTTCCAGATGCGGTCATGACCGGATTCTTGAGTTGAAGGTCTCCTATTTTGATGTTGAGATTGGACATTTTTATTAAATGGGAGTTAAAGGGGGAGTTAAAAGGGGAGTTTAAGAGGGAGTTAAAAGGGGAGTTTAAGAGGGAGTTAAAGGGAGGGGAGCTGTGGAACGGAAAACTGTTCAGAGTTCCCAAGTGAGTTGGCGGATGTCGAAGACTGGTCCTTCCTTGCAGACGCAGACATTTCCTTTGACTGTTTTCTCGACACAGCAGAGACAGGCGCCTAAGCCACATGCCATCATGTTCTCAAGAGAGACCTGGCAAGGAATGTTGTTGGCCAAGGCATATCTCGCCACACTCATCATCATGGGTTTGGGGCCGCAGCAGGCGATATGCGAGAAGGCCTTTTTGCCCAGCACACTATGATTGGTGACAAATCCCTTTTCCCCCATCGAACCGTCCTCTGTGGTGATGAAGACCTCTCCGAACTGTTGGAACAGAGGAATCTGAAGCAAGTCGTATTTTGTCCTGGCCCCGAGGAGGAAAAAGGGTTTGAACCCTTTGTCCTTGAGTTGTTCGCCATAATAGAGCAATGGAGCCACCCCTACTCCGCCTCCTACGAGGAGGATGTCGCAGTTCGTGTCGGTGGGCATAGAGAAGCCATTCCCGAGGGGGAAGACAACGTTGAGGCAGTCTCCAGGAGTGAGCTTGGCCAAGGTCCGTGTTCCTTCGCCCACCAATTGTATGAGCAGCCATAATTGGTTTTTGTTTCTGTCGACATAATTGACGGAGATAGGCCTTCTGAGGAAGGTGTTTGGCGCCCCATCGACTTTCACTTCCACGAACTGTCCTGGCAAGATGTCGGGCAGCGGTTGTTGGTCAGTGAGTTTGATCAGGACGTATCTTTGGTGGGGGAAGGAAACTTCCTCAACCGTGAGATTCTTCATGTACTTTTTCATCAATCAGAGCAAATTGTTTAAGAGTTCATTGAATACCCCATTTCCTGGGGTTGCATTCGGCCTCGATGATGTCCTCGAGTTCATCGTCGAGTATATGATAGAAATCGATGCCAGTGATAGCCTCAATAGAGTCCACGCTGACGCAGTAGTCGCTCATGGGCAGGTTGGTGCTGGAGTTGGGATAGATGAAGCCTATGGCCGTCACTTCGTCGGAAGCCGAGAGGACGACTTTGAAGAAGCGGTCGGGTACAGCAATCCTCACTTTCTGGCTTTTTCCAATGGTCTTAGGATGCTTGTTGTCGAATATGGGGCCGCAGACGATGTAGAGGTCCTTTCCCCTCCAAGCCCATGAGCGGCATTTCTGCTCGAGGTCGTTCCACACCCCCTCATTGAGGTTATGGGACTGTGGGCAGATGTTGGACATGAGGAAGGTCTCGTTGGTGGCATCCTGGTTCCACTTGTTGTCGGCAGCAGGACACATGTGTCCTCTGTCGTATCCCGACCCGTCGTAGTCGTACCACTGCACCCGGTTTGACTTAGCGACACGGGGGTCCTCCTCGAACTTGGTGCGATGAGCGTTTCCTTTGAGGCGTTTGGAATTGAGGTGCCAGGCGACGTAGTTAGGACAGTTGTACTTGTTGTTGTAGGAGACGGCGAATCCTTGTTTTTTGAGCATATTCTCCGACCTGTCCTTGAGTTTGGCGGGCAATTCCAGTCCTTGCCTGTCGTCCTCTTCGATTCTCCTGCTTACTTTCCCTTGTTTTTCTTTCCGAGGTTTCTTGTCGCCGAAAGACTGATGTTCGTTTTCTGAATTAGACGCGGCGTTCTCGGGCACCATCTCGGTATTGGGATTGGAATACCGGAAAGTCTGGACCTTCTCGTCCTTAGGCTTCTTGCAGGCCGAGATGACGATTAAGGTGAAAAGGATGAATAATAGATATCTGTTCATTGCTTCAATAATCCTCTTTGGTTGAAAAACAAGATGGAATGGCATGCCAGCCATTAAGAATGCAAAAATACAATATTCCTTGGATAAAACGGTCAAGATAAAAACAAAAGAATGTAAAAGAGTGAAAATTGCCCCTAATCATGACCTCTAATTCGCGTATTATGACTAAATTTGCATTTTAAGGGGATTGGGAAAAAGTCCCTGTTCAACAGACAAACTAAGGAAAGAGAAAATGAAGCAATACTTAGACCTTCTGCAGCGCATCCTCGACGAGGGGGTTGAGAAGAAAGACCGTACTGGCACCGGCACGAAGAGTGTGTTCGGCCATCAAATGCGTTTCAACCTTGAAGACGGTTTTCCTTTGCTGACGACGAAGAAACTTCACTTGAAATCCATCATCTACGAGTTGCTGTGGTTCTTGAAGGGTGACACAAATGCCCGTTACCTTCAGGAACATGGTGTTCGCATCTGGAACGAATGGGCAGACGAAGACGGTTCGCTGGGCCACATCTATGGTTACCAATGGCGCTCATGGCCAGACTACAACGGCGGCCATATCGACCAGATTCAGCGTGTGGTGGACGACATCAAGCACAACCCCGACTCCCGCCGCATTATTGTGAGCGCATGGAATGTGGCCGACCTTGGCAACATGAACCTACCTCCCTGCCACATCCTGTTCCAGTTCTACGTCGCAGAGGGCAGATTGAGCATGCAGTTGTACCAGCGCAGCGCCGACAGTTTCCTGGGTGTTCCGTTCAACATCGCCTCCTATTCGCTGTTGTTGATGATGATGGCACAGGTAACAGGTTTGAAAGCCGGTGATTTCGTTTACACCACAGGCGACACTCATCTCTACCTGAATCATTTAGACCAGGCTCACTTGCAGTTGACCCGCACTCCACGTGCTTTGCCCAAGATGCACCTCAACCCCGACGTGAAGGACATCTTCGACTTCAAGTATGAGGACTTCACGCTCACGGACTATGACCCGTGGGACCACATCAAGGCCACAGTATCCGTGTAGGACCATTGACCATTGACCATTGACCATTGGCTTCGCCTAAATTGCTCACGCTCGGCATAGTGCAAACGAGTTTGCCCTCTGCACTCACTTAATCGCAATTTTGAACATTGACCATTGGCTTCGCCTAAAATGCTCACGCTCGGCAATTCAAGTGAACTTGATTGCACTCGCTTAATCGCATTTTTGAACTTCGCCTAAATAACCAACGACCTCAATATGGAAGAGAGAAGATTGCCAACAGCATTCATCGATGCAATGCAAAAACAGATGGGCAG
>JAEEGF011979482.1_pt1 | contig 11538 bp, 7 predicted proteins | sample 9134171 | NCBI WGS metagenome assembly JAEEGF01 (sample SAMN16246542, study PRJNA631951) | gut metagenome | biome: gut microbiome; feature: rumen; material: AP-attached | host: Bos | place: Iran: Karaj | collected 2018-10 | reverse complement strand
AGACGCTGAACGGAACGGACGTGCCTCCCTATCTCATAAAAACCGTCATCAGCGGGCAGAATTTTCATCTTCCGGTCACTATCAGTCCTATGGAGCAGCAGAACGAGGTTTGCGGTCTCAACCTGGTGTTTGTGAACGTAACCGCCATGGTGGAGGCTATTGAACATGCCCAGCAGGCCGATCGGGCGAAGAGCAATTTTCTGGCCAACATGTCCCATGAGATCCGCACGCCCATGAATGCCATTGTGGGCATGTCGGAATTCATCCTCCGAGACTGCGCGGATTCGAAGGCGAAATCCTATGCTTCCATGATCCGCTCCTCCTCCAAAACCCTGCTGTCCATAATCAACGACATTCTGGACTTTTCCAAAATCGAGTCCGGAAAGATGGAGATCATCAACAATTACTTCAAGCTGAGCTCCCTCATTTCCGATATCAATGCGCTTATCAGGATTCGCATTAATGAAAAGCCCATTAAGCTTCTTATGGACATTGATCACAATATTCCCGACGAGCAGTTCGGCGATGACGTGCGCATCAAGCAGATCCTGATAAACCTTCTGGGCAACGCCATCAAGTTTACCAATAACGGCTCCATTACCCTGAAGATCTGGACCGAAGCCGTGCCGGAGCCCGGCGGCCTGTACCAGGTGTTCTATTCAGTCGCGGATACCGGAATCGGCATTAAGAAGGATCAGATGGATCGGATCTTCGACAATTTCACCCAGGTGGACACCAAGAGGAACAGATCGGTGGAGGGCACCGGCCTGGGGCTCCCCATTTCAAAGAATCTGGTCAGCATGATGGGGGGCAGTCTCCGGGTGGCCAGCGAATACGGCCGGGGCACCGCCTTCACCTTTGACATTCTCACGAAATCCCGGGACATGACCCCGGTGGGAGAAATGAGCAAGCTCCTGTCGGAGGGAAATTTCAGTCAGGAGGTGTTCAAGGCTTCCTTTACCCTCAAGAACACCAGAATTCTGATTGTGGATGACAACGATCTTAATCTCAAGGTGGTGAGCGGCATTCTGGCTCCCTACAAGGCCACGGTGGAAACCGCCACCTGCGGAGCGGAGGCCCTGATGAAATGCGCCAAAGTCCGCTATGACCTGATATTCATGGATCATATGATGCCGGTTATGGACGGTGTGGAAGCCTCCAACATGATCAGAAAGATGCCCTTCGGCGATGTTACCCCGATAGTGGCGCTTACCGCCAACGCCCTCAGCGGGGCGGCTCAGGAATACCGGCGGCTGGGTTTTCAGGATTTTCTGTTCAAGCCGGTGGATCCCTATGAAATGGATAATGTGCTCCGGCGCGTGCTGCCCCCCGAAATGATAGTGCCCAAACCCCTGGACGAGAGCGCGGCGCATCCGGCAAAGACGTCCCGGGAGGAGGCCGAGGCCGGCGGGACGGGGAACGCCAAAGCGGCGGTTTCCGGGAATTCCGGAGGAACCGAAGCCCCGTTCTCCGATCTTTCCTGCGAGCTTTCGGAACCGGATTCCCCGGAGGCGAAGGCGGTTTCCGGGGATCTTATGGACACCAAAGTGGGTCTCCGTTACTGCATGAGCAACCGCGATTTTTACCGGAAGATGCTGGATACCTTTGTGGAGCTGAATTCCATTGATGAAATCGACAAGCTGTTTCAGGAGAAGGACTGGGCCAACTATCAGGTGAAGGTTCATGCTCTTAAAAGCGCGTCTTTGACTGTGGGAGCCCGGGCGCTGTCAGAGCTGGCCCGGGGCATCGAGCAGGCGGTGCGGGTCAATGATATCGGGTATGCGCTCCTGCATCATCAGGAGCTCTGCGCTGTTTTCCGGGAAACCCGGGATCTGATAAAGTCCGGAGAACTGGAGATCGCCTGACCGGCGTTCCCCAAAAGTATCGCTCCCCAAAAGACTTCTTACGCCAAAAGATATCTTATGCCGGGAACTCAAAAAAAACGCTGTTTCCGGTTACCGGGCTCCGCAGGCTGCCGCATTCTGCCCCGCAGTCTTAATCGTGAGGATGCAATTATGACCCAGTCTTATTTGGATGCTCTGGGAGCCGATGATTACTGCGCGGCGCTGTACCGGCTTACTGAGGAGCAGGGCCGGAAGATCGCCCCGGAGGATCTTATCAGGGAACTTGATGCGGATCCCGCGGAGGCGGCCAGGTGTCTCAAAATCTTTCAGGAACGAGATTTGATGGCTCTTAAAGAGGGCTTTCTCACGCTCACCTCATCTGGCCGGGCGAATGCGGAGTTTGCCCTGGCCAGGCATGCCCGCATTTCTGAATTTTTCGCCGGAGTTCTTAAGCTGTCCCCGCTGGAGGCCTGCCGGAATGCGGCCCGGATCAGAAATGTCATTCAAAGGGATGCCCTCGCCGAGCTTTACGACTACGTGGAGGAACATGATCTCGAGCATAAGCTGCCGGAGGAGGATCTCATTTTTCTGTTTCCGTCTCTCACCTCATGCCTTGAGAACCGCTACGCCTATCTGTTTGATCCCCTGTATCTCACCATTGATAATTACGGCTCTGCCACCATGGCCCGCATTGCGGAATACTGCGGCATGAAGCTTCCAGATGTGCGGGAGGAGGTGCATCTGATGGCGGAGCGGGGCTTTCTGGAGCAGGTTTCAGCTGATGACGCTGAGCTTGTCCTCGCTCACCTGGGGCGGGAGACCATGAATGAGATCTTTATCCGCCAGATGCAGATTTCCGAGTTTTTGCAATTTACTCTGGAGGTTGAAGAGGAGGAAGCCCAGGAGAACGCCTGGCAGTGGAAGTTTCTGCTGTCCGACGAGGCCATGAAGGCTATCCGGGATTATCTTGCTGAGAACGGCATTGCTGCGGAGCAGGGGTAAGCTTTTTTTCCCGGCGGAGATTATTTCTCCTGCCGCTCATATTCCTTCCGCTCATACTCCTGCCGCTCCGCGTGCCTCCCGCGCTCCTGTTTCCGTCTTCCCGAAATAAAAAGCCCTTCCGTAAAGAAGGGCTCTGTTCCTTAAGCTCCGGTTACTCCGGAAGCTGCCGCCTTACTCAGTGAAGGAGGTAATGGTCTTAAGCTCCTCGGCGCTGAGTTCGGGGAAGGAACCATGCTTCCGGAGATATTCCTTTACCACGGGGGCATCGATGCCCTTGACGGGGCCGGCCTTTTTCTTCTTGAGAAGAGCAAAGCCGTCCTTGCCCCGGAGCACGTAGTCGGTGGTCAGCACCCGGTAGGTCTTTTTCAGATTGATGGGCTGAGATTTTCCGCTGGCGTCAGTGAACATCACCTCGGTTACCGGAGTGTCGCCGCTCATCTTCATGGCATATGTGAAGCCCCAGCCGCAGGGAGTGCCGCCGTCCCGGGCCGCAACATCGGCATTGATGTAGCGGATTACCTGATTAAGCACGTCCGCGAATTCCTTTCCGGTAAGCTTCACTTCCCTGAGTTCATTGCTGAAGGGGATAATGGCCAGAAGATCGCCGTCAGTGAAGTCGCCTTCCTCCATGTCCACCCGGAACATGCCGGAGTTTCCGAGATAAATGTCGCCGCCGAGTTCATCCAGGAATACCTTGCTGAATACCTTGCAGGTTTCCGATCCGAAGGGGCTCTGAGCGTTTTTGATGACGCATTCGTCGGTGGGGTAGCGGGTGGTGCAGGTGTCCTGAACCGCCTGGCCCAGAGTGGTGAATTTGGCTTTGATGGCATCGCGATACGGCTGCATGGCCTGAGTGGCCATATCATTGGGCCGGGCTTCAATGAAGGGACTGTCCGGCTGATCGATAAGGCCCTTGATTTCAGCCTCGGCGATTTTCTTGCCCTCGGGAGACTTGGGCACGCCCTTAAGCTGAGCGGATTCCGTCCAGAGCGGCATATAAGGAGTGCCTTCGCACTTCAGCACATGGCCGTCCTTGTCAAAGGAAACCTTGAGATCCCCGATGATCTTGCCGTATTCATTAGCCTGCACCACGCAGATCTTGTGTCCGGTGGCGTTGGTGCGGGTCATGGGGTAGGTGCACTCGCCCTTGAAGCCGTACTTGGAGAAATCGCCGCAGAGACTGTGGGAGTCGCCGCCTACGATAATGTCCACGTCATTCAGGAGGGCGGCATTGGTTCTGTCGGCAATAACCCCCTGGTGGGTTATCAGCACATGGATCTTGGCCACATCGCTGTGCCTGGCGGTCATTTCGTTAATGAGGGGCACGGTTTCGGCAAACTTCATATCCGGATCCGGGCTGGAGCTGTGAGTGATCTTCTTCCCGGTGGTGACGCCGTAGAAGGCCACGGTATGGCCCTGAATTTCCCGGAAGGCTTCGGTAACGCCGTTATCCCCGTAAAGAGGGCTGTCCGGCCCCACGGTCATATCGGAGTTCACGAGCACGGACTCAGGGCTCAGCTTCTTCATGAAGTCCACATAAGTCCGGAGTCCCTTGCCCCCATGGTCAAATTCATGGTTGCCGTAAACATAGAAATCGGTTTTGTACATGCCATGGAGGGCGGCATCAGCCTCGCCGTGAAAGTTGTCGTAGTTGGAGGCATTGCCGGTGATCTGATCTCCGGCGGAGATCACCAGAACATTAGGATTGGCCTTCCGTCTCTCTTCGATCACCGATTTAATGGCCTCCGGGCCGCCCACCTTGACCCGCACCAGTCCGGCCGGGGTTTTCAGGGACACCTTGTTGGCATCAATGTAGGAATGGACATCGTTAACATGGAGAATTTCCAGAGTGAAGTCAATCTGGTCAGCGATTTCCGCATCGGCATTGTCAATGGAGTTCAGCTTCATGTCGGTCATGCTGCCGGAGCGGGGGGCAGGGCCGGAGGCGCTGCAGGCGGCTATGGCGAGAGCGAGAGAAGTCAGAGCCAGTTCTTTATAGAATGTTTTCATGGTCTTGGTTGCAAATAATAGTTAAAAGTGGCAGTTTCGGTATTTTTTTTGAACGCCAAAAGCGCCAAAAAACCCCGGTATTTTACCGGAAAATCCCTTATATTTCTGCGAGTTAGCCGACATTGACAGAATTAAATTCGCCGGGGATAGAGGTCGGGGGTTTTGCCGGATACGGCCGGAAAGGCTTTCAGAAGGAGCGGGAAACGGGGGGGGAGACGCGGCAAAAAAGGACACGCCTGAGCATGTCCTTACATCTGAGCCCCGGGGCTATGCTATGCCCTGTTTTCAGGAGGGCGGCCCCGGAAGCCTAACCCTTTAGTCCGCGCAGACCTTGCTGTAGGCTGACTGGTTGCCCAGAAGCTTGCCGGTAACCGCAGGCAGTTTCAACTTAAAGACATTTCCTTCAGCCTGAACCTCTTCGCAGGTCATAAGATCATAGAGAGCGTTCCCGTCGCCCGGAACGGAGGTGTCCAGATTGACCTCGGCGGTTTTGTCTTCCCTGACGTTCATAAAGAAGAATACCGACTCGTCATCAAAGTCCTTCTTTATCGAGAAGAGAACATCATCGGTCTTGATGTCGGTCATGCCGCCCATGTAGAGAGACTTCAGATTGCTCCGGAGATTCATGAGCCGCCGGAACAGCTTCAGAAGATTGCTTTCATTTTCGGAAAAGCCGGAGAACTTGCCGTTAACCCGGGCCACATGGTCATCATAATAGCCCATCTGCTCCTTCTTGATGTCGAAGTTCGGCACCTCCTGTCCCCACTCGTCGCCGTAGAACACGGTCATGGGGCCGCTCATTACCGCGGTCACCATGTGGGCCAGGAGATAGCGGTTCCAGTAAAGCTCGCTATTGATGGCATTAAGCTTTTTGGCGCGCTGAATGAGATCGCCGAAGCGCACGAGGTCGTGGTTCCCCAGGAAGATGTTGGGCATGGCAAAGGACGGGAAGGCATTCTCGTTATCCTTGAGCTGGGTGCGGATTACGGTGCCGGTATGATTGCCGTAGCCGCTTTCCTCCACGGCCAGAGCCTGGGTAATGGCGTATCTGACGTTGAAGTTGAACAGGGATTTAAGTCCCGGATGAGACTCGGTGCCGTAGCCCTTTTCCGTCATGAGGGCGTTGGAGTGCCAGATTTCTCCTACCATGTAGGCCGGCGGATTCACGGTCTTATTGTCCAGGCGATAGTTTACCCCGGAGGCGGCGTTTTCCACTGCTGTCCGGAAATCCTCCCAGGTGCCTACCGGAACCTGATAGGCCTGATCCAGACGCCAGCCGTCGATCTTGTATTCTTTGATGTAATAGGTGGCCACGTCTCTGAAGAAATCCTCGGTGCCGGTGCTCCCCGGGAAGTCATAGGCGGCGCACAGGGTGCCGTCTCCGGCCTCATAGGTTTCCGTGGATCCCTGACAGGTCTCGGTCTGGTTGAGGACGCTGCCGTTTTCGGAGATGCGCTGAATATTGTCCTTGAAGTGGCCGTACACCCCGTCCAGGAAGACGTACATGCCCCGGGAATGGGCTTCGCTGATAAGCTTCTTAAGAGTGTCCTCGCTGCCGAAGTGGGGATCCACCTTGAAGTATTCCTGGGCAAAGTAGCCGGTGGCATCCAGGGGAACCGTGTGATCCGTAAGAATGGCGCTCTGGAATACCGGAGTCAGCCAGATGGCATTGACGCCCAGGCCCTTGATGTAGTCCAGCTGGTCGATAACGCCCTGAATGTCGCCCTTGTGATCGCTGGTGCCGTAGCCGACGTCGTAGTTAATGGAGTCATCGCCGTTATTGAAGGCTTCCACCATGATCTGGTAGATCCGGAGGCCGCAGAGAGTGCCGGCCTTTTCATCTGACGAACTCTGGTTGCAGTAAAGCTTGTTGCTGTAGAAGCCCTTGTTGAGATCGGTGATGTCATAGTTGACAACCTCAGGTTCCGGAGGCTCGGGGTTCCCGCCGCTGCCGCCCCCGCCGCCGCAGGCAGAAAGCGAAAGAGAAGCCAGTGCTGTGATAAGAGCGCAAGAAAGCTTGTTCATGGTCATAGATTTTCAGTTTCCGTGTGAGTTTCGGGGATGCCGCAGCGCTTCGGAATGCGGCGGAACGTTATGATTGTACACCCGGCGGCAGATTATCCGGTAAAACTTATTGCGGTTTTGCGAGGTGGTGCCCGGGATTTTGGGATCGGGCCCGGAAACGTTTTCCCGGGAAAGGGCGGGATGAAGCAGCGGGAACAGGATGCGAAAAAGGAGCGGGAGCGCCGGGAAGAAGAAAAAATGAAGAAACGAAGAAATGACCCCGCCGCCATTTACCCATAGAAGAAAAGAAGAAAAAAAAGAAGGATAAGGAAAAGAAAGAAGGAAAAAGGAAAGCGGCGCCGGATCGGTTTAATGCCGTCCGCCTGCTTAAAAAGTGCTGTCACGCCCGCACTTATGACTCAGGATTGTTACATCCCGCCCGGCATTGGGTAAAATGCAGCCGATCTTCTGCTGCCGCCTGTCCGGAAGTTTGCTAAAACGGCCTCTCCCCGGCGGAAAACGGGAAGGAGTCTCAGCCCCGGACGGCAGCATGACATTCACATCAAATACCTGCATACAGGAAAAAAAAGCATGATAAACAGCATTTTAAAAAGAACCCTGTCCGTTGCCTGCGGAGTTTTTATCAGCATGCTCTGCGCCGGTTCTCTTCTGGCAGCGGATGCTCCCGCAATGGATCGGTCCCGCGCTCCGGTAAAGGTTATTCTGGATACCGACATGGTGGAGCTTTTTGATGACGGCATCGCCATGATGATGCTGAAGAGCGATCCCTCCATTGATCTTCTGGGCGTAGTCACCGTTACCGGAAACTCCTGGGCCAATGACGGCATGGCCTATCTGGTCAGACAGCTTGAGGTCATGAAGAACGGCAAGCCTTATCCGGATCTGGTCATCGGTCAGCAGTATCCGGATCGCCGGGGCGGCGGCTTTGGCCGGGATATCCTCAAGAAGGAGCTGTCCTCATACGGCGATGTCATGGAGGGCTACATCGGCGCTCAGGAAACCGATAACCCGAAAACCTGGCAGGATTCCTATCAGAAGCGCTACGGCGTTAAGCCCCCGAAAGACCTGAAGATCAGGCAGGACGGCGTGGATTACCTCATCGAAATGGCTCACAAGTATCCTCATCAAATCAAGCTGGTGGCTATCGGCCCCACCACCAATATCGCCGGCGTGGCCAGGAAGGATCCGGAAGCCATCAAGCTCTTCGACGAGGTCATTTACATGGGCGGGGCCTTCTGGGTGAAGGGCAATGCCCACCAGAACGCCGAGTTCAACATCTGGCTGGATCCGGAATCCACTAAGGTGGCCTACCGGGCGCCCTTTGACAACCAGACCTTCGTGGCTCTGGACGTGACCGACAAGACCATCATGGATCACGACCGCTTTAACGCTATCCGCTCCCATATCAAGAACCCGGAGCTTCTGAAGATGTTTAACGACTCCTTCTTCGCCAAGCGCTTCGATGCCGACAAGGACAACAAGTTCTCCTGGTTTGTCTGGGATGTTATCGCCGCCGCCATCACCATTGATCCCTCGCTGATCCTGTCTACCCGCATTGCCTACATCGACTGCGTGGATCAGCCCGGCGCCTCCTACGGCCGCACGGTTCCCTACTCCCGGGAGGAGGCTCCGGAGGGCTCCCGTCCGGCCAGCATCGTGCAGGAGATCGACCAGGATCGCTTCTGGAATATGCTTTATAAGTATCTGGAGCAGTTCTAAGAAGGGCAGGTTTTTTCAAAGCCGAGGGAAGCTCATGGCTTAAACTCAGCATAAAGCTTTAAATTACAGATGAGGCCGGATTTCCGGCCTTTTTGGTGTCCGGAGATAAATGATTTCCAAACTTGAGGCTGACTCAGGGAACAGCCGGGAAAATTGCTCGGGGCTGACCGGAAATTGACCAGAAACTTACGGAATGGCGGTTTATTCCGGACTTTTGAATAAACACGGGAGCGCATTTATGGAAAGAGAAGACTTCAGATCTGCCGGCAAAAATGCCGCGCTGTACCCTGGTTCCGGCCGGGATCTTCCTCTGGTGGTGTTAAACTGCTTTGAAGGAGACGGTTCTTCAGAACTTAGGGCCTTTAAGACATTGCAGGAAGAGACAGATCCCGGAGAAGAGGAGCTTCGTTTTCATCTTCTGGCCCTCCGTATCCCGGACTGGAGAAAGGACATGACGCCATGGCCGGCGCCGCCCCTGACTCCGGGGGAGACGCCCTTCGGGGGCGGGGCGGACGATTTTCTCGGGGATCTGGCCGCAGTCATAATCCCGGATGCCCGGGCCCGGCTTTCGGAGCCGCCGTCCCGGATCTTTATTGCGGGCTATTCTCTGGCCGGGCTTTTTGCCCTGTACGCTCTTTACCGGAGCGACATGTTTTTCGGAGCGGCGGCGGTTTCCGGTTCCTTCTGGTTTCCGGGCTTTTTGGAATATGCCCGGGAGCATGAGTTCCGGCGGCGGCCGGAAAGGCTGTATTTTTCGCTGGGAGATCGGGAAGGGCGGACTTCCCATAAGCTCCTTAGTACCGTTCCGGAAAACACCGCCGGGCTCATCAGGCATTACCGCAGTTTGGGGATCCCGGCTTTGTGGGAAGAGAACCCCGGGAATCACTTTAAAAATCCCTCCGGCCGTACCGCCCGGGGCATCAGAGCTCTTTTGGAACAGGATCCATGGAGCGGGGCGTCTCCGGACTTCGGAAGTGGTTCTGTCTGCGCTGCTAATTCATGACAAAACACTTGAATACCGCCAGAAAATATTGGAACATGAATTTAACGTTCCCTATGACTAAAGAAATATCTGAGGCGATGGAAAATATGGGCAGTCTGAGCAGCGCTATCATGAAAGAGGGCCGGGAGCAAGCTCTGGCGCAAGGTCTGGAGCAGCAGGTAATGATCCCTGATAAAATCCGGGAAATGATCCGCATTTATAAAGACTGGAGTGGGTTCCCCAACGACAGAACCGCTATTTTTTACAGCCAGGCGCGGTTCATGGCGGATTATGAGGACAGTCTTCCCTGGGAGGGGAGCTTTGAGTGTTACTGCCCCGTATATCAGGATCTGACCCCGCGGCAGCTCCGGGGGTACTTTGCCTGGCGAACCAAAGCGCGGCAGGGAGATTTCGGGCCTATTCCCATGTCTGCGGCGTGCATTTACGTCTATGAGCTTTTGAACGGCATCGGAGCGTCATCACCCGAAGAGACTGTGGAAAAGCTTCTGGCCTTTGAGTCCGGTTATTGCCAGAAATACGGGGAGCTCCAGCTGCAAAGCGATCTTAGAGATTGGATGCTGGGATATGCGGTGTTTCATCACGTTTCGCCGGATTTGCTCTGCAAAGGCTCTCTGGCGGAAATTGATAAGCCTTTTCTGATCCTCCGGAACCCCGGGGATTATTCCTATGATGAGGTGTTCAGAGCTCTGTCTCCCCATACTTCGCGGAAGGTTATGGTGTCTCAGACGTTTACCCGCGAGCCGGATCTGACCAGTCGCGTTTATGTGAACGTCTGGCGGCGGATTTCTAACATGCGCATTGATAACAGGTCTGTGTTTCGCCGCTGTTTCGGGGTAAGAACGGCTCATTCCTGGGAGCCGATGAGAAATGCCGTATATTATCCCCCCGTGACGTTCATGGATCTGGAATATCGATTCAGCGCCATCCGGGGTTACCGTTGCAAATGCGGCGTCTGGAAAGAGATGCGCTATCAGGATTATAACTTTCAGGGCAAAACGTTCCGCAAAGATCTCCAGGAAGCGCTGCTTTGTATTCTGAGCCGGGAACTTAATATTCCCGAAAAGAAGCCGCAGCCGATGCCCCCGGGGTATGAATGGCTGGAGCCTATTGTTCTGGAGGCTTTAAAGGAAGAAAAACAGCGTCCTTCAGTTCCGCCGGAGGCTGCTGATTAAGCCCTGCCGATCCCCGGATGAATCCGGGGCGGCTCAGGCCGACCCCGGCGTTTTCGGGGAGCTTTCAGAGTGCGGGAGCATCCCGTTTTGCCAGAAACTGACGCGTGCCGTCCCGGAGTCTCCGGAGAGCCTCCTTCAGAGTGACCTCGGGACAGGCCAGATTGATTCTCACAAAGCCCCGGCCGCTTTCTCCGAAGTCCCGGCCCGGGGAAATCCGGAGCTTAGCCTCTTTTCTGAGAAAGGCGCAGAATTTGCGGTCATCGGAGGTTACCCCGGAGATATCAGCCCATAAAAGATAGGTAGCTTCTCCCGGGATAACCCGGAATTCCGGGATTTCCGCAGCCAGAAATGCGGCGGCGAGATTACGGTTTTCCGCAAGCTTTGTCCGGAGCTCCTGAAGCCAGGGCCGGCCCCGGGTAAAGGCCAGCACCGCGCTCAGAGCTCCCAGAGTGCCGCTTTCCGCCAGCTCCTCATTATTGAGTCCCCGGGAGATGCGGTGCCGGAGAAAGGGATCCGGGATCATGACAGCTGCCGCATGGAGTCCCGCCAGATTGAAGGCCTTGGAGGCGGACATGCAGGTAATGCTGTTCCGGGCGGCGGCCTCAGAAACTGCGGCATAGGGGGTGTACTCCCGTCCCGGCAGGGTGAGGTCGCAGTGGATCTCGTCCGAAACCACGGTAACCCCGTGCTTCGCGGCCAGATCCGAAATGATGAGGAGATCCTCCCGGGACCAGATTTTGCCAACGGGATTGTGGGGATTGCA
>JAEEGF010154623.1_pt1 | contig 11538 bp, 12 predicted proteins | sample 9134171 | NCBI WGS metagenome assembly JAEEGF01 (sample SAMN16246542, study PRJNA631951) | gut metagenome | biome: gut microbiome; feature: rumen; material: AP-attached | host: Bos | place: Iran: Karaj | collected 2018-10 | reverse complement strand
GAAGTCAGATCGCTGTATCATCTTGATCAGAGGAGTTCAGGGAATGTGGCGGGAGAGAAAAGAGATCTCGGACCGCTTCCCGGAGCATCGAAAGCTCTTTTAACAGTGCTTGTACTGGCATGGGTCCTCATAGGACTTGTCGCCTTTAGGGAATACAAGAAGAAAAAATAATGTGCTATAATCATTTTGCTAAAACAGTAGCACACACAAAAGGAGAAAAATTATGAAAAAGACATTGGCAGTAGTACTTACAATGGTAGTCGCTCTGTCGACTGCAGCATGCGGGGCTTCAGGAAACGGCAAGTCAGCTAAGGGAGAGGGTGTTATGACCTACGCTGAATATGCAGCAGCTGAGCTTGATTCTGAGGTAGTTGTTGAGACTTATGTTCAGGCTAAGCAGTCCTGGTGGGAAGACAAGGCAACCATCTACACACAGGATGCCGACGGCGGTTACTTCATCTATGAACTTCCTTGCTCAGAGGAAGATTACAACAAGCTTGTTCCCGGAACCAAGATCAAAGTTACAGGTTACAAGTCAGAGTGGTCCGGAGAAGTTGAGATCGTTGATGCAACTTATGAGGTAGAGAGCGGTGACACATTTGTGGCTAAGGCTGAGGATGTAACAGGTCTTCTTGGCAAAGACGAGCTCATTGACAAGCAGAACATTTTCGCAGCTTTCAAAGGCCTTACAATCGAGCCTTCCAAGGATGCTGACGGTAATGAAGTTGCTTACCTTTACAAGTGGGACGGATCAGGAACAGAGGGTGATGACCTTTACTTCAATGCTTCTGTTGGTGGCCAGACCTATACATTTACAGTTGAATCATACCTTTGCGGTTCTGACACAGAGGTTTACAAGGCGGTTCAGGCTCTCGAGGTTGGACAGACTGTAGACATGGAGGGATTCCTCTACTGGTACGAGGGAGCAAATCCTCATATCACAAAGGTTACAGTTAAGTAATTAAATGTATAAACAAGCCCCGTGGTTCTTTGAACTATGGGGCTTTTGTGCAAAAAGGGGACAATTATGGAAACAGGAAAAATGCCAAAGATTACAAAGGATTGTGTTGAGACCGTAGTGGACAAGAAGTTTCTCAGGGTTTTTGACCTCAAGTACGAGGAGGGAAAGCACTATTTTGATGCTACAAGAAGGCCTATAGACAAACTTGTTGCACCTATGGGCGAGGAGGAGTTTAAGGCGATGACACCGGATGCTGTGAGCTGCGTGGTTATCGTCGAGCTTCCCGGCAAAGAGCCAATGCTTCTTTTCTCATATGAATACAGATATCCGACAGGAAGAGTCCTTCTTAGCGTTCCTGCAGGCCTTATGGATCCTGAGGATCAGGAAAAAGACAATCCTCTTATCGAGACGGCAAAGAGAGAAATCTTTGAGGAGACAGGAATTGTTGTTGATGAGAAGAGGGATGAGATATTTGTGATCAACAACCTTCTTTTCAGTAGTCCGGGAATGACTGATGAGAGCAATGGGCTTGTCTGTGTCAAGCTGCGCCTTGATAACCTTGATATGCTGGATCAGACCGGCGCTGTGGGCCAGGAATTCTTTGACGGCTTTGAATTTGTGACCAAGGAGAAGGCAAAAGAGCTTATAAAAGCCGGAGTTGATGACAAGGGGCATTTCTATTCCGTCTATACATGGGCTGCGCTGATGTATTTTATATCAGATTTATGGAAATAAGTATTATTTCTTTATATAATTTAAAGTACCACGAGGAGGTAACATATTATGAAAAACAGACTTTTGGCAGTACTGACAATGACTACTTTACTAGCTACCATGATGGCCGGTTGCGGCAAAAAGGATGTTCCACAGGAAGAACCTCCGGCAGCTGTAGAGGCATCTACTGAAGAGGCAACGGTGGAAGCGCCTGCAGAAGCGTCTGTAGAAGCAACATCTGATGCGGCTGCAGAAGAAACATCATTTCCGCTCATTACTGCTGACCTTGATGAGACAATCGGGAACGGAATAATCATCTGTTGTAACAATCTTTTTAAGGCCGGCGAGACTCAGGGCGAGGGACATATTCTTATGGACAAGGAAGAGCCTGATGAGAACGGCGAGATCAAATGCTACGTCTTGGAGACTTTCGGAGCATATGAGTTCCAGGATGGAAACTTTGTGGAGTGTGCAGGATCCGGTGTGATTCCGGCTGTTGTTACCGTTAAGAAAAGCGAAGACGGTACATACGAGTTTGTGTCCATGGTCGAAGCTGAGGACGGAAGCGGATTTGTTGATTCCATCAAGGAAAATTTCCCGGAAGCACTCTGGAGCAGATGCATCACCATAGAAGATGATGACAGGAATGAGCTTGAGAAGCAGAAGAAATCTTACGCAGAAGAGTATCTTGCAACCATAGGAAGAGAAGATGTTGAGGTCGGTGATTATGGCGACTTTGAGCACACTCTTTTAACCGATGAAGGTGTATCCGTTGATGTGTCCAACAAGATGCTGGATGTTCAGTCGGGAGACGGATTTGAATTTTTCTGTCCAATGTGGATCGGAGAACGTGAAGTTCTTGAGGAAAATGTCCGATATACATATAAGACAGAGTATGACCAGAAGAATAAGCAGATAATATTCTCAAAGGTTTTGTATGAGACCGGAGAAGTACTGGAGACTTCAACATACGATGCCACTACAGGAGATAAAGTAGACTAAGTGAAATCATAGCAAGGATGCTAACGAGACTTAAACTCGGGAAAAGGAGGGAACCATGAGCAACATTTCTGAAATCACTGCTGCTAACAGCGGAGCACTGCAAGAGGCCGGGAAAACTCAGGAGACAGGTAAGACCGGTCATTACGGCAAGACTGTTGGAAAGCCCCAGCTCAGTGAAGCCGGTGCCAAGTACTACGAAGAACTGAAAAAGAAATATTCAGGCATGGACTTTGTTCTTGTCAGCAAGGACATGAAAGAATTTGCCAAGCAGAATGCCAGCTCCTATGGCAACGCCAACAGGATGGTAGTCTTGATCGATGAAGAGAAGATCGAGAGAATGGCAACGGATGAGAACTATCGTGCCAAGTACGAAGGGCTTATTTCCAAGGCTCAGTCACAGATGCCGCAGCTTCAGTCGGTAATGGCCAATCAGCCTGGTGTTAAGACCATCGGCATGACAGTCAACGACAACGGAACGGCTTCATTCTTTGCGGTAATGAGCAAGTCCAATCAGGACATGACTGAGAAGATTGCAGCTAAAAGAGCTGAGAAAAAGGCTGCTGAAAAGGCTGAGGCCAAGAAGGAAGCCAAAAAGGAGCAGATGGAAAAGCTCCGGGCTGGGCACACGGATAAATCGGAGAAGGTACCTGATGATGACGATGATTATGTCATCCTTCAGGCTGATTCCGTTGAGGAGCTGGTCAAGAAGATTGAGAATTACAACTTTAGTCTGAGAGCGGATTCCGTTCAGACGCCATATGAAAAGAGTATTGGGCAGAGCATAGATTTTAAAGGATAACTATCCGGGGGTTATATGTACAAACTTGCGATATGCGATGATGAGAAAAGCTCTGCTGCTGAGGCGGCAGAGCTTTTGGAAAAGTACAGGGCGGCTCATGGCGGCCTTGAATTTAGCGTGGACATTTTCTACACATCTCTGGATCTTTTGGGAGCAATGGAAAAGAATGTCTACGACATCTTTTTACTGGACATATATATCGACAAGATCAATGGCATAGAGCTTGCTGAGACGATAATGAAGAACAATGAGAATGCTCACATTATCTTCATGACATCGTCAAATGCCTTTTACAAGGATGCCTTCAGGATCCATGCAGTTCACTATTTGGAGAAACCGATCCTGCAGGAGGATTTCTTTGAAGCCATGGACAGGGTGTGTACTCAGGAAGAGGAGGACCACTACATTACCTTCAGAGAAAGCGGAGAGGTACACAAGATCAAGGTTGATGACATCCTTTATGTAGAGTCGGAGGATCACTACAAGAGAATTGTTACCCATGATGACAACTTCCTTATAAGGAGTACAATGCAGGCTATTCAGGAGAGTCTGGATTATCCGCATTTTTACTCCATGGGTGTCAAGAGCGTGATCAATTTAAAGAGAGTGCTCAAGATTACCAAGGATTCGGTTGTGATGGAGAACGGAAAAGAGTTCTCGGTGCCTCGCGGTACTTACAGAGCATTAAGTGAACTGGTACTTAAATATTCATTCTGAAAAGAAAAATCTCCCACGTGCTGTGGGAGATTTTATTTTGATAAGCGGAGACGGCGGGATTCGAACCCGCGTGCCCCGGAGGACAAACGCATTTCGAGTGCGCCTCATTACGACCACTTTGATACGTCTCCAAATCGCTTAAGAATGCGTTATTTATTATACTTTTTTAATACATGCCAGTCAACCGGATTACTTGGCATGACCTCCTATATTATTGTATAATCTATAGTAGTGTGCGTTTAACGATGGCAATTCAAAGCCAATACTCCGAAATGCAGGCATTTCGGAGTTGTGGCTTCTCGCCAAATATAAACATTACAAAAAATGTTATATTGAGTAAACTCGATATAATCATTTTTGCAATGTTTATGCTTGGCTTTGAATTGCTTCATATTCAAAGGAGGCCTATTTACCATGATGAGAATCGGTATGTTGACCAGTGGCGGTGACTGTCAGGCTTTGAATGCAGCAATGCGCGGCGTTGTTAAGTGTATTGCGCACAGCGGTGAGCAGGTGGAGTTCTATGGCTTTTTGAACGGCTATAGAGGACTTATCTACAGCGATTTCCGTATGCTCACCTCAAGAGATTTTTCAGGTATCCTGACCAAGGGCGGAACTATCTTAGGAAGTTCCAGAACCCCTTTCAAGACCATCAAGGAACCTGATGAGAACGGCCTCGACAAGGTTGAGGCTATGAAGCAGAATTACTACAAGCTCCAGCTGGACTGCCTTGTGGTTCTTGGCGGCAACGGATCCCAGAAGACTGCCAATCTGCTCAGCGAGGAAGGACTTAATGTTGTTTCCCTTCCCAAGACTATTGATAATGATCTTTGGGGCACAGACATGACCTTTGGTTTCCAGAGCGCCGTGGATGTAGCCACCCAGGTTATCGATAATATCCATACAACAGCGGATTCTCACGGACGAGTATTCATTATAGAAGTAATGGGCCACAAGGTTGGCTGGCTGACCCTCAATGCCGGTATGGCAGGCGGCGCCGATGTTATCCTTATTCCTGAGATTCCATACGATCTTGATAAGGTTTGCGAGGCCATCGAGTCCAGAGACAAGAAGGGCAGCAGATTCACCATCATCGCGGTGGCAGAGGGTGCCATTTCCAAGAAGGATGCCAAGCTTTCCAAGAAAGAGTACAAGGAAAAAATGGCTAACTACAAGTATCCTTCAGTATCCTACGAGATCGCAGAAGCTATTCAGAAAAAGACAGGACATGAAGTTCGTGTCACCGTTCCCGGCCACATGCAGAGGGGCGGAGCGCCGGATCCCTACGACAGAGTATTTGCTTCAAGACTTGGAGCAGAGGCCGGCAAGCTGATCCTTAACAAGGAATACGGCTATATGGTTGCCTACAAGAACAGAGAGATCGTGAAGGTTCCTCTGGGCGAGATCGCAGGCAAGCTTAAATATGTATCTCCCGATGCAAGCATTATTAAGGAAGCCAAGATGCTTGGCGTTTGCTTCGGAGATTAAAGAAGTTTTATTGTTGGGCGGAAAAATTAATGGGTTATGTAGCACTTTACAGAAAATTCAGACCCCCGGTCTTTGAGGACGTCAAGGGCCAGGATCACATAGTTACCACACTTAAGAATCAGATAAAATCCGACAGGGTCGGACATGCTTACCTGTTCTGCGGAACTCGCGGAACAGGTAAGACTTCTGTTGCAAAGATTTTGGCAAGGGCAGTGAACTGCGAGCATCCCGTGGATGGCAGTCCCTGCGGCGAGTGCGATATGTGCAAAGAGATCGCAGCCGGCAACAGCATGAACGTCATAGAGATCGACGCTGCTTCCAACAACGGTGTGGAAAATGTCAGAGAGATCATCGACGAGGTCTCATATTCCCCCACACGAGGCAAAAAGAAAGTTTATATCATAGACGAGGTTCATATGCTCTCCACCGGAGCTTTCAACGCTCTTTTGAAGACCCTGGAGGAACCTCCGAGCTATGTTGTGTTTATTCTTGCAACCACAGAGGTTCAGAAGCTCCCCATCACCATCCTCTCCCGCTGCCAGAGATACGACTTCCACAGGATCACCATTGATACCATCGAAGGAAGACTCAGGCAGGTAGTGGACTCCGAGGGTATTCAGGTGGAGGAGAGAGCCCTTCGCTACATCGCCAAAACAGCGGACGGCTCCATGAGAGACTCCCTGAGCCTCCTTGATCAGTGCATCGCCTTCAACTACGGCGAGGAGCTCACCTACGACAAGGTGCTGAACGTCCTGGGAGCAGTGGATACAGAGGTTTTCAGCAAGCTCTTTTCCGCTATCTATACACAGGACATCAACGCGGCCCTGACTCTCCTGGCAGACATCGTTATCCAGGGAAGGGAACTTTCCCAGTTCGTCAACGATTTCGTCTGGTATCTCCGTAACCTCATGCTGGTTCAGGCTTCTGACCAGATGGAGGACGTGGTGGATATCTCCAGCGACAACCTCAAGGCTCTGAAGGCCCAGGCCCAGGAAGTTGACGTGGACACCATCCTCAGATACATCCGCGTTTTCTCCGAGCTCTCATCCCAGATGAGATACGCAGCTCAGAAACGTATTCTTATAGAAATAACTCTCATCAAGATGTGCAAGCCTCAGATGGAAAAGAATGATGAGGCTCTCGAGGACAGGCTTCGCATCCTTGAGCAGCACGACGAGGAGAATGCCAAGCTCCTCAAGGGAATCCAGACCGGTCAGGTTGCGGTGGCAACTTCAGGAATGGCGCCGGCTTCCGGTGCTCCTGCTCAGATGGCAAAAGAGAAAAAGGTCTTAGACAGGGCTGTCCCCGAAGATATAAAAAAGATTGTTGCAGGCTGGCCCAGGATCCTGGCTCACATGGAGAATCCCATGAAGACCTACATGCAGAAGGCAAGGCTCAGCCTTGGCAACGGCGACACCCTTCAGATCGTTCTTGAGAACAAGCTCCTGGCGGATAAGTATTCCGACGGCGCTGAGAATGAAGAACTTCAAGGAATACTTGACGAAGCGGTAGGTAAACATGTAACCTTTGAATTAAAGCATTTGGAAGCACAACAAAGCTTCGAAGAAAATTATGTCAATCTTCAGGCTATCAACTTTGATATAGTCACAGAAGAATAAGAAAAGGAGAATTACAATGGCAAAAAGAGGTGGATTTCCCGGCGGCGGAATGCCCGGAAACATGAGCAATTTAATGAAACAGGCCCAGAGAATGCAGCGTCAGATGGAGGAGAGCCAGAAGGAGCTCGAGACCAAGGAGTTTTCTGCCAAGGCAGGCGGCGGTGCAGTTGAGGCTGTTGTTTTTGGAAATAAGACACTTAAGAGCGTAACTATTTCACCGGACGCAGTAGATCCCGATGACGTAGAGATGCTTCAGGACATGATTGTTGCTGCTGTTAACGAAGCTATGAAGCAGGCTGAGGAAGAGAGCGGCGCAATGATCGGCAAGATGACCGGCGGACTTGGCGGAGGATTTCCTTTCTGATGGACCTTTACAGCGGACATATTAACCGGCTGATAGAAGAGCTTGCGGCACTTCCCGGCATTGGCGGCAAATCCGCCCAGAGACTGGCTTTTTACCTGATAGGCCTTCCCAAGGACCGGGTAAAAAAGCTGGCGGATACCATAGTGAACGCCAGGGAGAATGTACAGTACTGCAGGGTCTGCTGCACTTTGACGGATGACGATATCTGCCCCATCTGCAGCAATGAGCACAGGGACCACAAGACCATCATGGTGGTGGAGAATGCAAGAGACCTTGCGGCCTATGAGAAAACAGGTAAATTCGAAGGCGTTTACCATGTTCTTCATGGAGCTATTTCTCCCATGCTTGGCATAGGCCCCGGTGATATCAGACTTACGGAACTTATGCAGAGACTTCAGAGCGAGGATGTTGAGGAGGTTATCATAGCCACCAACTCAAGCCTTGAAGGTGAGACCACTGCAATGTATATAAGTAAACTTATTAAGCCCACAGGGATCAAGGTTACGAGAATAGCCAGCGGAGTACCCGTGGGAGGGGACCTGGAGTATATCGATGAAGTTACACTTCTTCGTGCGCTCGAGGGCAGGACAGAACTTTAAGAGACAGAATAAGGAGGAAAAGTATGTCAGTTAAGCGTGAGTTTTTAGGGGAAGCACCAAGTGGCGCACCTGTGTATGCGTATCACATTATTGCCGGAACAGGCATGGAGGTGGTAGTTCTTAATTTTGGCGCTACCATCAAGAACATTTTTGTTCCCGATAAGCATGGAAATAAGGTTGACGTGGCTCTTGGCTACGACGATCTTTCTGAATACTTTGGAAATGAGAGCTTTATCGGTGCAACTGTAGGCCCCTGCGCCAACAGAATCGCCGGAGCAAAATATAAGATTGATGGCAAGGAGTTCAGCCTTCCTGTCAACGACGGCCCCAACAACCTTCATACAGACCATGACAACGGCTTCCACAAGCGTATCTGGGATGCTGAAGAGGGCGACAATTTCGTTAAGTTTACTCTGAGCTCTCCTGACGGAGACCTCGGTTTTTCAGGAAACAGAGAGTTCGAGCTTACCTATACTCTCACAGATGACAATGCTCTTGCCCTTCACTATCATGCAACCAGTGATGCAAGAACACTTATCAACATGACCAATCACGCATATTTCAATCTTAGCGGTCACAACTCAGGCTCTATCCATGACCATAAGATGAAACTCAATGCTTCTTATTACACACCTGTTATCGATTCCGCTGCAATTCCTACCGGCGATATCGTTAATGTAACAGGCACTCCTTTTGATTTCATCGATGAAAAGACCATCGGACAGGATATAGCAGCTGATGATGAGCAGCTCAAGGCTGTAGGCGGCTATGACCATAACTTCTGCATTGACGGTTTCGACGGAACACGTCGCATTTTTGCTACAGTGACATCTCCCGTAACCTGCATCACAATGCAGTGCTCAACAACACTTCCCGGCTTCCAGTTCTATGCAGGCAACTTCCTTAAGAGCGACAACGCCAAGGGAGGCGGAGTGTACAAGTCAAGAGATGGTTTCTGTCTCGAGACCCAGATCTATCCCAATGCGGTAAATGAGCCTGAATTCCCGGATCCAATCTTCGGACCCGACAGAGAATATGATACCGTGACCGTGTATCAGTTTATGTGATATTGATTCCCAAGGCCATGGAGCAATTCGAATATCGCATAAAGTTCTTGGCAAATTAATGCATGCTCGCATGTAGTACACACGGAGGCGCAATTTGGCTGAAGTAAGAGATTTTAGCTCATACGCAGAAAAACTTAATAAGAATAAAGAAGACAGTACCTCTGCGAGAGATACTCTCGACTACAAAGAAAAAATCCGCAACCACAAGCTTGCGGTTTTTTTCCGAACAGTGGCAATAGTGCTGGTGGCGGTATTTATAGTGGTAGCTCTCTATGTGAGCTGGAGGGATAAAGAGTATTCTGAGTCCAATGTTACCGTGGGCGGAGCCCTGATCAACGGCGCCGAGTCCAAGATAATCCCATTGAATGGTTATATAGTCCAGTACAGTAAGGATGGAATCAGCTGTATCGACTCCACCGGTAAGGCTCTCTGGAACCAGACCTATGAAATGCAGAGCCCCATTGCCCATACCTGCAATAGTGTGGTAGCTGTGGGAGATTACAACGGACATAATATATATGTAAGTAACGTTCAGGGTGCTCTTGGGGAGATCGATACCAACCTTCCCATCAGGGATTTCTGTGTATCCTCCCAGGGCGTAGTGGCGGCAGTACTGGATGGAACCGATGTGACCTGGATCTATGTCTACGATTCCAAGGGCAACACCCTTGTAAGCTTCAAGACTACCATGAAGGACAGCGGATATCCTCTGAGTATCAGTCTTTCTCCCAATGGAGAGCTTCTTTGCGTATCCTATCTTTATCCTGATGAGGGTGCATTGAAGACCAGCGTGGCATTTTTTAACTTCGGATCTGTAGGACAGAATTCCATAGATAACTATGTCAGTGGATATGATTATCCCGGTATTGTTGTACCCTATGTGCAGTTCATGAACCCAAGCACTGCTTTTGCTGTATCCGATGACAGGATCATGTTCTATACAGGAGACCAGAAGCCTGTGAGCCAGGCGGAGAACCTCATCGGCGGCGAGCAGATAAGATCAGTCTACTATAATGAATCCTATGTGGGACTGGTCTTTGCCAATAATACAGATGACGGAGCCTACAGACTCCAGGTCTATAACACCCAGGGGGCACTGGTACTTACTTCATACTTTGACCTGCACTACTCAGATATTCTTTTTGATGAAAAACAGATCGTCATCTATAGCGATGATGAATGTATAATCCAGGATGTTACAGGACATATCAAATATCAGGGAACCTTCCTTACACCGGTGAGACTTATGATCCCCACCGGTCTCAGGAACAGATACACTCTGGTAACCAGCCTTAATATCCAGACAATGAACCTTAAGTAACATAGATTATCATATGAGATGGAGGAGCAGTTTTGCTGGGATTTGAAATATCAGATATAGTCATCGCTATTGTGGTGGTGTGTCTTATTCTCTGGAGAATGTCATATGGAGCTAACAATGGCCTGTTTGCGGAAGCGGCAGGCCTTATTTCTGTTTTGGCTTCCTTTGCATCCATATATTACATAGTAAAGATCGTTGGAGATGTACTTAATAAGAACCTCGGAAACATAATCACCAAGATCGGCTATCTGCTGGTGGCTTTCCTGGTATATAAAATCATGAACACCCTGGTGGAACATCTTCGCAAGATAAAAGAGATTCCGATCCTTGGAGGACTGGACAGACTAATGGGTGCACTTCTTGGAATTGTGGAAGCTGCGCTTATAATAAAGCTCTTTGTATTTATAACCGGAATCGAGATAATGCCCGTGGTTATTAGGATTACAGACACTTTTTACGCCTGGATCAGGTCATTAATGTAGGAAAAAGAAAACTTTTATAAACAATAAAAAAATCTATTGCAATCACAAAACTGAGGTGCTATACTCTTACTTACCCGCTGCAAGAACGGCGGAAACCGCAGAAAATAGCGGTTTTCAAATATCTTCAAAAAACTTTTTAAAAAACTTTAAAAAAGTTGTTGACAGAGATTTGAGATTGTGATATTCTAAATGAGTTGCGGCTGAGAGCTGCAACGACAAGTACCTTGACAAATAAACAGTAATGCAACCCTGAAAAATTCCAAGAGAATTATTCAGAATAACAAACCAAAAGTAATAACGGACAGAACATTAAAGCCAAGCTTTTAGTTCTGGCCGGATTGAACAAAACATTTAAACGTGAGAGTTCGATCCTGGCTCAGGATGAACGCTGGCGGCGTGCCTAAC
>JAEEGF012418806.1_pt1 | contig 11539 bp, 9 predicted proteins | sample 9134171 | NCBI WGS metagenome assembly JAEEGF01 (sample SAMN16246542, study PRJNA631951) | gut metagenome | biome: gut microbiome; feature: rumen; material: AP-attached | host: Bos | place: Iran: Karaj | collected 2018-10 | reverse complement strand
GGAACCGAACATTCCGCTGTAGTCCGAAAGCGCGAAGCCGTCGGTAAGCCGCAGTTTCGTAAAGATGAAGTCGCCCTTAAGATCCGCTTCGCTTTCCGGTTCCAGTCCGAAGATCCCGCGATCTTCCGCGCCATGCGGACCACTGACCGGAGCATCTTTCAAATTGTCAACTTTCCCCCTGCAGGCGCCGACAGAATAGTCCGCCTCGCCCCTGCAGCCGTTCACGAAACTGTGCGCGGATACGCCGAAGCCCAGATATGGCTGCATGTTCCAGTATTTAAGATTATGACGGCATTCGAAGCCCGGCAGCGCGGCGTTGCTCACCTCGTAGTGATGGTAGCCGGCGGACTTAAGCGCGTCCGCGGCGTAATGGTACATGCTGCGGTTCTCCTCCCAGGACGGAAGATCCACCCTGCCCGCTGTGTAGTCCTTATACAGCGGCGTACCTTCCTCCAGCTGCAGACTGTAGAAGGATACATGTTCGGGCCGCATCTCCAGGACCTCCGACAGCGTCTCCTGCCATGTCTCAAGATCCTGCCCGGGAGCGCCGAATATCAGGTCCAGATTGATGTTGACGAAGCCGGCATCCCTTAAGATACGGTACGCCTGTCTTGCTTTCTCCGCGCTGTGCACGCGTCCCATAGCTTTAAGGACTTCGTCGTTAAGGCTCTGCACACCCATGCTTATCCTGTTGAAACCGAGAGCCTTAAGCTCCGCCGCTTTTTCCGGGGTAACGGTCTCCGGATTGACTTCTATCGTCATCTCCGCGTCCCTTATCCGGAAGCTTCTCCGCAGAGCGTCCAGGACTTTTCCCAGCTGCCGCGCGTTCGCCAGAGACGGCGTTCCGCCCCCGAAAAACAATGTATCTACATAATATTCTGTTCCGTAGCCAAGCGAGTTTCCCGCCCTTTTCACATCTTCGGCCAGTTCATCGAAATACTCGTCCGCGGGGGGGCTTCCGAAGGACACGAAGTCGCAGTACCTGCATTTTCTTATGCAGTACGGCACGTGTACATATATTCCCAGACCGTCCTTCGGAAGCTGTGTCATCGCTGCGTATCCTGCCCTTCGCCGGTCTTTTTAGTCTTTATCGTCGCCGCGTACGCGCTGTTGCATAGGCCCAGTATGGCCGAAAGAATGAACAGCGTCTCTATGCCGAGGGTCTTCCATATCCACCCTCCGAACAGAGCGATCAGTATGGTTATCATGTGGTTTACGGAAACGCCTGTGGAGATGGTCGCCTTCATCTCCTCCGGGCTGTCAGACAGATCCTGAACGTAAACATTGGATGCCATGGACGCAAGGGAGATTATCGAATCCAGAATGTAGTTGACGCAGCATACAACAAACGCCGTCTTCATGGGGAATATGTGGTGCGCGAACCCGTAGAAGAAGCACACGATCACCAGGATCAGCGTGTCCATGATCATGACTATCTTGTATCCGAAGCGGTCTATTATCTTTCCTACTATGGGCGCCGCTATGAACGAGCAGATCGACGCGACCGCGAAAAGAATGCTTATTATCATGGCGTTGGCGCCGTAGAACAGCACCAGCACGTACGGTCCGAAAGTCAGGAATATCTGCTTGCGGGCGCCGTAAAAGACCTCCAGCATGTAGTACTTCTTAAACTTCCTGCGGAAATAGAAGCGCCGTTTATTGGAGTCGGTCTCGCTGTTTCCGGAAAGTTTGAGCGTGGATACGGTACCGATCGCTATTATCGCGGCGCTCGCCCAAAACACCGGACGGAACAGCGCCGAGCTGTTCTTGAAGACCGCGAAGATGACTATAACCAGAAGATATCCTGCGAGCATTCCTATCTGATGCAGAGCGTTCTGAAGCCCCAGTCCCTCCCCTCCGTGGGACGGCTTAGCGTACTCCAGAGTTATGGTGTTGCGCATGCCCAGCTGTATGTGGTCTCCGAGCGAAAACACGAAGATCGCGAGTATCACCAGCACCTGATGCGCGGGCACCGCAGCCTGCATGACCATTCCCGCGAGCATTATCACCGCGCCTATCTTATACAGTTTCTCCGCGGAAAAAGTGTAGAAGACAGCCAGCACGAAAATGAGAGCCAGCCCCGGCAGTTCCCTGAAGAACTCGGACACGCCCTTGTCGAACGCCGACATCCCTACGATCTCCGCGAGATAGTTGTCTATGATACCCTTATAAAGTCCGTAGGCCAGGGCAAACGTTATCATGGATATGAAAAACGCCTTATATCCGCTGTCTTCGCGGAACGTCGCCCTAATTCTGTCCAGCAACGCAGGGACCTCCTTTTCCGAATGATCTCGTATAACTTATTAATTATATAATAAAACCCGTTAATAAAAAAGGAGAACAAATGCGTCCGGCGAAGTGATATACTTATATTACAGATGTATACAAACGGACGTATTATCGGAGGTAACGAATATGCCATTAGTAACAAGCAAGGAAATGTTCGCTAAAGCCTACAACGGCGGATACGCCATCGGCGCTTTCAACGTAAACAACATGGAGAGAGTCCAGGGCATCACCGAGGCCGCCAAGGAACTGGAATCCCCGCTGATCCTTCAGGTCTCCAAGGGCGCCCGCGCCTACGCGAACCACACATATCTGATGAAGCTCGTAGAGGCAGCGGTAATAGAGACCGGACTTCCCATCTGCCTGCACCTGGACCACGGCGACAGCTTCGAGACCTGCAAGAGCTGCATAGACGGCGGTTTCACCTCCGTAATGATAGACGCCTCCTCCAAACCCTTCGAGGAGAACATAGAGATCACCCGCAAGGTCGTGGAATACGCTCACGACCGCGGCGTAGTCGTAGAAGCTGAGCTCGGCACTTTGGCCGGCATCGAGGACGAAGTAAAGGTAAGCGCGGAGGATTCCTCCTATACCAAGCCGGAAGAGGTCGAAGAGTTCGTAAGCCGCACGGGCTGCGACTCTCTGGCCATAGCCATCGGAACGAGCCACGGCGCCTACAAGTTCAAGCCCGGCACCAAGCCGCAGCTGCGCTTCGACGTTCTGGAAGAAGTATCCAAGAGACTCCCGGGATTCCCGATCGTTCTCCACGGATCCTCCTCCGTTCCGCAGGATCTGGTAGCGAAGATCAACAAATACGGCGGAGCAATGCCCGGAGCCATAGGTGTTCCCGAGGACCAGCTGAGGCACGCCGCTTCCCTGTCCGTCTGCAAGATCAACATCGACTCCGACCTGCGTCTGGCCATGACCGCCACCATCCGCGAGTTCTTCTACGAACATCCGGACAAGTTCGATCCCAGAGAGTATCTTAAGCCGGAGAGAGCAGCCATCAAAGCCGTCGTAGCTCACAAGATCGTGAACGTCCTGGGCTGCGATCACAAGATCTGATCAGACATCCTGAAACTCATATCCAAAAGAAAACAGCGGGCGCGCGATGCGTCCGCTGTTGTTTTTATGCTTTCCGGAATGTCTTCCTGCCCGGGCGTTACTTTCCGTCGTCGTACTTAAGCACTGCCGTGAACGCCTCCTGAGGCACTTCCACGCTGCCGAGCTGGCGCATGCGCTTCTTTCCTTCCTTCTGCTTCTCCAACAGCTTCTTCTTACGGTAGATGTCGCCGCCGTAGCACTTGGCAAGAACGTCCTTGCGGTAGGCGCGTATGGTCTCGCGTGCTATTATCTTCTGCCCTATCGCGGCCTGTATCGGCACCTCGAACTGGTGCATCGGTATTACTTCCTTCAGCTTTTCGCAGACGAACTTGCCGCGTGTGTAGGCCTCGGATTCGTGGACTATCATGGAGAACGCGTCCACCATCTCCTTGTTCAGAAGTATGTCCAGCTTTACCAGGCTGCTCTTCTCGTAGTGGTCGAACTCGTAGTCCAGCGAGCCGTAGCCGCGTGTCTTGGACTTGAGCGCGTCGAAGAAATCGTAGATGACCTCGTTGAGCGGAAGCATGTAGTGCAGCCCCACCCTCTCCGGAGTTATGTACTCCATGTGCTCCATCACTCCGCGCCTGCGCTGGCAGAGATCCATGATCGAACCCACGTAGTCCTTCGGCACCATTATGGTCGCCTTTACCATGGGTTCCTCCAGATGGTCGTATTCCGTCGGATCCGGAAGGTTGCTGGGGTTCTCTATGTAGCTCTCCGTCCCGTCGTGACCTACTATCTTGTAGATGACGGAAGGCGACGTGGTTATTATCTCCAGATCGAACTCCCTTTCGAGACGCTCGACTATTATCTCCATGTGCAGAAGTCCCAGGAAGCCGCAGCGGAAACCGTAGCCCAGAGCCTGGGAAGTCTCCGGCTCGAAGATGAAGGCCGCGTCGTTGACCTGCAGTTTCTCCAGGCAGTCCTTAACGTTCTCGTATTTTTCGTCCGGGGTCGGATATATGCCGCAGTAGACCATCGGCTGGACCTTCTTATACCCCCTGAGAGGCTCTGACGCGGGCTCTGAGGCCAGTGTAATGGTGTCGCCGACTCTAGCATCCCTTACCTGTTTTATCGACGCGCAGACGTATCCTACGGCCCCTGCGGACAGTTCCTTTACCGGGGTCTGGTAAGGCGCGTTGACGCCCACCTCCGTTACCTCATACTTCTTTCCGGTGTTCATGAGAAGTATGGTGTCGCCGGCTTTAAGCCTGCCGTCCATTATGCGTGTGTATATGACCACGCCCTTGTAATTGTCGTAGTAGGAGTCGAATATGAGCGCTTTGAGCGGCGCATCAGGATCTCCGGACGGAGCCGGGACCTTGGCGACTATGTCCTCCAGCACTTCTTCTATGTTTATGCCTTCCTTGGCGGAGATGCACGGGGCCTCCGAAGCGTCCAGACCTATTACGTCCTCTATCTCCTTGCGGACCTCCTCCGGATGGGCCGAAGCCAGATCTATCTTGTTGAGGACCGGAAGTATCTCCAGATCCTCATCCAGCGCCAGGTAGACGTTTGCAAGGGTCTGCGCCTCCACACCCTGAGTGGCATCCACAACAAGAACAGCGCCCTCGCAGGCCGCCAGGCTCCTGGATACCTCGTAATTGAAGTCCACGTGTCCCGGAGTGTCGATCAGGTTGAGGATGTATTCGTTTCCATCCTTAGCCTTGTAGACCAGACGCGTAGTCTGCAGCTTTATGGTTATGCCGCGCTCGCGCTCCAGGTCCATGTTGTCCAGGAACTGCTCCTTCATGTCGCGGCTCGCCACCGTGCCGGTCTTTTCGATCAGCCGGTCCGCCAGCGTACTCTTGCCGTGGTCTATGTGAGCGATTATGCTGAAGTTTCTTGTGTATTTCTGATAGTCCATGAAGTCCTCTTAGTAATAATGCTGTATGGGAACTGACGGATCCCGCGCCGGTGCTGCAAATGCGAAGCCATTGGGGACCGCCGGTGCTTAGCGACCGCCGAGCCTGAAAAGGGCGAAGGCGGAGCTTAGCACGAGCAGGAGACTGCGGGCTCCTGCGAGGCACCGCTGCGCGGGGGTGCCCCCATAGCGCAAGCGCGGCAGAGCATTTGCAGCGCCGGCACGGAGATAACAGTTCCACTGTCTGTATATTATAAAAAACTTCTTGAATAATCGCAACTCCTGTAGTATACTGTCGCTTGCGATATTTTGCGAAAGTGGGGTGAAAATCAATGGCGAATATCAAATCTGCAAAGAAAAGGATCAAGGTCATCAACAGGAAGAACGCGGAGAACAGGCGCATCAAGAACAGCCTGAAGGCCATCATCAAGAACTTCTACAAGGCTCTTGCTGCACAGGACTTCGACACCGCAAAGGAAAAGCTCGTACTTGCCGAAAAGAAGCTTATGCAGGCAGCTGCAAAGAATACCATCCACAAGAACGCGGCTTCCAGAAAAGTTTCCAGGATGAACCTTGCCTACAACAAGGCAAAAGCAGAGTAAATCTCACCCGTCCCCACATGTGCATAAGTTAAATGCATAAGAAAAACCGGGAGTGTCTCCCCGGTTTTTTACTTTGTCTGAAACGCTGCTGCCTTAAGGTGTTTCCTAGTCTTCCTCTATGTCCGCCGCTGCGGAGTCGTTCTTTTTCGCGAACGACGCCTCCGCCTTCTTGATGGTGAAATGCACAAGGATCAGCGCTGCTATCCCGCCGCACAGTTCCCCTGCCGGCAGAGCAGCCGCAAGCCCGTTAGCTCCGAAGAACTTGTCCAGTATGTACATGAAAGGCATGTAGAAGACGACCTGTCTTATGATCGCGTGGACCATTGTCCCCAGACCGTTGCCCATCGCCTGCATGCAGTAGGAACTGCTGTAGTTCATGAACGCGAACGGCGAAGCTATGCAGCGTATCCTTAAGAACGTCGCAGCAAGCACTACCGTGGCGGCCGCTGCTTCTATGCTGCCGCCTGATGTATTCAGGAACAGCTGAGTTACAGGCTTTGCGAAGATCTCCAGAAGGATCAGGCACGCTGCAGAAACGGTCAGGCCGCAGATCCTTGTAAATCTGATCACCTTGCGCATGCGCTCGTGGTCTCCGGACGCGTAGTTGTACGCTACCAGAGGAAGCATTCCCTGAGCCAGACCAACGTTTACGGCGTTCGGTATGCGGTCTATCTTCATTACTATGCCTATACCGGCAAGTACCAGATCTCCGTGGGCGGAAGCAAGGATGTTCATTATCACGTTGCCAAGATCGAAGAGCCCCGTAAGGATAGCGGAAGGCACGCCTACGGAGAAAAGCTTCTTAATGTTCTCCCTGCTGATCTTTGCGGCATCCGAAGGCTTAAGGCTGAGCGGCGACGCGGCCGAAGCCTTCTTTACCGTAATGATGAGGTATATGCAGGAACAGACGTTGGAGATCAGTGTCGCCACCGCGGCGCCTGTAACTTCCATGCCCCTCGGGAGTATCACGAACATGAACAGCGGATCCAGGATCATGTTGAGTATCCCTCCGCCGGACAGTCCTATGCTGGCCTTGGCCGAATAACCGGTATTTCTGAGAAGGAACGCCAGCGTTAAAGAAAGAGTAGAGAATATGCATCCTAAAACGACAACGTAGAACGTATACTGACTCGCAAAGCCTATGGTGTCGTCCGAGGCTCCCAGGAACCTGAGCAGAGGATGCAGGAAACTGCCCACAAGAACGGAATAGATGACCGCTACAGCTGCCGCCCCGTAAGTGCTGAACGCGCAGACGGACTTAGTCTCATCCGCTCTCTGCTGCCCAAGAAGCCTTGCCATAAGGCTTCCTCCGCCTATTCCGAACAGGTTGGCAAAGGAAATGTTCAGAAGCATTACGGACAGAGACAGAGACGTAGCCGCCAGCATGAACGGATTGCCTGCCCTGCCTATGTAGAAAGTGTCGACCATGTTGTAGATGACGCTTATCATCTGGCTTATGATCGTAGGCACGGCAAGCGTAGCCAGAGCCTTAGGTATCGGCATGCTCTCGAATAATTCTTTTTTGTCTGTCGTCTGTGCCGCCATTAAATGCTAACGCTACTTTTTCCTTATGACTACGTTGTCTTTATCCTTGTAGATGCTGTCCTCGGGGACTACTCCGCGCACGCAGGACGTAGGATAGATGCTGCTGCGTCTGCAGACGATGGTGCCGGGGTTAAGTACGCTGTTGCATCCGACTTCCACGTTGTCTCCCAGGATGGCTCCGAACTTCTTGCGTCCGGTCTCTATGGGATCGCCCGGCTGATGCACGACTACCAGAGTCTTGTCGCTCTTTACGTTGCTTGTTATGGAACCAGCGCCCATGTGGGCCTTGTAGCCCAGAACGGAGTCGCCTACGTAGTTGTAGTGCGGTGTCTGAACGTTGTCGAACAGGACCACGTTCTTGAGCTCGCAGGAGTTTCCGACTACGGCGTTCTTGCCTACGATGGCGCTACCGCGTATGAACGCGCAGTGGCGAACTTCGGCGTTGTGATCGATTATGCACGGAGATCCGATGTAAGCAGACGGGAACACCTTGGCGTCCTTTGCTATCCATACGCCTTCTGAAGGATTGTCGAATTCCTCTGCCGGAAGCGTCGGACCAAGCTTAAGTATAAAGGCTTTTATGTCGTCCAGGACTTCCCAGGGGTAGGTCTTTCCTTCGAAAAGCTCCGCCGCCAGGGTCTTGTCCAGGTCGAGCAGTTCGCTGATGGTTATCATAAGGGCCTCCTATTTCATCTTTACGAAGTGGCCGCTGTCCTTCATGGACTGGATTATGTCGTCCACCTTTTCGTTGCAGAGCGTAAGATCCAGGGATTCGGACATTACGCGCAGAACAGGCTCGGTTCCGGACTTCCTGAGAAGTACGCGTCCGTTTCCGCCCAGTTCCTGACCGGCCTTCTCCACGGCTGCTTTTACGGCAGGATCGTTGAGTGTTCCGTCCTTGTCATCCACGATGACGTTCTTGAGCACCTGCGGGTACATGGTCATGGGCGCCGCGAGGGTCGAGAGCGGCAGTTTGGTCTCCAGCATGGCTTCCATTACCTTGATGGCTGTGATGAGTCCGTCTCCCGTGGTGGCGTAACGCCAGAAGATTATGTGTCCGGACTGCTCGCCGCCTATAAGGTGACCGTTCTTCTTCATGTTCTCGGCAACGTACTTATCGCCTACCGGAGTCTGCTCGTAGCCTATCCCAAGCTCGTCCAGAGCCTTATACAGGCCCATGTTGGACATGATAGTCGTTACCACCTTGGAATCGCCGAGCATGCCGTTTTCCTTCATATATCTGGCGGAGAGGTACATTATGTGGTCGCCGTTGACCACGTTGCCCTTCTCGTCCACCGCCAGGCAGCGGTCCGCGTCGCCGTCGAAAGCGAATCCTACGTCCAGGCCGTTGTCGATCACGAACTGCCTCAGGTTGTCGATGTGTGTGGAACCGCAGTCCACGTTGATGTTAAGACCATCCGGACGATTGGCGATCACATGGGTGTCGGCGCCCAGAGCGTCGAACACGCTCTTGGCCATCATCCAGGTGCTGCCGTTGGCGCAGTCGAGGCCTACCTTCTTGCCCTTGTAGGAACGTGTCGCCAGGGAGATCAGATATCCCACGTAGCGGTTCCTGCCGGACGAGTAGTCTATGGTCTCGCCTATGGCTTCGCCGAGGGCGTAGGGAAGCTCCGCGCCGCCGTCGATGTAATCCTCGATCTGGAGCAGCAGCGACTCTTCCATCTTGTCGCCTTCGCTGTTTATAAGCTTGATGCCGTTGTCGTAATACGGATTGTGGCTGGCGGAGATCATTATTCCGCAGTCGAAGTCGTCTATCCTTGTTATGTACGAAACGCTGGGCGTGGTGGTGACGTGCAGAAGATACGCGTCGGCGCCGGAAGCGGTAAGACCCGCGCAGAGCGCGGACTCCAGCATGTAGCTGGAACGCCTGGTGTCCTTGCCTATTACTACTCTTGCCTTGTGATCCTTGCTGAAATAGCAGCCCAGATATCTGCCTATCTTAAAGGCATGGTCCACGGTAAGGTCTTTTCCGGCCTCTCCGCGGAATCCGTCTGTTCCGAAATATTTGCCCATTAGAGTCTCTCTCCCCTCTCGATGTCCAGGAAGTACTTGTAGGTATCCACGGTAAGCTCGCCGCAGGCTTCCTCGTCGCAGGCGATTATGGCCGCGTTGTGCATCTGCAGAGCGCTGCAGGTCCACTTCTGGCTTACTCCGCCTTCTACTACCGCCGCAAGCGCGCGGGCCTTGTTGTGGCCGCTGATCAGGACCAGAACTTCCCTGGCGTCGGTAACTGTGCCGATGCCTACGGACAGAGCCTGGGCAGGTACCTTCTCAGGATCTCCGCCGAAGAACCTGGAGTTTACGATCCTGGTGTCGGTGGTAAGGTCCCTGAGTCCTGTGCGGGAAGTAAGCGAGGTATAGGGCTCGTTGAAAGCAAGATGTCCGTCGACACCTATACCGCCCATGAACAGATCGATGCCGCCGTAGGAAGCGATCTTCTCCTCGTAGCGCGCGCACTCGCCTTCCGGATCGTCCGTCATGCCGTTGAGGATGTTGATGTTCTCCGGCTTCATGTCGACCAGATGGTCGAAGAAATTATCGTGCATGAAATACCAGTAGCTCTGGTCGTGCTCGTGAGGCAGCCCCAGATACTCGTCCATGTTGAATGTGACGACGTTCTTGAAACTGATCTCTCCGGACTTGTTCTTTTCGATGAGTCTTTTGTAGACGCCCAGCGGCGAGGAACCGGTGGGAAGACCCAGGACGAAGGGTCTGTCTTCCTTGTGCGCCTTAAGCTTGTCCGCGATGTAGTTCGCTGCCCATTCGCACATCTTTTCGTAATCGTCCTGAATAACTACTCTCATGGTCTTTTCCTCCATAAAACTATATAAGAATGATGTTTTAAACAAAAATCAAAAGTGTTGAGGACTAAGCACGGATCTTCCGACCGCACGCAGCAACACTCAACACTAGAATTATAAATGTACCGATGCTTAAAATCAATAATTTTTTGTACTTGGACAGGTGTGTACGAACTAAAGGACTGCCTTGAATTCCTTTATCCTTGCGGGTACGTCGGGAGCTCCGAATACGGCGCTTCCGGCGACCAGTATGTCCGCGCCTACGGCCTTGAGCGCAGGAGCGTTGGTCAGGTCCACGCCTCCGTCGACCTCTATTACGAAGCTGAGCTCTTCATTTTTGCGCAGCTCGTCCAGCTCGCTGACCTTGATCATGGCGGACGGTATGAACTTCTGGCCTCCGAATCCGGGGTTTACGGACATTACAAGGACCATGTCCAGATCGCCCAGTATGGGTTCCAGCGCGGATACAGGCGTGGCCGGGTTGATCGCGGCGCCTGCCTTTATTCCGAGCGCTTTTATCTGCTGTATCACCCTGTGGAGATGTACGCAGGCCTCCTGGTGCACGCAGATGTACTCCGTCTGAGGAGTTACGAAGTCCGGGATGCGAAGTTCCGGATGCTCTATCATAAGATGCACGTCGAAGGGAAGTTTGGTCTTGCCGGCCAGGCTCCTTACGACGGGGCCGCCGAAAGTGATGTTGGGCACGAAAGCTCCGTCCATTACGTCCAGGTGGACGAGGTCCGCCCCGCCCTGCTCTATCAGCGCCACCTGATCCGCAAGTCTGGAAAGGTCCGCCGAAAGGACGGACGGCGCAAGTTTGACCATGTCAGTATCCTCCTGCTGTCAGTGTTTTGCGGCTTTGACGGCCGCTTCGTAGATATCCTTATAGGACTCGTATCTGCCGCGGGAGATCTTCCCCTCCTCCACGGCTCTTATTATTCCGCAGTCCGGCTCCGAGATGTGGCGGCAGTCGTCGAAGCGGCAGTCCGCGTACGGTTCGAAGTCCGGGAACAGATGAGCTATCTCCGCCGGATCCAGGCCTTCGTTCTCGAAGGAAGTGAAGCCCGGAGTGTCGAATAGGAAGAAATCTCCGCTGCGGAAAAGCTCGCAGTGCCTTGTAGTGTTGCGGCCGCGCTTAAGCTTTTCGCTTATCTCTCCGGTAGCGCTTACCTCCATGCCCATCAGAGCGTTGGTAAGCGTGGATTTTCCGGCTCCGGAAGGCCCTGCGAGAGCGGCCTTCTTACCTTTGAGCAGAGTTTTCAGTTCCTCCATGCCTTCGCCTGTCCTGGCGCAGACCGCCAGCACCGGATAAGCGT
>JAEEGF012223551.1_pt1 | contig 11540 bp, 11 predicted proteins | sample 9134171 | NCBI WGS metagenome assembly JAEEGF01 (sample SAMN16246542, study PRJNA631951) | gut metagenome | biome: gut microbiome; feature: rumen; material: AP-attached | host: Bos | place: Iran: Karaj | collected 2018-10 | reverse complement strand
TATTGGTGCAACTGATCCAATAAACGCTTCTTGGTTTGCAGCTGGCGGCGTTGATCAGAGAAATAATCATCCTCGACGATGTTTAGCTGCTTTTTCTTCTCTGCACATAGACGCCCAACAGTATTCTCCACAATGTATTTTGTGATATACTGAGGGGTATAGAACACACCGTCTTGCTTGCGTTTTGAGGTTTGAGGGGTCTCGCCGCTATTGATTTGCTGAGTCACCTCTTCAATCTCTGAAAGCGAATTCTCAAAGATATGCCCCAAGATGTTCACATCCACATCGCTCTCAAAGTCGTATTCAGACAATTTGCGTGTGTGTTCTACCAATAGGTCGTCGCTGATTTTGATATTATCAAGTACCTCGTCTGGTTTGAAAAGTCCACCATTATAGGCAAATATCTCATACTTCTTACCCTGAAAGCCTGTGTTCATATAACCGAAGTACTTCTTCACTCTGTCATAGAACGGACGATATTCGTCCATTTCCTTCAGTTTTTCCCATTGGTCGATGATTTGCACCATTGAGTTAGGTGGCAACAGGCCACAATCCTCAGCAAAAAAGATAAAGAGTAGACGATCAAGTAGCTTCTGGGTCTTCTTGAATAATAGAAGTTGCCACTCTTTTTCGTCCTTACCTTCAGGAGTCGGATTCTGTTTCAGAATGTCAGCAAAGAGCACGCGCTTGAACTGTGAATAGTCTTTATAGAGTGCTTTCGTAATCTGATCTTCACTTGACACAGACTCCTGCTTAATTTGTAAAGCCACACCTCGATCAACCTGCTTCCAAGCAAGACAAAGATAAAGCTCGCGGAAGTCTTCTTCCGTCAGATGAAACAGATTCCATTCGCGATACTCTACAGCATTGTCTATATAGAGACGAAGTTTCTCAAAGTTGGAGATAATGACATAACGTGCATCAGGATGCTGGCTTTTATAGTTGAATGCCTGAGGCTCTACTTTTGAGAGGTCTGTAGTCTTATGGTCTTTCAGCTCAATCACACCAATCACCTTGCCGTCTTTCTGTATAGCGCCATCAGCTTTCTTCGAGTTTGTCTCATTCTTTTTCTCCGTAATAAGGTTGAAGTCTGGCGAGGGATTCAGTGTATAGCCCAACACCTTCACAAACAATTCGCGAAGAAAGCCCTCTTGGAATTGTTCTTCTTTCGATTGCTGGATGTTGGCTTGTATCTGTGCATCAAGAAAGTAAGCCTGAAACTGTTTCCAAGCCACACTGACAACTTCTTCATCTATCAGACCCAAATACTTCTTGAGAATAGTCTTCTGAAATAGCATAGTAATATTCGGTTATTGACACTCGCTGACTTATCGGGCTTTGTAAACGGACAAAACCAACGAGACCTCAGAACATAGAAAAGGCGTGAACCGCCTTATCTACATCTTGAGGCCGTGAGAATTGCCCATGTAACCAGATAAGTCATGTCCACACCCTTAGGTGCAGAACTAGAGACTATTTACGGTTACATTATCTTAGAAATTTCTCACGTTTCAAGATGTACCGAATAATCAGCTAATGCTGTTATTGTTTTAATCCACGAAAGTCATACCAGCCACCTCCACTGAGGCGATTTGCCAGTACTTGAATGCAAAGATAGATATTATTCCTGAAACGACAAAAAAATAGGCAAGATTTTTGGTCTTGCCCGGTCAATCCTGCGGACAGGTTTTTGCTTGAATGAAGAAAAGTAAACAATGAAGAGTGACTTAGAGCATGAGTTTACAGTCAAAAAGTCGTTGAAAAATGACCGTATTTTAATGATTTTGATTCAAAACATGCAAGAAAACTGTTAATTTTAACAATTTCTTGAGACCTTTTTGTCGCTTTTTAGGTCGAAAAAGGCCGATTTTGGCCAAAATCTACCATCTACCACCAATCTACCACCACCGCGCAAGCCCTTTATTTAAAGGCAATTCAGAGGGGTTGTGGTAGAATGGTAGATTTTTCTCGAAAATTAAAATTTTTAGAAGAAGGGTAATAGCCCCAAATGACAAGGGGTATCGCTAAGCGGTAGCAACGTCATCTTGCCCCAGTTCCGATGGCATCTTCGGCAACACCCCCTCACATTATAAGAAATTCAATAGCGTTACTCTAGTGTATCACACCCTATACCGCCTTGACAAACGAATCACTTATGAATTTACAAAGTCTAATTCGTTCCGTTTGATAACAAGTGGGTAGCGTTCGGGGTGTCGCAGACTGTCAATTTCGAGATCAACATCAAGGTCTGGCCATTCAATGGCATCGGTTCCTGACATCTGGACGTTAAGCACACTGCGGATGGGTGCATCCTGCATCCAAGGAATACGATTGTACGACAGGAAATAATCATTTCCCTGTACAGTGAGCATAATGCCTTGTGCATTAATCATCAATACGCTTACCAACGTGCTGACGGAATTGTTCCTTAAATCTGTCTGCATATTTCTCTACTAATTTCTTAATTCTGTTTAACTCGTGTTCTGAAAATCCTGTATTCTTTGCTAACTCGACCTTTGGCTCAAGCCAATATTTTGCTTCGCACCTATCATGAATGACATGAATATGCAATCGCTCTTCTTCGTTGCTATATATTTTGAAGGTGTATTCACTTTCTCGTCGAAATACTGGACTCATATACTTAGTTTTTGCTGCAAAGATAAAGATTATTCCCGAAACAACAAAGGAAAAGGAAGAAAAAAATGGTTTCTGCGAGAGATACGGCACCTTAGAGTCGTTCCGACGTCATCTTCGGGTGCTTCCGACGTCATCTACGACCCGTTCCGATGATACTTTACACCCCTAAAGTATCATTGGAACGACCGCAAAACGCCATCGGAACGGGTGAAAGGAACGTCAGGAACGACCCTAAAGTGACATACCTTAGAATCATACAGTAAACGTTAGTAACTAAAAATATTAGTTAATGGAATTTAAAAACTAATAGTTTTAGTTGCTCGTAACGAAAACTTTTAGTTACTTTGCAGCAGATATTGATTTTGACGCATCAAATTGGTAAACCCAAAACTCTGAAACAATGAAGAAACTGACCAACAAGGAAAAGGAAATTATGACGCTGTACTGGCAGCATGGTCCGATGTTCGTGCGCGAATTGCAGGAACATTATGACGAGCCACGTCCACACTTCAATACGTTGTCGACCATCGTTCGCATCCTGGAGCGTGAGGGCTATCTGGGCCATAAGCAGTTTGGCAATACCTATCAGTACTATCCGCTGGTGTCGGAGAAGGAGTATGGTCGCTCGTCTATTGCGGGCGTCATCAAGAACTACTTCAACGACTCCTATCTCAGTGCTGTCTCCGCGTTTGTCAAAGAAGAAAAGATCAGCGTAGACGAGCTGAAAGAACTCATCGACCAGATAGAAAACAGTAAATAGTTGACTTATGACAGGCTTTCTCATTTATGACGCCAAGGTAGCGGTACTCATCGTAGTGTTCTACATGTTCTACCGCCTGTTGCTCTCGAAGGAGACCTTCCATCGGGTAAACCGCATGGTACTGCTCTCGACGGCTCTGCTGTCGTTCGTGTTGCCGCTGTGTGTCATCACGACGCATCAGACGGTGGTGCTCGATGCCGTACCTGTAGTGTCTGTAGGCGATTTGCGTCCAGAGGTGTTGGAAGAGGAATCCTCGGCAACCTTGTGGCAGACGGTTATACCTATACTATATATAATAGGTGTACTGGTCACGCTGAGTCACACCTTGCTGTCTGTATGGAAAGTCATGATGCTGGTGCGTCGCAGCGAGCGCTATCCGCAAGCCGATGGTACTACGCTCTGTGTGGTCAAAGACGATGTGCCACCATTCAGCTTCTGCTCCTATATTGTCATGAACCATAGCGACTACGAGGCCAACGATGCCGCCGTACTCGCCCATGAACGAGGACATATCCATCAGCACCATTCGTGCGACGTGCTCCTCGTAGACCTCCTCACCGCCCTCCAGTGGTTTAACCCCGCTATGTGGATGTTGCGTGCCGACCTGCGTGCCATCCATGAATACGAGGCTGACGGTGCAGTACTCTCCCAAGGGATTAACGCGCGTCAATATCAATATCTGTTAATCACCAAGGCCGCAAGCATTGGCGGGTACTCCATTGCCAACGGTATCTCTCACAGTACCCTCAAAAACCGTATAACCATGATGTTACATAAGAAATCACCGCGCAGCAGTTTTATGAAGCTGCTCGCCCTCATCCCTATCGTAGGTGTTGCCCTCGCTCTGAATGCTGAGACTGTCAATGACTATGTCTATCAGCAACCTCCTAAGAAGATTGTCAAGAAGGGTAAGCAGAAAGCGACCGTTAAAATGGGACCAATCAATGAGATTGTTGTTGTGGAGCAAGCGCCTGCCGCCCAAGAAAAAGTGAAACCCGTTGAAATGCCCAACGCTATGAAGGTTGAAAAAGCAGAGAAAGAAGCCTTCGACGTGGTGGAGCAGATGCCCCAGTTCCCTGGAGGGCCAGCTGCTTTGATGCAGTTTCTAAGCCAAAGTGTGAAATATCCGAAGGAAGCCTTTGAAAAAGGAATCCAAGGGCGCGTCATTGCCAACTTCGTCGTTGAAAAAGATGGTAGTATTACTGAGGCTCGTATCGTCAAGAGTGTAGACCCTTTGCTGGATGCAGAGGCGCTGCGTGTCGTTGGCATTATGCCCAAGTGGGCGCCAGGTACGCAGAATGGTGAGCCCGTGCGTGTGAAATACACCATACCTATCACATTCAGGCTGCAAGGGGGCAGTAGCAGTACGGAAAAGACAGCTGAAAAATACATTCTAGAGATTGACGGCAAGGTGGCTGATGACTCCGAGATTGGCAACATTCCATCAGGCGATATCAAAAGCATGCATATCGAAAAGGGTGAGAACGGACAACCCAAGAAAATCATCATCACGACCAAGAAAAAGGAATAAGCACACTCTCTCGTTATTATGAACAAAATAGCAAGTATGTTCACCCTCGCCTTACTAGTGGCTTTGCCATTAGTGGCGGGGGCTTCTGAAGCAGAGGATAATGACTCCCTTAAGATTTGTATTGAGGCTGGAGATAGCTGTATGAAGCAATACAATACGTTCGAAGCATTAAAGTATTATCAACGAGCATACGAGTTAGGAAAGGCCGTTGCAGGTAAACAGGCTAAAGACACTTTAAAGCTCCCTATTGAGTATCTTGACCAAATGCCTAAAGAAAAGGCAGAAAAAATCATTGACCAGTTGATAGCAGGAGCTGTAAATAGTGCGACAGCCCCCTATTATATCTCAGCCAAGCTCGCAGATTGTTATTACAAACGAGGTAACTATTTCCAGTGTTCCGAGTTGTTGAAAAACACTCCTGAGGACAGCCTCTCGCATGATGCCTTCCGTCAGTTGGCCTATAGTTATCAGAACCAAGGTGACAATGGTTCCTATGTCTATTGGACGGGACGTTTAGTAGAGCACTTCCCTATGGATGGCGAGATGGTAGCGGGACTGACGCTTGGACTATCTCGTGATAATCAAGCTTGGAAAGGTATTGTGTGTGGTCTAAAGTACTATCTGAAAGATTCCACTAACATCCTTGTGAATCGAGCTATAGCAGATGCCTACTTTATGAATCGTCAGTTTGATAATGCCGTAAGGATGTATGAACGCCTATTACAACTTGGTGATTCTACTTTCAACACGCTCTATTCTGCTGGCTTAAGCTACTCCATGATAAAAGAACTCGATCGAGCTTACCCGTATCTGCGTAAGGCCTTCTTCCTTTCACAGATGCAACACGCAAATTGTGCATGGCGCCTTGGTGTGGTCTGTGTCGACACCAAACGGTTTGAAGAAGGACTTGGCTATCTTAATCTTGCCACCCAATTACTGCTGCCGGATACTACTACTATGAAAGCCATCACTCTTTCAAAAGGCGAAGGCTACTACTTGACTGAGCACTACGACAAAGCTGTAGAAGCATGGAAAGAGCATCTGGCTTATAATCCATCCTCTATCGCTACCTATTATAATATAGCTAATGCGCTGGCCTATCTTATCAAAGATGAGGAACAAGCCGAAGAATACTATCGTCAATTCTTGGAGCGTGCCCGTCTAGAGCCCAAGCCCACCCAGCAGCTTGTTGACATGATGTTGAAGGCAGAAGAAGAAATAAAGTTTTACGACAACAAAAAGAACAAACAGAATAAGCGTTTAGTGAAATAACGGAGTCGTCAGTTGCCTGTCATTTGCGCCCCTTGACACCAACTGGCGACTCCATTCCATTGGATTAACACTCTTTGATTGATAAGTATGTCGATGCAAAGGTACAAAATAAAAAGGCCTTTGTCAAGAGGCTACAAGTGATTGACACAGATTGGATTGACTAAATTGCTGGAATACAGACAGATAATCAATCTTGCATTGGCAGGATTGACACACTTAACAAGCCAATATTTGTAAGTGTAAGGTAGTTCCGTGCGCTTTTGACGATATTGTTTGGTAGTTCAGAGAATTATTTATATCTTTGCAGAAGATATGAAGATTTGTGTATTTTGTTCTGCGAATAACCAGATTGCTCCTGCCTTTTTCCAACTAACTGAGGAATTAGGACGCTGGGCAGCGGAGAATGGTCATGTAATCGTCTTTGGTGGAGTGAACCAAGGGCTGATGGAGTGTTTAGCAAAAGCTGCCAAAGAGGCTGGCGGAGAGACAGTGGGTGTGGTGCCCTCAATCGTGGAGGAGACAGGACGCACGTCGCAGTATAATGATCGGGTAGTGACGTGTAACAATCTGAGTGAGCGCAAGCAGCTGATGCTCGATGAAAGCGACGTTTTTATCGCATTGCCTGGTGGAGTGGGCACTCTCGACGAGGTGTTTACCGTTGCAGCATCCTACACCATTGGCTATCACCACAAGCGTGTCATCTTATATAATATGTTGGGCTTTTGGGATGCCACTATCGCCATGCTCGACGACCTGCAACAACGGGGGATGGTGCGAGGCCGTTGGCACGACTACATCTGCGTAGCCAACAACCTGGACGAATTAGCCCGACAGCTCCTTACGACATAAGAGGACTGACAGCACTCGTGAGTCTGTCAGTCCCCTCTCTCTTACATCTTACATCGTAATCGGTCCGTAACCCGCGCACGACGTAGTCGTAATCGCCGTCAGGAATGCTGTGAGTGCAGCTACAATGACCTTCTTCGACCAAGGTCGAAGTGTGGCGTTGCAATCACCGCCACCTCGACAATACTATTCTTCTTCATTGTTTCAAGTTTTAGGTTTCAAGAGGCTGGAGCCTCAGTCCTCAGAAATCAGCCCTCAGCCATCTTACATCAGACATCAGTTTTGGTCATTTCCGTCCCCGCCCGGTTCGTTACCGCCTCCACCGTTACCTCCGGTGTTGCCGCCGCCACCTGTAGGGGTTGTGGGGTTAGTGGTCGAACCGCTGTTGGTAGAACCTGAATTGGTGGGTTCGCTGGCAGCCGCCATGGGGTATTTGGCAGCCTTAGGACCGGTGGCAAGCTGATAGTAGCCATTGCCGAAGCTGACCTTCTTGCCGAAAGCCTTGGTGGTCAGGTCGTCCAGATCGGAGCTGTCTGCCTTGAAACGGAAGCGTACGCCCTTAATGTTCTTCGTGATGCTGAACTTCTCGACACTCTCTGCGCCACCCTTCACGTTGGCAATGGTGGGATAGAAGATGCCCAGACCGTTAAGTTTGACGCCATAGCCCTGAGCTACCAGTTCGGGAATACACTCTGACAGCTTGGCGAGGAACGACTCTGCATCACCTCTGTTGCCGATGATTCCATGCTCCACCATGTGTTGTGCCAGACCGCGCGTGGACAGTGTTCCCTGACTGTCGACATGGGCAAACCAGCGATTGACGACACTCGACTTCGAATTGTTGTTCTTTCGAAGCACGTAACCCATTGTAAGTGTGTTTTTCATGTTCTTAGATTTTATTGTTAATACTATGTTTATGAGAATACTTCTCGAGCTTCGTGAGAATAGTCCTCGTGGCCTTTGAGGACTATTCTCGTCAGCAGGATAACCGGTTGCCGTTGTTTCTCATTGACGATGCAAAGGTACTACATTTTAGTGCCGATTCCAAGGTTTTCCCCTACGGCGTGCTATACTAAAAACGGATCATGGGGTCTCCCCGATCCACTTTTTTCAGGATGTACCGCTCGCGCAGGCGACGGCCATAGACCTCCCAGTAGCAGCCCTTGCAGATGTGGCGGTAGGTGCCGGTGCGGTAATACTCTTGGTGAACTCGCCCAACTTGAAGTGTTCCGTCAGGCGTATCTCTGGGTTAAAAATTATCGGTGTGTTCATCATAAAGAAATCTTTTTTGTTTGTTACAGATGATACAGATATACAGATGAAATTATAAAAGTCTTCGCGTACGTGTGTGTATGTACGCAAGAAGTTTTTAAAAAACAGGTGTATTATCTGTATCTGTATTTGCCATTTGATAGCGCATAGATCGCATTTCTTCAGCAGAGCGGCGCACAACAACATAGCCTCGGATGTTGTGTACTGTCTTTTTCTCAAAGCCAGATTCTACAAATGCACGCCCCAGCATAATAGTGCTCAACTTCTGCGTGATGTTGGCACCCACTATCTGCAGGGCCATAGCCACGCTGATGAATTCGCCGGGCTCGTTGCCTTCTGGCTTGCGGAAGTACTGTGTTACTAACTCCATTTCAAGATTGGCCGTCTCAAACTGCTGGTTGTGCTGCGACAGGCGGAGAATCTCGTTGCGGTCGAACCAGTAGCGGAAGCCCTGGCGGTAGAGCGCATAGGCCTGACTATAGATACCTTCATAGTTGAAAGGACTGGTCAGCGGGCTCTCGATGCTCTCCACCTCGAAGGGCAGCCAGCGGCGCGTGCCCGTAGGGTCCGAGAGGAACTGCACGTTGTTACCCGTGCCGCAGAACGATGCCAGGTGTGGACGGTTTTCGTGGTAGTGGGCATAGGCTGCACGCTCGTTGATGGAGGGCATGGTCATCACCGCCTTCAGCTTGTTCAGCTCTTTCAGTTGCATGCTGTCCAGCTCCTCCCAGCACATCAGCCCATACTGCGACAGCGTCAAGAGGTCGTCCTTCGACACCATGCCTGAGTTCGTCTTCGTATAGAAGTACTCGCGGAGCTGGGGTGGCAAGAGGTGTGAGAACCAGGTGGTCTTATATGCACCCTGCTCGCCTATCAATACCAGCATGACGTTGTTCACCACGCGGTCGTCCATCCACGATGCCACCATCGCCACCAGCCACTTCTTCAGGTACTGGTAGAAGAGGATCTGCTCGTCAGAATCGCCACGGACATTCACCGTCAGCGACAGCTCCATGATGTTGTCACCCTGCTCCTCCGCCCAGGGTGGCAGATGCTCCAGGTAGAAGCGGAAGGGATGGTATGCCGGCACGTAGTCCGACCCTATGACATATTGTAGGTCGCGCATGCGCACGGGTTTCTCCTTCGACAGTTCCTTCCACAGCGTGTTCTCTATGCGGTCGTTGATGCGTTCCCACTGTGGCACCTTCTGCAGGTCGTCGCCGAAGTCCGTCAGCCAGTGCACCTCCGTCTGGTGTGTCACCAAGTTGTAGCGCATCAGTACTCTGTCCGTCAGGAACTGCTGAATGTCCTCTACCGAGGCATAGACCTCCTTCCAGTTGGGCTTACGCTCCTGACTTTTCGTTTTTGTCTTCGTTTTCGTTGTCATCATCTTTACTTTTTCGTTACACATATGTCTCGGCCAAGACACTGCAAAAGTAAAGACAAAAAGAATGCACCCCAAGGAGTATAGGGTGCATCCGATAGTTATTCCGATAGTTCTGATAGTTTTTCCGTTACTCTTTCCCTTCGATGGCACGACAGAAAGCCTCAACGAGTTTCATGACACGTTCCTTGGCACCTTTCTCGGGCCACTCCTCGATGGGGTATGCCAGATATGCATTAGCCTGGAAGGCACTGTCGAGCGTGCCTGACGGACACTCCACGCCTGCATTGTTCATGTTGCGCTCAAACTGGCTCCTGTTGTCAGCGAGTTTATAGTACTGCACACAGACGCGGAAAATGGTGGCCAGCGAACTGTTGCCCCATATATACTGCCGACACTGTTCAATAGCAGTGACTATCTGCTTCGTCGTTATCGTCTTCCGCAACGGCACCTCACGAGCACCCTGATAGATGTTGAGTGTGGTCACGTTGCCTTTAATGATCTGGCCGTACTGCGTGTCCTCGGCATGCTGCTTCTGCTCGAAATACTCCAGCAGCATGTCTCCGTACTTGTCGATGAGCTCCTGCGGACAACCTGCCTTGCGCAACATTCGTGTCATCTGATACCACTGTGCTGTTGCCCGTACGTAGTCGGACAGCAGTAGACACTGGCGCAACGCATCTTGTAGTGCGTCGTCAAAACCAGCGCCTCCTCTGGGTATATCTGGGGTGTGCGCTGACATCTTGCTTTAGGGGATTTTTGGCTCTTGGCTCGCTCCTCTTTTCAGTTTGCAAAAGTACAAAAAAGAAATGAACTGACAATACAATCAGTCCATTTCTTATGGTAAAAAATAGTTAACGGTCCAGTCTGACTGGGAAACAGGGGACGGTTCTGAATTTTCTTAATTCATTTGTTGTCGTTGAACATCTGCACCTCTTCTTCGAAACGTTCAATAATTTCATCCAACAATGGATGAACACGCGGTACGATAAGTGCTACATACTCCTTCCTTGGCTTCCCATCAGGATCAATACCCTTCACTTCAGTTGATTTTATCACATAACGCTTTTGCTGTTCATAGCCATTAAACCAGCGCAAGAATAATCGACTTCGTTGTGCTTGTTGCCCTTTATCAGTGCTGCACATATACAGCAAAACTTCAGGATTCTGCCTAAAGAACTCCTCAATAATACAAACAACAGTCTGAGCAATCTTTACATCACCAGGAGATTTTGTATGTTCTGGATTTGTCAAATTGAACCAATAGGCAGTATAGAATGGATTTCCATCCAGTTCAAAATCAACGAGATACTTAATGCCGTTGTCTGTTTCAAAACGATAGATGTCTCCCTCATTCCACACTTTATAGGGAGCGTTAATGTTAATGCGGGTAACGTTGAGCGTTTCCATTATTTCAGCACAATATCGTAATAATGTGTGTCGGCAGCTTCTTTACGCAGACGCTCTTCTTCTGCGAACAACTCATTCGCCTTTTTCTGGAATGCATCTTTGCGCTCTCTGGCTCGTTGTAGCCAAGCCATCACTTCTTCGCGTGTACGACGTTTGTAAGTTCTTGTTGCTTCCATATACTATTTTTTTATAATTCTCGCTGCAAAGATACAAATTTTCCGCGAAACCCATTGCAGTTTCGCGGAAAAATTATAGCGTCGAAACTTAATTGCCATAGGAGAAAACTGGGGACGGTTCCGATTTTCTTCTTACATTTCTGCCATTCCAGCGAATTCATAGTAGTTATCTTTGGGGAGCCTCTGTCTGGATATTTATGTTTTTCAATATCCAATCGAGCTGCTGGCGGTTGGTCACATCGCTGGTCCAGT
>JAEEGF011258358.1_pt1 | contig 11541 bp, 9 predicted proteins | sample 9134171 | NCBI WGS metagenome assembly JAEEGF01 (sample SAMN16246542, study PRJNA631951) | gut metagenome | biome: gut microbiome; feature: rumen; material: AP-attached | host: Bos | place: Iran: Karaj | collected 2018-10 | reverse complement strand
CGACGGCATATGTCGTGCTGGCGGTGTTTTTCTTCTTTTCGGGATTGTTCTTCAATTTCTACGTATTCGCCCAGAACAGCACCAGCCTCACATATGTATTCTCAAACATGTTCTTCATCATAATGTTCCTCATTCCGATAATCACGATGAAGTCCTTTGCCGAGGAAAAGAAGCAGAAGTCCGACCAGGCGCTGCTGACCTCACCGTGCTCTCTGACTGAGATCGTGCTCGGCAAGTTCCTCGCGGCGTTCCTGATGTTCGCGATGTGCAACGTGATCTATCTTATCTACGCGGTGGTAATCTCGTTCTTCGCGCAGCCGCAGTGGTCGGTTATCCTCTGCACTCTGCTGGGAACTCTTCTGCTCGGAGCCTCGATGATAGCGATAAACGTGTTCATCTCGGTTCTGACGGAGAGCCAGGTAGTCGCGGCGGTTCTCGGCATGGGCGCGGGACTTCTCATCAGCATGATGAGCTATTTCGTGAACAACATCAGCATTCAGTGGATCTCCGCTGTGCTCGAGAAAATCAGCTTCATGAAGTACTACGAAAACTTCACATACGGTATTCTCAGCATTACCGACGTGATATTCTTCCTGAGCGTGACGGCGCTGTTCCTATTCTTCACCGTCCGCGCGCTCGAGAAAAGACGCTGGAGCTAAGGAGGTATTAATATGGAAAAGAAAAACAATTCCTCCAAGGGCATCAAGGCGTTTCTCAAATCGAGAAAGGCGCGCCACGGAAGCCTTGCCGTCGTACTTGTGATCGCGGCGGTCGCGCTTGTCGTGGTACTCAACATAGTTGTGGGACTGCTCGTCGAGCGGTTCCCGAACCTCAAGATGGATCTGACCTCCAACAGCGCGTACGCGCTCTCAGACGACGCGGAGGACTTCATGTCCCACCTCGACAAGGACGTTAATATGTACATTCTCAGCCCCGAGAACGACTTTGTGGGCAACGGCGAGTACTTCGTTCAGGCGAAGAACCTGCTCGAGAAGATGGAGGCGGCTTCAAACGGCAAATTCACCGTGTCCTACATCGACACCACCTCAAATCCGTCCTTCACCAACAAATACAAGAACATCGACTGGAGCTCCAAGGACACGATGGCTGTCATGGAGTGCGGCGACAGATATCAGGGCGTCAAGACAGACGACTGCTTCACCTACGACGAGCAGTACCTCTCGGCGGGCTACTACCAGGTCAACGGTACGACGATCGAGCAGGCGACAGTCACCGCGGCGATGAAGGTCACGACAGAGAACCAGGTCGTCGTCGACTTCATCACGGGCAACCAGGAGAGCGACTACACCGCGCTCAAGTCACTGATTTCGAATAACGCCTATGACGTTCGCGAGGTATCTCGCCTTACGGACGACCTCGACGAGGACGCTCAGTTCGCTATAATCTACGCGCCGAAGGTCGACCTCGACGCCAAGGCTGTCGAGAAGCTTGAGAAGTGGCTCGACAACGACGGCAAGTACGGCAGGAACCTGATCTACATTCCGACTCCCGAGAACACCGACACGCCAAACGCCGAGGCGCTGATCGAGGAGTGGGGCATGAAGCTCACCGACGGCTTCGTATACGAAACGAGCGAGGATCACCTCCTGAGCAGCTCCGATATGTTCGTATTCATCACGGACTACAACGAATACTACACCGACGGCCTCAAGAACAAGGACATTCCCGTCATGGTTTACCAGACGCGCGGAATCGAGATCACCGACGAGAACACCTCTCACGCGCTTCTCAACGCGTCCGACCGCGCGGGCATCTTCCCGACTGACGCGGACGACAGCTTCAAGCCCGAGGACGGCATCACAGGCAAGAAGATAGCCGTTGCCGCCGAGAGCGTCAAGAGCAATTCCGACGCGGAGTCAAGGCTTATCATCTACGGCTCCGACAGAATGTTCTCGTCCGACTTCATGACGATGAACAGCCTCAACAACGCGGACTTCTTCATGAGCGTGCTCAACACGGTTTCCGACAAGTCTGACGAGAGCGTTACGATCACGGGCAAGAAGCTCGACAATACAGAGCTCGGCGTGACCGACGTCAACACAACGGGCGCGATGAGCATAATCTTCATCGGCGTGATTCCCATTGCAATCCTAATCACCGGCATCATAGTATGGCTGCGCAGGAGGCATATGTAATGAGTAAGAGCAAAAAGATAACACTGATAGCGATAATCGCCGCGGCGGTAGTCCTCACGGGAGTGATGGTTCTGCTGCTTCTCCTGCCGAAGGGCGGCGATTCCGACAGCAGCGCCGCTACTCCCGCCGAGGCCGCGGACATCTCACTGAGCACCGACGCAAACGGCGTTCACCAGGCGGTGATCGGCAAGACGGGCGGCAGCAAAAACGGCTACGGTACCCTGATGGAGTATGTGCCTGCCGACATAAAGACCATCCACGTTGAGAACGAGAACGGCACCCTCGACATCACCGCCAACACACCCGAGGGCGAGGCGACTGTGTACACCCTCGTCGGCTTTGAGGATTTTGAGATCCGTTCGGGCGTGCCCGATCAGATCGCGAACGCGGCGGCTACTCTCTCGTTCACAAGAATAGCGGGCGAGGACAACGGCGGCAGCGAATTCGGCTTTGACAAGCCGCGTTCCGTCGCGGAAATCGCCTTCACGGACGATACAAAGGAGGTCATCACCGTCGGCGCGGACGCTCCGCAGTCGAAGGGCACCTACATCAAGTTCGGCGACGGCAAGGAGATATACGTCATCGATACCGACACCGCGAATAACTTCCTGCTCGGCGTGAATGATATGATAAGCCTGACGATCAACGACACCGCCGACAGCACCGACAACTCAGGCGCACAGACTATCAACGTGACCTCAAACGGCGCGTCGTTCATCCTCGAGAGATACACGGGCGTGAAGTTTTCATCTACCTATTACCTCACCGAGCCGATGACGAGATTCGCGAGCGAGAGCGAGTCGAGCAAGATAGAGGGCGGTATCCGCGGCCTGTACGCGGACACGGTGAAGTATGTCAATCCGTCCGACTCTCAGCTCAGCGATGCGGGACTCTCACAGCCCTACGCGACGCTCAATGCGGATTATCCAGACACAAGCGTCAGCCTCTCGGCTTCAAAGCCCGACTCCGACGGAAACGTCAATATCATGCTCAGCGGCAGAAGCATCGTCTACACGATCAAGGCGGAGAAGGTTCCGTGGGTAGACACGACATACGAGAAGCTCTGCAGCGAGTACGTGCTCTATCCCAAGATGACGGCACTGACGGGCTTCGAGGTCAACGGCAAGGCGTTCAGGCTCAGCACACGCGAGTCACACACCACCGATGACGAGGGCAACGAGAGCACCTCTTATGTAACGACCGTATTCCTCGGCGGCGAGGAGATACAGATCGAGAACTTCTCGGGCTTCTGCTCGGACGTGGGCATGATCGAGCTTGCCGACCCCAACGAGGGCAGCACAAGCGGTGAAGCGACCCTTACAATTAAGTACACCTACGAGGACGGCGACTCAGACGACGTCGCGTTCTATCCCGACACCGACACACTCTACACCGCCGTTGTCAACGGAAAGGTTATGGGTCACGCGAGAAAGTCCGACATCACAAGAACCCTCGAGGGTCTTGAAAAATTTAATTAACATATTAAAAAATTGGAGTGATACAATATGGGTATGACAATGTCCCAGAAAATCCTCGCGGCTCACGCGGGGCTCGAAGAAGTCAAGGCTGGTCAGCTGATCAACGCCAAGCTCGACATGGTTCTCGGCAACGACGTTACCTCGCCTGTCGCGATCAACGTTTTCGAGCAGAACGGCGCGACCGCGGTTTTCGACAACACAAAGATCGCGATGATCATGGACCACTTTACGCCTAACAAGGACATCAAGGCGGCGACGCTCGTTAAGCAGACCCGCACCTTCGCGAACAAGTACGACATCAAAAACTTCATGGACGTCGGCATGATGGGCATCGAGCACGCGCTTCTGCCCGAAATCGGTCTTGTGGGCCCGGGCTGCCTGTGCATCGGGGCGGACTCTCACACCTGCACCTACGGCGCGCTCGGCGCGTTCTCAACGGGCGTAGGCTCAACCGACATGGCGGCAGGCATGATCAGCGGCAAGGCATGGTTCAAGGTTCCGTCCGCGATCAAGTTCAATCTCGTCGGCAAGCCCAAGGGTTATGTCAGCGGCAAGGACGTTATTCTCCACATCATCGGCATGATCGGTGTTGACGGCGCTCTCTACAAGTCGATGGAGTTCACGGGCGAAGGCGTTGCGGAGCTGAACATGGACGACAGACTCTGCATTGCCAATATGGCGATCGAAGCAGGCGCGAAGAACGGTATCTTCCCCGTAGACGACGTTACCCGCGAGTACTGCAGCGGCAGATATCAGGGCACTCCCGTCGAGTACACCGCCGACGAGGACGCTGTTTACGACGAGGAATACACGATCGACCTCGGCGAAATCCGCCCGACCGTCGCTTTTCCGCATCTTCCCGAGAACACAAAGACCGTCGACGAAATCGGCGAGGGTGAGGTAAAGATCGACCAGTGCGTGATCGGCTCCTGCACAAACGGCAGGATCTCCGACCTCAGAGCGGCCGCGGAGATTTTCAAGGGCAGGAAGCTCGCCAAGGGCGTGCGCTGCATCGTTATTCCCGGCACCCAGAAAATCTGGCTGCAGGCTATGCACGAGGGTCTGTTCGACATCTTCGTTGAGGCAGGCGCTGTCGTTTCAACACCCACCTGCGGTCCCTGTCTCGGCGGCCACATGGGTATTCTCGCGGCAGGAGAGAGAGCTATTTCGACAACCAACCGCAACTTCGTCGGCAGAATGGGTCACGTCGACAGCGAGGTCTATCTCGCAAGCCCTGCTGTGGCAGCTGCAAGCGCGGTGGCAGGCTACATCACCGACCCGGAGAAGGTTTAAGGAGGAAAGACAATGAACGCAAAAGGCAGAGTACATAAATTCGGCGACAACGTCGACACCGACGTAATCATTCCGGCGCGCTACCTCAACACTGCGTCCCACAAGGAGCTCGCGGCTCACTGCATGGAGGATATAGACGCCGAGTTTGTCAACAAGGTGAATGAGGGCGACATCATGGTTGCCGAGAAGAACTTCGGCTGCGGCTCCTCGCGTGAGCATGCTCCCATCGCTATCAAGGCGAGCGGCATTTCCTGCGTGATCGCGTCGACCTTCGCGAGAATCTTCTACCGCAACTCGATCAACATCGGACTTCCGATTCTCGAGTGCGACGAGGCTGCGAAGGAAATCAAGGACGGCGACACGGTTTCGGTTGACTTCAACACGGGCGTCATCACCGACGAAACCACAGGCAAGACATATCAGGCAGAGCCCTTCCCCGAGTTCATTCAGAACATCATTCAAAAGGGCGGACTTATCAACTCAATTCTTTAAAATATTGAAGGGTCGGCTGAGTGCCGACCCTTGATTTATGCCATGAAATTGTATCAGAGCGCCGAATAGCCGTAGCTGTTGACGAGAGCCTCTATCTTTTCGCCGCGCTGGCAGATCGGGCAGCGGTGCGGCTTGTAGCTCTGGTAGTCGCCGAGGTCGTTCGGGTCGAAAATCGAGTGGACGGGGTGACCGTCGCACTCCTCGACAGTCGCGAAAATTGCAGAAATACCTACGACGATACCGCCGTAGTATTTGATTGCGTCGACCGCTGCGAGAGCGGTTTTGCCCGTGGTGACGGACGCGGCGAGAATCAGGACGTGCTTGTTGTGAACCATCGGGATAAGGTTGTCGCGGAAAATCATCTGACCGCCGCCGATGAATTCGGGGCTGACGACGTAGATAGTCTGGTGGGCGTTCATGTTGACGAGGTTGTCCGCGGTCAGTTCGCGCGCGATGGAAGCGCCGATTACCTCGGTGCCGTCAAGACAGATGATAGTGTCGACGATAGTTGACGCGCGGTATTCGGCAACCATCTCCTTTGCGACAGCCTCAGCCTCGGACAGACGGGTTTTCTGAGTCGTCACGTCGATGTAGTAGTTCGTGTGGCAGTGCATGGTCGCAAAGTGACCCTTCTTGACGCGCAGAAAGACATTTTTGTTTTTGGTTCTGATTTTATATTCGCGTGACATAAGCGCCCTCCCGAAAAATTCATAAAAATTATTTTCTGATATAATTAATCTTACAACATATTGACAAAAAATGCAAGGGCTTTTTCGCATATTGCGCAAATTTGATACAAAAAAGGAGAGGCTTGAATTCAAACCTCTCCGATTTTTTATACTTTAAGATGAATCGTCAGCTCAGCCTTTTCGATTATGCGAAGGTCGTTGTCGTAGGAGCAGAGCTTGCGCGCCTGCTGCAGATCGACCCAGATGTAGCTGTCGATCTCCTCCTCCTGAATCTTCACGTTGTCGGTGAAGGCTCGCGCGAGGAAGAATACAACGCGCTTGCGTATCTTGCCGAAGGGACTGTACTCGCTGATTTCGCGGAAGCCCTGAACGAGAGTAACGTCCAGTCCCGTTTCCTCCTTGATCTCGCGGATAGCGGTCTCCTGTTCGGTCTCACCCTCCTCGATGTGACCCTTCGGGAAGCTCCAGTACCTGCCGTTATTGTTCTTGACGAGGAGAATCTTTGTGTTCTGCCGCGTCTTGTAGAAGATTATGCCGCCGCAGGATTTCTCGTACAGACAGCGTATCGACTTGAGCTTTATGTTTCTCAGCCGCGAGAGGATCTTTCGCAGCTCGGGCTCATAGAAAACCTCGCCGTAGGTCGATACGATCGGGCGTTCTCCGTCAAGCCCCTCAAATTCGGCGACAGCCACGACAACGCCGTCAAAGTATTCTTTTATCTTTTTCCGCGTGACGACATAGGCGCTCTTGTTTGAAACGCTGCCCGTGCCGATACGCGCGGAGTAAAGTCCTTCGCTGATGCTTCCGAACAGCGAGACCTTGACATTTTCCGCAATCATACTGCCGCCTCCTTTCATTATTTTTCAGACAAAGATCTAATTGAACATACCCGTCATGCTGTCGAGCTGGAGCTGGGTGTTCGCGCTCATAACGCCGTTCGCGAAGAGCACGTCGGTGATACCGTTCTCCACGCAGTAGGCGGGAAGGGTCTTGCCGACGGTCGAGGAGAAGTAGCGGAAATCGACTACGTGAACCTCCTCGTAGTTGTTTGTAAAGTACGGAGCGAGGGCGTTGCCGTAGCTCTCCTTTACGATAACGAGCTTCTTGCCCTTCTCGGCGTTCTCGGACTTCGACTTGATAACGGTCAGCGGATTGTCGCCGAAGATGAACACGCCGTAGGTCAGGGAGCCCTCTGTCGCGCCCGAGTAATACGGACTGTCGTAGGTCTCCGTCGCGCCGCCGTCGTAGGTGAGGGTCATCTCTGTTCCGTATGGGAACTCCCAGTAGTGAACGGTGTCGGAGTCAAGGCTCGGAGCGGAGTTTGTGAAGCTGCCCGTGAAGCCGTCGATCGTCTTTTCGGTGCAGTCCTCGAGCTTGAGGGCGGGCATGTTGTTTGTGTCGGCGAACGCCTTGTATGCGTAGTACGCTCCCAGACCCGTCCAGTGGTGGTCGGACTTGAAGTAGATGTACTCCTCGTTGTGGTCGGCGAGGTAGTTATAGATATTAATGGGGGTGACGTTCTTGTCCATCGCCGCGTACGCGGTCTTGATGCTATCTGCCTGAGAGGTCGAAACGATCTCGCCTGACTTGAGACGCTCGGGCAGACCGTACTCGGTGTGGTTCGGAATGATCATGTCGTACACCTTGATGCCCGGCAGCTTGCCTGCAAGGGTGTTTATGGTGTTGGCGTAGGTCTTGGAGTGCTCGTCGTCGCCGCCGAACAGCTCGTAGCCCGTCTTGTTCCAAACGTAAATCGAATAGTACAGCTCGCCGTTTGTGTTGTCGTCCTTGATAACAGGCGTCTTGAAGTAGGTCGGCTGCAGATCCTGCGACAGCGAGGAATTGCTGTTGGCCGCCTCGTCCTTAGTTGCGGTTGATGTACCGCCCTGCTGAGCGATCGTGTCGGTCGAAACCTTGTCCTTGTCGCCGCTGCCCGATGAACAGCCGCGTATCAGGAGCGAGAACAGCACGATGATCAGCACGAGGATAGCAACGCCCGTTCCGACGATGATCGCGCGGTTCCTGAGTCTGCGCTTGCGCTGAGCCTCGCGCCTTCTGCGCGCGCTCGCGTTTCGGTAAACGGGTCGTCCGCTCGCACCGTTATTCGGGCGGCGCTGCGGCTGAGAGCCGTTTCTCGGGGGATATGAGTCGTTTCTCTGTGGACGGGCACTGTTCCGATGGGGCTGACTCGGAGCCTGACGTCTGCGTCGGTCTATGCTGTCGTCAAAATTGTCGAGGTCTTCGCGGGATACCAATTCACACACCTCCGTTTGATTTTTGAATTATTGTTTTGTGTGCGCAAAACATATATATTTATTATACAACATATTAATAATAAAAACAACAGATTTTTTGATATTTTTTGACTAATTATGTCTGTTCAAAGAGCTTCGGATTCATTCTGCTGTAGTGAAAAATATACTGTTGGGCTATGCCTGCGTACTGTCCAAAATCCCCGGGAGTCATACCGGGAAACAAGGTCGCCATCGCGCGCTTCATCCACACGTCGAGCGGAAACGCCTCTATCCTGTGCAGTCCGAACAGCAGGGCGCAGTCCGCGACCTTGACTCCGACGCCCGTGATCTGCATAAGCTCGCGCCGCGCTTCATCGTAGTCACAGCTGCGGCACTTCTCAAGGTCAACATCGCCGTCAGCGACCTTCCTTGCAGCGTCTACGAGATAACGGTTGCGAAAGCCCGCCCTCAGCGGTGCTAAGTCGTCGGCGGTGAGAGAAGCCATTTTCTCTGCGTCGGGAAAGGCGTATGTGCCGTCGGGCAGCCTGTCGCCGAACTGCTCGCAGAGCCTTTGAACGATACCTTTTATGCGCTTGATGTTGTTGTTCTGCGAGATGATGAAGGTGCACAGCGCTTCATACGGCTCCTGCCTGAGAATGCGTATGCCGGGAGCGTATTTGGCGGCGTCGGCGAGTATCGGGTGAATGGCGCTTATTTCCGCGCGGATTTTGCCGTAGTCGAGCCCGAGGTCAAAGTAGCTGTGCCACAGCTCGCGGTCGCTCTCGTCCGCGTTTTCTATATATAGATCCGTGCCGTCGAGCCTGACGGTTACGCTTCTATTGAACGCCACGCCGTCAAAGCCGCCGTCCTCACGTTCGACCCAGCGGAAGCTCTGACCGCAGTCGAGCGTCTGGGCGAGGTCGAGATCAGTCACGTTCTCAAATTTCAAAAACTTTTTCATAAATATATCTCTCCGAACTTCCACAATGAATTATTATGTGGTACAATGTATTTATCAACTGATTTAGGAGTTTTTGCCATGAAAGAGACCATTGTTACCATACCTATCAACGACCTCTTTGCGCCGAAGTGCGGTTGTCCTCTCTGCCGTATGGAGGAAATGCTCGAGGAGCAGTACGTCACGTTTATCACAGGCGACGCGATGATGGAGCCGAGCGTGCGAGTCGCGACGAACAAGAAGGGCTTCTGCCACCGCCATTTCTCGCGCATGACACAGCTCGGACAGAAGCTGCCGAACGCCCTTATTCTCGAAACACACCTCGAGGTCATCAGGGACGAGCTGATGCCCAAGAAGCTCGGCGGCAAGCCCGACAAGAAGAAGCTCGAGGCTATCCGTCAGACGATGAACTCCTGCTACGTCTGCGACAGGGTAGAGGCGGATATGTTCCACCTCGTCGCCACGGTGTTCGCGGAGTGGTCAAAGGGCGGAGAGTTCCGCAAGACCTACAGCGAGCAGCCATTCATCTGCCTCAAGCACTATCAGTTCATCATGACCGCCGCGATGGGCAAGGGCGGAGTTCCGTCAAAGCTGCTCGGTGATTTCCACGCAGAGACCGCCGCTCTCACCAAGAACTACCTCGAATCGCTCTACGGCGACATCAAGCATTTTGTGTCGATGTTCGACTACCGCAACCGCGGCAAGGACTGGGGCACCTCGACCGACGCTATCGAGCGCAGCATCGAGTTCCTCACCGGCGAGAAGCCGACCGTCGCGGAAAAATCAGAGTAAAAATTTAATAAGCTCGCGCACGCCGCCCTCGTCGTTAGAGGGAATGACCTTGTCGGCGGCTCTCAGACAGGCAGGAGTGGCGTTGCTCACGGCAGCGCCCAAGCCCGCGAGCGCGAGCATATCAGCGTCGTTGTCGGCATTGCCGGCAGCGGCGGTATTTTTTATGTCAATATCAAGCAGTCCACAGAGTCTTTTCAGCGCGTTCGCCTTAGTCGCGGTGCCGTTCATCAGCTCGACGAAGTTCTTCGACGACGAGGTGATGTAAACATTTGGAAGCTCACGCTCGAGCATACCCCAAAGGCTCTCGCGCAGAGCCTTGTCGGTGCTGACAAATTCAATGCTGTCGAGGTTTTTGCGGTTGCGGCGGATATAGCCGCGCATATCGGCGCAGCAGCCGCGCGAGCCGCGCACATAGCCGACATAAGCCTCGGAGCAGCCGTATTTTGTCGGGTCGTCGTAATATCTCTTGTCGGTGCAGGTCTCGCCCTCGAGGAACGCCTCCCAGATAAGGTCATGCTCCTTTGTGAGGTCGAGCACGCGCAGAACGTCCGCTTCACTGAGGGTGTCTGAGTGCGCACGTACTCCGTTTTTGTATATAGCCGCGCCGTTTGAGGCGACGACCCAGCTGATACCGTCGATCGCGAGCACGTCCTTCGGCATTGACGAGAACGGCCTGCCGCTTGCGACGGCGACTTCTATTCCGCCGTCGATAGCCTGTTTTATCGAGTCCTTTACCTCGGGCGCGAGGGTGTTGTCGGTGCGCAGGACGGTGCCGTCGAGGTCGAGCGCGAGCAGCTTAATCTCCATTTTTCAGCTCCTTTACTCCCATGCGGCAAAAGCCGTTCATGCAGCAGTCTTTGCATTTGGGGCTTCTCGCCGTGCATACCGCTCTGCCGTGCAGCACGATTCGGTGACAGAAGTCGTTGCTCTCCTCGGGCGGCAGCAGCTTTCGCAGGGCGTTTTCTATCTTTCTCTGGTCGGTTTCCTTGTGCAGACCGAGCCTTGTCGTGATACGTATGCAGTGGGTGTCGACGACGACGGCGGGCTTGCCGTAAACGTCGCCGCAGATCAGGTTCGCGGTTTTTCTGCCTATACCCGGCAGCTTTGTGAGGTCGTCGATATTGTCGGGAACCTCTGAGCCGAAGTCGCTGACGAGCATCTTCGCCATCGCCACGAGGTCTTTTGACTTTGTCTTGTACAGTCCGCAGGATTTGATATACTCCGCGACCTCAGATACCTCCGCTCCGGCAAGGCTCTCCGCGTCGGGGAATCTTGCGAACAGCGCGGGCGTGACGAGGTTGACTCTCGCGTCGGTGCACTGAGCCGAGAGCCTTGTCGCGACGAGTAATTGCAGCGGAGTTTCGTAGTCGAGCGAGCATTTCGCGTCGGGATATTCTTTTTTGAGCGCCTCGACTGCCGAGAGCGCGATTTCTTTTTTCGTCATAAAAG
>JAEEGF011163787.1_pt1 | contig 11541 bp, 14 predicted proteins | sample 9134171 | NCBI WGS metagenome assembly JAEEGF01 (sample SAMN16246542, study PRJNA631951) | gut metagenome | biome: gut microbiome; feature: rumen; material: AP-attached | host: Bos | place: Iran: Karaj | collected 2018-10 | reverse complement strand
CCATTTTGGCTCCTACTATTTCACCTTTATCAAATTCTGTTATTTTAGTTATTTGAACATTAGAATTTATAGTTATTTCATATTTACATACTGCATTAACAATTACAGGTATTGCTATTAGAGGAATAATAAACATAGCTGTATATCTAGGTACTTTTTTATTTTTAAATATTATAAATAATAAAGAACTGGTAATTAATGCTACTACAACTATAACGATATATGTTCCTACTGATGTATTTGGATTATCTGTATTTAAACTTAGTGATACTACTTTATTTTCTGTAAAGATACCTGATTCAAATTTTTCAGGAGGAACCTCCTTTTTATATTCTAGATTTATATATATTGTCTTACTTGTTTTTGCTTTAACTATATATGAATTATCTTCTGTTTCTATTTGATAATTCATATAATCAGTATTTATATTAAGACTCTCTTTGCTTATTTCAAAATCTTCGTTAGAATCATTTCTTACTTCTGCTTTATATTTTATTTTATCTCCAACGTTAGACATCGATACATTAAAATTAAGATTTGGTCCTTCAGATGTTGCTTTTTCTAATTCAACTATATTAGGACTTTGTTCTTTTATTTCTATTGAACTAATAGATATTTTATCTAGTTCGCACGATTCTGCATAAACTACAAATGGTAATAATAATATCATAATTATTAGTAATATCATTTTTTTCATATAATACCCTACTTTCTATATTAATAATATCATAGTGTATATTTATGGTAAATAAAAAGACTTTTTTAAAAGTCTTTTTTGTCAAATAATAATTGTGCTTCTAAGTATTCTTTTTCTGTATATGCACATAGTAATACATTTATATTATATTCTGAGTATTCTTTAATAAATTTATTATAAGCATTTATACATTCTTGGGTACTTATAGTTACTGGATTAGGTAAATTCCCACCATAGATACCTGATGATATTAAAGGGAATGCTATACTATGTAATTCGTTTTCTTTTAGTACTTTTAATGAATTATAATATGCTGATTGTAGATCTTCTATTTTAGAGTCTTTTCTATTAAAATCAGGACCTATTGCATGAATAATATGTTTAGTATTAGGCATATTAAATGCTAGTGTAATTACTGCATCTCCATCATTAAGAGGTGTTTTTATTTTACTACAAGCTTCTTCTAATTTTGTATATCCATTTCTTTTAAATATTTCTCCACATATACCTGATCCAGAATATAAATATTTATTAGCAGCATTTGCGATAGCATCTACTTCTTGATCTGCACATGATGCATTTATTAATTTAATATTACTCATAATATCACCAGTTAAATTATAGCATGAAAAAAGATAATCATAGATTATCTTTATTGCAAAAAAATGGTCGAGAAGACAGGATTCGAACCTGCGACCCCTAGTTCCCAAAACTAGTGCACTACCAAGCTGTGCTACTTCTCGATACATAAAAATGGTGCGCCCATAGGGAGTCGAACCCCAAACCTTTTGATCCGTAGTCAAACGCTCTATCCAATTGAGCTATGAGCGCATTCCCAAAACGCATATTAATTATATCTTTATTTATTATAAAATGCAAGTTTTTTTAATAAAAAAACTAGCAAGCGCTAGTATTTTTAAAAAATGGTGTCCCGCTGGGGATTCGAACCCCAGACCCTTTGATTAAAAGTCAAATGCTCTACCTACTGAGCTAGCGGAACGAAAATGGCTGCCTTGGATGGACTCGAACCATCGGAATGTCAGAGTCAAAGTCTGATGCCTTACCACTTGGCTACAAGGCAATCAAAGAATGGTGGGAGGACATGGATTTGAACCATGGAACCCGAAGGAACAGATTTACAGTCTGCCGCGTTTGACCACTTCGCTATCCTCCCATAAAAAATGGTGCCGACTGAGGGAGTCGAACCCCCAACCTACTGATTACAAGTCAGTTGCGCTGCCAGTTACGCTAAGTCGGCACATAAAATGGTGGGCGATATAGGACTCGAACCTATGACCCCCTGCTTGTAAGGCAGGTGCTCTAACCAACTGAGCTAATCGCCCAAACTTCCTTTGGACATGTTTAATTTTACCAACATTACCCAATAATGTCAACAATAAATGCAATTTTTTACAAAAAAAACTCAGAAACTGAGTTATCAATAAAATGGTGGCTCCAACGGGAATTGAACCAGTGACACAAGGATTTTCAGTCCTCTGCTCTACCGACTGAGCTATGGAGCCAAAAAATGGCGGTCCGTACGGGATTCGAACCCGTGATCTTCTGCGTGACAGGCAGACGTCATAGGCCTCTAGACTAACGGACCACAAATGGTTGCGGGAGATGGATTTGAACCAACGACCTCCGGGTTATGAGCCCGGCGAGCTACCAGACTGCTCCATCCCGCGATACATAAAAATTTAATGGCGGAGGAAAAGGGATTCGAACCCCTGCGCCGCTTGCACGACCTTCCGGTTTTCAAGACCGGTCCCTTCAACCAGACTTGGGTATTCCTCCAACCTCGCTACTTTCCTCAGCGACAAGAAGATTATAGCATAAAGAAAAAAAGGATGTCAATATAAAACACCAAATTTTAACAAAATGACCCGTTTTAAAGGCTAATTATCAATATATATAGTTGTTTTTGTGAAAAAAGTCTTGCAAATGCCCTCAAAATGCGTTATACTCAAGAAGTCTTAAGGAAGACATTGGTGTTGCCCAAGTGGCGGAATAGGTAGACGCACAGGACTTAAAATCCTGCGAGATTTAACCCTCGTGCCGGTTCAAGTCCGGCCTTGGGCACCATTTGAATTTAACTACTCTTTTGAGTAGTTTTTTCATGCAAAAAAAAGAAGAATATTATTCTTCATTTTTACTATTATACTCGGATATCCATCCTGGAAGTTTTTCTCTTAATGGTGTAAAACCATTTTTGTCTTCCAGTTCCTTCTTATCTTCTACCCTGTAATCTAAATTTTTAATAGAAAGTTTAACCTTTTTTTCATCCTCGATAACATCGATTACTTTTGATACAATTTCTTCACCAAGTTGAACATAATCAAAAACACTTCTTACAAACTTGTCTGATATTTCAGAAATATGGATTAATCCAGTATAATTGTCATCTAGCGAAACAAAGATACCATAGCTTTCAATGCCAGTTACCTTGCTTTTAACTAAATCCCCAATTTTATACTTAGGCATTTTTCCACCTCGAAAGTATTATACCACAACATGTTATTTACACAAAATAAATTATAAGTTATAATTACAAGAGGTGATGAAAAATGTCAAGTAAAGAAAAAGATGTTGTTACCAAAATTCAAGAAATACTAGATACATTAAGACCATATCTTAATATGGATGGTGGAGATGTTGAATTTATAAAATACGAAGATAAAATTGTCTATGTAAAATTAACTGGTGCTTGTCAAGCATGTTTATTTACCGATGATACACTTCAAAATGGCTTATATGAATCTATTAAAGCTGAAATACCAGAAATAGAAGGTGTTGTAAACGTAACTATGTAGTTATGTTTTTTTTTGCATAAAAAAACTTCAGATTAACTGAAGTTTTACATCATTCCTTGATTATCATCATTAGGATTATCATTGCTTACTGAAACCATCATAGGTCCCATATTACCACCCATCATAGGATCCATTCCCATCATAGGTTGCATTGGTTGCATTGGCTGAGCCATTCCCATATTTCCCATAGGTTGCATTGGTTGCATTGGTTGAGCCATTCCCATAGGAGGAGTCATTGGTTGAGCCATTCCCATAGGTTGCATTGGTTCCATAGGAGTCATACCTCCCATTGGTGCCATTCCCATTGGAGCAACTGGCTCATTTGGTACAGCAACACCCATTGGAACTGCAGGTTCATTATTTGGCATAGCACCAGGCATTCCATTTAATGCCTCTTCTCTTGCCTTTAGTTCCTCTTCCTTCTTCTTTAACTCTTCTTCTTTTATATATAAATCTCTATATACTTTTTCTTGAATTGATTGAACAAGGTTTTTAACACCTTCCATAAACATTTCTTGAGATGCAGCAACTACTTCATCTAAACTAGCATCAGGAGCAAAGCTTCCTTGAACTGGTTGAGCAGATGAACCATCATCTGAAGGTAATACAATTTGACCTTGTGGAATTAATGGATCTCCTTGAACTGGAGTAACATTTTCTTCACTATTTACTATTAATGGAGTAATTACAGAATCACCATTATCAAGTGTAGGATTTGGAATTGCACTATTCATTCCTGAAACAGCACTATTATCACCCATTATTGAACCATCTAATGTAACTGGTGGTACAACATCACCCTGACCAGGAACAAAATTATTAACAACAGGCATAGCACCAGTTTGATCCATTCCAACTGCTGGAGTTGGTTGAACTGGAGGTTGTCCTACTGGAGCAGCAACAGATGATACTTCCACTTGTGTAGGAGCAACAGGTTGTTCAGGCATAACTGGATTTGTTTGCATAACTGGATTAACTCCAGGAGTAATAACTTGTTCAGGTTGTGCTGGTGGAACTTGAGCATTCATCTCAGGTCCAACATTTACAACACCAGGATTTACAGCAACTGGTTGTTGAGCTACTGCTTGTTGATTTGGATCAACAGGTTGAGCTGCAGGTTGTTGTACTGGAGCTACTTGATTATTAACAGCACCAATATCTTGAATTGGTTGAATTGGCTCAGGTTGAGCTTGTTGATTAACCAAGTTTTTTTCTCCATTATTATAACTATTTATCATTTGATTAGCAGCAGTACTACTTACAGAGATATCTCTAGAATACTGACCACTAGCACTAACGCTTTCAACGACTGGTAGATATTGGAAAGTTCCAACGTTGCCAGAAATAATTGCACGCATTATTGTTTTAATTGATGCCCATTCTTCATCAGTTCCTACTTTTTGAAGAGTACCATCAACCAATTCTGAGACATGCAAAACAGTGAGTCCATGAGGATCCACAGCGTTTTCTGTAGTTATCATATATTTTTTCTCTGTATCAGGAATCATGAAAACAGATACAATATTACTATTTAGGGTCTCTCCAGATTCCTTCAATATAGATATTTTTTCTGGCATATCTACAGTCCCTCTCTATTCTATTCATTTATAATTATAACAGATAAAATATACCATTTCAATAACTTATTTATTAACTTTTTTTAATACAAACCATTTGCATCCATAAGCACATTTTGTTTCTATGTAATTATCTAATGTCGCAATGTCATTAATTTTTTTACATCTTTTGTCATCAGAATCATAAAAACCTTTTAATCTTACTTTGCCATAGGCCCAATCACCTACAATATATGTATAATCATCAAAATAATCAGTTATTTTTTCAGCTAATACATCTTTATCTATTCCATCATTGACGTCTTTTACTACTTCGTATTCAACATCATTTATTTTTATCTTCTTCATCTCAAAACCACCTAAATCAAATTAAATTTTTTAAAATATTCATCTATTTCATATGGATCATAAGCTTCTAATAAAGCCACACTTTTACGGTAAAAATCAGGATTATTTGCTGTAAATAATAGATTAGAAAAATCCCTAATAACATCCTTATCAAGTTGTTCTGATTCATTTCTTTTAACTAACATATCAATTAAATCTTTTTGAACAACATTAAAATGTTTATTTTTCTTCTTTATAGCTTTATCACTTTGTCTTTTCATTGCTTTATATGTCTTGTCAAAAACAGATTTAAAACCTTTTACATCATCATAACCATATCTAGTTAATAATTGATCAAAGCTTTCTTCATTTCCCTCTTTATAGTAATTAACAATATCTTCTCCATAAATTAAAACAAGCATTCTTACAACTGTAGCTAAAAAGCCATTAAAAAGAACATTCTCTGGTTTTTCTTTATAATCTATATATAACTTCATTGCATCATTAAAAGCATTATTAATAAATACATCAGCCATATAATCACCTACCATATAAATAGTACCACAAAAATCACTTTTTAACTAGATACTACTACATAAAAAAGAACTATTTATTAAATAGTCCTAAATCTAAATAATTATTAAGTAATAATACAACTCCTATAATAAATGCTACTACTAATAAGAATACTAATAATCTAATAATAATCTTAGATGTTTTCATATCATTCTTTAAGTCCTCAAATTCTTCAAAATCACTTCTTGATAATTGAGTTGAATTAGTAAAGAATGATGTATCAGTTTTAACAATTTCTTGAGTTTCTGTATTATCTTCTTCAGAAGGAATTTCTTGAGTAGTTTCAATTTCTTCAGTTACTTCCTCTTTTTCTTCTTCATCAGAAGTTTCTTCTACTTCTTCTTCAGATTTTTCTTCTTCCTCTTTTTTAATTTCATCTTGAATTTCTTTATTTTTTAATAATTCATCCAAACTAATTGAAGTTTCACTTTCATCGGGATAATCTTCATCAAGATTTATTGCACCCATTACACGAGTATTTTCATCGTCACCCTTTAAATCACTTAATAAATCTAAAGGATCCATTTCTCCTTCAATAGTTGCATTTTCTTCTTCTTTGATTAACTCTTTAGCAGTAATTGTATCAATTAATTCTTTTAACTTTTTCTCATCGTCTTCTTTATTAGCTTCGACAACATCTGAATAATCATTTTCTTCTTTTTTATCTAAGTCTAAATTCTTAAGAATATCATATTGAGTATTACGTAATTTCTTTAATCTATCTTCTTCATAATCTACTTCTTTTTCTTCTTTAGCTTTAGCTAAAATAGAATTTATATCATATTCTCTTGTTTCATCTAAATTAATCTTTGGTAATGGAGTATCATCACCTATTCCAAGACCTTTATCTTTTCTATCTTCACGATATTTCTTACTTAATTTTTCTTGAATTTCATTTAAATCGATATTACCAGTATTATCTCCTAAAATAGATACATTACTATTAAGATCAAAATCATCTATATCCAAGTTACTAACTTGCTTATATAATTCCTGATTTTTCTGTAATCTTGAAGAAACTATTTTAATCTCTCCAGTATTAGAATCCATTTCTTCTTCACTAGCGTCAAAATATTTATCCATTCTCGACATAAACGACACTTCCTTACTATCTAATAATAACATAACAAGACAGTTTTTAAAATATTTTATTTGCTTTTTTACACCATAGTTGCTATGATTAAGTAGGAGGAATTAATATGGTTAAAGTTGACGAAACAAAATGCATCGGTTGTGGTGCATGCGTATCAATTGCCCCAGAAAATTTTGATTTTAATGAAGCTGGATTATCACAAGTTATTAAAGATGAAACAAACGAAACAGTTAAAGAAGCTATTGATGCTTGTCCAGTTGGAGCAATTGTAGAAGTTGCAGCAGCAGCTAATCCTGTTGAAGGAGCTCCTGTAGAAGAAGCTGCAGCACCTGCAGGTAATGTTATTCAATTCCCTAAACAAGAAGTGGAAGAAGAAAGCGAAAAAGCTGCATAAGAAAAGTAAGAATTAAATTCTTACTTTTTTAATGCTTTTAATTTACTTACTTCATCTTGACTTAAATATCTATATTCACCAGATTGTAAGCCTTTACAATCTAAGAAAGCATATCTTTCTCTTGTTAATTTAATAACTGGATGACCAATCTCATCAAAAATTTTCTTAACAATATGATTACGTCCTTCAATAATACTTAATTCAACTTTAGTCTTATTCTTTTCTGTATCTTTTTTCTTAATCTTAACTCTCTTAGGAACTACTTTTATTCCTTCGATTACAACACCTTCAATAAGTTTATATATCTCTTCTGTTGTAATAATACCTTCTACTATAGCTAAATAAGTTTTCTCAATACCATTTGATGGATGCATTAAAATATTTGCAAAATCTCCATCATTAGTTAAAAGAAGAACTCCCGTAGTATCATAATCTAATCTACCAACTGGATATATTCTTTCATCAGTAGCTATTAAATCGGTTACTACTTTTCTTCCCTTTTCATCATTTAAACTACATATATATCCTCTTGGTTTATTAAGTAAATAATATTCTTTTCTAACTTGTTTATTTAAAGTTACACCTTCAACAACTATAATATCTTTTGGTTCAACTTTTGTTCCTAATTCTGTTACTAAGTCTCCATTTACATATACTTTTCCTTGACTAATTAATTCTTCAGCTTTTCTTCTTGAACAATAACCAGAATTAGCTATTACTTTTTGTAAACGTTCCATAAACTTCACCTGCATTTAATTATACTTTAAAAATATAAAAAAGAGAAATATTTCTCTTATTTTATTAAATACTTAAAACAAATAAAAATAAATATACCTGCTAAAATAACTCCTAAAACAATACTTGTATACTTACGAAGTCTTATAACTTTATTATTTTCTAATATCTTTTCTTCTGCAGAATACTTAGTTATATCTTTTTTTCCATAAGTTAAAGTTGCTACTAATATTAAAATAATAACTATAACAGCAACTCTTTTCATATTATTAGTTAAACTTTTAAAAACAGTTGGATCATAATAATTTATTATTAACAAAGAAGATACTAATAAAACAGACAAAAAGAAATTAACTAAAAAACTTCTACTTCCCCTACCAAAAATATGTCCACAATTAACGCAATGCTCTGCATCAGGTGCATTTATTTTGGCACAATTAGGACAGACTTTATTAACTTTTAATTCTGCTCCACACTTAGTACATTTTTCTAAGCCAAAAGGATTCATATAACCACATTTATTACATTTAATAGTTTTTACACGTTTCTTCTTGCTTTTCTTCATATGTTTTCACCATCTAAATTATAACATAAAAAAAGAACTATTATAGTTCTTTTTATCTAACAATTGTTGGTTTTAAATATTCAAAGATGCTTATATTACGCAATATCATAAAAACAAATAATAATACAGCATACACAACAAGTGTTTTTATTCCTAATTTAACATAATTCTTCTTTAGTAATTTACACACACCATAATATCCCAAATAAAGAAGTAAAAATATAATGGTTAAGAACATAAATGGATTAAAGCGAAATGCTTGATAAAAGTCTAAATGGAACAATGAAAGAAGCATTCTTGTTGTTCCACATCCCGCACAATCAATATCAAAGTTCTTTTTCCAAGGACATTCTAATTGAAATATAATAACTAAAGCATAATTAAGAATAACTAATAAGGCTATTAAAATGGCGCTTTTATGCTTAACCATTATTGATAGCATCCATTATGTCATTATATGTACTATTTGTTCCACTGGCCATAGTAGCAATATTTACAATCATTAAAATAATTGCAATAATACCTAGAATTAAACCAGCATAAGCCATCCAAACATTCTTCTTATCAGCTTTTCCGTTTTTAGCATCTAAAATTCCTATAATACCACAAACAATAGCTGGAATGCCTAGATATGTACAACAAAGTGCACCAATAATACCACAAACAAATGCAGCAACAGCTTTACCATTTTTTTGTTGAGCAGCTACTGGAGCAGCTTGTGCCATTTGAGGTTGAACAGGTTGTTGTACTGGTTGTTGTACAGGTTGTTCAGTTTGAGGAACGTTAGTTAAATCTCCACCACAACTAGGGCAGAATTTTACACCATCATTAACTTCGTTTCTACAATATGGACAAATCATATCATTCACTCCTATCTATATTTTAATAGTATCATATTTACAAAAAAAAAAACAGAAAAAATTCTATTTTTTTTCATAAGAATAATATGATTTATTTAAGTCAACATAACCACGGATTCCATCAACTGTTCCATAGTTCGTATATTGCCACATTGAGTACTCTCCATCATAGGTAACAACATCATTATATTGTGCTAACCATATATCATATTCTTTAAAATAATTTAAATCATAATGATTATTTAAAGCAGTAATATTTCCATACAATACAGCATAATAACCATGACCTCTAACATAGTCTAAAAATCTTAAAGCATTACGACTAATTCTCGCATCATCTATACCTTCAGCTCTATATTGATTAAAATTTTCAAAGTCATAAGCTATTGGATAAGTAATTTCATAATCCTTAATTAGATTTAAAACAAAACTTGCTTCTTCCATTACTTCTATTTCATTGATAGCTGATGAATAAAAATAGATACCAACTGGAATTCCTACTCTATTAGCTTCTTTTATATTTCTTTCAAATTGACTATCTACATGTAATGTTCCTTCTTCTGCTAAATTTCTAACACCACATCTGATCATAACAAAGTCAATATCATCCTCTTTTACTTTGTCCCAGTCAATTTCTCCTTGCCAAGCTGAAACATCCATTCCTCTAACTTCTTTTTTTACTTTAACAACATCTAAATTATTATAAATATCTCTATCTTTACTTTTTATTTGAACAATTAAATTTTGAATTTCGTCAAAATTATTATTTTCTATTTCCATTCTTTGAGAAAAAGAAACTCTAACCAAATTAAGCAAAACTCCAAGCAAAAGACCAGTAAAAATCATTACTGTTGTTTTACGATGATGAATAGCAAATATTTTGAATCTGTCTATTAATCCATAATGCATATTTACCGACCTCTAAAAGATTATAACAAAGAAAAATAAATAATTAAACCATTATTAACTTTTTATAGATGATGTGGTAAAATTATCTAAAGGAAGTGAAAATTATGAAGAAAACAATCTTAACCGGTTTAAGACCAACTGGTAATTTGCATTTAGGTCATTATTTTGGAGCTGGTCAAAACTGGGTTAAATTACAAGATGATTATAATTTTTACCTAGAAATAGCTGACGTTCAAGCTTTAACAGATAATTTCAATAATCCTGATAAAGTAAGAAAAAATGTTAAAGAAATAACAGCTGATTTACTAGCTATTGGCATAGATCCTGAAAAAGTTAATTTATTTATTCAATCACAAATACCAGAAATAGCTGAATTAACCGTTTTTTATTCCAATCTAGTAACAATAGCTCGTTTACATAGAAATCCTACTGTTAAGACAGAAATGGCTCAGAAAAAAGAATTATTTGGTAATGACGGTGAATCTATTACTTATGGATTCCTAGGTTATCCAGTTTCCCAAGCAGCTGATATAACTGCTTTTGATGGTGACTTAGTTCCTGTTGGTGAAGACCAATTACCACTAATAGAACAATGTCGTGAAATAGTTCGTAAGTTTAATGCTATATATGGTGAAACTCTTAAAGAACCAGAACCTTACCTTTCACAAAACAAACGTATCAAAGGTTTAGATGGAAATGATAAGATGGGTAAATCATTAGGAAATGCTATATTCTTAGTAGATGATGATGAAACTATTAAAAATAAAATAATGGGTGCTGTAACCGATCCTGAAAAGATAAAGAAAGACGATCCAGCAAATCCAGATATATGTATGGTTTATTACTATCATAAATTAGTTAATAGTAATGAAAACATTAATACAATTTGTTCTGAGTGCAAAAAAGGTGCTAGAGGTTGTGTTCAATGTAAAAAAGAATTAATCGAAAAGATGCAAGAATTCTTAGCTCCTATTAGAGAACGAAGAAAAAAATAA
>JAEEGF010249677.1_pt1 | contig 11541 bp, 11 predicted proteins | sample 9134171 | NCBI WGS metagenome assembly JAEEGF01 (sample SAMN16246542, study PRJNA631951) | gut metagenome | biome: gut microbiome; feature: rumen; material: AP-attached | host: Bos | place: Iran: Karaj | collected 2018-10 | reverse complement strand
GCCTCGGCCTACGTCCGTTTCGTCACCCGCATGAAGGTACGCGACACCACGGCGGGCTTTGTGTGCTACACGCGCAAAGTATTGGAAACCATCGATTTGAAAAGAATCAAGTTCGTAGGCTATGCCTTCCAGATTGAGATGAAATACACTGCTTGGAAACTCGGTTTCAAAATTGAGGAAGTGCCCATCATCTTCACTGACCGCCGTGAAGGACAGTCGAAAATGAGCAAAGGCATCTTCAAGGAAGCCGTGTTCGGAGTCATCAACCTACGCTGGAGAGGCATGACTGGACAAATCAAACCAAGAAAAACAGCATGAACTACTTGATTAAAAACGCGACACTTGTCGACGAAGGCCAAACCTTTGTGGCAAGTGTTTTTGTTTCAGACGGCAAGATTGCTAAGATTGTCCGCGAGGGTGAGAATTTTGATGCAGGTTCGGCGCAAGTTGTTGAGGCTCAAGGGAAATATCTCATTCCAGGCATCATCGACGAGCATGTGCATTTCCGTGAGCCAGGCATGACACATAAGGCGGATATGTACACCGAAAGCCGCGCAGCCGTGGCGGGTGGCGTGACTTCGTTCATGGACATGCCCAACACCCTGCCGCAAACCACAACACAGGACTTGTTGCAACAGAAATTCGACCTCGCCGCCGAGAAATCCTTGGCCAATTTTTCCTTTTACCTCGGTGCCACCAACGACAACCTCTCGGAAATCGTGAAAATCGACCCGACAAGGGTGTGCGGCATCAAACTTTTTATGGGCAGCAGCACGGGGAATATGTTGGTGGACAAGAACGAGGTTTTGGTACGCTTGTTCAGGGAGTCGCCTTGCCTCATTGCGGCGCATTGCGAAGACGAGCAAATGATCCATGCCAACACGGTGTGTAGCAAGGACTTGGCGGCCAAGGGTCAAGTCATCCTTGACGCAGGGATTCATCCTTTTGTGCGTACCACTGAAGCCTGTTACAAGTCTTCGTTCAAAGCTGTCGACATGGCTGAACATTTTGGTGCGAGGTTACACGTGTTGCACATCTCCACACAGAGGGAATTGTCGCTGTTCAGAAACGACATTCCTTTGAAAGACAAAAAGATAACAGCCGAAACATGCCCACATTACCTATGGTTCGATGACCGCGATTATGAGGAAAAGAGCTTTGCCATCAAGTGCAATCCTGCCATCAAGTCGCACCGTGACAAAGAAGCTTTGCTCCGTGCCTTGCACGAAGGCTTGATTGACACTATCGGTTCCGACCATGCGCCGCATCTGCGCGAGGAAAAGTTCACGGGCGACTATTTCACAAGCAAGTCGGGGTTCCCGTCGGTGCAACACACGTTCAACATCATGTCGGAGCTCATCGACCTGCCATTGCTAGTGCAGCTGATGTGCCACAATCCCGCCATTTTGTACCAAATCGACCGACGAGGTTTCATTCGTGAAGGCTATCACGCTGATTTAGTACTGGTTGACATGAGCACAAATCACCGGATTTCCAACAAAAAGGAACTTTCAAAATGCGGCTGGACACCTTACGACGGGACGGAAGTCCACTCGCAAGTGACACATACCTTCGTCAACGGCAATCTAGTCTTCGAAAACGGTGTTTTCCATGAGGATTGCAGAGGAGAGAGACTGTTGTTTAATCGTTGAAAACCTGATAAATATGAAAAAAATATTATTGATATCATTTGTTTTATTGACCTTCGCCTGCTGTTCGCCCCGCTTGACCGAAAAAGTGGAGGCACGATACCCAAATGAACAGCCTCAAATCATCAGAAAGTACGATAAATCAGGAATTTGTGTCTACGAAACAGAGTATTATGACACAGGAGAGGTACGGATGGAGGGCGCAATAAAAGACGACAAGAAACAAGGCGAATGGAAAGCTTACCTTCGCGACGGTCGCCCTTGGAGCATTGGCTATTTCAAGGACGGCAAAATGGAAGGTCCCTCAACCGTGTATTGGGAAAATGGGAACCTGCGCTACGAAGGAAACTTCAAAAATGGAGTCCACAGCGGCCATTGGAAATGGTATGACGAACAGGGCATCCTCCTGCGCGAGGAGGATTATCCCGAATGAGACTTATTTCCTGTCTTTCCAGTCGAACAAGTTCATCCCAAAAGTAAACTCGGCGTAGTCGATGACTGCGCTGTGTACTTTCATGAACGACCCGACGAACATGTTTCGGTTCTCGCCCAAATAATACTTGAACCCAAGCCTGCCATAGAACGTGCGGTAACAAGGCGGTAAATAGGTGTCCTCGAAGTTGCTTTCCGACGATTCAGCCAAGCCCCAAGTCTTCTTTTGGTCAGTGCCATAGTAGATGCCGTGCCAAAGGTAATACGCCCCACCAAGACAGAAAGCGAAACGGTTGTAGTTAATCTCGAACATTGCTGAAGTGGCTAAATGCAAGCCTCGGCCAAAACTGTATTCCATCAACGGGATGGCATCGTCACCGGTGAAGTATTCGTGGTTTTCGTTGTACATCTGCTGCGCCTTCTCGTACATTCGTTTGGTCTCACCCGTCCAGCCAAAGTCGAGGGCCACATCATAGCTGAACTTGGGATGGAACTGACGGTGCAGACCAAGTTGAATCACATCGGCAAAACAATACGGCCTTTCAACAGGCAGGTCTGGTACCATGGTGCCCTCAGCAGTCTGGTAACTCCGCATCCATTCATTGGTCTGCAATAACCCGACCGACTCGGTGGCGAAAATCGAGGTGCTTTTTTGGAACGCAGGTCTCGGTTTTTCCTTAGGAACAAATTCGGGCCTGCCGTTGGGATGGTAGCGCAATCCCACCACCCAGCTGAACACGTTGATGCCACAGTTGGGCAAGCGCAAGGCTGCATTCGACGAGTGCGAGAACTGGTAGCGCAACGTGATGTCGAAGTTGTCCTCAATCATAAAGGTCGGGCCAGCATCAATGGCGAGGTGCACATTGACTACCGAGCCGATGAACTCGTCACCGTGTTTGGTCCAAAACGAGAGGCCGCCCATGATGTCGTAGTCAAACGACCAGTATTTGCCTCGATAAAGATGTCCGTTGATGAAACCACCCGTGGAGATACAGTCGCCCAAGGCACGCCAAGTTTCACGCTCATAGCCGTTGGCATCGCGATCCACGAGCTGGATACTGTCGACGTTGTTCTTCTCAAAACGCAGAAAAGCACCGTAAGAGAGATGGTTGAAGTCGCGTTCCCATGCAGCGCGACCATCAGTTTGGCGACCCATGCGCAGGTCGAGTCCATATTGCGGCAAAATCTTCATATAGGCATGACGAGCCTCAAAAGGGAAATATTTTCCATAACGGAAATCAGCTTCATAGAAATTGCGGTTGTCCTTCCAAATGGACTGCGGTTGCGCCGAAATAGTAACGGGGAAGAAACAGACGAAAAGTAAAGCGATGATTGTCAATAGGTTGTAATACAACCTCTTAAAAATGGTTCTCATAATGGTGATGGTTGTCTAAAGTTTTGGTTTTCGGCGGCAAAAATACGGAATTTTAGTCCACATTTTTCCCGATTTTTTATCGATTCAGCTTATTATTCGGGTTTTTTCTGTAAGTTTGTGGCGACTTTCAACCGACAACAATTATCTAAATCATCAACACTATGAAAAAAGTATTTTCTGTAACCCTTGCTTTGGCTCTCACCCTCTGCTTCGGAAAAGCCATCGCATGTACCAACTTCTTGATTACCAAGGGTGCTTCCACTGACGGCTCCTGCATGATCAGCTATGCCGCCGATAGCCATGTACTCTATGGCGAACTTTACCACTACCCTGCCGCCGACTGGCCCGCAGGTGCCATGCGCGATGTGTATGACTGGGACAGTGGCCGTTATCTCGGCCAAATTCCTGAAATCGCCCATACCTACAACGTGGTCGGCAACATGAATGAATGTCAGGTGGCCATTGGCGAAACAACTTACGGTGGCATCGAGAGCCTCTGGGAAGGACAAGGCCTCATCGACTATGGTAGCTTGATTTACATCGCCCTGCAACGTTCCAAGACTGCCCGCGAAGCCATTTGGTGGATGGCTAAACTCGTCACTGACTACGGCTATGTCAGCGAAGGTGAGTCATTCTCCATCTGCGACACCGAAGAGGTCTGGATTCTTGAAATGATTGGCAAAGGCAAACAAAACAAAGGTGCCGTATGGGTGGCTCGCCGCATTCCCGACGGCTATGTGAGCGGTCACGCCAACCAAGCCCGTATCACCACCTTCCCCTTAGCCACAAAGAAATGTAAAACTAGTGTCACTTACAAGAATATCGACAAGCTGCTGAAAGACACCAATATCGACTGTGTCTACGCCGACGATGTCATCAGCTTCGCCAAGGAGATGAAACTCTACAATGGTCCCGATGCCCAATTCTCGTTCTCCGATGTCTACAACCCCGTCGATTTCAGCGGTGCCCGTTTCTGCGACCTTCGCGTATGGGCCATGTTCAACAAGGTGACCGACAACATGAAGGACTATTGGGGTTATGCCACAGGGCGCGACATCAAGCGTGTTCAACCCTACAAGGCCGGTATGTGCCAGACCCCCGACAACTTCCCGACCAACCGTATGCCCTTGTGGGTGAAGCCCAACAAGAAAGTGAGCGTACTTGACATGATGGACTTCATGCGTGACCACCTTGAAGGCACTGAACTTGACATGTCGAAAGACGTGGGTGCGGGTCCCTTCCACTGCCCTTACCGCTGGCGTCCAATGGAGTTTGAGGTGAACGGCCACACCTACGTGCATGAGCGCACTACCGCTACCCAACAGACCGGCTTCTCATTCGTTGCCCAAAGCCGTAACTTCAATCAGTTTGGCATCTTCTGGTTTGGCGTCGACGACACCGACAACACGGTCTACTGCCCAATGTATAGCTGCATGACCAAAATCCCCGAATGCTTCCGCGAAGGCAACGGTTCGATGAGCGAGTGGTCGGAAACCTCCGCTTTCTGGACCTTCAACCAAATGAGCAACTGGGCCTACACCAAATATGACTACATTCACCCCGAAATCCGCAAGCGCCAACATGAGATGGAGGCCAATTGGGTGGAGAAGGCCGTACCTGAACTCGACAAGCGCGTGTTCACCATCAAAGGACGCGAAGGCATGGTTGAAGAACTGACCAACTTTTCCTATACCCAAGCCGACAAGCTTGTCAAGTCATGGAAGCAATTCTATCATGAGCTGTTCATGAAGTATGTGGACGGCAACCTGAACACGCCGGGTGACCCTGTGAAGGGACAGAAATACGTGCCCATCAACAGCAAGCACCCCAAGTACAGCGACGAGTATTATCAGATTCTCATCGAGAAGACGGGAGACAAGTATAAGGCATATTAAATCACACACAGAATACGACAAAAAACGGTGCCCGAAATAATCGGGCACCGTTTTTTTGCGTTCCAGGATTCGGATTATCTTCTTCCGCTATAGTTGCCGCTCAAGGTTTCAATGAAACCGTTGGCTGCCGTCTGCATGTTGACGAAATCACTGCCAAGCGAGCTGGAGCAGTCGAGCACGAGCATAATCATCGCACTCTTGTATTCGTCGACAATTTCGGTGTTGCCTGCCGGCGTGAACTCACTGTTATATTGCCATTGGCTTGTGCTTTCCACCCAATTGTAGAGTCTCACATAGTCGGTAGTCGTCTGGACACCGTTGTGGTCGGTGAGGTTTTGGAAAGAGAACACATCGAAGATGCCTTCTGACGAGGCCGTGACGGTGATACCCGTCATACTTTCCAAGCCAACGTATTGGATATCCGTCAACTGACCTTTTCCGTTGGTACGAATATAGGTGCCTTCAATGTAGCTTTCCGATGCCTCGGCATCATCCACGTTGTCAAAGGTGAAGCGGAGTTTGGTACCTGGTTCCTGTGCCGGCAATTTGAGCGTAACATTGTAGAACGTGCTTTGATTGTAAAGTTGTTGCGCGATTTGGGCGAACTTTTCTGAAGCCTCATTCATGTTGCTCACCTCGAAGACGTTATGCTCGGGGTCGCTGGAGAGTTTGTTGAGGTTGTTGCGGAATAACTGCACATCATTCACGTCGGAGCCGCGCACACCGATGGAATAGGCTGCAATGTTTTGGCCTCCAATCAATTCGTTGTTGATGCGCGTGTTGACTGCCGCGAGGTAGTCGCTGCCCGAGTTGTAGCCGCCTTCAACATACGAGCCTTGGTCAAGGCCGTCCGTGAAGGTTACAATAGAGATGTTGATGAGGTTTTCCGGGATCTTGGCCTTGGCGAGGCTGTTGAGACCGGTGTTCACAGCATGGTAAAGAATGGTGCCATTTTGCATGGCAAGGCCATCGACAAAGTCCTCAAAAGTATGCTTCGTGTTTTGGTTCAAAAGGCCAAGCGGCATAGTGTAGAGGTTTTGGTTAAAACCAATGATGCCAAGATACAGCCCTTCAGGAGCTGGCGTGTTGTCTTCAGGTTTCTGTTTCTTGCAGCTGCTAAAGGTCGTCAGCGCGACTATGAGCGTCAAGGCTGCCACGATGATGTGTTGTTTTTTCATATTAGTTAGTTTTTAATCGTTTTTAATCTGTTCTATAACGCAATGTTGTTTCAGAAATTGCAGAAACGAGGAAATCTTTGATTCGACGAAGTTAATTTTACGACAAATCCTATGCCAAAACCTCCAACTGAACAACTGAACAACTGTCAACTATCAACTATCAACTTTCAACTATCTAACGCTTGTCTAATGGCTCGAGCCAGTTGGTCGGGACAAGAGGTACCTTTGTATCCGCAGCGAATGCCTTCCAACTTGGCGATAACATCTTCGGCCTTCATGCCTTCCACCAAAGTGGCGACGCCTTGTGTGTTGCCGTTGCAACCGCCGTAGAACTGCACGTTTTTCAGGATACCATCCTCGATTTCAAACTCTATGGCTTGGCTGCAGGTGCCTTGGGTGCGGTAGGTGTATTTCATATTCAAAATTCAAAATTTAAGATTCAAAATTTTGACATAAACTTTTGGCTATCAACCACAAACCTTTCATGGATGCCTTCACCGACAAGGGTTTCACCCTCAAAGCATCTCACGGAGAAGACCAAACGGCGGCGGTCCACCTCGACGAGTTCAGCCTCACAGCGGATAGTGGAACCCACAGGACTGGCTTTCAAGTGCTTGATGTTGACCGCGATGCCCACGGTGGTGTTGCCCTCGCCGATTTTGTCGGCAACGCTTTCCAAGCAGGTCTTCTCCATTAAGGCAATCATGGCAGGAGTGGCAAACACTTCCAAAGCGCCCGAACCGTACACAGCGGCAGTGTCTTTATGCTCCACCACGAGCGTCTCGCTGTGGCGGAGTCCTTTCAGCATGTCGTATTCCATCAGCCTTGGAAGTTCATGGTGATGTTAACGATGACATCGGGATGCAGTGAGCGGCCCACGGGACAGCTTTCCGCTGCGGCCCAAAGCAAGGCTTTTTGGCGCTCGGTGTATTCCTGTGCTGGGAAGTTGAACACGAGATCGATTTGTCCGATGCGGCGCGGGTCGGCGGCCATGGTTTTGGTCACTTCGTAAGTGGTGCCGTCGATGTCGAATTTATGGCCTTGCGCGCTGATGCCCATAATGGTCATCATGCAGCCAGCTAAAGCCGCGCAAGCGAGGTCGGTGGGTGAGAAAGCTTCGCCTTTGCCGTGATTGTCGGTGGGGGCGTCGGTGAGGATGGTGTTGCCCGATTGCAGATGGGTCATCTCATTGCGGAGATTGCCCTTATAGGTTCCTGTTATTGTCATGTTGAATTGTTTATTGTTGAATTGTTTAATTGTTGGCCGATGGCTTATGGCCGATGGCTTGCCTCTACGTTGGGGCAGCCATAGGCCATAGGCTATGGGCCATAGGCGTTTTCGTTATAATTGTTCCAAAATTAACCCCGCAAGGCGGCTCGTGCCGACGCGGAAGAGGTTCGGGGTGAGCCACTGTTCGCCGAGAATGTTTTTCACTAAATAATAATAGGTGAGAGCGTCTTCAGGGGTCTTCATGCCACCGGCAGGCTTGAAACCGACTTTCTTGCCTGTGGCTTCGTAGTATTCCTTGATGGTGTCGATCATGATGATAGCAGCAAGCGGTGTGGCGGCCACTGGCACCTTGCCCGTCGAGGTCTTGATGAAGTCGGCACCGGCGAGAATGGCCAGTTCGCTGGCCTTGCGGATGTTTTCAACGGTTTTCAGTTCGCCCGTCTCAAGGATGACTTTCAGATGCGCCTTGTTACCGCAGGTGGCCTTGATGGTCTTGATTTCGTTGAAGACTTCATCGTAACGCCCAGCGAGGAATGTTCCGCGCGAGATAACCATATCGACCTCATCGGCACCCTCGTTGACACAATATTCCACCTCCTTGACTTTCAGGTCAAAAGGCATCTGCCCCGAGGGGAAACAGCAGGCTACCGTAGCCACGCGGATGTTGCTGCCAGCCAATAGTTGCTTGGCCTGACGGATAAAGGGGCTGTAGATGCAGATGGCAGGTACGCTCAAGTGCGGCTTCTGCTTCGGGAAAGCCAAAGCCTTTTCGCAGAAATCCTTGATTTTCGCCTCGTTGTCGAAGGCTTCCAAAGTCGTGAAGTCGATGCTTTGGAAGATGGTTTTCAAAGCTTCCTTTTCGTGGCCTTTTTTCTTTTCTTCGTTGAGAATCAAAGCGATGCGTTCGTTCAGCGCAGCTTCGCTATGGTTGTAGGGTTTGAATTTCATAACTTTAGAATTTTAGGCAAAGGTAATGTTTTTTTCTTGAAACGGTTCTTATTTTCTTAACCACAGGCCGAAAAACCTGTCATAAACGCTGTAGCCATCTTCATCTTCAGCAATTAACTCCTTGTCGATGAGGACGCGGAGGGCACTCCTAACTGTGCTGGCCGCTCCAGGCTGGTATTTTTGCAGAAACTCCTGACTTCCGATTTCTTTCACTTTTCCTTCTTGGGCTATGGCTTTAATTAGAGCCAACTGATTGGACGTGAGTAGTTTGCAATAAGTCCTAAACGATTCTTTGTATTCTTCCAAAATGTCGTTTACCGTCAATGCCAAGGCTTGTTCGTCAATTTGACGCACCTTGTATTGGTAAAGTCGATTGAGTATGCACTGAATATACCAAGTGTGGCCATAAACAGTGGTGTACAATTCATGGAAAATTTCTCTTGGTAACGTTTGTTTGTTGCGTTCAAGATGGCGTTGGGCAAAATCGAAATAAGCGTCTTCGGGAATCTCGTACAAAGGAAGCATCTGCGTACTTTGGAAAAACGGGCGGTTGGCGGCCATGAACATCTCTGTCATCATGTGCTTTTGGCTACCCGCAAAGATGAAGTTGACATTGGTAAGATGCTGTATATGACTGCGCAACAGGGCCTCCATTTTTGGCTCGGGATAGTCGGTGATGACTTGAAACTCGTCGAAAGCCACATAACACGGCAGTTTCGACTTCTCCAACCAGCCGAAAATCTCGTCCAATGAGGCTTCCGCTTCCGTCGGCTTGATGTCGAGACTGATTTGTGGCGCACCCGTTGCGGGTTCGGCAGAGAGAACGGGGCGGAGCGATTTGAACCAAGACAAAATTTCTTTCCAAACGCGCCCCGAAGGCATCCCGATTTGCTTCAAAACGACCTTGCCGAAGGCTTGCACCAAGTCGGCGAGGCAGGTGGTTTGGTCCAAATCGACATAGAAACAAAGGCTCTCTTTTGGGTCAAATTTCTCAAAAATATGCTTGATTAATCCCGTTTTTCCCATCCTTCTTGGGCTAATTAAGGTAATATTTCGATTGTTTTTTAGGCCTTCTATGAGCTTTTTTGTCTCGTTTTCCCGGTCGCAAAAGTAGTCGCTACCGAGATAGGCGAGTACGGAGAATGGATTGAAATCCTGTGCTTTACTTGCCATTTTACCCTATTTTTATATTATGGTTTTACTTCAATTTTACAGCGAAAATTTCGCGACGAAAATTTCGCGACAACTTTTTCGCTGCAAAAATAAGTATTTTCCCGACAACAACCCAAAAACACAATAAAAAAACCATTTCCAAGTTTGAAGAGGGAATGCGATAAAACGTATTTTTGCGCCAATTTTTAATCAACCCATCAAAAACCGATGCCCCGATGGTATATAACAGCGGTCAGTTTCAACAATGAAAAAGTACTTGTTCATCCTTTCAGCCTTGGTTTTGTTTGCCTTCAGCAGCTGCCAGAAGTTCGCTGGCGATCCCATTACTCAAGATTTCAGCATTGAAGGCTCCTACACTGCACTTGAAGTGCATAATGCATTTGAGGTCACCGTCAGCGATGCAGTAGATGTCGTTACCATCACAGTTGGCGAAAATGTCATGCCGAAAGTCGTGGTGGAAGTCGTAGACAACACGCTGAAAATCCGTCTCAAGCCCATGACCAACATCCTTGGCGGGGAAATGAAGGCCCTTATCCCTTACAATGCCAATTTGACGAGCGTTGACATGTCGGGCGCTTCGGAATTCCATTCAAAATATGTTCTTGAAGGCGAAAAGGTTGAAGTGGAATTGTCGGGCGCTTCTGATTTCTATGGCGATATTGACGCCGACGAAGTTGATATTGATATGTCAGGTGCTTCCAATTTCTATGGCGACATTCTGGCTGATGAAATCGATATGAATCTGTCGGGAAGTTCCGACATCGAAGGCCATGTGACCGCCAATGAGCTTGATATCGAATTGAGCGGTGGTTCCGATGCCACTCTTGAAGGACAAGTCGAAACGCTCAAGATTGATTTGACAGGCTCCAGCAATATCGTCAAGAAGGTGGTGGGGAACCGTTACGCTCTGGCCTGCAACCAGTGCGAAGGCTCAATGTCGGATTCCAGCGATGCCTACATCCACTGCGATGACAGAATCTGCGTCGACCTTTCGGGTACCAGCCATTTGCATTATACGGGCGAAGGCATTTCTTCGGGCTGTAGTACTACTTCTGGCGGGTCAAGCATCAGTGGTCCCGAGCATCCGTAAGTAATACTTCCAACGGCATCCTCATCCGCCACTTCCATTGGTTTTTGGCGTTTGCAGGAACATTGATTTGGTCGTCCACAGGGTTGGGCGACCATTTTTTTTCGTCCAAGTCCAAAAGATCTTGCAGGGGATAGATGTTCCACTTCGAGGGACTGTCCAAATGCTTTTTCATGATTTTTTTTAGGGTCTTGGCGGTGACTTTTCGGTCGTCAAGGTCAAGACTGTCAAGGAATTGGCGGGTACGGACGCGGTCTTCGGCCAGCCAACCGCGCAAGGTGGGCATGTCGTGGGTACCTGTGGTATAGACGCAGTTTTCGGGCAAGTCTTCGGTCTGCACAAAGGGATGACCGAACACTTTGGGCATACGCTGCACTTCAAGGCTCATAATGCCCAATTCGTGCATCACTTCAGGCACGCAGGCGGGAATCATGCCCAAATCCTCGCCGCAGGCAATCATTTTCGTCGCATGGATGAGGGCGGGTAGTTTTTCCAAGGCTTTCTGTTTCCAAAACTCGTTGTGCCGATGGTAGTAGAAGTCTTCATAAATGGCATCGATGGCTTGTTTCTGTTC
>JAEEGF011061264.1_pt1 | contig 11542 bp, 7 predicted proteins | sample 9134171 | NCBI WGS metagenome assembly JAEEGF01 (sample SAMN16246542, study PRJNA631951) | gut metagenome | biome: gut microbiome; feature: rumen; material: AP-attached | host: Bos | place: Iran: Karaj | collected 2018-10 | reverse complement strand
TATCCTTGAGCATTTCTGCGTACTGTTTCCTGTTCATAAAGAACCCTTTGCCGCCATGCGGCATGATTTGTGCATGCGGGTACACGACGCAACCGCTCAATGCCAAATGCGTCAACCCCGCCTTGCGACGGTTTAAATTCTGGAGTTTTGTCGAAAGCCGCCCGCTGCCGCAGACGGGATATGTATCACAGCGCATTCCGCATGGGTATTCCAAGGCAGGGGTGGTCAAGCCACCGCTTCCGTCAAACCGGACCTGCGACTGCGAGAGTGGATGAACCCGCCCGGGGATGCCTACGCCTCTATCAGCGGGATAATCTCGTTCGGGAAATAATATACACTAACCGCAAAAGATGCGCAAGGCCTCGCATTTTTAGAGCGCGAGGGCGTGCGGCGGCAGTGTCACCGATGCTGTCACCCCGTCCAGTCATCCTCGAAGCGAAGCGTAGGGGATCCATTATTTCTTGTAATCACGTTTATTCCGGGGCCAGTATTGTATCAGCGATAACAGCCGTGTAAGCTGATGCCGGAACCAGTCCGGCATGACAGCGTGAAGAGGACCAATACGGTCATGGAAATGCTATGGACACTATCGGTCGTTGTACTCCCTCCAGGGTGACAGCGCGCGATAGGATTCATGCTGCTGCTGTCACCCCGGCCCCCGTGCCGGGGCCTGTTTTGTATCTGCGATAAGTACCGTGTAAGCCGATCCCGGAATAAATCCGGGATGACAGCAAAAAGAGGGATGATAGCGTACTAATACCTTTTCGATATAAAAATAACCCATTTGGGCTATTTGATTTTAAAAAACTGATTTCTAAATTTGCATGCCAAATGAAAATAAACCAAAACTAACGAGTAAAATAATGGTTGGAATGCGAAAAAAAATTTACGAGTCTCCGCAATGACGGTTGCGGTAATAAATGTCCGGATGAGTTTGCTTTGCACCTGTCTTAATTGCAGGCTCGCCTAGCGGCTACTACCCACTTGTCTGTAGATAAACTATAAATCCGTTATAGCGATGGTATGTTTTTGTAGCATTTTTGAACTAAAATAGTAGTATATGAATGTGACCTGCGTCACACTATTTTTGCACTTTTGTTACTTAAATGTTACACAACCTTTCCTATTACGGTAGGTGATTCTATATATATATACCAAATTGAAAACCTAGGTGTTATATGGGAAAAAGACACTCTATTTCAAAAGTAATGTTAATGTTTGCATGGCTTATGCTGTGCGTGAATTCCGTTTTTGCCGCTTGGGATGGGCAGGAGATGGTTCAACCATCCTGCAATGATAATAAATCCTGCAAGGATAAGGTCTGTATCATTGATACAGAAGCGAAATTGGCATGGTATGCAAAAACAGGTAACACAAATAATTATGCAGATTGCGATGCCAAGTTGACTGCTGACCTTGATTTGGGGGGCAAGCTTTGGATACCGATTGCTGCGGGAACGGGCAATACGCTATATTCAAAAACTTTTGACGGAAATGGCCATATTATCAAGAATCTCTATATCAATGGAGATGAACTCCATAAAATTGACAAAAGTTATACACAGAATATCGGCTTTGTTGCGGCTTTAGGAGAAAATGGAACAATCAAGAATCTGGTTCTTGAAAATGTGAATATCCAGGCATCTACTAGTACGGGAGATGTGTTAAGTAATACCGCTACTGAAAATCACCAGATTTCTGTTGGCGCTTTTGTCGGTTGGATGGCTGATAAGAAAAAAGAAGTTGTTGAAAAATGCATGGTTTCTGGCATTATCTCGACAACGGGTAAAGGGCAGGGGGTCGGCGGCATTGTTGGCAATGCCAAACAAGGTACAATTTCCAATTGCTTGAGCCTTGTCGAAATTCGTACAAGCGGTAGCGATGCGTATGTCGGGGGAATTATCGGTCTAATTAAGACTGATGTTACTGTGGCGTCTTGCGTTTATGCGGGGCCGGGGCTTCTCAATCTTGGTATAAACAATGGCGGCTCTGTGGGTGGAATTGCTGGAAACGTGTATTCTGGAAATTTAACTGTACAAGATGATTTCTATGAAGGAGAGGATAATCTTCAACTTTATGGAGCAAAATGTTTTGGTAATTTCAATGATAAAGGCGAGTGCAAATCCTCGCCTTCTGTAAAGGACGCATCTTCTGTAGATGTGGATGGTAATGTTGGAAGGGTGGGTATTAGCAATCAGGATTCTGTCGCTTGTCATTTGAACGGAACGAACGATGACAAAACCTGCAAAACAGAACCTTGGGCCGTGGGCGAAACAAATCTTTCGTTGTTCGGTTATGGGACGGACGGCTACATGATTGTCTTTTATGCCAATGGCGGAAAATATGCGGATGGTTCCGTGGCCAAGAATAAGTTCTTTGAGGCCGGAATGGCGATTAATGCTGATGATATTGTGCCCCCTTCTGATGAAGAGAGAACGTTTATGGGGTGGGCTTTAACTCGTGATGCTACGGCTCCTGAAAATCTGGGAACGGTTTCCGAGAGCGATACTGTTTTTGCTGTCTGGCAACCGAAATTGACGGTAACATTCAATGTGGATCCAGGCTTTTTTCCCGATGATAACGCTCAGGTGAAGACTAAAAGGGTGGATGAAGGTGGACTAGTCACTGTAGGTGGTCTTGGTACTTTGCCGACATCTTATTGTGGACAAGATTCTGCGGGCTCGTGTACTCAATGGATGTATCTTATTGGTTGGGCGCACAAAGAAAAGCCCGGGATAAATGATACAATCGATTTGGATACTCTTACCGCTAAGAACGATTTAACGTTGTACGCTGTTTGGGATACGACTGAAACTTATACCGTCACATATAATGCCAACGGTCATGGTAAAACTAGGGTAGATTATGTCCATGTGGGGAAGAATGAAACTCTTACGCAACCCCAAGATCCTATTGCTCACGATGGGTATGTTTTTGAAAAATGGTTTACAACATCTTCTTGCGAAAAGGGCTCTGAATTTGATTTTAACACCGAAATTACAGAAAGTATTACTTTATACGCTAAATGGACTCCTGAATCTTATAAAATTACTTATAAAAGCGTTGGTGATGATGGCTCGGTTAAAGATTTTGGTGGTGAGGGTGGCCCGGTTAATTCGCCGGACAATCCCATTAAATATAACATAGAATCAGAGACTATAAATCTTATGGCTCCGACTCCTGCAGAAGGGAAAGTCTTTGACGGATGGTTCAATGATGCGACTTTCTCTAAAAAGGTAACTAGGATTGCTAAGGGATCGTTTGGAGATAGAACTTTCTATGCCAAGTGGTCCACGAAAACCTATAGAATTGCTTATTTGGCTGATAATGATTCCTATGGTGCTGTTTCTGACCAATTCAAAGTTCATGGAGAATCCATTAACTTGGAAACTGATGGACACTTCAGACGTCCTGGCTATGACAAACAGTTGGGCTGGACGAACACTCAGAACGGCAGCGTGGATTATGAATTTGGTGCGGTCTATACAGTGGATGCTCCTTTAATTCTTTATCCTGCGTGGAGCGAGCCTATAGTATATGAGATTAAGTATGTATGCGCAGGCTGCGAAAATGATCCTTCGAACCCTGTATCTTATACGGTGAATACTGCAAAAGAGCTGAAAAGCCCGTCTGAAATACCTCAAGGCAATAAGTTTGGTGGATGGTTTACTGATAAAAGATATTCAAAAAAAATATCGAAAATTGAAAAGGGTACAACTGGGAATTTGACTTTGTATGGAAAACTTAACCAGATTTACAACATCACTTACGTAGGAACCGATACGCCTAATAACCCCAAAACATATACCGTTGATGACAACACAATTCAGTTAAAAGCTCCTGCTTCTAGGGAACACTATACTTTCGTTGGCTGGTTTGATAAAGACAGTGAAGATGGTCAACAGGTTACTGAGATTGCAAAGGGCTCGACCGGCGATACGACCTTGTTTGCCAAGTGGAATGCCGTTGAATATACGATTGCTTACAACAATATAGAAGGTGCGACGAATGAAAACCCGACTACATATACTGTTGAAAGTGATACGATTCAGCTTGTTGCTGCTGTGAAAGCCGGTTACGATTTCGCGGGCTGGTTTGATAAAGATGACGAAGAAGTTACTCAGATTGCAAAGGGCTCGACCGGCGACACGACGTTGTTTGCCAAGTGGAATGCCGTTGAATATACGATTACTTACAACAATATAGAAGGTGCGACGAATGAAAACCCGGTGACATATACTGTCGAATCTGGTGATATCACGCTTTCTGCTCCGACCAAGAACGGCTATGATTTTGTAGGCTGGTATGGCAATGGTGAATTTAATGGCGATGCTATTACAGGAATTGCGAAGGGCACGACCGGCGATACGACCTTGTTTGCCAAGTGGAGCGATCCGGTTAAATACGAGATTACGTATGAATTGAACGGAGGCGAATTGCCGGAAGGTGTATCAAATCCGGCGGAGTACACCGTTGAATCTGATATCACGCTTCCGATTCCAACGAGGGAAGGCTACAATTTCGTTGGCTGGTATGATAAAAAAGACAATAAAATTGAAAAAATTGTTAATGGTTCTACCGGCGACATTGAGCTGACCGCCAAGTGGGAAATCATTATTTATACAATTTCTTATGTTGCCGGTAATGGTGTTGATGGTGAAAACACAAGCGACAAAAAAGAGTATGGTACTCCAGTTCGCTTGAAAGGCGAGAGCATCTTTACTCGTGAAGGTTATGTACAAGACGGTTGGGCTTTGAGCGAAGATGGCGAAAAGGTTTATGCGCTGGGCGCCTATTATAGAGCCGATGAAGATGTCGCGTTGTATCCGCATTGGGTCCAAGGGCTTGTCGTGGAACACTATGGCGCTGTAACTATTTACAGGTATCCTGATGAAAAGGTTACGGCTGTATGTGACGGTGAATACACGGGTACGGATGTTGTGAACATCACGAATAATATTAGAGTCGATGAGATTACTTTTATCCGTAATTTTAATGTGGGTGTGTCGTCAACGGTTGTATTACCTTTCTCAATAAATTTGGATAATATAAAAGGTGGCTCTTTTTATAGATTTAATTCTATTTTGAAAAAAAATGATTCGAAATCGGTAGGCTTCAGTACAATCGGAGATTCCAAACTTTATGCGAATACCCCTTATTTGTTCATTCCTAATGAATCTGAGCTTGTGTTTAAAGGTGGCGCTGTGTTCAATACCTCAGTTAAGCCGTTTAAAGAATATATTGAAAATGATTCTTGGAAATTTAATGGAACTTATGAATACATGAACTTTGATAATCACCTTGAACATGGTTATATATGGGGATTTGTCGGCCAACAGCATGTGGGATTTAAAGTAGGTGCATTTGTAAAGGCGGGTACAAATGTGACTATAAAGCCTTTCCGAGCTTATTTGATTCAACCTCGAGATCCTCAGTTGGCTAAATCGTCTGGTAGTTTACTAGATTATCTAGGTTCACTGGATGAAATTGATGTTGTTATTGTCGATGATGATGACAATGTGATTGAGTCTGGAAAAATGAATATCGTGACTGGTAAAATTCGCATGGACCGCTGGTACGATTTGAAGGGGCGTGTATTGAATTCTAAGCCTACCGCTCGTGGAACTTATTACCACAAGGGTAAAAGGGTTATTATAAAATAGGGGAATGAAAAATGAAACCAGAAAAGATTGAAGCGAAAACCAAGAAATTGTATGAAGCTTCTGTGATGGAAATAGTGTTATTGCACTATCAAAAATCTTTGCTGGTGTATAATAGCGGGACGTTCGGTTTCCACGAGACGGACGTGAAAACGTACACCGCTTAAATTTTCGCAATTAGCACGTTTAAGCTAAATCCACCGTGGCTTGTTTCGATGAGTTTCGCGGTGGATTTTTTGTTTGGTGCGAGTGCTGGGCATTCGCGCAGCAGGTTCGTTGTGCAGGTGTACTTGGAGCCTTCGCGGGTGTCGTCTTTGGGGGCGAGAATTGCTACTGTAAGCGGCTTGCCGAATGCTTTTAATTCGCAGGCGAGTTCCGCAAGTTTTTTCCCAATTTTTGTATAAAGTTTTGGGGCGTCGAAGTCGAGACGTTTGCCGTAGGGCGGGTTCAGCACTAAGATGGGCGAGGTGTCGCCGCAGGTCTCTGCTATTTCTTTTGCGGTATAAGAAAAAAAGTCGCGGAGTTGCGGGATGACTGTGGGCGAGTTTCCGTTCGAAGCGATGTCCGCGAGTGGACTGCACTCTACGTTATGCTTGATGATTTTGATGGAACGCTCGTCGATATCGCTTGTGACAATTTTAACGATTGTTGCTGTTGCCATCTCTCGTTTCTTGTCTGTAGGGCTATGCCCGTTCTCTCGTCTAATTAAGTAATTCCAGGTGGCTTCTTTGAAGGCGGGCTGGTGCATTAATGCGAATTCGCGGCAAACGCCGGGAATAATGTTGTGTGCAATGCTGGCGGCTTCGAGGCTGAATGTGCCGCTGCCGGACATGGGGTCAAGTAGAGTGGCTAGTGGTTGGTGGTTAGTGGTTAGGGTTGCAACACCGTTTCTGTCATCCTGGAGCCTGTCATCCTGGAGGCACGGAGTACCGATAGGATCCATGCAGTGTATCGCTTCAAAAATCATCGCGGCGGCGATAGTTTCTTTGAGCGGTGCGTCGTTGACGAAACGTTCGAATCCGCGCTTGTACAGTTCTTCTCCGGCGAGGTCCAGCCAAATAGTGCAGCGGTCGTCGATGAGGGTGACGTAAAGGTTTTGATGTGTGGGCTCGCTTGCTACAGCGATGAACCGGTTGGTGAGCCTGTCGAACCATGGGGTGAGGGGTCTGGCTTTGCTCTCTGAACTCGCTTCGCTTTTCGGGGCGTTGCGGGGTGTCCCCGCAGAGGGGGTAGCGGATGGTTCGCCCCCGCGACAAGCTCGGGAATCTTGTTCCGGTTGGTGAGCCTGTCGAACCATACCCACCTTTATTCTTGCATTGTCGGGCGAAACAGAAGCGAGGGGGAGGCCTCCCCCCTTGGAAAGAGAGCCTTCTATGGCTTTCTGTAGTCTTTCTGCTACGGCATCGCTGTGGTACAGTCGTGAATGCTTGCAGGTAACGTGGATAGTGATTAGTGGTTGGTGGTTGATGGTTAGGTAAAGTTCGAAGGGGATTTCGGCAGCTTTCTTTTCGAGTTCGCGGAAGTTTTCTGCTTTGAAATCGGCGATGTGCATCAAGACGCGGTTTGCAATGCGGCTGTAAGCGACAATCTTCCATGCATCCGTGAGTTTTGTCGTGAATTCGACTTTGCCGTCTCCGATAATATGAGGCTGTTCCCAAGCTTTCGGCTCGGTCATGCCTAACTCTGTTGGTTGCGATTCTCGCCTTGTTTGGTTGTCAACTCTCGTCTCTTTTCTAATAAATTCAAATTCATTGACGAACGTTTGTTCAAAACCAAGTGGAACGACCGCCAAAAAACGGTGCGATTTTCCAATGACTTGCCGCTTGAGTCGTTTTTCGAGAGCCGGGTTCATTATATTTAGGCGATAGGTAATAGGTTATTTGTCTAAGTGTCGGCTTTTAATATAGCAATACTGATGAATATTCATCTTTGAAAAAAATCGGCAAAAAACTTTAAAGGCTCGCAGATGTTTTGGGGGGAACTTCTTTTCGTTTATTCTCTAGGTGTTACGATGGGGAGCTTGCTCAGGTCCAGGTTGATGGTGATGATTTCTCCGGAGAGCGACATGATGGTGCCCGTGGAGGGGGTGAACGTGCCGATAATTTTGCCGAAACCGTCGCTTACGGTCATGTTTGTCGGTGCGATGAGGTAGTATTTCGTCCCCAGTTGGAAAAAGTAGCTGGTTTCGATTATGACGATATTTTGCGGAATTTTGAAGTCAGTGTTTTCGGCGGAACTCTTGGCAACGGAATCTTGGTTCGCTCCGCTTTCGGAGCAGCTCCAGATGGCGGCGAGAACGCCTGCACAAGCCAAGATTCTGATATACGGTTGCTTCATTATTTGCCTTTTTTCTCGTAATTCCATGCTATAAATTACAATGTAAATTTTTGTTTAATGTATGGAATAAGCATTTTATAAACTAAAAATGTTCTTTTAGTGTTCTCGGCGCGTCTTTGATTTGTCGCAAATCACATCTTTGCAAAAGTGATGCCGGAATTTTGAGATGGTGCGCGGATTGCGTTCGGCGAGATGCGGCTTTTCGTCTGCGGTGATTCGACCAGCAGCTCGCCTGATGTTGCCTCGGCTGCCGTTCAGGCCTCCGAGCCGATGGCTTTAATAATGAGGTATGAAAATTGCATTTTGCGTGAATTTTTTTTGGTGTGTTACTATCTTTTAAATCATGAAAATGAAAAAGTTTGTATTGATTTCTGCGATTGGCTTTTTGGCCGCTTCCGCATTTGCTGCCCAGGGCGCTCCGATGGGTGCGTCTGTCGATCCGACTCCCGAAGAACAGAAGGCTCTTGACGCCTTGAAGGGCAAGCTCGAAGGGGCTATTGTCTGGGCGACGAGCCGTGCAAATTCGCTCCATGACATTTGGATCATGAATGCGGACGGAACGAACGCCCGTGCGCTTACGAAGAGTAACAATGTCGATTGGTTCCCGCGTATTGCACCGGACGGCTCGAAGGTGCTTTTTAACCGCAGCAAGGGCGGCTGGGTTCCCGAAAACGATGCGAACTATCCTGAAAAATGGGACTTGTGGACTATCGGAATTGACGGCACGAACGAAACGAAACTCGTCGAAAACGCGACGTGGGGCACTTGGCGTCCCGATGGCAAGTCGATTGTGTTCAGCCGTGCGGGTAAGGTCTTTACGATGGACCTCGCAAGTAAAACGGAAACGCTTGTGCTCGATGGCGAAAAGGCGTTCAACAAGGCGGGCGTGATTCTGCAAGAGCCGAACATGAGTCCGGATGGAAAGCACCTCGCGATTACGCTGCGCGGCTCCATGCGCGAAACGGGCGTGTGGGACTTGACGAAGAACGCGTGGACGAAGTCCGGCGACGGTTGCCAGATTGACTGGACGCTCGACGGCTCGAAACTTTACCGCGTGAATCCTACAGGCAACGGCGGAACGGCTGCCCCGAGCGAAATCTTGTGGTTTACCGCGAAAGACGGCAAGCAGGTGGAAAAAGTCGGCTTCTTCGGGATTCCGAAGAATGTGAAATTGATGGACTTGCCGGGTCGCCGCAGTCATGAATACTTCCCGCGTATTTCGCCGGATGGCAAGTGGCTGGTGTGGGGGGCAACCGACAAGGGCCACGACCACGATTTGTTTGACTATGAACTTTATCTGTGGAAAATCGGCGAACCGTTCGAAACCGCAACGCGCATTACGTACAACAGTGGCAACGACCGCTGGCCGGATATCTGGTTTGGAAAGGTGCCTGTCCCTTCGACAGGCTCAGGGACCTTGTTGTCTTCCGAAGCCGCAAAGACCGTTACCGAGTCTGCCGCGAATGCCGCGACTGTCGTGCAGGGTGGCGTAAGCGAAGCCAAGATGGATGAACTCATCAAGGCGATTGACCGCTTGACGGATGCCGTGAAGGCGCTTGCTCCGGCGAAGTAGTTGCTATAGCGTAGTGAATGCTAATAGCTAGTGGCTATTGACTAAAAAATGTACACCGAACCAAAGTTTTTAGCGATGAAAGAGACCTCCAAGTTCAAACGCTTGGCGGAACTCTTGCGTGTCATCATTTTGCAATTGGGCGACGACGTGCCGCGTGCCCGCCGTGAATTCGAGACTTACGCCGAGTGGTTACATTTGCCTGAATCCGAGCGTCTTGTGGGCAAGAATCAGGCTCAGATGATTGACTTGTACAAGACATTCCGCACTCGCGCGGGCCTTGGCTTTGAACGAGACATTTATCTGGAACAGGAACCGGGGGACCGCGATGTCGCAAACGAAAAACCTATCCCGTTTGCCGTTCTCGTCCACAACCTCCGCAGTGCGTTCAACGTAGGCTCCATCATTCGCAGTACCGATTGCTTTGGCCTTGAAAGTGTGCATTTGAGCGGCTACAGCTGCGGCCCCGACCATGTGACCGTCAAGAGTGCGGCTCGTGGTTGCCAGGAATGGATCCCAATCAAGCGTTGGGACGATCCGTTCGAATGTATCAGATATCATAAGGAAAACGGCTACGAAATTATCGCGCTTGAAACTGGCGAAGATATTCCGAGTATTAACAACGTAAAATGGCCCGAAAAGGGCTTGATTGTGCTCGGCAACGAAGAACTCGGTATCGCTCCCGAAATTATGGAACAAGCGACTATGAAAGTCACGATTCCCATGGCTGGTCGCAAAGCCAGCATGAATGTGGCCGGCGCATTTGCCATCATGGCATTCTGCTTGCGAAGCTCTTGTCGTGTGGATGTTTAAAAAATGGCTCGCAGCCAAAATATATTTCTTTTAGTTTGTTTGATTAGGGAAATACAAATGAACTAAAAATAAAATTTTCGAGTTTTCTGGCTCATTTCTGACTTGTATAGGACGAGTGAAATGCTCAGGCTTTGTCTATTTATCAGAAAATAATGTAGTTTTGTAGCTATGAAGGAACTCGTTTCCCTATTTATATTCTTGCTGTTAGGTTTGTGCGGCTGCTCGGAGTCGGATTCTTTGGATTCTGAAGATTTAGGCTATTTGGAGTCGCTGGACTTGAATGATTTCACTTTGGTTCGGTCCAAGGGCAAATCTGTATTTTTGGGAACGCGAGATTCGAATGCTTCGATAAATGAACGCCCGATGATGGAGTCCAAATTTGATTATGATTTTTGGATGGGCAATCATGAGGTGACGTGCAAGGAGATTGGGCTTTCTTGTGCGGATTCTTTGCCAGCAACAAATGTTACTTTATTTGATGCTATCTTGTACAGCAATCGCCGCAGCGTCGCGGAAGGTTTTGACACGGCTTATTTTTACACCTCGGCGACTTTTGATAATAGCGGCTCTTGTGTCGCGATGGAAGGGCTTGTATTTCATCCCGAAGTAAACGCTTACCGCTTGCCGACCGAAGCGGAGTGGATGTATGCGGCTGGCTTGAACTGGAATCCCGAAAATAGTTGGAACAGCGAAAATTCCGGTTACGAACTGCATCCGGTTTGCACGTCGAAAGCAGGGAATGACAGCTTTTGCGACATGGCGGGGAATGCTGCGGAATGGGTCTATGACGTGAAAGTTCGATTCCGTTCTGAATCTGTGAGCAATTTTGCCGGAGGCAAGACGGTTAATGGCTTGGATGAACGCGTTTTGAAAGGCGGAAGTTTTCGCAACGGAGTGGAGTCCATTCGCTTGTACCGCAGGGACGACGTCTATACGGTGACGTCTTCGATAAAAGCGGATTACGTCGGGTTCCGTTTGGCGTTTGGTGCTATATCGAATCCTACGTATCTTGATTCGCATGGTGAAGATAACGTAGCAGGTTATTCTTTGTTGGTTCATTCTAAAACGGTGAATGATTTTGTTGGTGCGGATCATACAAAGCTAGTCTTTAAAGATGGCGCGACGGAGCGTTTGGTCTATGTGAATTTTGACGGGGCGGCGC
>JAEEGF010192947.1_pt1 | contig 11542 bp, 6 predicted proteins | sample 9134171 | NCBI WGS metagenome assembly JAEEGF01 (sample SAMN16246542, study PRJNA631951) | gut metagenome | biome: gut microbiome; feature: rumen; material: AP-attached | host: Bos | place: Iran: Karaj | collected 2018-10 | reverse complement strand
CGTACTTCCTCCTGGCTGTAGTAGCCTCCGTGAGGGATTCCGTCGTAAACTCCGGACTTGAGCGAACCGATCACCGTCTCCTTGCGCCACTGGCCCTTCTCGGTCAGCAGCGGGTACTTCTTGATCTCGAGCCGCCAGCCCTGGTCCTCGGTGAGGTGCCAGTGGAAGCGGTTGACCTTATGGAGCGCCATGAGGTCGATATAGCGCTTGAGGAAGTCCATCTCAAAGAAGTGGAGGCAGCAGTCCAGGTGCATGCCGCGGTAGGGGAAACGGGGCGCGTCTTCAATGTCGCAGCAGGGAACCTCCCAGCGAACACCATGGACACGATGATCCGCGAAAATCTCCGTAGGAAGCAACTGTAGCAGCGTTTGGAGCGCATAGAAAGCACCGGCTCCATCGCCATACTCAACGAGAATCCGTTCCGGAAGGACCTGCAAGTAATAGGACTCGGAAGACTGTCCGGCGTTCATGAACCAGATGCCAGGCTTCTCCGTGTTGCGCAGGTCGGCCTCTTCTACCTTCAGCGTGAAACCGGCCGCCGTAGCGAGCCGTTCGTTCAGGAATGCGGCAATCCGCTCCATTTCAGGCGTCTTCTCATCCAGATAGATGGGGACGTTGCGCGTGATGGCAAAGTGGCCCTCATCCACCCTGAGATGCTGCGGCTGCGGGATGACGCTCACCGCCTCCCGCTCCGCGGGGGCGGAGCAGGAGACGAGTGCCGTCAAGAGGAGTGCTATGCTGAAGAATCTCTTCATCAGTTGAATATCAATTAGTTATATCCAGGGTTTTGAACGAGGTTGGATCCGCTCTTGGTAATTTCGTTGCGCGGGATCGGCATCAGGTAGTTGCGGCCGTCCTTGGGGAAACACCTCGGGGTCGGGTTCTGGTTCAGGATGCAGTCACCGTAGTCGATGGTGTAATCCTTGCCAAGCCAGTGATAGGTGAAGATATACTGGATAGGGGTGCCGTAACGGTCCGTACCAACTCCGTCGTGAGCTGCATAGGTGTAGCTAGCGCAAGCAGGGTTATTCCCCCAGTAGTAGTTGGTGTTGTTCTTGGATGCGTCATAGAGGCGAGCTACACGGTAGATGGTATCCATCTGGTTACCCTTCTGGAGCACCATGACGCGTGCACTTGCCAACGGGACATTCTCATAGAAATCAGCCATTTTCCAGCGGCGAAGGTCGAAGTAGCGGAACATTTCCGCATAGAGTTCCACGCGACGCTCGTTCACCAGACGATCCCAGAGATCGTCGCCCGATTCGGTAACGGGCGGCATCATCACGTCGGGACGCTGACGGATCTTGTTGATGTACTGACGACAGATATCCTCACGGTTGGTGCGGTAAGCGGCCTCAGCATAGTTCAGGTACATCTCGGCGAGACGGAACCAAGGGTAGAGGAGACTACCGGTCTGGGCCTCGGAAATGAAGGCGGTAGGGATGTACCACTTGTAGAGCTCCAGACCGCCGTGGTTACCGCTGGCCGTGTGTTTTGCTTTGGAGGTAAAGCCCGGCTCGGTCGGATTATTGCTCATCAGGAAGTCTGCCTTGGTCATATTGTCGTAGAGGTAGTACAGCAGCAGCGGATCTTCCTTGTACTCGCCTTTACCGTTCGTGCTTCCGTAGGGATAGAACGGTGCTGCGATACAGTAATAGAAGCGCGGGTCACGGTTTGCGTAGGGATGCTTCTCATCGTAGCCGGAACCCTCTTCAAACCACTTCTTACCGTTCTTCATTTCGAAGTCAATCTGTGCAGCCTGTGACGGGTGGAATGCCTCCCAGCCGTTGTAGTACTCTACGGTGTAGAGCAACTGTGCCTTCTTGGTATAGTTGTCGTTTGCATCGGAAGTTGCCACGAAGTACTTCGCCCAGATGATTTCCGGAGAATCGACATCTTTCCAGATGCCGTCGTAGGTGTCGTCGAGGCTGTAGGCTCCGTCTACGTCGGCACGGTCCACAATGGCCTTTGCGGCGTCGAATGCACGCTGCCATTTATCTGCGGAGTATGCTCCATGGTAGATGTCTCCCGTAGGATAAGCAGGATCGTTGAACTGGAGTGAAGCGGCAATCAGGGTAAGGCGGCTGCGGAGTGCCAGCACGATGTCCTTGTTGATACGTCCTTTGACGGATTTGTCCTTCTCGGGGACCTTCATGTAGGCACTGTCGAGGTCATTCAGAATAAAGTCCACACATTCGTCGAAAGTGGAGCGGTGTGTAGAGAAATCATCGTCCAGCTTGTGCGGGTTGCTGATGAGCGGAACGCCGGCATAACGCTGGATCAGAAGGAAGTAAGACCATGCGCGGAGGAAATATACTTCGCCGAGGAGTCGCTCTTTGGCATCAACAGGCATGATGGTACCTTTCTCGTAGATATAATCGAACATATAGTTCATTCGGTAAATCCACTCGTAGGTGCGGTTCCAGATGTTGAGAACGGTGGTACGGGTATTGTGTGCCTGGCCGCCTTCCTTGATGTACATCACGTTGTCCGGATCCATATAACCCGAGGCGATGTAGCGGGTGGAGGTGCCGCCGTAGCGGAAGTAACCCTCATCGGTGATGCAGCCTACGTTGCCTTCCTGATAGGGGTCGGGCAGCACGGTGTAGAGTGCATTCACGTAAGACTCGCAAAGTGCTGCACTGTTGAAAACAGCGTCTTCGTTGAGTTTGTCAAGCGGCTTCTTGTCCAGAAAACCGTCGTCGCAGGATGCCAGCGCGAGGATGGAAACCAAAAGTATCGTAATCTTTTTCATAGTCGCTTAGAATGAGAGTTTTAAACCGGTGTTGATGATACGCATCTGCGGATAGGTCTGATAGCTTTCGTCGGAGGTCTCCGGGTCTACGAACTTGAGTTCGGAGAGGGTGAGGAGGTTGTAACCGGCGACGTAGAAGCGGAGGCTCTTGATGCCAAGTTTGGGATTCATCTTGGCAACCGGGAGGGTGTAGCCGAGCTCGATGTTCTTCAAGCGCAGGAATGCAGCATTGCGTGAATAGAAATCTGCACGGTTCACGCCGCCGTTGCTGACGGTGGAGCCGATACGCGGATAATCGGATGTCGTGTTGTCGAGCGTCCACGCATTTGCAGCGGCGAAGTAGTCCAGGTTACTGGAAACCGGGTCCATCTGCGGAGAGTAGTAGTAACGGGCCATAGCCTGTCCCTGAAGCAGCATGGAGAAGTCCAGCCCTTTCCAGGTGAGGTCGAAGTTCAAACCGAAGACCATCTGCGGCACCGTGGTGCGATCCATACGGTAGCGGTCCAGATTGGTGATTTTGTTATCGCCGTCGAGGTCTTCGAACCAGAAGTCACCGAGGGTGGCACCATTCATCTGCGGGTGGTTGTCCAGGTCTTCCTGGGTCTTGTTGATACCGCCTACCTTGTAGTAGAGGGCGGAGCCCATCGGCATTCCTTCCAGTTTCATGAAGTCGTGACCTTCGGGCCAAGGGGTCTCATCCATATAGACGATTCGGTTGCGGGCATACATCATATTGGCCGTGACGTGATAGAGCAACTCGTTGTCGAGCAGCTTGTTCTCGTGAGAGAGCTGCAGCTCGATACCGCGGTTGCTGACGATACCGATGTTCTCATCCGGCAGGTTATTCGTCAAGCCGGTGTAGTAAGGAATCGAAGCGTTACGGGTGCAGAGAATGTTGCTGCGCTGGGTGGAGAAGGCCTCCAGTTCCCATCCGAGCATGCCGTTGAAGATGTTACCGTCGATACCGAAGTTCCAGGTCTTGGCGACCTCCCAGGTGATATTCGGGTTAGGAATGGTACCCGGGATGATGAAGTTGACCTCCTTGCCGCCAAACATCGTCTTGTAGGAGTAAGCCGACGTGTAGCTGTAGGTGTTCATATACTGGAACGGGTCAATCTTGTCGTTACCCTGCTCACCGTAGGAAGCACGGATTTTCAGATTCTTGACCCACGGGTAGTTGTCTTTGATGAACGGCTCTTCACTCAGACGCCAACCAACTGATACACCGGGGAATACACCCCAGCGCTTGCCTTTCGGGAAGTTCTCGGAACCATCGAAGCGGACCAGCGCCTGAACCATATATTTGCTCTTGTAGTCGTAACCGACACGGCTGAAGAAGGAGCGCTGTGCAGTTTCCCTTGCATAACCGTTAATGGTATACCAGCTCTTGTCAGCAGTACCGGCGAAGAACTCATCCAGCAGGTCGGAATCGTAGGAGTTGATACCGGCCTTAAAGTAATCCAGACGGTGAGCACTCTGTTCAAAACCAGCCAGTGCCGTTACGTGGTGGCCGTCGAAATCGCGGTCGTAGTTGATGTTGACGTTGATGGAAGTCGTCGTCGTATGTGTCTGGTACTCGTGGAGGACCGGAGTGGGCCAGTAGGAGTTGGAGTGCTCCTCGAAGAGTTCGGTGATTTCGTCGTAAGAGTAGTAATTCCAGTTCTGCTGCCAGTTCTTGTTCCACTTGCTAACCACGTCGTATGCCAAATGTCCATTGACTGTCAGACCTTTGGCAATCATACCGAGGTCCAGTTCAGCCGTGAAGGTCGTGTTGACGGTGTTGATGGTGGTGCGGTCGTATCCGGTGAGGTCCTGGACCAGGACAGCGGGGTTGGTACCGCCTTTCAGCAGTTTGCCGGGCAGTCCCTGATCTGCACCCGCATCTTCAGGGAAGTAAGCGGCACCGGTCGGGCGCATACGCGTTGCGATATAGAAGATACCGTAGTCGTCCGAAGGGAATGCCGAATAGTTCTTGTGCTGCTGGCGGGCGTTGATGTCCACACCGAGCTTGAGGAAGTCGGTCACCTGGATATCCAGGTTGGAGCGCAGGTTGTTCTGGTTGTAGTTGGTAGCACTCTTGTAGTAAATACCGTCCTGATACTGGCCGTTAAACTGAATGAAGTATGCGGCCTTCTCGGAACCACCGTTGATGCTCACGCCATATTTGTGCTGAGCGGAAACAGGTTTGATGATTTCTGCGAACCAGTCCGTGTTCGGATAGTTGATGGGATCATCCTGATTGATGTAGTGGTTGACCTCGACGTCCGTGTAACGGGGAGCTGTGCCGGTGATGGCGAGGCTCTTGTTGTAGGCTGTCGTATAGAGCACTGCGTCAGCCAGTTTCACCAGACGGGTAGGGCTCTGGAGACCAAGGTCATAGGTGAAGTTAATCTTCGGGGCCTCTTTGTACTTACCGCGTTTGGTGGTCACGAGGATGACACCGTTTGCGGAACGGGCACCGTAGATAGCTGCAGATGCGTCCTTCAAGACGTTGACGCTCTCGATTTCATCACCGGTCAGACGGCCGAATTCTTCGCCACGCCCCTGCACGCCGTCGATAATGATGAGCGGGGAGTTGTCGCCGAGGGTACTGCGGCCGCGGATGAACATCACGGCGTCGTCTTTACCCGGCTCGCCGGAGCGGGTGTTGACGATCACGCCGGAGAGACGGCCGGCGAGGCCCTGCGAGAGGTTGACGCTGGAGCTCTTGGTGAGTTCCGTACCGGCCGTGGAGGTCACGGAACCGGTGAGTGTCAGTTTGCTCTGGACACCGTAACCGACCACGACGACCTCGTCGATCAGTTCGGCGTCATCCGGCAGGGTGGCGTCGATGACGGTTTTGTCGCCTACGGTAATCTCCACGCTCTTATAACCGACGCTGGAGAAAACCAGGATGGCGTTCGGGCCGGGAACGGTGAGGGAATAACCACCGTGGAAATCGGTGGCGGCTCCTGTCTTGGTCCCCTTGACGAGCACGCCGGCGCCGATCAGGGGTTCTCCCTTGGAATCGGTGACGGTACCCGTAATCTTGCGGGACTGTGCCGAAGCGCTGAAGGCTGCAATCAGCAGCAGGACAGCGGAAACGGCAAACAGTTGGGTTAATTTTTTCATAAAGTTATGTTTAGGTTGTAATTACGTAGTCACTTGGAGAGGTGTTCCTCGGCCTTCTTGAGGCCGCCGTACTGTTTGATGAGCGCTTCGCACTCGGCGTAGGTCATGCCCGGATGCCGCTCGACCATCGTGCGGGTGAGGCGGTCGATCACTTTGTTGTTAATCAGGTTGGCGTTGACCATCCGGTTGCCCTCCACGCGGCCCAGGCGGCACATCAGCGTGGTGCTGATCATGTCGCAGAGGAGTTTCTGGGTGGTGCCGGACTTCATGCGGGTAGAGCCGGTAATGAATTCCGGGCCGGTGATTACCTCGATGGGGTAATCCGCATAGGCGGAAATCGGGGAGTCGGGGTTGTTGCAGATGGAGGCGGTGGGGATGCCGTTTTCGCGGCAGGCCTTGAGCGCTGCGAGCACGTAGGGGGTGCAGCCGCTGGCCGAGATGCCCACCACGATGTCCTTGGGGGTGACGTGGTGCTTGTCGCGAAGCGTGCGCCAGCCTTCCTCGATATCATCTTCCGCCTCCTCGAGGTCCAGGACGAGGTTTTCCACGCCACCGGCCAGGACGCACTGCATGATTTCCGGATCTACACCGTAGGTATTGGGAACTTCCAGGATGTCGAGAACCGCGAGTTTGCCACCGGTGCCGCAGCCCAGGTAAAACATGCGGCCGCCGGCGCGGATCTTCGCCTCGATGGCGCTGATCATGCGTTCGATGTCCGGGAGTACCTTTTCGATGGCAAGAGGAACTTTTTTGTCCTCCGCATTGATGTCGCGGATGAGTTCGGCGACGGATTTCGTTTCAAGATGGTCGTACAGAGACGGCTGTTCTGTAAGTCTGAGAGCCATTGTATTAATGCTTGCTATAGGGTTGTTTTTGGAAAATGCGTGTCATGGGAACGCCCACGGGGGTGCCGTCGGCCTTGAAGCCCTGTGCCCGGATGCAGTCGCCCTCGTTCACCGTGAGGCGGGCGGGCGCAACGGGGGAGGCGGCCGTAGGCGCGGTCCCGTCGGTCGTATAACGAATCTCCGCGAAGGGGTAGTCCAGGGTGAACTCCACTTCGCGGGGATAATCGGATTCGAGGTTCATGTTGACGATGACGTTCCAATAGGCGCGGCTATAGTTGATCTGACGCGCGTCCAGGCGGTCAAATTCCTTGAGCAGGCGCAGACGGAAGTCATCAAAGTTGCGGCGCTCGTCGGCGCTCCAGCAGAATTCGGCAATGGCGGCCGCGCGCGGATAGGCCTGGTGCTCCAGCTGCGCTACGTCGGGGATGAACTCGCCCCAGACGCACGCCTGGTAGCCCAGGATCAGGTGCCCCTTGGCCTGCATCAGGGAATCGCCGATAAAGCCGGCCGGGTTGTAATTGTAAGCCTTGCGGAGCGTGATGAAGAGATGGTGGTTCTTGAAATTGTCCGCAATCTCGTTTTGATGATAGTCGTAGTAGCAGAAACGGTTGGGGCAGAGGATCACCTGCATGTCGCGGTTCATGGCCTTGATGGCGGGATTGTGGCCGCGGTAGGACATCACCACGGTGCTCTCCACGGCGCTGCCGTCCAGGATTTCGTCCCAGCCGATGACGGTCTTTCCGCGCTCGCGCAGGTAGGCGTCAAAGTGTTTGACAAAGTAGTACTGCAGGTCGTCCACGCTCTCCAGACCGAGCTCGGAAGCGAGTTTCCTGCAGTAATCGCTCTTGCGCCAGGCGGTCTTGGGGCATTCGTCGCCGCCGATATGGTAATAGGGCGAGGGGAAGAGCTCCAGCACCTCGTCAAAGACATCCTCGAGGAACTTGAAGGTTTCAGGCGAAGGGCAATAGACGTCGTCCTTCACGCCCCAGTGGGTGTTGACCTTCTTGGGCTCGTCGGGCGTGCAGGAGAGGAACGGGTAGGCGGCGATGGCTGCGCTGGAGTGGCCCGGAAGCTCGATTTCCGGCACTACGGTGATGTGACGGTGGCGTGCATATTCCACCACTTCACGGATCTCGTCCTGCGTATAAAAACCGCCGTGGCGGATTCCGTCGCCAGGGCCGTCATAGCCGCAGGTTTCGTCCCGCCACGCGCCAACCTCCGTGAGGAGGGGATATTTCTTGATTTCGATGCGCCAGCCCTGGTCTTCCGTCAGGTGCCAGTGGAAGCGGTTCTGCTTGTGCATAGCCATCATATCCAGAAAGTCCAGCACCGCCTGCTTGGGATAGAAATAGCGGCAGCAGTCGAGTTGCATGCCGCGCCAGCCCACGCGCGGGGCGTCCTCAATCCGGCAGCAGGGAGCCTCCCATAGGGTATCCACCGGCGCTTTGGCATAGATGGCACCTGGCAGCAACTGGCGGAAGGTCTGCAGTCCATAAAAAGCACCGGCCGCATCGGAGGCCTTGATGACCACTTTGCGGCGGGTGACGCGGAGGATATAACCTTCTTCGGGAATATCGGCTTTATGCTTGAGAATGATGGCTTTGCCAAACCAGGATCTGCGCGCGGGGAGATGGAAGCCCGTAGAGAGTGCCATATCGGCCCGGAAATCGGCCGCCGTTTCAGCGAATTCAGGGCAGCGCGCTACGACGGCCGTCTTGCCGTCCAGCAGGAATGCGCCCTTCTTTTCTTCCACTGCCTTCGGCTGCGGAATGATGGCGACGGTGAGCAGGAGCGAAAGCAGGAACTTCATCTATTTGACGCGGTTAATGGTGTTCAGAATGGCAGCCTGGTAGGCCTCGGGCATCTGGTGCGAGAGCGGATAGGGCGCCTTGATATAGACGTGCATCTGCTCAATCTCGTATTCATAGCCCTTGCGATACTGGTAGGCATGCGCGGAGGGGAGATAGGAGTTCTGGCCGTTGGTGTAGCCGGCAAAGAAGAGGGTGCGGTCCGGGAAGAAGGCCCGCGTGGCCATCTGGTATTCGCAGAAAGGTTCGCCCTGGGTAAAGAAGAAGAGGATGCCGTCGATATTCAGCGCGGTCATGTTGAAATCCAGACGGTTCTTGACCGTGCCGGTCTGGAAGCGCTCCAGAATCTCTGCTTCCCAGCCGCGGACGTCCTGGGCGAAGCGCGGGAAGTTGGTGGAAGCCTTGACCAGCGAATCTGCGTGCGCCTTGACGGCTTCCGGGGTGACTTCGTCAATCAGGTAGGGCAGTTCGGCCTTGCCTGTGGCGATCCTGAGCAGGTTCTGCTCCTTTACGCGCTTGAACTTCAGTTCTTTGAGCGCATCTGCCAGCTCAACGCCAATCTCCTCGGCATGGTCCACCAGCTGGCAGCCCCCCTTCGGGTCCATGTTGCCGGCGGCACCGGTCAGCTGGAAGACGGGACAGCCCCAGAGCGGCTCCACGGCGCGGCGTGCCACGCCGGAATAGTCGGAGGAGAGCAAGAGGCTCTTGTGGCCCATGGCCACTGGATGGCAGGCGATATTGTAGAAGGCGCAGAGGGGTTTGCCGCGCGAGATGATGCGGGCTGCGTAGAGGGTCGGATCCACCGGGCCGGTTTCCGGCTCGCAGCGGTTGTAGTTGATGGCTGCCTCCCCCTGGGCCACTTCCAGACGGAAGGGGACGAAGGCCGCGTCATCGGTGATGGTCTTCACGGCATTCTCCACGATGGCGTTGAAGGTCCGTTCGCGGTAGGCCACGTTCGGGCCGCCCGGTGCGGTGGAAACGCCACCCATGCGCGGGGCGCTGTGGGTGTGGATGCTGTGCAGCAGGATGTTCTCCCGGGCCAGGCCGGAGCGGGCGCTGATGGAATCACGCAGCTCGTCCGCCAGGGCGGGGGAGATCTCCATCAGGTCGTTCGAGACGAGGCAGACTTTCTGTGCGCCGTCGCTCAGGACGAGGCAGCTGCTCTTGAGCGGAATGTGGATGCCGTCGGAGAGTCCCTGCCGTGCGGCGAAGCCGGCGAGCACGAGGTGCTCGTCTTCCAGGGCGGAGATATCTGTAACCGAAAAATGGCAGGTCAACTGCGGGCGCTCGCACGCGCACGCGAGAAAGAGCGTTGAAAGAACGAGGATCCAGACCTTTTTCATATCGTGAAATGCGGCTTGCAGCCGCTTCTATACGGGTTTGTTGACGTTAACGTTTTCACGCGTACACACGACGCGCAACTACAAATATAGCGAAAATACTCCAAATACCAATTAATTTGTAATTTTGTTGCGCCATGATTGAAGTTCCCTTTATTCCCGATGCCGATGTCCGCTCCGCCGCTTCGCTGCAGGCCGTGGCCGACACCCTCCCGGCACACGCCGTTGCCTGCTGCAACTGGCCGGACGCCTATCCGTATGTTCCCGAAACGGCACTGCGCCTTTTCCATGCGGGAAGTCACCTGATTCTGGACTACACCGTGCGTGAGCAGTGCACGGCCGCCCACGTGCGCGAGGACCTGGGCGAGGTCTGGACCGACTCCTGCTGCGAGTTTTTCCTGCAGCCCCGGGGAACGGGAAACTACTATAACATTGAGGCGACCTGCATCGGCCGCATCCTGATTGGCTGGCGGCCCGGCCGCGAAGGGGCGGTCCATGCGCCGCAGGCATTGCTGGACAAAGTCTTGCGTTATCCTTCGCTGGGCAGGGAGCCGTTTGAGGAAAAGGTGGGGGACAACCGCTGGCGCCTGACCCTGGCCATTCCGGCCGAGGCGCTGTTCGCCGATGCACTGACCACTTTCTCCGGCCTCGAGGCGCGCTTCAACTGCTACAAGTGCGGCGACCATCTTTCGCAGCCGCACTACGTCTCTCTGGCGCCCATTGCAACCCCCGCTCCGGACTTCCACCGTCCGGAGTATTTCACGGAAATCAAGTTCTTGTAACTAGAGCCTGACGAAAACTTCAATGGCCTGGTATTCAGCCATTCCAAGTTTGTCGTAGAGCACGGCGGTATTGTGCGTGCGCTCCTCGGCGCGCTGCCAGAACTCGCGGGTATCTTCACCCGGGAAGGGGACATTGTCCTTCTGGGAGAGGTGGTGGAAGATGGCGTGCCGCTTCTCCACGACCTCGTCCGGACTGAGGGGAACGGCCATGTCCACGCGGTCCAGCTCCCACTCCATCCAGGCCCCGCGGTAGAGGAAGATCGGACACTCCTCCACCCATCCGGCGCCGCCCGTGCGACTGTTCTCCTGCCGGATCTGCTCGAGCGCCTCAAGGGCGGCTTCCGTGCAGATGCGGTGGGTTCCGTGCGGGTCGGCCAGGTCGCCGGCCATATAGATCTGCTCGGGCGCCACCTCCAGGAGAAGCCGCTTGATGATATCCACATCTTCCTGGGAACAAGGCTTTTTGGCCGCTTCGCCCGTCTCGTAGAAGGGGAGGTTCAGGAAGTGGATGTGCGAGGGATCCAGGCCGAATGAACGGCAGGCGCCGCGCGCTTCGGAACGACGGATTCCGGCCTTGATGGCCAGCAGCTCCTTCGGCTCCGGGGCACCGGGTTCCTTGGAGGAAATCAGGTACTGGACATCGTCCCTCCGGTCTGCAAAACCCATCTCGGCTGCGGCGTCAAAATGCTGGATGACCACGTCGTCGAAGACGGCGGCATCGCCCGAAGTCTGGTAGGCGACGTGCACGTCGTGGCCGTGGTGCGCGAGGCGGATCAGCGTGCCGCCCATCGAGATGATGTCATCGTCCGGATGGGGCGAGAAGACCACAATCCGCCGCTTCCCTTCGCGTCCGCCGGGATGGCCGGTAATGGTATTTTGCCCCTCGTTGAAAACCTGTACA
>JAEEGF012029510.1_pt1 | contig 11543 bp, 18 predicted proteins | sample 9134171 | NCBI WGS metagenome assembly JAEEGF01 (sample SAMN16246542, study PRJNA631951) | gut metagenome | biome: gut microbiome; feature: rumen; material: AP-attached | host: Bos | place: Iran: Karaj | collected 2018-10 | reverse complement strand
TCTATATACAATTCATCTTCTTTTACTCTACATCTAAGATAAAGAATCTCTACTCCCTCTTTTTTCGCTTCCTCAATTACTTCGCTAAAGTCTGGATCTGTTGCTTTATTGGGTAGACATATATCCACGCCTTCCATCTGAATAACAAAAGCAAGTATAGCTCTATAGCCTTCCTTTTTGGCTTTTATAAGTTCTCTTACGTGCTTAACACCTCTAGCTGTTGGAGCATCAGGAAAATATCCCACTCCATCGATTTCAAGAGTGCACCCTTTAACTTCCATTAAATATTCTTCGTCACCTTTTTTCATAAAAAAATCTATTCTTGAAGCACCATAGGTATATTCCGGTTTAACATATGTATAATCTTTGCTTTCTAACCACTCTTTAACAACTTTATTAGGTGCCTGGCTATCTATATTAAATAACATTCCATTTTTCTTTCTTGCAGCAACTAAATCATACTTAGTCTTTCTATTAGGAGAGTCTGGTGCCGTTAGATAAACACTACAACCAGGAATTAGAATTTCTCTGCATCTTCCTGTATTTTTAACGTGAACAATTTCTCTTTTTCCATCAAGATCTACTTCTGCTATAAATCTGTTTGGTCTATTAATAAATGTCGCTTTTGTTATATTTTCGTACTTCATATACTTTCCCTTCGTACCTTAAAGCTATTAATCGCTAAATTTAGAATACATCAACACGCAAAAAAAGCCAAGAAATCAACTCAATTACATGAGTTTTATTCTTGGCTGATTATATAATATTCTACAAGCGTACAGTAAATGTAATACCACTTCTTAGCCAACTATATACACTAATTTCTCCACCACACAAAGAAAAATTATATTAATTGTTTAAAAGATGTTCGTATCTTTAATTTATTCCACATTTTCCACATTTACTGCATCCATTGCAAATCGGCCTCATACCGCAGTTCTCACAGTTTGGACCAAAATAAGGCTTATAAATTCTCTCGTCAATTAAGGGATATCCCCATTCATCGGTCAATTTAAAGTCTATAGGCTTTCCTTGAAAACTTAGTCCTAACTTATATGCCTGCTCTGTCTGAAGACCGCCTTCCAACTTATAGATCTTTCCATCCTTTACAAACCTACGTCCTGTACCACAGAAAACGAATGTCACATTGTATTCATAACATTCATCTCTAAGAGACTTAACCCACTCATAGTGACAAGGTCTAGCACCACCGTAGTTTTCTCCATCACACAATACTTGTTCTATCTGACCGTAAGGAAGGTACTCTTTTGTACTGGCATACTAAATTGGTAACACCTTGGACAGATAATATGTTATAAATAATATTATCTAGGAGGACCAATTATGTCAGCAAAGTACAATGAAGATTTCAAAAAGGAAGTAGTAGATGCGTATATTAAAAGTGCAAAATCTTATGCAGAGATTGCCGCAGAGTTTAATATATCCAAAACATCAGTCCGTGATTGGACTAAAAAATACAGCGAAGAATACCAGTACACAACTAATAATAAAAATAATAATAATAATAATAAAAGCAACATTGATTACGTTAATGAAATAAAAGCCTTAAACAGACAGTTAAAAGAAAAAGAAAAGGAAATAGACTTCCTAAAAAAAGCCGCGGCATTCTTCGCAAAGGAACTCGATTAGCAAAGTATCAATTCATAGATGATAATAAAACACTATGGACTAAGATGGCTTTGTAATCACTTTAAGATAAGTCTTAATAGTTATTATAATTATCTTAAGGGCAATAAAAATGAGTATTATGTTCAAAGAGAAAATATATTTGATAAAATCAAATATATTTTTTATAACAATAACAAAACAATAGAACACAGACCCATGAGAGTATTTTTATCAAGATATGGCATATATCTTAGTAAATTTACAGTCCATAAATATATAAACAAGATGTTAAACTTGGCATCAATTATAATGCGAAAAAAGCCTGGATATAAGTCAGGGCATAAACATAAAATTTTGTAAAGATAACAATATCATTCAAAGTATGAGTAGAGCCGGTTGTTCATATGACAACTCTCCAATGGAAAGATTTTATAATACATTTAAAAATTGTTTTTATTATAGGTTTACATTTAATAGCGTTGAAATGTTAGACAAAATGACTAAGCAATATATTAACTGATATAACTACGTTAAACCACATACTTATAATGACAATTCAACACCAATGGACTTAAGATTTAGCTAATTTATCTGTACGACTTGTTACCAAAAATGTTGACCAGTATAGCTGTCATTTGCTGTCACCCTTTCTTTAACTTCAAATTGTCTTTATCAAACTCTCATTAAGTGCAAGCAGAAATACACTACGTTAAACTCATATATCCCATTCCTATCACGCATTTGCTAAATATTCAATCTATTGTCGCATATTCCCATTCTGATCAAACTTACGTTTCAGTCCATTTTCTACAAGCACATACTCTATCAATGGTACTGTACACTGCACTAAAACAATAACCCCGATTGCAAGCCATAGCTTATCTACATTTATATCGTGTTTAAATAAAACGATATCCACAATTACTGAAATAATAGTATACATTGCTCCTACGATTAAATATGTTTTTGCCATACTCCTTTGGGCATAGTCCCAAGTTTTCTGACTTAATTTTGAATATTTAGTACGATGCCCTGCTAAGTTGTTTATTTTTGTAACTGGTTTGACTGTGAAAAATATTCCTAAAATAAACCATGTCACTGGTATAACCATAATAGTAATATATCCTAATAAATCCATATTATAATTCCCCTTCTATTACGATATTTATTATGTCATCTATTATGACATTTTTGTAAGCTCTATTTTATGACGTAATGACCGAATCGATTTGATCCTACATGTTCAATCTTACCTTCGTCCATCATAATCTTATGCACCTTCAAAAAGTCTTATGATATTTCCAAAAATCGATAGTCTCCTGCAAATCAGCTTCATCTGCAAAAAGATTCATCTTCTTACCAATAGCAATAGCCATATCAACGTACATATTTGCTCTAGCAGTGATTACATAATCACCTACGACCAAGGCATCCCCAACAGAGTGAGTAGATTCTATCCCTTCCAAAATTCCTGCATTATCCAGTTCATCTACACCATTACATATACCTGCAACAAGCTGCTTGTTATCCATAACAGCACGTATGAAAGAATATACTTCTTCATTATCAATAGTTGAAATATCTCCACCAGGAATCAAAAGAAGCTCAACCTCTTTAGGATCAATTTCATTTAACGCACATGTAGCATTTATTGAAAACTTTTCTTGAGCAGTTATCGGCTTTCCATCCAATGTAGCAAATATTATTTCATGTCCAGTACACTGAAGAAAATAGTTAGTAATCACAATTTCGTAAATGCAACATGTCTCATATAGCAATACAACTGATTTCATAGAAATAATCCCACCTCTCTTGATGTAGTAATTCACGTAATTAAACACTAATTATTATATGCTAAAGCTCAAACATCATCAATCCTTTTAACGTAAATAATGTAGACGTTAAAAACGGGAGTCCGCTATTTATGCGGGCTCCCGTAGTTTTTCTGTTATTCGAATTCCCCAGTTTCAACTCTTTTTCTCGTGCGAAATACTGGTAAATTCAGCGTTTCTATTTTTTTATCTTCCCCGAAGCACCCTGTATTTCTTGTGCTTTCCGGAAAAATAGAATCATTTTAGAATCACTCATCAAAGATTGTGATTCTATTGTTCTATTTTAAGCAACTGACTTTTGTCAGATTTCTCTGGCTTCACCGCCCTTATGTTCCTCGACAATATATCTCTTGCACCCATTCTTCCATTTGTCATAATCTGATTCTTCAAAGGCCTCTGTTACATCAACATAATCTATTGTCTTTGCAAAGCTTTTTGCTAATTCAAAGCTATTATTGAGAGTTATGGTTTTTCCTTTCATGTATCGGCAAAACTCATCATAATACGCCGGATCAGCGGAACCTATATCTTGCCACAAAAAAGGATTCATTTCTCCTATCAAATTATTGATTCTGTCATCGGTAGAGTCTGCATAATAATTATCTATCCAAAAAAACATCATTATATACAACTCAAATTCGTTCATTTTACATCTCCAAAATCCTGTAATACCAGTCAAGCCCTCTTCTATCTTTCCCGCCATAGCATTTAGAATCATTCGCCAATTCCAGTATCTTTTGTCTGTTCTCTGGCGAATCCTCTAAATGACCTCTTGCTTTACGAAAATATGTTTAAGCTGAGAATCATCTTTTGGTAATTTACAGCGTTTCTAACGGCACTATCCACTACACTTCTCTTTTTTATAGTTCTACGTCTTCTTCTTGTTTTTGCCTTCTCCTCTGACATTTTTATCCCCCTCTATGATTTACCACCTTTTCATGTTTTTTTCGAATTTATCAACATATAACTTCTCCAATCTCTCCCACCATCCAAAGAAGTTTGTTTTTTCCTGTCTCGGGGCCAATGAGTTCCCATTTTTCCTTATACTTTTCCTGTAAATCTCTTTGCATTTCCTGCATCTCATTTATTGAAAAATCTTCCATCTGTGGCACCTCTTTACCATATCTCTTCACTTTATTTTAAATCGTTTTCAATCTATTCAGTATATCTAACACAATGCTCGAATCATTTATCAGTGAAATACCAAAACACTTCTTGCCGGCATCCTTAATAGAAGCCCCTATATGATAAACCGTCTTCCCATCCAGTATAATAAATCTATCATGAAATACCTGTGTCTTTTTAACAGTCAGTGTCGGATACTGCGCATTAAAAATCTCCACATCTTTTTTCGTAAGCGGTGCGCTGGCATATGTAAAAATTGTAACATCAACACCGGTATTCTTCTTCGCCAAAATGTTCAGCGTGTTCACATCCACATATCCATCAATCAATACAATATCACTTTTGGCCTTCTGTATAATAGTTGTAATCAAACTAAACGCATCATAGATCTGCCCGTCAAAGAAGATCTTCTGCTCCGATTCGGCATGATCTTCGATATACTGAAACACCCTATCAAATCTCTCATCGGTACTTTTCTGATATTCCAGTTGTTTAACTTCCAATTCTTCGACGCGATTCAGTATCAGAGAGTTTGTTGCAAGGAATTTCCGCATTTCCACAAATGCTCTCATAATACCTATGCTGACATTAATTGCTACATCGCTTCGAAGTATAGCAGAAAGCATCGATATTCCCTGCTCCGTAAAAGCATACGGCATATATCGTCTGCCGCCGCGTCCATCTGGGTCATTATCCTTTGAGATGCCATTTTGGCATCTCAAAAACTCTTCCTCCGACAGTTGGAAACAAAAGTCTTCAGGAAATCGTTTCTTATTACGCTTAACCGCACGGTTCAGAGCTCCTGTTTCGACCTTGTATAACATAGCAAGATCACTATCCAACATAACCTGCTTCCCACGTACGATATGAATTTGACTCCTAATATCTATAGTTTCCACTTTCAACGATATATTATCCATTATCTGAATCTGCTCCGTTTTCGCCACTTGCCCCTCCATATTTGACACCTTTCCCAATCAATTCCTCATATTTCAGCTGATATGCCAACAAACGCGGAATATACTCCGGAGGGGTACGACGGCCTGCTTCCCAGTCTTCTAACGTCCTTACCGGAATCCCCGTATGTTTCGAAAACTCTTTTCGATTCATATTTACACTCTCACGTAGTTCTCTTATCACCTTTGCAGTATCCATAACATCCTCCTCGCATTGCGTTTTCTTTATTATATCACTCAGTGTGTGAACACGCAATGTGTGGTTTGAATTTTCATCAAACAGTACTCCACCAGTACTTTTTTCAACCATATTGCAACAACAAACGCGACAATAAAAAAGGCAACCCGCAGAAACTCTGCGAATTGCCTTGTATTTTTTGTGCTTTTCGAAGAAATCGTATCATAATAGTATCACGAGGCGTATCATCGTGATACTATAACTATATCGTTTATGCAAGACATATTTTTATTTCATTTTTTTGAAATCGATACAAATAGGCTTTTAAAGTTGCTTCACGATAACTTTGAATAATCGGATTAGCTGAATTGACGAGGTAATCATAGAGAACAATAACATCAAATTCTTTTAACCGTTTTAATAATTGATTCCAATCCTCTTCTGTATCCACTTGTTCGTCGATATCTGCAATACTTATTTTTCGTATTAATGTTTTATTTATATCAAACAAGCAATAGTCGCAGCGATAATCCAGTATGCATTTAACATCACCCTCAAAAACAGGGAAGTCATTTATATTTATGTCTTCATAATTACAGTTAAGAAGAAATTTTTGATAAATATATTTACTCATGGCATTACTCCAAATAAATATCTATTTCCCAAAAAGTTCCCGCCTGGATAGCACATTCCAAAGAGTCTATAACTTTTTTAATAGCTTTTTCTGCAATGTCATTTTTTTGCTTATTTAACATTTTATTAGCAGACTGTAATGCCTCCTTCAAATTTTCATTAACGATTCGCTCTTCTTCGCAGACATCAATTATTGTTCCGAATCTTTCGTCAAACTCTTGAAATAAGCCTTTAGGTTGTCTTAAAATATCATACTCCTCTTGAGTAAGTTCAAATGTCTTAACATTTGACATTTCTTCATCATAACCTTCAAATTCTTCTATCCCTATTTTATTTAATGGAACATTCATATAATATACAAACATTTACTCACCTCACATTCTCTTTTTAATCATATAATGAGTCGCCTTCTGAAACTCCGACTTACTTCTACCTCGTTTTTTTCCGTTGCTCTCAACTACATTATATGCGTCGTCACCAAATTGGTCTAAGTACTGTCGTTTTCTGGTTTTTTTAGTTAAATCTTGTACTCGCAAATATCCACTAACATCAGCGACAACTGCCTTAGTTCCGTCAGCACTATAGTAAATTATCTTACCCCCAACCACAACTGGTTTTGCACCAGGGGCAACAACAGATACAACATCATTAATATCCACTGTGTCCCATCCAACTCCATATTCAGCTTTTCTTGCATATCCTTGCTGAATCAAATCGGCTATCATTGAATCTCTTATGTAATGTGATTTCATATTTATCTCCTTTTACTATGTACATAATTTCTAGATTTACGAACTTCGTAAATTCAATATATCATTTGCTATTATTTTTGTAAGTACTATTTTTACGAATTTCATAAATTATTTTTATTTTTTGTATTTTTTCACTTTATGTTTTTCGTAAATATGTTATGATTAATTCAATAAATCAAGAAGTGAGATTGTATGTATGGGTGATGAGAAAAGATTAAATGAAATAATAGACGCTAAAGGCACAAATATATGCCGGTTGCAAAAGCCTCAGGTATAAGCGCATCTACTTTATATTCAATTATTCAAAAAGAAACAAATATAAGATTTGACTACGCCTTACGAATTGCTAATGAATTAGAGATAGATGTTAATGAGATATGTTCAGCTATTCCTTTTTCTGGTGAATTAAAAGAGGATGAAATTTACATGACATTCCATGATAAGAAAGATATGTTAGATTCTTCAAGAGTAAAATGATATCTGCAGTATTCTATTCAACCTCTTATGATGCTTTATGGAAAAATGCTATGCCAGATGTAGACAATTTACTAACATCCTTTTATCAATTAGATGATGTAGCTCGTAGCGAGATAGTTGAAACAGTAAAATTGAAACTACAATATCATCACGATCCACAACGAGCAGAAGATATAAAACAAATAAAGAAATGGTAATTATAATGACTTTTCACTATATGTGAAAAGTCATTATTTATATAAATAGAATTAAATTAGAATCATTACGAATTTTTTTACACTAATACTATATTATAAAAGATAAAAAAAGGCTCTCGAGGAATTCCTCGGAAGCCTTGATTTTACTATTTGGGTTGGGCTGTTCGCTCGTTATTACTCGATGATTGTAGCAACACGACAAAAACCTACTGTTCTACAACCCACACGATTCTTAGTAATGATTTATACCATTGCGAATAGTGGTAAATATGCATTTTTTATAAATTTTCTCACTGTTTTTGATTCTAATATTCTGTTTTTAGATATTTTAGAATCAATATAAAATCATAGATTTATTGCGGAATAGGTGGTGGAGTTATTCCTTTATCAATATCGAACATACTCTTCAAGGCTTGTACCTCAGATGCTTTTGTCCAATTTTCCATACCAGCTTGCCATACTAGTTGTTCTGAAGTAAATGTCCCACTGTTTTTCATCTGTAAAAGTACATCTAATGTAAAAGGTCCTTCCTGTTTACCAGCGACGGCCACAAAGAATGATTCTTTTGGTAGTGGTGGCGGAGCAATACCATTAGATGGTTGTGGAGCATTTCCTAACATATTGTTCATAGTACCTGCTAGGTTTTGTCCAACAGCTCCTCCAACAGCCATAGCTGCCATCATGGACGCTGGATTCAATCCAGTTCCCCCTCCATCACCTAGGCTAATATTGCCAGCTCCATTTTCACCCATATGACCTAGTGCTTCAGCACCTGCAACCCCTACCTGTGTTTGAGCTTCAACTTGATAAGCTGCAAAATTCTGAGACTGTGTTCCCTTATGCATTGAGTATTGCCCTTCTTCACGCTGTACTCTCAGACTTTCCTCATAATTTTCAACATTAATACGTTGCATATCATGGATGTTCTTTACGTTAGCTTCCTTTTGAGCAGATATTATTGCACTATCAACATCTCTAGTAACTGATAATAATTTAATATATCCTTCGCTAGATTTATCAATTTCTATTGCTCCAATATCAACTCCTGAAACTATTACTCCAAAATCTTCTTGTAATCGTTCCTTTATATCTAACTCAACAGAATCATTTATTAACGAAGTTTTTGTTTCTATTTGAATTAGCGGGATATCATTTGCAGCTGGAATATTCGTTACAGTATCCTTCACATATCTAACAACTACATCTCTTATTTGATTTTGGAAATCTTCTAATCTAAATGTACCTAATCTATGTAATTTTATAAACTCTCTATAATCCTTGATTTGAAAACTTATTGTTCCACGAACAGCTACTGGGACACCAAAATCTGAGAATCTAGGATCATACACGTCAAAATAAGGCACACCAAATTTAACTTGTATAATCTTTGCCAGATTAATAAAATAAATTTCAGCTTGAAATGGAGAACTTCCATCATATAACGCCCCCATTAGATTTATTAGGACTGGAAGATTTTTTGTCTTTATTGTTTCATCAAAAGGACCTTCTATAAAATCCTGTACAGTTCCATCCTTCTGCTTATAAACAAAAACAGCAACCTCACCATCTTTTACACGTAAAGAAGAACCCCATCTTATTTCATTTTCTCGTTTATTTTTTCCTTCTTGGCAACCCACGGGATGCCATTTCCAGACAAGATATGAAGGCTCATCACATCTTATGACATCCATAAACCCTCTTGTTTTCTTTTTTCCAAATAAGCCCATAAAAATACCTCCGAAAATACATATTAAGTATCTATTAAAGTTAATCAGCTATAGGTATAGCATCACAAATATCACCTATATTACATTCCAGATAGCTACATATCCGAAGTAATCCAGACAATGCAACCTCTTCATTCTTTCGTAGTTTAGTCATTGTCCCCGTTGCGATATTTAAATCTTTTCTTAATGTTGCTGGAGAAATATCTTTTTCAATTAGTAACAACCATATTTTTTTGTAACTTATTCCCATCACTTTCTTCCTTACATTGAATAAATCAAAATACATTTAGAATAATGTTATGCATATCACTTGAGTAATTCAATATTTTTCGCATGAATTCATAAAATATTCGCAACTTTTTGCGGATATTTATCAATTTCATCTCACATTTGGTTCATCACACATTCCATATATCAGCATAACTGTAAGCTTATAAACCACAAACACTTATCAGAAGCATCAAATAACTTAACATCCCTAATCCAATGAACATGCCCAAATACACTATTTTTTATACTCAATTAAAACTGGCGCATCAGGTTCCTCATATGACCCCTTTGTGCAATAAGTACCGTCTATAGTTACCTTTATTACTTCTCCGGAATCTAATCCATCCATGATAGTTCCTTTACTACCTTTTGTTACTATATTAGTAAAACCATCCTTTTCTAATATATTTGTTACATCTTCATATTGCATTCCTTTAAATTCACGCGAACTGTAGCTTGGGCAAATTGCACCATTATCAATCATTTTTTCATCTCTTATACTCAAAACAACAGCAAGTATAATCAAAAACGCAAACATCAAAACTAACATAAAAAGTGAGCTTCGCATTATGTGACTATATGCTTTTTTAGATTCTTTTTGCGCTTGACGGATTTTATCATGTGTTTCGTCATAAATCCTTTGTATTTGTTCAAACTGCTCCTCATCTTTAAAGGATAATTTAGCTTTATTATAGGCTTGGTTTAATTTGGACTCCCAAGCTCTAGATTTCGCCTTTTCACCCTGTGATGCAACACCATACGAAGTTACTCCTAAATTAGCGTATGCAGCCGGATTAATATTAGATGATGCTATAATCATAAATTCTACAATATCCTCAACTGTATTAGGGATCGGAGTATTTTGAATTACACTAACAATCTTTGAATCAGTTTTTCCAACCACTAACCCATCTGTAAACATTGAAATAATTGGATTAGCATTTTCTCTTGTATTTTCAATTTCTTGTGTTATTTTTGATAAATTTCTTATTGACTCTGCTGCATCAATATCTCTTATTTCGAAGCCGCAAGAAGGACACTTTACTTCAAATGCGTCCATTATTTCTCCGCAATTTGGACATTTATTTTTCTTCATTTTTTCTTCTCGAGTTTTTTGATTTGTATCTTTTTCATTTGGTTCTATTGCTTTACCACAAGAAGAACAAAACTTAGCATTATTCTCTATTTTTTCTCCACAATATTTGCAAAAAGCCATTATAACCCCCTCCGAATTCTTTTCATTTTCAAACTCTATTGAAAGTATATCATATGATTCTGTAATTACAACACATGGTCTTATTATATTTATAATTTACAAGTATTATGATGTTTTGGTACATCCCTAATATGAACCACAAAATCCAAAAAATTTCCTAGAAAATAAGCAAAGGCTATTCCCAATATTGGTACTAGCCTTTGCTTTCTATGATATTTAGTTCCGGTGTTTTGTATTCTCTATCTCTCCAATCCATGTTCCTTTTTTTCTTAAGCTAACTCTTACACTGCGCATTATGCTCATCTGCAAGCTTTTGCGCTTCCTTAAGTCGCTCGTAAATACTAGTTTTTGTTTTCTCAAGTCCACGAAACTTAAACCACCATTCTCTAAATTTCCTAAAGATATCAGAATTTCGAAGAAATCTGTTATATTTCCGTTCAATCAAGCGAAAGGAGCCCTCACTATGGCAATAGGAGAACGAATCCATTTCTTCCGTAGTAAACGCAGAATGACACAAAAATATGTAGGTACTCAGATCGGCTTTGATGAAA
>JAEEGF010574475.1_pt1 | contig 11543 bp, 4 predicted proteins | sample 9134171 | NCBI WGS metagenome assembly JAEEGF01 (sample SAMN16246542, study PRJNA631951) | gut metagenome | biome: gut microbiome; feature: rumen; material: AP-attached | host: Bos | place: Iran: Karaj | collected 2018-10 | reverse complement strand
CGCTCCAGCCACGAACTGTTGAGAAAGCAAAGCACAAAATTGCTATTGCGATAAATGCTGAACCTGCGCCGCCGAATACTGTGGAGAAGGCCTCAGCTACAAGAGCGGTGGATACCTTGTCTGAGAGAACCGCACCGGTCTCAAGGTCCACAAGACCGCTGGATAATACTGCAAAAGCAGTGAGTGAGCAAACGATGATGGTGTCTGCAAATACTTCGAAGATTCCCCACATACCCTGAACAACAGGCTCACGAACATTGGAGCTTGAATGAACCATAACTGAAGAACCAAGACCTGCCTCGTTGGAGAATACACCTCTCTTCATTCCCCACTGAACAGCCATAGCAACACCGCTTCCTACAATACCGCCGCCAACAGCTCTCATTCCGAAGGCACCCTTGATGATGGCTGTGAATACTTCGCCGATCTGATTGGCGTTAACAACTAAAACAATAATTGCACCGATAAGATAGATAACTGCCATGAAAGGAACGAGCTTTTCTGTTACGGAAGCGATTCTCTTAAGACCACCTACGATTACCAGACCTGCAAGGGCCATAAGGAAAACACCTGTTACAAAGGAAGGAATTCCAAAGGCAGAACCCATGTTAACTGCTATGGAATTGATCTGGCTCATATTTCCGATACCGAAGGAAGCCACAATACAGAATACACTGAAAAGAACAGCTAAAGCAGCACCGATCTGTTTGCAACCTGGCTTGCTGCCAAGACCATCCTTAAGATAGTACATGGCGCCACCGCACCATTCATCTCTCTCATTACGTCTTCTATAGTAGATACCAAGAACGTTCTCGGAGAAGTTAGTCATCATTCCGAAGAAAGCAACGATCCACATCCAGAAGATAGCGCCGGGGCCGCCGGCTGCAATAGCGGCTGCAACACCTGCGATATTACCGGTTCCGATGGTTGCTGCAAGAGCAGTGCACAGGCTCTGGAACTGAGAGATCTGCATATCCTCCTTGCCTGTGTGAGCTGTTATGTGTGAATTGGTGAAAATACCTCCGATGGTATTCTTCATCCAATGCTTTATATGAGTTACCTGGAAAAATCTGGTAAGAAGTGTCATCAAGATTCCTGTGCCAACCAGAAGAATCAGCATTGGAAGTCCCCAGACAAAGCCATTGACTGCGTTGTTAATGTTTTCAACCTGCGATAAAAATCCACCCATAATAGTCTCCTCTCACAACACGTTATTATTGTATACACGAGTACAAAACTGTTGGTATCATTTTAAAGTGCTAAAGCGCAAAAGTCAATCAAATCTTACATAGTTTTTTCGTGTAGACAATTTGTAGGACAGCATGTTTTAGACTAAAAAAGTAACATTGATAAATTAGGAAGTTGTGCAGAATAAGGAGTGTGTGAAAATGAGAACGGGGATCAATTCTACAGCAGTTATGATGGCAATTTTAATGTCAGCCACTATGATCATGGCAATGACCGCAGTAATGGGGGTTACTATCGCTGCATTATTTCTTTTTTAATATTCCTGGTATTCCAATAATGATATGCTAATGATATAGTTATATATCTTAGTATATGAAGGAATCCAATATGAATAAGCGTAATTACTCGAAAGAACTTGAAAAAAGAATAGATGAGTTCCAAAGGGAGGACAGATATCCCAGGCTTCTTCTTCATGCCTGCTGTGCGCCCTGTTCATCCTATTGTCTTGAGTACCTTAGAGAGTACTTTGACATTACTGTTCTCTTTTACAATCCCAATATCACTGAGGAAAAAGAATATAGAAAACGCGTAGAAGAGGAAAAAAGGCTGATTTCCGAATACAACAGACAGATTGAGGAAAAATGCTTTGAGGATATGCACTCCACTGATAATGCGCGAAAGATAAATATCCTGGAGGGGCACTATGACCCAAAAGAGTTCTACGATGCATCCAGAGGCCTTGAGGATTGCAAAGAAGGTGGCGAGCGCTGCAGGAAGTGCTTTGAGCTTCGCCTTAATGAGACCGCGAAGATAGCAGCAACAGAAGGCTTTGATTATTTCACCACCACCCTTACCATCAGTCCTCTTAAGAATGCAGAGGTTCTGAACGAAGTTGGTGAGCAGGCTGCAGCTTATATAAATAAAGAAGCAGGAGCAGATGTGATATCCTTCCTGCCCTCTGACTTCAAGAAAAAAGAAGGCTACAAGCGCTCCATAGAGCTGTCCGCCAAGTTCGGCCTCTACAGACAGGACTTCTGCGGCTGCAGCTTCTCCAAGGCAGAGCGGGAACGCCATAATAAGGAAGCTTAATGGATGCCTCGGGGGAGACATTTCTCTCTGAGCCCCGGGACAATTGAAACCGGCAAAATGTGCAGTTCTCGCACGTGAGCTAGAGACACTTAGTCAGAAAAAATCCATCATACAGACTGTTATGAACAACGTGAAAGTCTGTATGATGGACTTTTTTATGGCTTAGTGTCTCTTGTGAGGGGCGAAAACAAGCATTTTGCCGGTTTCAATTGTACCGGGGCTCTGTAAAGAACCGTCCCACCGGGGCACCTCTGTATTTTAATCTAATATAAGTTCATCGGAAATCTTGGTGGCCATCACAGTTGCGCTCCACTTGCCGGGGAAGTAGCTTCCTGTGGAATCCATGACTTCCTGTCTTGCGCGAACATAGCAGTTCCTGCCGGGAGTGATCTTCACGGAAGGATATATCACATTGCCGTAGATATCGCGTCTTACACTCTCCCAGGCGTAGGTCTGAACACCGGACTTAAAGTCTGCGCCTGTGGAATATTCAAACACAATCCTGCTGCTGCCTGATGCAGGCCAGTAGTTGCTTCCAAGAGAAAGGGTATCTCCGCTTATTAAGATACTGCTCTTACTCATGGTTGGAGTTGCGGGAGAAACCTTGGTCCAAATCACATTCAGAACCACTGAAGCATCCTGCTTCTTGCCATAGCCGTAGCCATAGTTGCTTCCGCTGCGCTTCAGATCACCCTTGCTGTCCTTGGTTATGGAAACACAGTCAAAGAGGTATCCGGCCTTGGAAGTTTTTCCTGCAATGTTCTCATATATGCTCTTAAGTGAATCGGTATAGTAAACCTTGCCTGCCACAAGGGTCTTTCCTGCAGCGCCATCGTATTTTCCGCCGTTGGGATTTACATAGACCTTATAGGAAATCTCCTCAAATACAGGGGAAAGAGTAATATCAACCTTGTTGGTCTTTTTTATCTTCTTAACATAGACGCGGCTGCTGTCAGTATACTCAATGCCTGAAGCATCTGCGAGCTTGTTCTCCACCATCCATCCCTTGAAGGTATAGCCTGTGACCTTCAGAGCCTTGGGAGTAATATCCGCTGTGCCATAATCCACGTTCTGTTTGCCGGCAAAAGAGGTCCCCAGCTGACTCTGATATACTCTCTCACTCTTGCCATCTCTGATAACTGAGGCATAGCCGGTGTATTCTATCTTGTGGGATACAGGCATCCAGCGGGCATAAACCTTTACATTTGAGTCCTTGCCGCTTCCCAGTCCCTCTGCAGCATAGACATAGTTCTTGCACTTGGCATCAGTACAGAAGCCTGCAAAAACATATCCCTCTCTCTTCCAGGATGCTCCTCCCTGAAAAAGCTGATTTCTGTAAACTTCAGTGTACTCAAAGGTGTCCACTCCACCAACAGAGAACTTAACTCCGGTCTTGGAATCGATGAGCTTGCCATTTGCATCCTTAACGTCGCCGGCATTGGGCATAAGGGTAATGGTGTAGGTGTTAACATCTCCGTACTCAGCTTCAAGAACCACGTCGGAGGCTGAGCCTGCCTTAATGGCCTTGACGTATCCTTCAGAAGAAGTAACTACAAGACCTTCATAGCCCTTTGCTGCTCTCCAGCCCTTGAAGGTTCTGCCCTTCTTAACCGCTACAGCCTTAATGGCGAGGTCCTTGGCTACGTTCTTGGCAGTGTAGGAATAAGTAGCATTTTTTACGTCTGCGTTAAGTGTCTCGTAGTAAATTCGGTACACCTTCTCCCGGGGTACCACGTAAAGAGTTACGGTAACATCAGTGCCCTCTCCCTCATAGGATGCGGGAAGAATTCCTGAGTTCTTAACATTAAGCTTGTAGTCAGGCTTGGTTGCCCCTTTTGTTCTGGCAAAGCCTGCAATACTGATATCCTCGTCAAGAGCTCCTGACTCTTCGATGAGTCTTGCAGCCTTGTCCAGATCCACGTCTTCTGTATACCAGAGCTTGGAAAAAGCATTATCGGTAACGTCATGTCCGTCTATGGTTGTAATCTCTGAACCATCGTTGTTTCTGAAAACAATGCTGTAGTTCAGAACTTCCCAGTTGGCATAAAGAGTAAGGTCATTTCTTGCAATGGAAGTCAGGCATCCGTCTCTCATATAGCCTGCAACCTGAGCATCTACTAAAGTTCCCTGATCAAGATCGTTTTCAAAAAGCTTAACCTGCCAGCCGCTGAACTTGTAACCGGGCTTAACAGGATCCGGGATCCTTGTGCCGTCATCTGTCTTAAAGCTCTTGGGTGCCTTGGCGAGCTTGCCGTCATTAAGGTCATAGGTGATGGAATACTTATTGACCTCCCAAACAGCGGTCAGTACGTAGACGCCGGCAGCGTTTCTGTCCAGATCCTTAAAGCTTATGGTATCTGATACCTTGAAGATCTTGTCCTTGCCCTTGACACTGGCCTTCCAGCCCTTGTGGGTATAGCCCTCTCTCACAGCCTCCCAGTCAGAGATTCTTTCCTCGGGAGTGGTCTTCATGCTGTAGGAAGCACCACCGAAGACTGTTCCGCCGTTGCCGTCAAACTTAACTGTATAGGAGTTCACATTCCAGCGGGCCTTGAGGGTCATATTGCGGAAAACGGTCTCGCCGTAGTATCTGACATCTGAATATTCACCGTCCCAGCCTGCAAAGCTGTAGCCGTCCCTGGTAACCTCAGGATCCTTGGTGTTAATTGAAAAATCATCCCCATCCTTAACAAAGTTAAGAAGCGGCTGCTTAGCAGCTGTTGCTGAATCAAGGGTATAGGTAAACTTATTTTTGCTCTTGGATACACCACCATCAAAATCGTAGGTGATGGTGTAGGTTCCCTTTTTCCAGACTGGAGTAAACTCAAAGGTCTTACCCTCAGTCTCTGTAAGGGACTTGATAGTAACAGAAGCCTTGGAAAGCTTCACTGTTTTGCCCTTATCGTCCACATAGGTCCAGCCCACAATATCGTAACCGGGAAGCTCGAACTCATCTCCGCTTAAAACAATGGGCTCCCCGATCTCTGTGGGAACTATCTGTCCGTCGTTATATCCGTAAAGGTTCTTCTGAAGGCAGTCCGCGGGAATGCCTGCGTTGAACTTAAGGTCATAGGTGCCGCGGGATTCGCCTGCTCCTTCCAGAACCTCGATATCGCCTGTTGTATCTTTGGCTTCCGCAGATTCCTCATCAGATGCTTCATCAGATGCCACCTCTGCTTCCTCAGCGGCTTCCGCCTCATCCCGGAAACTTTCTTCGTCCTGTACAGCTTCCTCGGAAGCTTCCTCTGAAGAATCTTCTGCAGTTTCCTCGGAAGTTTCTTCCGAGGCCTCTTCTATAATATCTTCAGTGTTTTCTTCTTCTACCGCGATTTCATCGGGTTCACTGAATTCTTCAGTATCTTCATTCTGTGATGAATCCTCTTCCCTGGGAGTCTCATCATCCTCAATAACAATCTCCTCTTCACTTAAAAGCTCTATCTCTGCTGCGTATGCAGTCTCTGATAAACTTGCTGCCATAAGCACAACTGACAGAGAAAGGCTAAGTAGTCTTCCCACCAACTTCTTTTTCATGCAGATCTCCTTCCTGTATATCTCTAAAAGAAAATCCCCTCATTATGATTTCAATTCACGAACTTCAACATTATAGCAGAGAAATGTGCAAATTCTATGTTTTTCTACAATAAAGACATGGAAAATTATGAAAAAAGGAGGCTGAAAAGCTCAGCCTCCTTTATCTGGTAGTAATCCTGAAATTAACAGCCACAGATCCCGCGTACTCCCCTTTCCCCTTGAGGGTCATGGCAGCGGTTCCTGCATCCACATTGTTTCTGTAGCTGACGATATCGAAGTATTCTGCAGCCTCTGCAGAAGGTACATCCTTCCAGGCCTTGCCATCCCTGACCTTCACGGAAATATCCTCTTTTCCGGGGGTAATGACCTTGCCGGTGTAGGTATAGGCCTTGCCCTGGTTAACCATAAACTTAAGGTCAGAGATCTTGTGCTGAGCAATCCTGTAGATACCACTTATCTCCCCTTCATAATAGCCTTTTCCGTAGACTGTGATCTTGATGCTTGCTCCCGAGGGGATGATATCTTTATCGTCCACCTTCTCTCCGGCTTTTCTTTCCTTGATGATGTACTGTGGCTTTTGGGCAGTGCCCTCATTCTGCTTTACTTCTACGTCTGTCGCATAGGTATAAGCAAACTTCTTGTCGTAATCGGTGCCTGCTCGCAGTCTGGCTCCGTTGGTATCAAGAATAATGGGAGTCTGGGTATATTTCTTAGGATGCTCCGAACTTACCAGATCGTTTATCTCAAGGGTCAGCACTGAAATATCCGCATCCACAATGGTGAACTTTCTGGTGATCACACCTGTGTAATTGCCCTTTCCCTTTACCTTGATCATGGGGGCCCTGGCCTGGTCAAAGGATGCCACCTTCTTATTGTTTGAATAGCTTACAGTATAGGCTCCATGAGGAATTCCCTTCACATAGACCGAAGGCTTAACGCCGCCCTTTGTGTAATTGTAGGCGCTTCCCGGGGAGATCACATTTCCGGAATCATCCAGAAGGGTCAGCTCAGAGATATCCTTTTTGTATACCTTAAAGCCATGGCTCTTGGTGCCGCCATAGGCTCCAATGCCGGTGAATATTGCGGTGGCATTGCCGACCTTTTTGTTGTTCTTATAGGAAACGGTGAAATCCTTACCCTCTGTAAGAGGCAGACCGTTTTTGCCCGTAAGGACATAGTCCTTTTCTCCAAGGCCGCCGGTGCCATTAAGGACCGCTCCGCCTTCCTGGTATTCCACGCCATTGATAAACATGTTTATGGTGACATCCTTCATGTAAACCGAAGGCTCCACCGCATAGGTAAAGGTTTTGCTTCCGCTCAGGGTAAAATGCTGTGCTCCCACAGTCACTTCCTCGCCGGTGCCCACCACGGTAACGGTGGCGCTGCCCTGGCCCTTGACCTTGGAATATATGAGCTCATAGCCCGTCTTAAGGACAGTGTTTTCCTTCTTTACTGTGATATTCTGGGCAAAAACGCTCTGGTCAGCCCCATCCCAGTCCAGGGGAATCTTTTTACTCTCAACACCGGATATCTTCAGTGTGGAGATCTTCACAACCTCCGGGCCTGCCACCTGCACAGCCTTTTCAAAGGTTACGCTGCCCTGATAGTTGCCAATACCTGTGACTGTAAGGTCATAGACTCCCGGATCCTTCACTGTGGTAAGCACAGTGTCCGTGTCTGTTTTGACAAAAGTCATTCCGTAGTCGGTGCCGTTTTTCATAGCCCTGCCCAAAACAGTAAGCTTGGGGTCAACCATGAGGGCTTCGCCGTTTGCCGTTAGATTGACATAGGTAATCCGGGCATTGTCCTCGGTGATGGTAACGCCCTTTATGGTAAATCCGAAATGAACTGAATTCTTGGTGTAATTGCCCTTAAGATTAACTGTAACCGTGGGATGGATCTGGGCGGATCTGTCCGCGGCGTTTACATTATTGGAATAGCTAAGAGTATAGTCTGTTTTGGAAAAAAGAAAGGTCTTGCCATAGTAAACCCTGACCTCGGGAAGGGTGACCTTGCTGCCGGTGTAGACAGTGCCTTCCGCCAATATCTTCTCCGGGATCCAGACCACGTCCTTTACCTGATCGGGACCTGAAAAGCCTTCCCTGTCCTCCGGGATAATATCGCCCCAGTCCTCTTCAGATTCCTGAGAAGAAGCTTCTGAGGATGAATCAGAGGATGCGTCAGAGGAAGCCTCCGAGGATGAATCGGAAGAGCTATCAGAGGACGCCCCTTCAGAAGGAGCCTGAATTTCTTCCGCAGTATCAGACAGCTCAACTTCCTCCTCTGAAGAAGCTGTGCTTGCTGCGTCTTCGATGTTTTCTTCAATAGTAAATGTCTCTGAGTTGCCCTGGGCGTCTGTAGCCAGAGCCTCAAGTGATGGGGACAGCGTAAGAGCAGCTGAAAGAATTAACCCCAATGCTTTAACAATGACTTTTTTTCTCATGGGTGCACACTCCTCTCTCACAAAGGCCGCACTATTCCACTATTGACTTTATAACATCTATTTTATTCCATAAAAGGGTGAAAAAAAAGACTTTAGGTCAAAAAAATTCCCCGGGTGCCGATCATTCAGCATCCGGGGAACCTCTAATTACTTCGTATATTTAATTAACTACTGTAACTTTGATGGTTACTTTGGATATTGCTGTAGTCCTTCCCGGCAGGAAAGCTTCAATTTCAAGCTTGCCGCTCTTAGACTGTCCCACAAAGGCATCATCCAGGGTAATAGCATATTTACCGTTCTCAAGCGTGTTAACTACAACGAAGCTTGTGGCATCACCGGAAATCTTCCAGTCAAGGTTCTCTGACTTGATATTGTCAAAGCTTGCAACGATTGGTACAGGAAGAGTTACGTTAGCCTCAGTAAGCTCGATGTTTGTAGTATTTACATCCATCCTGGCCTTTCCCTTGGTAACCTTTACCAGAGCATTTCTGGAACCGATATAGGTGCTTCCTGCATATACTGACAGGCTTACAAGATAGTTGCCTGTTGCAAACTTGCCATTCTTGTAGGAGCTTCCCTCAGGATTAACTGTGAGCTTAACCTTGCCTCCTCCCATGTTGGTAACCTTGAAGGCTTCATATACGTATTCGTTTCTGAATCTTCTTCTGCCGATCTTAACCTTCTTATATACAGATCCAACAGTGGCTGTGAGCTGGTTCCTGTCGCAGGCAACGCCCTTGGTGGTAAGGGTGACAACTGCTGCCTTGCTGTCTGTCTGAACCAGATCAGCATTTCCTGAAACCTTGGTAACAACCTTGACAGTGGCGCTCTTAAAGCCAACCTTTACAGTCTTATCAATAACTCCGTCGTAAAGTCTTACCTTGTAGGTGCCTTTCAAATAACTCTTGTTAGGTGTTACTACAAGCTTGCCGCCTCTTACTGCTGCTGCAATATCTGATGTAGCTTCACCGTCCTTGGAAACAGCAACTTTAAGACCTCTTAAGTCGTAGTCCGCAGGATTAACTGTGATAGTTGCGGAATCTGACAGTCCGGAGAATCTTGGGTTGAAGGTAAACTTGGACTTGCTGAGCTTGATGCTGGGCTTGGAAACAGCTGATACTCTGAGCTTTAACAGTACTCTCTCCTTTGATCCGTAGAAGTTCACCTGAAGAAGGATAGTTCCTGACTTTCCGCCTGTGCTTACAGGGGAGATGTCAAAGCTTCCGTCTAAGAGATCAAAATTGGAAAGTCTGTACTGATCGTTAACCTTGTAGGTCTTTCTCTCAGCTGCTGTCATATTGTCGGGATCAACAATGGTAATACCGGCAATGTTCATATCTTCAAGGCTGCTCTTCTTGCTCTTGGGAAGAAGGCTGAGCTGCTGGCCCTGATTCTTGGAGGCATCAGCATATACCCTGATGCTGCTCTTGGAGAGTTTAACTCCGGGAACAGTCTTTTTAACCTTAACAACAACCTTGACAGGGATCATGGTTCTGATCTCATCTGTTGAAGCGTCGATCACAAAGCTGTTGGAGCTCTTAGCATTTGTGCCCTCAAGGGCAATAGCGATGTTCTCTGCATCGACGCGAAGTCCTGCAGGAACTGCTCCCTCTGCAGCGCTGATAGCTGTTACCTCGCCGCAATCGGTTCTGAATACCATCTCTTCGATGCTCTCAAGGTAGAAAGGATTCAGTGTTACAGGATCTGCCTTGATGGAAGGAAGAGTCTTGTCCACAACAACCTTAACCCTGGCATCTGTTGTGTAGGTCTTTTTGTTGATGGTTACTGTAATTCTGGACTCATAGCTCTTTTCAAGACCTTCGATGGCTGCTTCTGTAAGTTCCATGGAAGGCTTAACCAGGAGCATGTTGTCACTGGTGGGTTCAAGACCGAAAAGTGCTTTTACATCAGCATCTTCAAACTCTGCGGAATCAATAGCCATGGCGATGTTGCTGAGCTTCTCTTCATCAGAAGCCTCTGCAAAGACTGCGCTGGAAGCCTTAACGTCCTCATTGAGGATAACGCTGACCTTGATCTTTCCGCTGGTCTTTCTGTAAATATTTGAAGTAACGCTGGAGGATACTGCTTTTACCTCTCTGATGTTATCAGTAAGCTTGCTATTAACTCTTACCTGAAGGATTGCGCTTACTTCCTTGCCCTTATGTCTTCCTGTAAGGGTAAGAAGGGCTGAGCCGTTGCCAACAGCCTTAAGCATACCGTCAGAGGTGGAAGTAACAACACTTGTATCTGAAGAGGTTACTGAGTAAATAGGATAGTATACTCCGTCCTTTCCAAGTACAAGCTGCTTGGAGTCATTGGGCTCCATAAGGATCTGATGAACATCATCAACATCCAGAATGTTACCTACTACTACTGTTGCGCTGTCGGTATAGGAGCCGTCATCACTCTTGGCTGAAAGCTCTGTAATACCTTCCTTGTGTCCCACAAGTGTGCAGGACTGATCTTCATTAACTGTAAAGGTTGCAATCTCCTCGTCCCTGATAGCCCAGGTTACGTTCTGGTCAAGGGCTGTCTCAGGAATGATCCTTGCTACAACTGTTGAAGACTGGTCTTTTCCAAGAACAGCAACAGCGGGATCAATGGAAACCTCGTCAACGTAAAGTGCATCTGAACTGATTACGGTTACAAAGAAGTGAGCTGTAAGACCGTTCAATGTCTTACCGGTAACCTCGGTAACACCCTCGCCTACTGCCTTGAGGGTTGAACCGTTTACTACTTTAACTACACCGGGATTAGCTGAGGTGTAGGTCATCTGTGTCATGTTGGCATCTGCAGGAGCAAAAACAGCCTCAGGCTTCTTGCCCTGTCCTACTACCATGGTGAAATCTTCGATGGTCACATCTGTAGGATACTTGCCCACTGTTACGTGGCAAACCTCGATCTTACCGGTGCCATCCTTTGCAATGGCATAAATAAATGCATCGCCATAGCCTACTGCCTTAACTGTTCCTGCTGAAACAGTTACAACCTTCTCATCTGAGCTCTCCCATTTGATGTCCTTTGCAACATCGATCTTACCAGCGTCTGATCCTGTAAGCGCAAGTGTTCTTGTCTCACCAAGTTCTTCAATGAGGACTTCTTCCTCTTGGAATTCCCAGTTATGAGCTGTTTCGACTACTTTTTCAAAATCAAGACCGCTTCCTGCTGAATTTCCAATCTCATCAACGTTTTCATCAGTAAGACCTGCTGTAAGGTCGATGACAGCTATAAGCTTTGTGTCCTTGTTGATAAATCCATTTACCTTATAAGTTGCTGTAGCCTGTCTGTAGCC
>JAEEGF010205044.1_pt1 | contig 11544 bp, 8 predicted proteins | sample 9134171 | NCBI WGS metagenome assembly JAEEGF01 (sample SAMN16246542, study PRJNA631951) | gut metagenome | biome: gut microbiome; feature: rumen; material: AP-attached | host: Bos | place: Iran: Karaj | collected 2018-10 | reverse complement strand
AAAAGTCCAACAATTCCCCAATATTCCTTTTCATCTGCATAACCAAGTTCATTTGCATACCATTTCATAACAGCTTCAACGGTCAATGCGTGTTGAATATGAAAAGAATCCTTGTTGTATTTTTTCAATAAGTCGAAGGCCTCGTCTCTTGAAATCATTTTTACTATCCCCCTTTTCTTCATCTTTTCTAAAAGCATACTCTTTTAGTAGGTAAATAGCAATCTCTATATTTTGTTGCAATTGCAACAGGTTAAACTTTTCGTTTGGAATAACATCTATGCTTCTGAACAATCAGATAACAGGCATATCGAGTTAGTTCATAATCTTTTATTGATTTTGAAGTTGCGCCTGCTTCTACGATTTTATTGACCTCAACAAAATCGCTAAATATATCATGTCCACTATTCTCACAAGCTATCATAGCTCTATTAATAACCTTTGAGAAATTTCTCTTTTGTGATAATAAAAAACTTCTGCCGTTTCCGACAGAAGTCTCCATTATCAATTTGCTGTTTTATTTCAGAAGGAGTTCCGTAAACAAATAGAACTATTTGATCCTCAAGATTCTCATGATAAAGCTTTGCTGCCCTTGTAACAATTGATATAACTTTTTCTTATCCATAACACATTCTTCCTCTAACATTTAAAATGGGAATGCAATCGCCGCAGCAATTAGCATTCCCATTTAGTGGTTGATTTTTCCGTTGTCTGCCAACCTCCAGCACCTATGTCTGGAAAAAGTATCAGATTTTAGGTGTCAACCCACCAAGGCATACGCCTTTCTTAACTATATATTATATCGGTCTAACCTAAAAACAATACATATATTTCACAAAAAAGCTATCATTATTAGGTAAAAATAGCGGGTGTCTTACCTGCTTTTTGGTGGACCCGGGTCTTTCGACCAGCCCAGAAGCATCACTGCCTCTTCTTGTTAATATGATAACATCATAAAAACTATAATTTCAATATTTTGTTTTCTATAATCTTCTTCCATTCATAAGGCCAATCCTATCCCCCACAGCAAAGTAATTATCGCACCCCAACAAAAGATAGTGGGCTGACAGACTTGCTGCGATAAAAAAATGAAGATTTGCACTAGATTTTATCACATGAAGTCTCGGAAGCCGCGTGCTGTCGTTGGTTTGCGATAAAAATATGAGAATTTCAACGTAATTTTATCGCAAGAAAGCCCGGAACCCGCATGTCTTCGTTCACTTGTGATAAAACAAAAGTGCCGACGCCAAAAGGCCGCGGCACATAAATCAATTCAATCTTTATTTCTCGGATATCTTATTCCACTCATAAGGTGTGTTCTGATATACGTAATAACACTGGCACGAATTTTTCAAGGCCGCTCCTACAGCGGGCTAGAAGGCCATTTTAAAACCCGCGCTCCATCGTGCTCCATTTAGAAGTAGATGGAGCCATTAATTATAATCAAAACACCATTTTGGACATAATAATAGACCAGCTAGTCTGGGCGTCACCAGAGTCGCTGATCTATGAAAAGTCAGAGTTTAAGCCCTATTAATAAGCACGCATAAACTTTTGTTTTTCTTCATCTGTCAATTCAAAAACTTGCTTACCTAATTTCTTTGCATAAGCAATTGCCCCCCTAATATCTAATTTAACATGAGGCAAATCTTTTGCAGAAACAGGCGTTAAATCCATCGTTTCCAACTGCTTATAATAATTATTATAGTTCTTCATTTGTCCATTCATAGTTATATACCTCTCTGATTTTCGCAGTATCTGGCGAATCAATAAAAACTTGGTATGGATGAAGCATTCCGATATGTTGAGCATTGAATACTTCTTGATAATGTTCGACCAACTCCTTATTGGCTGCATTTCCTGTAATAGCACCTTCATATCCCATTTCTTCTGAGCGCTGTGCTGCAATGGCAAATAGATGTCCACCTACTCCACTGTATTTTTTGCTATGATCTTCTGAAAAAACAGGATTATTGTCAGGAGCTGCTACCATCCATGCAATATGAACAGCTTGCATATCTTCACTACCTGCTAATGCTATCAATCCCTGTATATTAACTGACCCTTTAATAACTAGTGCATAAATCTCATTATCTGCAGCAAGCAACTCAGCCCAATTAATATACCATCCATTATTTTTATTATACTTTTCAAGAAAACTTTTTCTTTTTAATCTTACTACTTCTGTATCAACTAATTCTCCTGTTGATTCATCCTTTAGACAAGGAGTAAAATCGTCAATCCAAACTGTAATCATTATTATTCCTCGCTTATTCTGCTTTTATTATATCATAATTCCAATCATTCTTCTATTCAGTAAAGTTTTATATACCCATTTCTAGCCTCAACTGCAAAACACTTAAGTATTACAATACAGCTAATTTTAAATAAAAAATGGCGGGCTGACAAACATCTTGTGATAAAACAAAAGTGCCGACGCCAAAAGGCTGCGGCACTTAAATCAACTCAATCTTTATTTCTCACTAATCTTGTTCCACTCATAAGGAGTATTCTGGTATACGTAATAATTCAACCAATTACTATACAAAATATTCCCGTGGCTTCGCCACTGAAGCAGAGGCTTTTCTTCTGGATTATCGTCAGGGTAATAATTTACAGGAAGCTCTATAGGAAGGCCCTTGGCCTTGTCACGCTTGTATTCGCTGTCCAGTGTATAGCGGTCGTACTCTGGGTGGCCCATGACGAAGATGTTGCTGCCGTCCTTAGACATGCATAGAAACACTCCAGCTTCCTCTCCCTTTGCACATACCACCAAATCCTCGCAGGCTTCGATGTCCTCGGTGCGCACTGCTGTGTGACGGCTGTGTGGTGCGTAGAAAATGTCGTCAAATCCACGTACTAAAGGTATCTTGCGGTTCTGCACACGGTGTGGGAACACGCCGAATTTCTTTTCATCTAAATCGTATTTGTTAATGCCGTAGCGGTAGTAAAGGCCTGCCTGGCATCCCCAGCACAGATGAAGTGTAGATGTAACATGAGTCTTTGTCCATTCAAATACCTTGCAAAGCTCGCTCCAGTAGTCCACCTCTTCAAAAGCCATCTGCTCCACAGGGGCTCCTGTGATAATCAAGCCGTCAAAATATCTGTCGTAAACGTCCTCAATATGCTCGTAAAAGGTATCCAAATGAGTCTTGCTGGTGTTTTTGCTTTCGTGACTACCTACTGTTAAAAATGTCACGTCCACCTGCAAAGGAGTGTTAGAAAGCGAACGAAGTAACTGCAGCTCTGTAGCCTCCTTCAGCGGCATCAGATTTAAAATACCTATGCTAATAGGTCTGATGTCCTGATGGCTAGACCTGTTTTCATCCATCACGAATATATTTTCATGTTCCAGTATGGCCTTTGCTGGCAAATCGTTCCTAGTTCGAATTGGCATACCTATCCTTCTCCTTCTTGCATGTTAACTAGTAGTTTAAACTTTTCGCCATTCCCATGCAAGGGTTTAGACGGTTTAATCACTCTACATTCTTTAGAGCATCGGTCATTGGGATTTTTTTAATGCGACGCATATCCAGGCAGGCAACAACCAGATACGCCACTATGACCATGCATATCATTTTTGCGTAGTCCGAAGGCTTGGCGTAAAAGGTAAACCAGCCGTTTAGCTGATGCATTATCACTTCCCATAGCTTAGAGATAATCATAGTGCTAAAGCTTGTAGAGATGGCAGCAAATATCACCACCATGACTGTTGTAATCCTGATAAATATGCTGTTTATTTCTCCATTGTTATAGCCTAGAACCTTTAGCATAGAAATGGATACACCATTCTTTTCAATGATGATTTTGGTAAGCAGTAGAATCAATAGGAATGCCAGTACTATGCAAGCATAGCCGAAATAGTCCATATATGAGCCCATAGAATGATCTAGCTGATTTACCATTTTTAAAATGTCATCCACAGTGATTACCGACAGTATGTAATCATCATCTATGTCCTTGATTTCCTTGGTTGTGAAAAATCCAGTGAAATGATCCTCATCATAGTCAAATACCTGATTGAAATTATTATTTGGCATAAACACTGCCATAATTCCTGGCTGGTCGTAGATGCCTTTGATAACAAAATCATAGGTATCACTGGTATATTTTTCTTTTAAAGTCAGCTTCTGTCCTGGCACTAAGCCAAATTTTTCAGCAAAGGATGTGGAAGCCCATATCTCATTTTTCTCTGCCTCGTATGGAAGATGAATGTACTCACTATTTTTATTAAATCCAAATGCCGTTATCTCCTCGTCCACATGGACCCCATCGATGGTCAAAAGCCCTCTGGAGCTATATTTTTCTGCACTAGTTTCCTCTGTTGTTATTTCATTGCCCTCTGCATCCACCGTATTCTTTAAAATATACTGATAGTCTGCAATCATGTAATCTACTGCATTATTTTGGTAGTTTTTTAATGTAGCAGGCAGTCCCACTGAAAAATCCAAAAGAATCATCACAAAAAGAATTCCAATAAATAATGTGAAATAGCCTGTAACATTTTGCATTAAAACTCTCAATCTGAATCTGTTTAAGAATCTCCATTTTGGAAGCCTTATAGCCTTTTTGCGTTTAGACTTACTCAAATCTCTACGTAAAAATTGCAATGGAGAAAACTGTAGCTTCGAAGAAATAACATACAGATTTATAATGATTACAAGTATTACCGGATATACGGTAGTTTTTATAAATGCATCTGAGTTCCACAATGTCTCGTAGGTAGGCAAGCTGTAAGAATTGTAATACATTGACACTACCACGCCTTTAAAATAGGTGTAGCCTAATACATTACCAATGATTGCTGCAAGCAGTGTAACAATAAGTGGCACTGCCATATAGTGTCTTAACAGTTCGCCTTTACGATATCCTGATGCCCTAAGTGTACCTATAACACTAGCCTCTTTTACGATGGTATTGCTGATTGCTATAGCAAAAATAAATCCAATTACACCGATGAGGATGATCAAAAGCACCTCTCCCATTACCTTATCTTTTCCTATGTCCTCTGGCGCAAAATGGATAGCCTGATTCAAATACTCAGGCAAGAATCCTGTCACCTCATTTAGATTATCAAAATCAGGATTGTCTACATCACCACCAGTAAGGGCAAGCTTATAGAGCTGTTCCACAAAATCATCTGACTTTTCCTTTTGTTCCTCTGTATCATTTGGTGAGTCATCATACGTAAATGCGTATTGATACACAGTAGCACCCTTTATAGAATCAAAGGCTTCTTTAGTCACCACAGCCACATCAAATGTGATGGCGTTAAACATGATTTCACTATTATCCTCATAGAGAGTGCTATAGTCACTTAAAGCTATAAATCCAGTGACCTTCATATCCTTGCCATCGATTTTTATGGTATCCCCCACACTGATGCCTGCATTGTCTGCATGCATTCTATCGATGGCGATTTCGTCACTGGCTGTAGGATATTCCCCCTTCATAAGGCAAGATCCATTGACCTTATCTCGTAGCATAAAGATTCTCACCTCAGAATTTTGGGCCTTCTTTGCATCCAGCTTTCTCTCCCTTACCTGCTTATAAAACTGAGGATATACCGTCACGCCCTCATGGCTGATGGCCTGTAGCAGTTTGTCCGATGCCTTTTCCTTTAGCTCAAAATGACCATCCTCAATATTATATTTTTCATATGCCTGACGGGATGCTGTGCCCATGCTATCGTTGGCCACAAACATTCCAGAGACAAATCCTATAGTTATTGTCATGATTGCAAAAAGAGCAAGATACTTTTTCCACTCAGCAATCATTTCTCTTAAAATGCGTTTTCTCAATGGTGTTCTCATAGCTCTACCACTCCAGTTCCTCAGCTGTTAACTTGTTCTCATTTACGATATTCTTTCTGACCGCCCCATCTCTAAGCTTTATGGTATGGTCTGCCATCTGAGAAATGGCTTCGTTGTGAGTAACCATGATTATCGTATTTCCGTATCGTTTATTTACACTTTCTATTAGGCCCAGTATCTCCTTTGAAGTGTTATAGTCCAGTGCTCCTGTAGGCTCATCGCACAACAGAATGCTTGGATTTTTAACAATAGCGCGCCCTATAGATGTACGCTGCTGTTGACCTCCTGAAAGCTGATTTGGAAGCTTATAGCGATGCTCAAAAAGCCCCAGTGTATGTAGCAGATCATCAATATCCAAAGGATTATCTGAAAGATACGCACCTACCTCAATATTCTCTTTTACATTTAAATTAGGAATCAGATTGTAGAGCTGAAAAACGTAGCCTAGATGCTTGCGCCTGTAATTGGTAAGAGCCTTGTCATTCATATCTTTAAGCTTCTCACCATCAATAGAAATGAACCCTGAATCGGCATTGTCGATACCGCCGATGATATTCAAAAGTGTGGATTTTCCAGAACCAGATGGTCCTAGCAGCACACAAAATTCCCCTTTAGCAACAGAAAAATTAGTTCCCTTCAAAACCTCCTGTTTGCTATCTCCTGTTCCATAGGATTTATAAATATCCCTTACTTCCAAAAAATTCTCTGGCATAATACTTCCCTCCCGCAAAAAATTTGAGCAGCTGATTTCCCAGCTGCCCTGATAGTTTTTAATTTACTTTACATTAAATGCACCCATTCCTGGATAATCAGCAGCACCGCCTAACTGTTCCTCGATTCTAAGTAGCTGATTGTACTTAGCCACACGTTCTGTTCTTGATGGTGCACCTGTTTTAATCTGGCATGTATTAAGAGCTACTGCAAGATCAGCGATTGTTGTGTCTTCTGTCTCACCACTTCTATGTGAAGAAATTGCTGTATATCCAGCCTTGTGAGCCATCTTAATAGCCTCGAGAGTTTCTGAAACAGATCCAATCTGATTAAGCTTAATAAGAATAGAGTTTCCACATCCATTTGCAATTCCCTTTGAAAGACGCTCTGTATTAGTAACAAATAAATCATCACCTACAAGCTGTACCTTATGACCAATCTTAGCTGTCATCTTCTTCCAGCCTTCCCAATCCTCTTCATCCAGACCATCCTCAATAGAAATGATTGGATATTTGTCTACGAGGGCTTCCCAGTGAGCAATAAGCTCATCTGTAGTAAAGTCCTTTCCTGACTTTGGCTGATGATAGAAGCCTTTACCTTTTTCAGACTTCCACTCACTAGAAGCTGCATCCATAGCAATCATAAAATCTTTTCCTGGCTCAAAACCAGCTGCCTTAATAGCCTTTAGGATTGTCTCAATAGCATCCTCATCATTTTTAAGTGAATTAGGAGCAAAACCGCCCTCATCACCTACTGCTGTAACATCTCCCATATCCTTAAGAATAGCTTTGAGAGAGTGGAACACCTCTGCGCACCAGCGCAAGCATTCAGCAAATGATGATGCTCCAACAGGCATAATCATAAATTCCTGTGTATCAACAGCACTATCTGCATGAGCACCACCATTTAAAATGTTCATCATTGGAACTGGAAGCTTAGTTCCCTGAACGCCACCAAGAAATCTGTAAAGAGGAATTTCAAGAGCAGTTGCAGCTGCTCTACAGCAAGCAATTGAAGTGGCAAGAATAGCATTTGCACCAAGCTTCGACTTATCCTTAGTGCCATCAGCCTTTATCATAGCTGCATCAATTGCATAAATATCTGAGGCATCCATTCCAGTGATTGCATCTGCAATAGGTCCATTAATATTTTCGACAGCTTTTAAAACACCCTTACCTAAGTATCTATTCTTATCTCCATCTCTAAGCTCAAGTGCCTCAAACTCACCTGTGGATGCACCTGAAGGAGCCATGCCTCTTCCAACTGTGCCATCTACAAGTGTAACCTCGCACTCAACAGTAGGATTTCCTCTTGAATCGAGAATCTCTCTACCAACAACTTTTTCGATTTCTAAATAGTCCATAAAATAACCCATCCTTTCACAATTTGCGAACTCCTTTTTAAGGAGGTAGCTACTCCGGAAATAAAAAAGGAGTTCTGCAATGATTTACACTATAGTTAGTATTACCTAACCATAGATAGAATAGCAGAACCCCTTGGATTATACAATAATTCCCTGGACCATTTTATTGAGTTTTTTTATCAATTATTATTCTCGCCTTCTACTCCTCTTGTTTTTATACATGCGCTCATCCGCCAGCAGATATACCGCATTCCAATCAGAATTAGGAACTTCATGGCGATATGCGTAGCCCATGGCAGCGCTACGGTACAGTGACGAATCCTTTATATTCAGCTGATGAAGAGACGAATTTATATTGTTAATATATGCATCCACATCATTTTGCTTGTCCCCTGTGAGAATGGCGACGAATTCATCTCCGCCGATTCTAGCTATAAAGCCGTCCTCGCCAAAGCTATCCTTTAGCACGTTGCCAAACTCTAGCAGGTATTTATCTCCCACTAAATGTCCTAGATTGTCGTTTATAGTCTTCAGTCCATTTAAATCTATACTGATTACACAGAAATCATCGTTCTTTTCAGACATCTCTCCCATGTGCTTTTCGTAGTGAGATCTGTTTGCTATGCCTGTAAGCTCATCCGCATATGCAAGATGTGCAAGGGATGTATATTCACTCTTTCTGGAGAAGGATTCGCTGATGAAAATATGGTAATTTACAAGTGATGCAAATACCATACACATGGCCCCCATTGGAACCGCTTTTCTAGAAACCATTATCTGCTGGGATAGTCCCATAATCTCCAAATAATAGAAGAAAACGTTAAACATAAAGGCCACCGCAACTGAAAGCTCGCCAATAATCTGTAGTGTTTCCGAGCTCTGAAGTAAACCTTTTTTCCTGTCTCGAATCAGAACCATCCAAATCATCACTGCTATCAGAATAATCGCATCTATCTGATATGCAAACAGGAATCTGTTTATATGAACAACACCTGTAAAATGAAGCACATACGCCAGCACTGGCACCGCTGCGCCAGTGGCTGCAAAGGCCCAAAACAAACCATTCTTCAGGTAGTTTCGCATACATCCAATGACCATGTACATCAGCGGCACAACCAGATATAGTGAAATGTACTCTATCAAAGATTGTAGACCATTTGTGTCAACAAACAGGTCCATCAGCTTAAACTGTGTCAGGAAATATACGCCTAAATCAATAAACATCAGCGCTGAATATAGCTGCATATTAATCTCTGGCATGTCGCTTTTAAATCCCACGGCAACAGCTAAAAACATTATTCCAAATGTAATCAAAAATGCCGCTGTGAAGAAAACAAATAAGCTATCAAACACAACGCAAAGCAGTAAATCCTGATATCCACCTAGCTGAGGTGCCTCAAAATAGTGATATGAGTTATCTTCATTAACAAATAGCTGAATCGTTATATCTGTTGGGTAATGAAACTTCGGCATGGTGACATAGTTGAATTCGCTGCCTATGAAATCACCCTTCTGATACTTATCAATAGCGTATTCTTCTATCTCTTCGCCATGGAAATAAACCTTCCATGCGCTGAATCTAGATTCAAATCTAAGTGTAGGTGACGAATAAGTTCTCACATTGATATTATCATGGGACATTGTCAACACATCACCCTTGTGGAGGCCATGTCCAATCATCTGTCTTAACTGGCCAAGATTCACATCTTCATAAACCACATCATTGTAGGTAACGGTCCAGCCATCCTCTAATACATCCACTTTATTGAAAGCATTAGGTCTAATTAAATAGTGGGCGACGGACATAAGCACTAAAAATGTGACAAATGCAACTGCGAGGTACACTATTCTCTTACTCATGATGTACCTCCTTCATTTTATACATTCTCTGGTCTGCCAAATAGAAAACGTCCTGATATCTCTTTGTGCCTACCTCTTTGCTAAATGCATAGCCCACAGATGCAGACAGTGTAAATGTGTGCTCCTCTTTATTAAATGCAGCCATCTTTTCATCCATGGTTCTTACGCATTTTTCCAGGATTTCCTTGGCAGGGTTTTTAAAAATAACTATAAACTCATCTCCGCCATTGCGGCCAATCAAATCGGCGCTGTCAAAGGATTCCGCTAAAATATCTGCAAATGCCTTTATCATCTTGTCACCTTCTATATGGCCAAGAGTATCGTTTACTTTTTTCAGTCTATCCAAATCCAGGCTGACCACCGCATAGTCCCCTGATAAAGATGCATATACCTGACTGATTCGAGCTCTGTTGGCAAGGCCTGTCAACGCATCTGTATATGCCAGACCCTCTAACTGACTCTTTACACGATTAGCCGTAATATCATCAATACTGTACAAGAAGTAATAGATAAAGAGACAAATCATGAAAAACAACATGCCATGCTCTAAGAAATGGTAGGAAGTCAGAGTGTCTGCCTTCACGAAGTTATCTTCCATTCTAAAGATTGACACTATACCAATCTGCATAAACAGGAAAACTGTGAGAACAACAAATCCTGCCAGCAAATAAAAATCTGCATCTATGCCCAAATAGTACTCACTAATTATCCTCTCTTTTTTCTGATCAATAAGACCCTTAATCAGGGCTGGAAGCATTACAAGAATTTCAACAACACAAATAAATCCAACTACATCAGAAAAGATGCACAGGTACACTACTCTTGTAAAATGCAGGGCAATGATAATTAAAGGCGTAATAATATTTGTTGCAATCACAATATGCTGCTGCTTTGTGGCAATGGTTGGATGTATAGAATACAAAAGAATAGAAAATGCCAGAGGCAACAAATAAAATGCCGTGTATTCTACCACCGTAAACAGCATGTCGTGCTCTGTTATGAAGCAGAAAATATCGTTATAGGCGTAGATATAGCAGCCTAATAAGTTCGAAAATACCGCACTCATAAAAATAGAAAAGGTTTTTCTATTGCTTAAATATAGGAATAGCCACAGAGAAAATAGCAAGAAAGAATAGACTATCAAAAAGGCTCCCACAAAAACGGAAGTCCTATGATAGCCATAGAAACTACGAATCAAATCTCTTTTTGCACCATAATAGATAGGTGCAATCTTTCTAAGAGAATCCATCTCGGCCAAAGTATATGTAATGCTAAGGTCGTGTACTCCAGTAAGATCATTGAATGTTATAAAATTATATTTTTTAGGAATAAACTGACCCTTGTCAGTGTATTGCTTTCCATATGAATAAACCTTGACGCCGTCGATAGATACATCCACGGCTGCAAGGTTACTTCTAAACATTATTGTTGTGTCGTCGTTTTCCAGGTAAATTTTATTGGATATAGTTATTCGTTCACCCTTTTTACTGGTACGAATAAGGTAATCCTTCAACGAAACATTTTCTATTACTCCTCTATCACGACTAATAGACCAGCCATCATTAAGATAACTGATCTTTTGAACTGAAGAAGATGTTAACCAACTACCGCCAAATGCCATTATTAAAACAGTAATAAACGCAAGAAGCATAGGAAGAACAAGCAGTCCGTTAAATTTACCTAGGCGCTTTACATCCATCATAATTATATTATACTACCCATCTGTGTTTTTTCTTGTAAAAAACAAAACGATTATTATTCGTTAATCATAGCAAGTAAAGTTGGTTCATCAATAACCGT
>JAEEGF010079770.1_pt1 | contig 11544 bp, 6 predicted proteins | sample 9134171 | NCBI WGS metagenome assembly JAEEGF01 (sample SAMN16246542, study PRJNA631951) | gut metagenome | biome: gut microbiome; feature: rumen; material: AP-attached | host: Bos | place: Iran: Karaj | collected 2018-10 | reverse complement strand
CTTCCTGTGTCTGTTCTTTTTTGGCAAAAAACTGAACATCGTCTATCAACAGCAAATCAATCTTGCGATATTTCTTTCTGAAATCATCAGTTTTCTTTTCTCTAAGAGAATCAATAAACTCATTAGTAAAACTTTCAGAAGAAAGATAAGCAATCTTAGCTTTAGGATCATTTTTTATAATTTCATGACCAATAGCTTGAATAAGATGAGTTTTACCCAAACCGACACCACCGTAAATAAAGACAGGATTATGAAGAACTCCAGGATTTTTAGTTACACCCTGGCATACAGCATATGCGAATTGATTGCTTTTTCCAACTACGAAGGAATCAAAAGTATATTTAGAATTAAACATAGAATCATATTTGGAAGAAGAAATTTTAGTTACTGGTGCAGCAGGTTCAGCAAGAGTAGGCAGACTTGGTTGAGATGGTTTATTTACTGTTTTACCGGCTTTAACAATGATTTCATAATTTAAAACAGGATCAATTTCTTTTAAAATCTGGTTAATAACCTTTTCATAACGCTTATTAACAAAATCTCGACAGAATTCATTAACCGTAATCATAGTCAGAATATTGTTTTCGAGTTTATCTGGCTTGATTGAACCCATAAACATCTTGGAAGGACCTGATTCTTCAGCATTAATCTTTTCTATTATTTTTTGCCAAACAGATTCCAAAGCAATAGACATTGTACATTAACCCTCAAGTTGTATTATACATTATACTTGAAAAGAAAAAGCCTTAGATAGGCTTTAGACAAGTAATTTTATGTACATTTAAGATTTATGAAATATAGCAAACAAATAAAAACTAAGCAAGAAATTTATATACTCATATTTTGATAATAAAGAGGAAAACTATGTTAATTTGTTGTGGAAAAAAAGTGCAAAAAATATAAAAAAGCTTCATTGTGGATAAAAATCATATGACAGTGCAAAACAAAGACAAACTTTAAACAACATTATCCACCAAAATAAAACCTCTACAGAAAAAATGTACACATAGTTATCCACAATTTCCACATAGCTTAATATTAAGAATACTAAAATCTATATCTATAAATACAAATATAAAACTATTAACTTAAAGTGTAAAAACGCCAAGGTGCAACAAACATACATAAAGTCTTGCTAATTAAATGAAAATTGTTTATAATCACCAAACACAAATAAAGAGGAAAAACAAATGGCACAGAAAAAAACATCTAAGATAGACAATAGTGAAATATTAGCAAAAGTATCAGAATTAGTAAAGTTTGCAAAAGACAATAAGCTTAGTGAACTTGAATTTGAAACAGAAGACTTTGGTTTTAAAGTAAAGAAAAATGCTTCACCAGCTATGCCAATAGATTTATCTTTCCTAAGCCATTTGGGCATACAGAATCCTCAAACAGCAGAAACTCAAGCTGAAGTTGTTTCCGAAAAACCTTCATATAATCCGGATAAAATTTTAACAGCTCCGTTAAATGGAATTTTTTATAGAGCAAAGAGTCCTACTTCAGAACCTCTTGCAAAAGAAGGAGACTATGTTTCTCCTGGCAGCGTAGTTTGTCTTGTATCTTCCTGCAAAAACTTAAACGAAATTGTCTCTGATAAATCTGGAAGAATAGCAAAATTCCTGGTTGCTAATGAAGATAATGTAGCTAAAGGCGATGCTATCGTATTGTTAGAGTAAACAGATTGCCTTGTTGTTTTATTTAAAAGGGAATTAAATGAGAAGTGCCGGTTTTTTAAATCTACCATCTTGGAAAGAACGTTTCCAAGAAATACTTATAAAAATGGGCCGAAGCGATTTGTTAAAATTGCCTTTACTCGGCAGAGAAAATTCAGATAATATCTGGTCGGCTTTCGATAAAGATGAATTTTATTCTCTGGTTCAAACAGGGATTTGTTTTACAGGCAGACCCCTTTCCGATTACCCTGAAAGAGTTATTACCAGCAATGCCTCATTAGCCTTAGAACGCTTAAAAAAGAATCTTTCAAAAAATACTTTTTATTCGGCTGCTATGGGAGGAACTTTTCCTTTTATAAAGATTCTGTCTGATTGCAGTATATCAAAACCTGTTAAATTTTATGTACAGAACGATGCGTTTTCTGGTTTAATTCTTTCTATAATGGAAAAGGACGGCAAAAGCTTTGAAGAAGCTGTTTGTGATGCTCGTTGGAGGATAAATAGCGATGATAATAATAATTTTAATCTGCATGGTATCTGTTGCCTTAATCGTTTGGCGTTGCAAATAGCAGAAATATTCGGTTGTTTTATAAACCCTGACAAAATATTATGCAGAGGTATAAACAACCTGAGTAATACTGATATAGAAATAGCAAAAGAGTTAGGCTTATCTGTCAGACTTATCGGTGTTGCTGAATATGATGGTAGTTCACTTAAGGTTATTGCCGAACCATGCATTATGCCGGGAAAATATTTTCTAGCTCAAGCAAGAGGTGGCTCTGAAATAATTTATTTAAAAACAGAAGACGGTCAGTCTCATGTTTATGCCTGTCCAGGTTCTTCTCAAGAATCTATTGTAAGAGGAATAGTAAAAGACTTGGATTATTCTTCCTGCCATGAAAACAAAGAACTGAAAATTATTGATGAAGTAAAGGATTTTGAAAACAGATTTTACTTAAGGTTTAACCTAATAAACATAACCGATACTTTGTCTGAACTTCTCAAGATTTTTGCCCGAACAAACATTGAGATACAAAAAATTTATCAGCCTAAAGTTTCACATGAAACTATCGAAGGTGAACAACTTGTTATTATTACTAACCCGATAACAAGAAACAAACTTAATTCTGCTGTTGAAACAATTGTTAATAAGCTTAAACTAGCTTCTCTTAAAGCAGATTTTAGAATTATAGACAGAGGATGAAATGTTTAAAAACGGGCAGGTATTGATACAGAAATTCGGTGGTTCTTCTGTAGCTTCCGTAGAACGTATAAAAAATGCTGCCGTTAAAATTGCTGAAAAAGCAAAGAGAGGTTACCCCATGGTTGTGGTTATTTCAGCTATGGGAGATACTACAGACGAACTTATTGCACTTATCCACAAGATATCCACATTTCCAGACAGACGGGAATTAGACCATGTTATGGCTACTGGTGAAATGGTAAGTGCTTCTTTAATGGCTTCTGCTTTAACTGAACTTGGAGTAAAAGCCAAATCTTTCAATGCTTTTAACCTTCAGCTTTTTTCAGAATTATGTGGTAGCGATTTTTGTATAACTAGAATAGGCCGTCAGAAAGAGTTTGAAGATTTTTTGCAGCCATGTTCGGTGGCTGTTGTGGCAGGTTTTCAGGGAATTACTAACGAAGGTGACCTAACCACTCTTGGGCGAGGCGGCTCCGATTTAACTGCTGTAGTTATGGCACGTGAACTTGGACAGAAAGTCTGCGAGAAGTATACAGACGAAGACGGGGTTTATACTGCTGACCCACGTATAATTCCGACTGCTGCAAAGGTTTGGCATCTTAGCTATGACGAAATGCTTACTTTGGCTCACTTTGGAAACGGCATTCTCCACCCTAGAGCTATTTCGTTAGCTAAAGAATCTGATATAAGGCTTCATGTTCGTTCTAGTTTTTCAAATGTTGAAGGAAGCGTTATCGGACCTGACGGCGATGATTCTGTTCCAATAAAAAGTATTACCTGCTGCAATAAGTTTGTTTATGTACGAATTGAAGGAATAAAAACAGATGTTTCACTTGTTAAAGACTTGCCTTTTGATTCCTCTGTAGTTGAAATTACAGAGGATTCGATCGCTTTTGGTTTCCCTAGAAACCAGTCTTTTGAAGCTATGACATATTGTTGGGAAAAGGCTGCCGAACTTGATGCAGAAAAAGTAGAATCTTTTTCAGAATTAACTACAATTAGTATTGTAGGTTCAGGGCTTGCTTATGATAAAAAATTAGCAGAAAAGATTCTTTCTGTTTCTGATGAATTTGGCTGTAAAATAAAACAGCATGAAAATTTAAGGGTTAGCTTTGCTGTTGAAAAAAAGCAGGTTTCAAAAGCTTTAACCTTGCTTCATTCTTCTTTTCTTTTGTGACATAAGTTAATTGTTAATCTTTCTTAATAATTTAGTTATGGAAAAAACAGATTATTTAGTTATAAGATGAAAGATATAAGATATAAGACTATAAATGGAGATATAAGAAAAGAATAGCCAAGCTTTGCTTGGCGTGGTGAGTGTGTTTATTGTTTGCAAATAAAACTTGATGTTCCATGCTTATGTTGGAATAAAAAAATAAGTTCTTTTTATAAGTGGGGAATGTCGAGAATAAGTGAGTCGTGATATAAGTGTAATTACGTCTCACGAAGAATTCTCTGAATTCTTATATCTTTAATCTTGTATCTTATGTCTCTAATAATACTGGGAGCTAATATAAATGAAAAAATTAATATTCGTGTTTATCATCGGTGCCGCACTTGTTTGGTTCGGTATGGATTATTATAAAAAGAATAATACTTCAGATAAAAAAGTTGGCGGCCGTGGCGCTTCAAGGCAGGTCGTCGTAGCAGTAGAAACAGGCAGCGTAACAAAAGGTGATATGAACGATGAAGGCATTTTTACTGGTTCTATCCAGCCAAAATCAAAATTTCAGGTTGCTCCCAAAACTTCTGGCCGTATAAAAAAGGTGAATTTTGATATTGGAGATACTATAAAAAATGGCGACATTGTTGCTGAGTTAGATGATGAAGAATTTATTTTAGCTGTGGAACAGGCCGAAGCTGCTTTAGAAATTGCTAAAGCCAATTATAACGAAAGTGGCGAATTGTTAGAAATTTCTAAAAGAGAATTAGAACGCGTAAAAACAATGCGCAAACAAAAAGTTGCTTCTGAAGTAGAAGTTGAAAATGCTAGTGCAGATTATAAAACCCGTTCTGCAAAACACATGGTGAATAAGTCATCTTTAAGACAGGCTGAAGCTTCTTTGGCTCAAGCTAAATTAAAACTGGCTTATACAAAGGTCGATGCCTCTTGGAGTTACGGTGTTAACGACAGATTTGTTTCAGAAAGACTTCTTGATGAAGGGGCTATGATAACAGCCAATACACCGATTATTTCTGTTATAGATATTACAAATCTAACTGTTGTTATAGATGTTGTAGAACGAGATTATTTCAAAATCAAACCTGGAATGGAAGTTAATGTGTTCCCGACTGCTCTGCCTGGTGCTACATTTACCGCAAAAGTAACAAGAATAGCGCCAATGCTTGACGAAGTGTCAAGACAGGCAAGAATAGAATTAAATTTGAAGAATCCTGAATTTGAGCTTAAACCAGGTATGTTTATTACTGCTAAAATTATTTATGGCACTCATAAAAATACTACTATTGTTCCTATAGAAGCCTTAGTAGTAAGAAAAGAAAAAGAAGGCGTATTCATTGTTGATGAAGCTAATAAAGTTGCTAAATTTGTTCCTGTAGAATGTGGCTATAGAAATCCAAATCAAGTAGAAATTTGTTACCCGGAATTAAGTGGACGAGTTGTAACATTAGGTCAGCATTTGCTTGAAGATGGAATGTCAATCAGAATCCCGTCTGATGAAACAAAAACTAATGGGAGCGAAGCCAAAAAATGAAATTATCTAAGCAATCAGTAAGACACCCTATTGGCGTTACGATGATAATGCTTATGGTGGTTATATTTGGTTTCGTTTCATTATATAAGCTTCCTGTTGATTTGATGCCAGATATGACTTTTCCGATGATAAGCGTATCTGCAACCTATGAAAATGCAAGCCCTACAGAAGTTGAAACTCTTATTACCAGACCGATAGAACAGGCTATAGCTGCTGTTTCTGGTGTTGAAGAAATTAACTCGTCTTCCAGTGAAGGAAGAAGCAATGTTAGAATTTCATTTGCCTGGGGCACAAATCTTGATGCGGCTACCAATGACGTTAGAGACCGTATTGACCGTATTATTAAAAGATTACCTGACGATATAGACAGACCTCAGATTCGTAAATTCGACTCCAATGCTATGCCTATTATGGTGCTTGGTGCTTCAGCTGAACTTGACCCTGTTAAATTGCTGGATCTAATTGATAACCAGGTTAAATACCGCATAGAAAAAATAGACGGTGTGGCTTCTATCGACGTTTTGGGTGGTAATCAGCGCGAAATTCAAGTTAAGTTGGATATTAATAAAGCAAAAGCGTTAAAAATAAGTCCAGAACAGATTATAAGCCGAATAAGAGCTGAAAACATTAATCTTCCAGCCGGTATGATAGAATCTGGTAATTTTGAAATAAGATTAAGAACACCTGGCGAATTCCAGACAGTTGAAGAAATTTCTAGACTTGTAGTTGGAATGAATGGGCAACAGGTTATTAGACTTTGTGATGTTGCAAATGTTGTAGACCATTGGGAAAAGAAACGCAGCGTCGTTAGAATCAATGATAAGGAAGGGGTTCGAATATCTGTCAGCAAACAGTCTGGTGCCAATACTGTAAATGTTGCAAAGGCTGTTAAAAAGGAAGTTGCGGCAATTAATGAAGAAATACCTCAATTAAGGCTTACTCCTATAGTTGACAGCTCTAAATATATTACTCGCTCTATTAACAACGTTAGTTCATCTGCTATACTCGGTGGTATTCTTGCTGTTGTAATCTTACAGATTTTCCTTGCAAACCTCGCCAGCACAACGATTATTGCTATAGCAATTCCTGTTTCAATTATCGCTACTTTTACTTTGATGTATTACTTCGGTTTTACATTAAACATTATGTCTTTGGGTGGTGTTGCTCTTGGTATTGGTATGCTTGTCGACAACTCCATCGTTGTTCTTGAAAACATTTTCAGACACAGGGAAAATGGCGTTCCTATTATAGAAGCTTCTATTAATGGTTCTGACGAAGTTGCTATGTCAATCTTGGCAAGTACTCTTACAACCGTTGTTATATTCCTGCCCTTGCTGTTTGTTGAAGGTGTTACTGGAGTAATGTTCAAGCAACTTGCTTATATAGTTGCTTTTTCACTTTTCTGTTCAATGGTTATTTCTTTAACCATTGTTCCTATGATGACTTCTATTTTTTTGAAAAATGTTGTTACAAAAGAAGAAAGAGCTACTCATGATGTTGGCTGGTTTAAGAAACTTTCTGATTATATGGTAGGATTCATCTTAAAGATACAATCCTGGGCTTTGAATAAGATTCTTACTTATAGAGCATCTACTTTCTTTATATTAGGCTGTTTAATAGCATTTGCCTGCTCTTTGGTAAGTCTTATGGGAACAGAATTTATGCCAACTGCCGATGAAGGCGAAGTCAGAGTTAGTGTTGAAATGGAAGAAGGAACCAGATTGTCTCTTGTTGATGAGACATTCAAAAAAGTTGAAAAAGTAATAAAGGAAAAGGTTCCTGAAAGAGACATTATGTTTACCAATGTTGGCGGTGGCAGAAGTAGCTCTGTTAATAAAGGTGACATACGTGTTCCTTTGAAAGCTTCTAACGAACGAACTAGAAGCAGTGCTCAAATTGCTGCTGCTCTTAGAAAAGAGCTTGCCGGAATACCTGGAACTGTTATCAGAACAAGAGAAGGTCAGGGTATGTTTATGATGCGTATGGGTTCTGGTTCTGATAAAGTTCAGCTTGAAATACGCGGCTACGATATTGAAACAGCCGATGCTTTGGGTGCACAGGTTGCAAAGCTGATTAAAGAAGTTCCTGGAATCACAGATGTTAAGCTTTCTCGTGAAAAGGGTGTTCCTGAACGCTCTATTGTAATAGACCGCGATAAAGCTGCTGACCAGAAACTTACAATAAATGCTATTTCGACTTTCCTTGAAACAATGATGTCAGGTAGAAGTGCAGGTAATCTCAGGGACGGCTCAAACGAATATAAGATATTGGTAAAAGCTACTGATGCCGAATACATGAAACTTGATGAAATTCTTAACATGGTTATAACCAACTCTGCTGGTAAACCTGTTATGCTTCGCAACGTTGCAAGACTTGAAAGCAAGATGGGGCCAACTATTATTGAACGTCACAATCAGGAAAGAATTCTTACTCTTTCTGCTGACGTGGAAGGCCGCTCTCTTGGTTTTGTAATAAAAGATGTTCAAGAAAAGATTAAAGAAATTCCTTTGCCGGAAAACTTTGCCATTGTTATGACTGGTGATTACGAAGATCAGCAGGAAGCTTTCATGGAATTGGCTTTCAGCTTTATCTTGGCAATTTTCTTGGTTTATATGGTTATGGCAATTCAGTATGAATCCTTGAGAGACCCCTTTATTGTTATGACTACAGTTCCTTTGTCGGTTATAGGCGTTGTTCCTATTCTTTATTTTACAGGAACCACTTTCAACGTTCAGACATTTATCGGCTGTATTATGCTTGGCGGTATCGTTGTTAATAACTCAATTCTGCTTGTAGACCATATGAACGAACTTAGACGCAAGAATCCTGATATGGATACAGTAGAGGCTGCCAAAGAAGCTGCTTCTAATCGCTGCAGACCAGTACTTATGACGGCTTCGACTACTATTCTTGGTCTTGTTCCGTTAGCATTAGGTCTAGGGGAAGGCGGAGAAATGCAGGCTCCGATGGCTCGTGCCGTTATTAGCGGTCTTACAATCGCAACTTTCATTTCTTTGTTGATTATTCCGCTGATTTACATCGAATTCGACAAAGCCTTCGGCACAAAGAAGGATTGATCTAGGAGTTGAATTATGTTGCAAAGATTTTTCTATAAAAAATATGCCTTGATATCATTAATAGCCTTGAATTCTGTTTGTTGCTCTGCTCAGGAGCCCGAAATTAAAAGCAGTCCAAAATACTATAACAGAAGTATTATTAATAGAATTCTAGACAAAGAACAGCTAGAAAATAAATCCCCGAAATTCTCTATTGAAAGCACAAAAGAAGGGCCTATTACTCAGCCTGCCGAAGAAATTTCCAGCAACAGCTTTAATTTAACATCTTTTGAAACCTACGAAATATTTGATAAAAACGAAGAAGCTTCTTTTACTATTTCCCTTAAAGAAGCTGTAGAAATGTCTTTAAAGAATAATATAGCTTTAAATATAGAAAAAATAGATCCGGAGATATACGCAACAAGTGTTGAACAAGCAAAAGGAGAATTTGACACAAAAGTGTCTGCTTCTGTGTCTGCTTCTGATAGAAGAAGCCGCTCTATAAACGCTAATGATGTTATCGGGCGTAATTCTAATAATGCAACAACTGCTTCAATAGAAGCTGAAAAGAAGTCTACTTCAGGGATAAAAACCAATATAAGTGCATCTATAAATAGAAGCAGAACAACAAGCCATTCAAGCCTTTATGCTGCTCGACTTGGAATAGACGTAACTGCACCTTTGATGCGCGGTGCCGGCAAAGAAGTAAATCTGGTTTCTTTACGAAAAGCCGAATTAGACTTAGATTGGTCAAAATACGAACTTTACGGATATATTCTGGATTTCGTTTCTGAAACAGAAAAAAAATATTGGCAATATTATTTAAATGCCAAACAGCTTGAAATAGTAAAAGAGTCTCTCCAACTTGCTTTACAACAGCGTGATGAAACCCAGAAACGTATCGGTGTTGGTAAAATTGCTGAATCAGAAATAGCTGCTGCTGATGCAGAAGTTGCTCTTTGTCAGGAAGACTTAATCGATGCAGAAAGTAGAGTTGTTAGTTCCGCTATTTCTTTACTTCGCAATATAAACCATGATACAGAAAACTTTTGGAGAAAAAGACCAAATCTTATAAGTGTGCCAAAGCTTAGAGAAATAGACCAGTATGATTTCAACCTGGAAGATTGTATTGCAGACTCTCTTTTAATGAGGCCTGAATTGAGACAGGCAGAGTTGATGCAGCGAAAGAACGAGTTGGAAGTTGTTTCTACAAAAAATGGAATGTTACCAAGACTTGATTTCTTTATAAGTCTTGGAAAAACTGGCTATTCAAAGTCATTTGATGGTTCTGAACCAAGTTTTAATCACAAAGAACCCTTTGATTCTTCTGTAGGTTTAACCTATGAATTAAACCGCCATAGAAGAAGTGAAAAAGCTAAATATGACAGAGCTAAGCTGAATTTAAGGCTTCAAAATGAATCAATTAAAAATCTTGAACAGCTTATTAAAGAAGATGTTATAAAAGCTTATATTGAAATTAAAAGAACCAAGGAACAACTTGCTGCTACAACTGCTACAGCTCAGAAACAGGCAGAAAAGCTAAGGGTTGAAAACGTAAAGTTTGATGTTGGTAAGACAACAGCATTTCAAGTTGCTCAGGCACAGCGAGATTTAACGGCTGCCAAAATAGCTCAAGTAAAAGCTATTATAGATTATACTGTTTCAAAATCTGAACTTCTTCGTTCAACCGGATTATTGCTTAAATTCCGCGGTATAGAGATTAAGTGACTCTTATCAAGTGATACGCTTCGCTGTGATACGATTGCTGTCGCAATCTGTGTGACGTTTCACTGTGGTAGTTGTTTGCGGACAGTAGACGCGAAACCTTCTATTCTCCGCACAAGGCTCGTTCACTCAATGATTATTCGAAGGCAGAAATCCACAGAGACCGCGGAGGAGAATAAGGTTGAGCAAGCAACTGTCCGATTGAAATATTATAATGGTTAGATGTGTTGATTTTCCACTATGATCTCAAATCAAAGTAAACTTTTTCTAGCTGTTCAAGAGACATTTCCCACGAAAGAGAAGAAATAACTTTTTCTTTTGCTGTTTTAGCTATTCTTTCTAGTGTTTCAGGATGGGCTAGCAATACTCTTATTGCTCTGGCTAATTCTGACGGTCTGTCAGGTCTTACTAACCATCCGGTAACATTATGTTCCAATAATTCCAGAGTAACAGGCATATTTGAAGCTACTACAGGAACTCCGGCCGCCATAGATTCTACTATTTTTATTGGGCAGCAGCCTTGAACCAGATTTCTCTCACACTCTGTCAGCGGAGCTAGAGAAATTGAAGCCCCTTGTAGCCAGTCTTGAACTTCACTTTGTCCAATTCGTAAATTCCAGACTAATTTGTCAGATATTTCCATTTTTTCAGCTAATTTTTGTAAAAATCTGATTCTTGGTTTTGTGCCAGAAGCACAGAATACTAGTTTTAAATCAGAAATATCTTTCAAAAAAGTCATGGCTTTCATTAAACATTCAACACCTTGCCATGGTTGAACAGCACCGATATATATTATGTATTTATCTGGGGCAGATTCTGGCTTTTTATGTTCTATTCCAGAAAGCCTGGCGCCGTTATGTATAACAGTAATTTTATCTGAATTAACACCAAGACTTTCTAAAAAAGACTTTATTACAAAAGAAGGGCATATAATAGCATCTGCTTTTTCTAAGCATTTAAGCTCCATTTCTCTGATTTTTTCAAGAGTATTTGATAAAGCAGAAGAAATGCGTGATGGAATCTCTATTGACGGCAGTGCGTTTACTTCGTAGACAAACTTTGCTTTAGTTCCTTCAAGGGCTTCTAATATAGGAAGTCCACTCCAAGGGTCTCTGAAGTGAGCTATTTTTATATCTTCTTTTAGCGCTGAAACTTCATCATAAATAAAC